>Ga0302314_10015019_pt1 | contig 13195 bp, 9 predicted proteins | sample III_Palsa_N2_3_FD_200533 | JGI IMG/M metagenome (GOLD analysis project Ga0302314, IMG submission 200533) | Peat permafrost microbial communities from Stordalen Mire near Abisko, Sweden - III_Palsa_N2_3 | ecosystem: Environmental > Terrestrial > Soil > Palsa > Peat permafrost | place: Sweden...
CGTACCAGTTCTGCACCGTCGAATACTTGATCTCAGCATCATCGAGGGTCACCAGCTCGACCACCGCCGCATGCAGCTGGTGCTTGGACGACTGCGGCGCGGTGCAGCCCTCGAGGTAGCTGACGTAGGCGCCCACGTCGGCGATGATCAGGGTGCGCTCGAACTGCCCGGCATCCTGGTTGTTGATGCGGAAGTAGGTCGACAGCTCCAGCGGACAGCGCACATGCGGCGGGATGTAGACGAAGGAGCCGTCGGAGAAGACCGCGCTGTTGAGCGCGGCGAAGTAGTTGTCGACGGTCGGCACGACCGAACCGAGGTAGCGCTCGATCAGGACCGGGAACTGGCGCACCGCCTCCTGGAAGCTGCAGAAGATGACGCCGGCGTCGTAGAGGGTCTTCTGGTGGGTGGTGTGCAGGGCCTTGGAGTCGAACACCACCTCGGTCGCGACATTGTTCAGGCGCTTGGTCTCGTCGAGCGGGATGCCGAGCTTCTTGAAGGTCTCGAGGATCTCGGGCGAGATCTCATCCAGGGAGTTGTAGGTCGGCGTGGCCGGCTTGTCGTTGGCGCGCGGCACCGAGAAGTACTGGATGGCCTGGTAGTCGATCGGCGGGTAGTCGACATGGGCCCAGGTCGGCTCCTCCATCTTCTGGAAGACCGCGAAGGCCTTGAGGCGGAAGGTCAGCAGGAACTCGGGCTCCTGGCGCGCCGCGGAGATGGCCTTGATGACCTCGATGCTCAGTCCACGGCCCAGCGTCACCGCCTCGACCGCGGTGGTGAAGCCGTAGCGGTAGGCCTCCCGGTCAGCGTTGAAGGGTTCGTTGCTCATGGGTGGTCCCGATCTAGGTCGAGATGATCTCGATCGCAAGCTGCGGATGGATCTCGCTGCGCAGGGCATCCTGCAGCAGCTGGGTGACGGTGGCGACCTGATCGCCCGGCAAGGTCACTATCTTCAGCTGGACACGAAAGTAATCATTGAGTTTTTCGAGGCGAAACGCCGGTGCGGCCTGGCCGAGCCTGCTCTTGAGGGTCGCATCGACCACGGCGTTGACGCGGCTGATCTTCTTCAGCAGCGACAGTGGGATCCACTGCCGGTCCTGCTCATTCCAGTCCTCCTTGCGCTTGGCCGGGATGACGGCGCTCTCGAGCGGCTTGGGCAGCAGCGCCAGATGCGGGATCGCGGCCTCGGCCAGCGCCTGCAACTGCGGGATGAAGAGCAGGTCATCGGGGGGCACTGACGGCGTGGTCGGGTCGTCGCGCAGCAGCGCATCGACCTGCTCGCAGGTCAGGCGGCATGCGTCGGTGATGGTCCGGCCGGTGGCCAGCTCGCAGAAGGCGTCGGCCAGGGCATGGCTGGCCCGGGAGCCGAAGGCGAGGAAGCGCGCCTCACGGATGGTCTGGGTGGGCAGGTCGATCAGCCAGTAGAGCCGCGCCTGGCCCAGCGCATCGGCGACCGTCAGCAGCGCCAGTTCGCGCCGGGCGGCGTCGACCGGCAGGAAGATGCCGCGCTGCCGCGGCCGACGCACCCGCGCCTCGGCGCGTGCAGACAGTCCAGGAGGCACGGCGGGAGGGTCTTCGGACACGGGTGCGGAGGCTAGTCCCTCGGTGGCGACTGCAATCGCCACACACCCGATCCAGTTCCGTAAACCCTTGTGGTGACTGCTCGAAGGACCACCATCCGGGCATGCGAGTGCTGGTCACGGGAGCAGCGGGTTTCATCGGCTACCACCTGTGCCGACGCCTGCTGCACGAGGGCCGGGGGGTGGTCGGCGCCGATAACCTCAACGCCTACTACGACGTGTCGCTCAAGCAGGCGCGCCTCGCCCAGCTCCAGGCCCTCCCTGGATTCATCTTCCGTCAGCTTGACCTGGTCGATGGTCCGGCGTTCACCGCGCTGCTTGCCACCCATGGCATCACTCATGTCGTCCATCTCGCCGCCCAGGCCGGGGTGCGGTACTCGATCACCAATCCGCACGCCTACATCCATTCGAACATCACCGGCTTCCTGCAGGTCCTCGAGGCCTGCCGCAATCAGGGTGTTGCGCATATGGTCTATGCCAGCTCCTCCTCGGTCTATGGCCTCAACCAGGACCTACCCTTTAGCGAGCACCGCAGCGCCGACCACCCGGTGAGCCTCTACGCCGCGACCAAGAAATCGAACGAGATGATGGCGCACAGCTACAGCCACATCTTCGGCCTGCCGACCACGGGCCTGCGCTTCTTCACGGTCTATGGTCCTTGGGGCCGGCCGGACATGGCCTACTGGACCTTCGCGGAGCGCATCCTCATGCGCCTGCCGATCACGCTCTACAACCATGGCCTGATGAAGCGCGATTACACCTACATCGACGACGTGGTCGAGGCCATGTCGCGGATCATCGCCCGCCCGCCGGCCCCGGACCCGGCCTGGAGCGCCACCACCCCGGATCCGGCCAGCAGCTCGGCGCCGTGGCGCATCTACAATATCGGCAACTCCCAGCCGATCGCGCTGGGCCGCTTCGTCGCCGTCCTGGAGCAGACGCTCGGCATCCCGGCGGAGGTCATCCTCTCCGACATGCAGGCCGGCGATGTCGAGGCCACGGCTGCAGACATCACCAGCCTGGATCGCGACATCGGCTTCACGCCGCGCACCTCGATCGAGATGGGGCTGGAACGCTTCTGCCGCTGGTTCACCGCCTATCGGGAAGGTCGTGCCGGGATCGGCAATCGCGCGCAATGACAGCGGGCCAGGCATCACCGGGACGGGGATCCCGTGGGCTGAAGGTCCTGGACCGGCATCTTGGCGTGTGGCTGGTCCTGGCCCTGGGCTGCCTGCGCCGCCGCCGGCCGCTGCCGCGGACGATCAAACGCATCGCCCTGGTCAAGACCGCCGCGATCGGCGACACCATCCTGCTGGTGCCGGTCATCAACCGCATCGTTGCGGCCTTTCCGGACTGCCAGTGCCGGCTCTTCCTCGGCCCCGGCAACGCCCAGATGGCCCCGTTCTGTGCGCTGCCAACCGAGGAGATCTCCTTCAGCCACCCGCTGCAGGCCTGGCGACGGCTGCATGCCTTCCACGCGGATGTGATCCTCGACTGCGAGCCATGGGCGCGGATCAGCGCGCTTGTGTGCGTGCTGGCCGCGCCGTTCTCGATCGGCTTCAAGCGCACCGGACAGGCCAAGCACTTCGCCTTCGACCGGGCGGTGGTGCATTCCCGCCACCGTCATGAGATGGACAACTACCGTCAGCTCGCCGCGGCGCTGGGCGTCGAAGGCATCCCTGATCCGCAGCTGGTGCCTGCGCAGCGCGGCTTCACCGGACCCAAGCGCCTGCCGGAGGGTCCCTTCATCGTCATCCATCCCTGGCCCGGCGGCTTCAATGGCGAGCGCCGGGAGTGGATGACCGCACGCTGGGTTGAACTCGTGCGCCGCGTCTGCGACCTGAAGGTCGAGGTGCTGATCTCCGGGGCCCCGGACGACGCCCAGCGCAGCAGCGAACTCGCCCAGCAGGTCAACCGCCCCAAGCTCTGCCGGTCGATCGCCGGCCGATATGCGCTGCGCGAGATGGTCACGGTCCTGTCCGCCGCCTGCGCGATGGTCGCGGTCAACACCGGGATCATGCACCTGGCGGCGGCGACCGGCATCCCGGTGCTGGCGCTCAACGGGCCGACCAATCCGCAGCGCTGGGGGGCCCTCGGCCCGGGGGCTATCAACATCAATTCCACCACGCCCGGCTCGGCCTATCTCGACCTCGGCTTCGAGATGCATGGCGAGGACCGTCCGTGCATGGAATCGATTGCGGTGGACCGCGTCTGGAAAGCGCTGCGACCGATCCTCATCCAGACGCTGGAGAAGCCGTTCGCGGTGTCACCGCCGGCGGCGCGCTGAGGACAGCGCTGCCCGGCGCGGTGCGGTCCCGACGCGAAACATGCACCCTACGACGTTGCTAGTAGAATACGCCGCTTGAACAACCAAAGTCATCACGTTCTCGCCTGGCATGCATGGCTTGTGCCGAGGTCTCCTCATGGGATGATCCTCCCGAGGCCCGACGACCAGCATGCAGGGATATTCTTCAGAGCTGGTGCACCTCATCGAATCGCGCTTCCAGGGCAAACAGATCCTCGTTCTCGGGGATATCATGCTCGACCGCCACCTCTTCGGGCAGGTGTCGCGCATCTCCCCCGAGGCCCCGGTGCCGGTGGTGAAGGTGCTGCGCGAAAGCGCCTCGCCCGGTGGCGCCGGCAACGTCGCCTTGAACCTCGCCGGCCTCGGCGTGCAGGCGACCCTGTGCGGCATCGTCGGTGACGACCTGGCCGCTGATGAGCTTACCCAGCTGCTGGCTGCGGCGGCCATCGATGGCTCGGCCATCCAGCGCGTGCCCGGTCGTCCGACTACCACCAAGCAGCGTATCATCGGCGGCCATCAGCAGATGCTCAGGCTCGATCGCGAGGAGGTCACCCTGCCCAGCGAGGACGCGCTGCGCGCCCTGCGCGCAGCGGTGCTCGAACGCCTGGCGCAGATGTCGGCGGTGATCATCTCCGACTACGCCAAGGGGACCGTGACCGCGGAGCTGGCCCAGGCCGTGATCCAGGCCGCGCGGGCGCGCTCCATCCCGGTCCTGGTCGATCCCAAGGGTCGCGACTGGGGCAAGTACCGCGGTGCCACCACCATCAAGCCCAACCGCCTCGAACTCTCGGTCATCAGCCAGACGACCCTCTCCAGCTTCGAGACCGTGGTGGCGGAGGCGCGCCGCCTCATCGACGAGCTGGGACTGACCAACCTCATGGTCACGCTCAGCGAGGATGGCATGGCCTGCATCAGCACGTCGGATGTGATCCGCGTGCCGGCGCTGGCGCGCGAGGTCTTCGACGTCAGCGGTGCCGGCGACACGGTGCTGGCGACCTTCGCCGCGGCCAACGCCGCCGGCTGCGCCCTCGCCGACGCGGTGCGCCTCGCCAGCCTCGCGGCCGGAGTCGTCATCGGCAAGGTCGGCACGGTGCCGATCTCCAATGAGGAGCTCTTAGTCGAGCTGCTGGCGGAACAGCAGCGGCTGCACGAGTCGAAGGTCTGCGATCTCGAGCAGCTGCTGCACCGCGTCAAACTGTGGCGCGCGCGCGGCGACAAGATCGTCTTCACCAACGGCTGCTTCGACCTTTTGCACGCCGGGCACATCACCTACCTCGAAGCGGCGCGCAAGGCCGGCGACCGGCTGCTGGTCGGCATCAACACCGACCGTTCGGTGCGCGCCCTCAAGGGGCCGAGCCGGCCGATCAACCGCGAGCAGGACCGCGCCCTGGTGCTGTCCTCGCTGGCCGCGGTCGACAGCGTCATCCTCTTCGACGAGGCTACCCCGCTGGACTTGATCAACGCGATCCGGCCCGACGTGCTGGTCAAGGGCGCGGACTACACCATCGCCACCGTGGTCGGCGCGGCCGAGGTCGCCAGCTGGGGCGGCTCGGTCAAACTCATGCCGCTGGTCGCCGGACTGAGCACGACCGCGATCGCAGCGCGCATGACGAGCCCGGAATGAAGGCCGCCACGGCATGATGGACAAGCCCATCCTCGGTTCAGCGGGGCCACAGGCCTTCACGCCCAGCGAGGCGCTCAGTGTGGCGCAGCTGGTGGCCAAGAAGCGCTCCGGCTTCGCAGTCCTGACCCAGCCGTGGCTGTGCCGGGGACTGTTGGCGGGTGCGGACCTGTTGGCCATCTCGCTGGCGTCGATCGTCAGTGTGGCGATCAAGTACCACCAGAATCCCCTGCTGCCGGTCGGGCTCTACGTCTCCTTCTGGCCGCTGCTTCTGGGCTTCTTGCCGGTGTTCGGCGGGTTGCGTCTCTATGGGCTGTTCTCGATGAGCCCGGCCGACGAGCTGCGGCGCATCGTCTCGGGCTGCAGCCTGCTCTACCTGCTGATCGGCTCGGCGACCTTCATCGGCAAGGCCGGCGGGGACTTCTCGCGCGGCATCTTCCTGATGGCCTGGCTCGGGACCATCGTCCTGGTACCGCTGACCCGGGCGGTGGTGCGCGCCCTGTGCTGCACGCGCTCGTGGTGGGGCATGCCGGTCATCGTCCTCGGCGGCGGCCTGACCGGGCAGATGGTGGTCAAGAATCTGCTGGCCAATCCGCAGCAGGGCCTGCGTCCGATCGCCATCTTCGACGACGATACGACCAAGAGCGGCCATCTCTTCGGCGTGCCGGTCCTGCCCGGGCTCGAGCAGGCGCCGCTGCTCGGCCGCCAGCTGCGTGTCGACCATGCGATCCTCGCCATCCCGGGCGCGCCGGTGGCGCGGCTGCGCGAGCTCGAGGCCAAGAGCCAGGCTGCCTTTCCGCACCTGATCGTGATCCCCAACCTGTGCGGCTTCGCCAGCCTCTGGGTCAGCGCGCGCGACCTGGGCGGGGTGCTGGGTCTCGAGGTGCAGCGCAATCTGCTGCTGCGCGGACCGCGCATCCTCAAGCGCAGCCTCGACCTGCTGCTGTGCTGCTGTGGTGGCATCGTCATCCTGCCGCTGGTCGGCTTCATCGCGCTCCTGATCAGGTGCGAGTCGCGGGGACCGGTGTTCTTCGGGCATGAGCGCATCGGCCGCGGCGGACGGCTCTTCCCGGCCTGGAAGTTCCGCTCCATGGTACGCGATGCGCCGCGCATCCTGGAGGAGCACCTGACCGCCCATCCGGAGCTGCGCGCCGAATGGGAACTCAACCACAAGCTACGCGATGATCCGCGCGTGACGCGCGTCGGCCGGTGGTTACGCAAGACTAGCCTCGACGAACTGCCGCAGGTCTGGAACGTGCTTAAGGGCGAGATGAGCCTGATCGGACCGCGCCCGATCGTGCAGGCCGAGGTCGAGCGCTATGCCGACATGTTCGAACTCTACCTGCTGGTGCGTCCCGGCATCAGCGGCCTGTGGCAGATCTCCGGACGCAATGACGTGACCTACGGGGAGCGCGTCACGCTCGACTCCTATTATGTGCGCAACTGGTCGGTGTGGCTGGATGTCTTCATCCTCGCCAAGACGGTGCGCGTCGTGCTGCTGGGCAAAGGGGCCTATTGAATCCTCTCCCGGCGCCGGGCCCAGCCACGCTCCCGGCGGATGCGCTGCGCGCCTACACCGAGCACCTGGACGGCCTGCCGCGGACCCATCCGCGGGTCATCGGCCGCTGCCTGCTGCGCTATGGGATGGCGGCGATGCTGTCCCTGGTCCTGACCGGGCCGGCGGCGCCCAACATCTGCCTCGCGGTCGCGGCCCTGGGCTGCGTGCTGGCGCGTCCGCCGATGCGCCACCTGGCCGGCCTGGGCTGGGGGCTTGGGTTCTTCGCCTGGGTGGGCCTTTCGGCGATCATCAGTGCGCGCACCGGCTATAGCGCGCATCCGATGATCGGCCTGGGCCTGATCTACACCTGGGTGGCGCTGTACCTGGGCCAGCTGGCGTTCGTCCACGAGCCGACGCTGCGCCTGGCGCTGCGCGCGCTGAGCGTCGTGGTGGTCGCGTCCAGCATCCTGGCCCTGCTGCAGTTCACCATCGGCCTGGGCAACCATGGGCCGCTGCGCCTCGATCCGCACGGCAAACGCTTCGAGCATGGCGTCGGCTTCATGAACCTGCATCTCAGCCAGGGGCCGGTCATGGCCTATGATGCCCTGCTGCTGGCGGCGGCCTCCGCGTTGGCGCTGATCCCAAACAGGTCCGGGCTGGTCGGCAGCGCTGCGGCGGGCATGGCCGTCTTCCTCTCCACCGCCCGCATGGCGTACCTGGGTCTGGCGGCAGGCGTGGGCGCCGCGTTCGCGGCGCGCGGCGTGCGCTACCTGGGGCGCGCGCTGCTCTACACCGCGCTCATCGCCGGGCTGGCGATCGCCGTCTTGTACCTCTGGCAGCCGCTGCGCACCGCGCGCGCCCTGCATGGCGACGATGGCCGCTGGCTGATCTGGCGCACCAGCGTGCGCCTGATCGCGAGCCATCCGCTGATCGGCACCGGCGGCCCCGAGGGCTTCAAGGCCGAGTACGCCTGGCAGTTCCCGCTCGCCAATCCCGGGGCCAAGGACGAATTCATCGTCGGCGGCGCGCCGCACGCCCATAACAGCTTCCTGTCGATCGCCGCGGAGCACGGGCTGCCAGCCCTGGTGCTGTATGTCGGCATGATCCTAACCGCGCTGCAGGGCTGCTGGCGGCGCCGGCATGCCTGCCCGATGGCCTGGCAACTGGGCCTGGCCGTGGTCGTGGCCGGGACGGTGGCCGGGATGTTCGAGAACCTGTCCGGGCACTCGGTGCCCTCGTACGCCTTCTTCCTGGTGCTCGCGATCAGCTCCGTCCTGCCGGTGCGGACGACTCCGCCACTGGCGGCCGAGTCGTCCGCATCGTAGCCGCGCTGGTTCAGCGGCCCGCCTCAGCCGTTGGGCGACTCGCCGCACCAGTTGAAGAACTCACCATTGGTGAAGGGGCCATGTACCACCCCATCGATGGTCAGGGTCACTATGTTGATCTGCGGACGGTCCCAGACCAGGGTATGCGTCTGGCCGCCGCTGCTTAGGGTCATCGACCAGTGCGCGGCCAGCGCGCGGCTGACGTTGAGATAGCCATTGTTGGCATTGAGGATGACCACCGCGAGGCGGTCACCATGGGCGACGATGTCCCAATTCTCGACGACATGGACGCCGCTGGCGGCGATGGTCACGTCGGTGAGATCCATGGCCGAGCTCATCGTCCAGGTGGGGATCCGACTCGGCAGTCCGAGCGTCCAGTTCAGGCGCAGGACGAATGCATAGCTGCTGCCGTTGGCCATGGACACGGTCGAGCCGTCGACCGGCGATGCGCAGACCGCGCGGCTGGTGAGGGTCACGACGACCTGATAGGTCACGTTGCCGGACTGGCGGCCACCGACGAAGATCGACTCGCCGGGCTCGACCGCCTTGTAGGTGACGGTGGCCGTGCCGCTGGCGAAGGGCGCGGCGTTGGAGGTGAAGGCGTCGGCGTCATTGAGATTGATGCCGACCGTGCCCGTCCGCGGGAAGTTGAAGAAGGCGGGCGACTGCGCGAGCGGGGCGGTCGAAAAGGGATTGTCCGCCGCGCTGGTCATGAGCGGGATGCCCGCGCCCTGGGCGATGATCGCGTCGCGCGCCTCATTGACCGTCAGGCCGAACAGGACCGCCGTCTCCAAGGTGCAGCGCAGCAGCGATGATTCCTGCGCGGTCGGTCGTGGCTGGCAGCCGGAAAGTGCGCTCAAAAGCAGCACAGCGCCGCACAGGATGGCACCGCCACGTGGGAGGAGGGAAGTGGCAGAGCGGACCGGACGGAGCATAGGGGGCACCAGGGCGTTGATGATAACGGAGGCGGAGTGTCGGATGACGGTGGGGAATGCAAAGCTGCAGACAACGACCACTCGAAGAATAGGCGATGCCTGCTTCATCCTTCCTCATCCTTCCTCATCCTCCCACATCCTCTGACATCCTCCCACATGATCTCACCTGGCGCTCTCCGACGCTGCCTCCTGCCGCGATTTATCGCAGTTGTGCGGCCGGCCCGGTCCGGTCGAATGCCCGCGATGGGACATCGCCGGGGCTGGTCATGGTGCGTGCGCTCGCTGGGAATGACGCTGATCCTGTCGCTGGTGAGCGCCTGCGGGACGGCGCGCCCGGTGGCCACCCAGGCCGAGCTGCAGACGCGGCTTGAGAAGACCACTGGCGGCAACGAGGCGCTCTACCAGCTGATGCTGCACCGCCTGCGCGGCCGCCTCGAGCAGGAGCTTGCCGCGGGACGGGTGCCTCAGGTCAACATCCTGACCTTGTCGGGCGGTTCGGAGTTCGGCGCCTTCGGCGCGGGTTTCCTGCACGCCTGGTCGCAGATCCCAGCCGGCGACCCGCACGCCATGCCGCGGTTCGACCTGGTGACCGGCATCAGCACCGGGGCTTTGATCGCGCCCTATGCCCTGATCGGCACCACCGCCGCCCTCTCCAAGGTCGATGACCTGTACCGGGAGAGCAAACCCGCCTACGCCGAGTCGCGGCTGTGGAGCTTCATCACCGGCGAGAGCGGCTACTACGACATCACCGGTCTTGAGAACATCATCCGTACCGACCTGCAGACGACGGTGGTGCCGGGATTGCAGGCCCTGCCGGACCAGGATCGCATGGCGATGGTCGCCACCACCGACATGGATCTGGGCCTTCTGCATCTGTGGGACGTGCGCCAGGAGGCGTCCTCCGTCGACCGTCTCTACGCGATCCAGCGCGCGGCGATCGCCATCCCGGGCGCCTTCGATCCGGTCGAGATCGACGGCTCGCTGCATGCGGATGCCGGGGTCCTCATACAGTTCATCACCATCAGCAACCCGGAAATGATCGCCTCGGTCATGGCGGAATGGAACGCAGCGCATCCCACGACGCCAGCGCGCATCCGGCAATGGATCATCATCAACAACAAGTCGCACGAACCGCTGATGACGGTCCAGACCGGCTGGACCGACTCCCTGCCGCGCAGCATGGCCCTGATGATCAAGTCGGGCGTGATCGGCCCGCTGACCATGATCACCCTGCAGGCGGCGCTGCTGCGCAGCCAGGGATTCGACGTCGAGACGCGCTGGATGGCCATACCCTCCGACCTGGTGGTGGATCCCAGCCTGCCACCATTCGACAACCGCATCACCGTGCCGCTGTCCGACCTCGGCCGCAGGTGGGGCGCCCGCCAGGATCACTGGAGCACCCAGCCGCCGCGCTTCATCGGCCGCGAGATCAGCGATCCGGTGGTCGAGCCCGCCAACGCCCCTTGAGGCCGCCTGTGCAGGCGGTGTGAGCGTCAGGCCGGGTGCACGAGCGGACCGCGCGGCAGGGCGTTGCGCGTATCGACGACCGGAATGCCCAGGGCGAGGATGCGCTCGGCGGTGAAGACCGGATGGGCGGTGGCCAGGACCAGGCAGTCGTAGCCGGGCCCCAGCTCCTGGCTGCGGCGTCCGGCCAGATGCTGGAACTCGCGCGTGGGGGGGATCTCGGCGACGAAGGGGTCGTGGTAGCCGACCGTGGCGCCGCGCGCCTCGAGCAGCTCGATCAGGTGCAGGCTGGGCGATTCGCGGATGTCGCCGATGCCCGGCTTGTAGGCCAGGCCCAGGATCAGGATGCGGCTGCCATTGACCGAGCGTTTGGCTGCGTTCAGGCAGTCGGCGACCTTGCCGACGACCCACGCCGGCATGGTGCGGTTGATCTCCCCGGCCAGCTCGATGAAGCGCGAATCGATGCCGAACTCGCGGGCCTTCCAGCTGAGGTAGAAGGGATCGATCGGGATGCAGTGCCCGCCCAGCCCCGGACCGGGGTAGAAGGGCATGAAGCCGAAGGGCTTGCTGCTGGCCGCAGCGATTACCTTCCAGATGTCGATGCCCATGCGGTCGAAGACCATCTTCAATTCATTGACCAGGGCGATATTCACGCTGCGGAAGATGTTCTCGAGCAGCTTCGCCGCCTCCGCGACCTGGGTCGAGTCGACCGGGATGACCAGCTCGACGGTCGCGCGGTACAACGCCACCCCCAACGCGAGGCTCGCGGCGTCCGCGCCACCGATCAGCTTGGGGATGGTGCGCGTGCTCCAGCGCGCATTGCCCGGATCCTCGCGCTCGGGGCTGAAGCACAGGAAGAGCCCGCGCCCGAGCGCGATTGCGCCCGGCTCCTCGAGCAGCGGCTGCACGATCTCCACCGTGGTGCCGGGATAGGAGGTGCTCTCGAGCACCACCAGCGTTCCAGGAAGGATGTGCGGTGCGAGTGCGCGGCAGGTGGACTCGATGTAGCTTAGATCCGGCACCAGATGGCGATCGAGGGGGGTGGGCACGCACAGGATGAGGGCGTCGCAGTGCGCGGCCTGGGCGGGGTCGGTGGTGGCCTGCAGGCGCCCGGCCGCGGCCGCGACGCGCGTGGCGGGGATGTGCTCCAGGTAGGAGCGTCCGGCATTCAGGGCGAGCGGCTTCTGCGGATCGGTATCAAAGCCGATGACCGGGAAGCCGGCCTCGGCGAAGGACAGCGCCAGGGGCAGCCCGACATAGCCCAGGCCGACCACTCCGATGCGCGCCTGGCGCGCGGCGATGCGTTCAGTGCTCAGAACCATGGACGCAGGCCACGGGGCAGGCCAGGGCACCGGCGGTGCTGGCTCATTCCACGGTCACGGACTTCGCGAGGTTGCGCGGCTGGTCGACATCGCAGTCGCGTTTGCGCGCCACGTGGTAGGCGTAGCGCTGCAGCGGCAGGATCGAGAGGATCGGCTGCAGCAGCTCATCCTTGGCCTGGACCACCGGAAAGTGATGGTCGCCGAGGTCGATCAGGCGGCGGTCATTCGGGCTGCCGACAGTGATGATGCGGCCCGAGCGCGCGCGCACCTCCTGCAGGTTGGAGAGCATCTTCTCGTACATCGAATCCTGCGGACAGATGCCGATCACCGGCAGCTGGCGCGTGACCAGGGCGATCGGGCCATGCTTGAACTCGCCAGCCGGATAGCCGATGGCGTGGACGTAGGCGATCTCCTTGAGCTTCAACGCACCTTCCAGGGCGGTGGCATGTTCGCCGCCGCGGCCCAGGAAGACCGAGGCGTCGGCCGAGGTGAAGAGGTCGGCCGCCTCCGCCACCGGATCCTCGGCCAGCGCGAGGGTTTTGCTGGCCTGCTCGATGATCAGCCGCGCCGAGGACAGTGCGGTCTCCTCCGCCTCGAGGGTGAGCAGGCCCTTGGCGCGCGCCACCTGCAGCGCGAAGAGGTACAAGGCCAGGACCTGCGCGGTGTAGGCCTTGGTGCTGGCGACACCGATCTCGGGTCCGGCCATGAGCGGCATGACGCCGTTGGACTCGCGGGCGATGGTCGAGGTCAGGACGTTCACCAGGGCGATGACCGGGATGAACTTGGCCCGCGCCAGGCGTAGTCCGGCCAGGGTGTCGGCGGTCTCGCCCGATTGGCTGAGCGCCACGACCAGGGTGTCGCCCGAGGCGATCGGATTGCGGTAGCGGTACTCGCTGGAGATGTCGACTTCGACATGGACGCGCGCCAGATGCTCGAGGAAGCGCTTGCCCAGCAGGGCCGAGTGCCAGCTGGTGCCGCAGCCGAGGAACACCACATGGTTGACCGAGGCCAGGTCGAGGCCGAGGTCCGGCTCGACCAGGCGGTCGGCGCGGATGCGGCTGTCGAGCAGACGGCTGAGCACCTGCGGCTGCTCCGCGATCTCCTTGGCCATGAAGCTGTCGTAGGCGCCCTTGCTGACCGCTTCCGCG
>Ga0302314_10015020_pt1 | contig 13195 bp, 14 predicted proteins | sample III_Palsa_N2_3_FD_200533 | JGI IMG/M metagenome (GOLD analysis project Ga0302314, IMG submission 200533) | Peat permafrost microbial communities from Stordalen Mire near Abisko, Sweden - III_Palsa_N2_3 | ecosystem: Environmental > Terrestrial > Soil > Palsa > Peat permafrost | place: Sweden...
GCCAACGGCTATCCGGCCCCGATCTTCGACAAGATCTCCGGCGACATCGACCCCGCCGTCGCCGCCTATTGGAAGGATCACTACGACCTTTCGCATATCATGGCGCGGGACTGGGCGACGCTGGCCCCCAAGCTCCAGGGCAAGATCCACATCTACGTCGGCTCGGCCGATACCTACTACCTGACCGACGCGGTCTATTTCGCCCAGGATCGGCTGGCCTCGCTCACGCCCGCTTTCGATGGCGAGATCGTCTACGGCGACCGCGCCGAGCATTGCTGGAATGGCGACCCCAAGCTTCCGAACGCGTTGTCGCGGCTGCACTATGACTTCCAGTATTTGCCGCAGATCCTCGACCGCATCGACAAGACCGCGCCCAAGGGCGCGGATCTGACGAGCTGGCGCTACTGATCGAGGCGGCGGTCAAGGGGAGAGAGACGATGGTTCCTGCCTCGCGGGTCAGGCTGGCGGACATGGAAGGGGTGATGCTCGGGACGCCGGCGGCGCAGGCCGTGGCGCGGCTGGCCGAGCAACGTGGCGCGGCGCGGGTGTTCATTCTCGCCGGAACGACCCTCAACCGGAACACCGACGAGATCCGCAGGATCGAGGCGGCGCTCGGCGAGCGCCACGCGGCGACTCATGACGGGATGCGGGCCCACTCGCCGCGGGGGGATGTGCTCGCCGCGGCCAAGGTCGCGCGCGACTGCGATGCGGACCTGGTGGTCACGGTGGGCGGGGGATCGGTGACCGACGCGGGAAAGGCCATTCCCCTCTGCCTGAAGCACAACATCGCCGCCCACGACGACTTCGACGCCTACCGAAACCGGGTCAACGGGGACGGAAGCGGTTTCCACCCGACCTTTGAAGGCCCGGACGTCCGCGTGATCGCCGTGCCGACCACGCTCTCGGGCGGCGAGTTCAACGCCCTGGCCGGCGTCACCGACGAGGTGACCAAGCTCAAACAGGGCTACGAGCACCGTCGCATGGCGCCGGCCGCCGTGGTGCTCGATCCAGCGATCACGGTGCACACGCCGGAGTGGGTGTGGCTCTCGACGGGGGTGCGGGCCGTGGACCACTGCTGCGAGACCCTGGGTTCGCTACGCTCCAACGCCTTCTGCGACGGCATGGCCGAGAGCGGGCTTCGCCTTCTGGCCAGTGGCCTCGCCCGGTCGAAGGTCGAGCCCGATAACCTGGAGGCGCGGCTGAACTGTCAGGTCGGCGCGTGGCAGTCGATGATCCCGGTGGTAGGGGGCGTGGCGCTGGGCGCCAGCCACGCCATAGGCCACGTGCTGGGCGGAACCTGCGACGTGCCGCACGGCTACACCTCCTGCGTCATGGCCCCCTTCGTGCAGGCCTGGAACGCGCCGGCGAACGCCGGGCGGCAGCGGCGGATCAGCGCCGCCCTGGGCGATGCGGATCGGCCCGCGGCGGAGCTGCTGGACGCCCTGATCCGCGGGCTCGGGATGCCGCGATCGCTGCGCGAGGTCGGCATTGGCGAGGAGCAGCTGCCGCTGATCGCCGCAAACACGCTTCAGGACTACTGGTCCCGCACCAATCCGCGGCCGATCGACGGCGTGCCGGAGGTTATGGAGATCCTGCGCAGCGCCCTCGGCTGAGAGTCACGTGAGGACGGCGCCGCGCATGCGCTCGCCGAACATGTTGGACCATTCCGCTTCCGACAGCTTGGCCTTTCTCTGCATGTACTTCGCCGGGATGGCCAGCTCCGCGGCGACACCCCGCTGCACGGCGGGCCGCTGGCCTATGGCCTCGGCCCAGCGCCGCGTATGGGGATAGCGGTCCGCAGGGATGCTCGCCCCCCCGCCCGCCGCGCGTATGGCGAAGACGGCGATGTCGGCGATCGAATACTCCGGACCGGCAAGGTACTGCGCCTCGCCCAGCCGACGCTCCAGCACCTGGAACAGCCGCTCGACCTCACGGGTGTAGCGCTCGATGGCGTAGGGGATCGGTTCCGGCGCGTAGCGGACAAAGTGGGCGGCCTGGCCGCCCATCGGCCCGAGGTTCGCCACCTGCCAGGTCAGCCACTGGATCGCCTGGCTGCGCGCCCGAGGGTCCGCGGGCAGGAGGCGCCCCGCCTTCTCCGCCAAGTATTGCAGGATGGCGCCCGATTCGAACACCGCGTGAGGCCCGCCCTCGAACGGCGGCGCGTGGTCGACGATGGCGGGCAGCTTGTGGTTCGGGTTGATCCGGCCGAATTCGGCGGTGTGCTGCTCGCCCTCGAAGATGTCGTAGCTGAGCAGCCGGTAGGGCAGCGCCAGCTCCTCGAGCGCGATCGAGATCTTCTGTCCGTTCGGTGTTGGCGTGAAGTGCAGGTCGATCATGAGAGGAGCCTAGCGTCCTCCAGGCGCGTGCGCGAGGGCCCCCGTGGGCGCGAGCCCTTCAAAGCCCAAAGGCCTCGCGGGCGCTAGGCGCTTCGGCGACGGCCCGGTTCGCGCTTAGCCTTGCGGATCGGAGGCGGCGCCACCCGCGATCGTAGTCTATCGGCGTCGAACGCGGGCTGGCCTGAGGTATCCTCGATCAACGGCTCCTCGGCGAGGGCGCGCAGCAGGTCATCGTGGACGTAATCGCAGCCTTCCAACTCGCCCGGCAGCGTCCACGCCTTGACCGCCGGATCGCGCAGCCTGGCGAAAGCGGTGAGGCGGAAGTCGATCACCTTGGCCAGAACCCTGCGCTGATCGTCGAGCCCCTTTCCGTCCAGGAACTGGCGCAGGTGGGTCAAGCGCCGCGGACGGTCGCCCCGCTCCTCGGGCGTCAGGTCCTCGGCGAGTTGCAGAACCTCGCCCAGCAGCTCCGCGGTGACGCGCACCCGATTGGCCTTGACCATGAACTTCATTCGCCGCTCCCGAGCGCAACACGCCGTAACGCCGGTTACGTTCGCGAAGGCTTGGCGGATCACGGGCGATCTGAAAAATCGCCCGCCCGGCCCTTCGGCGCCCTCCCGCGCGAGAACCCGCACGGCGGAACGCGACCTCGACGGCGGACACGCTTTGTACAATACGTGCCCCGGTCCCTCTTGTAGGCGGGCTGGTATGTCCGCGAGGTCTCGAAACTTAAGAGATGATGATGCGTGTTTCAGCCGTGCTAGGCATAGTTTCCAGCCTCCTGCTGACAGGATGCGAGACGTTGGCGCTACGAGACTCGACCGTCTCGCAAGGCGGCACGATCACAGACATTCACTATCACATGGTTCTTGACAATCTGGCAATGTTCAGAAGCTATAGACCGAAAGTCATTGCGGACTCACCGCTTCCGTGGGATCTCAAGATAACCCAGGGATCGGCGCAATTGGCGGATTCCGCGACGCCGGGATTCAGTTACACGGGGCCGGTGACCGCGGAAACACCGAGTTTTACAGCGACTCGCGGAGTCACGATGTCTTGGACGTTTGTTCCAGAAGTTTCGTACAAACACCTCGTCACACTGATCAACGTATATTTCAGCGCCGCAACCGATGATCACTTCGCTCTCGACTACGAGGAAGGTTCCTCGCCGAGCGGGAATTTGTATGGACACTACCACAATCTCTACGTGTGGCCAAAGCCCGGTCATATCGGCGCGCTTACCAGATTAACCCTGACCGTCCTGGCGGATACCCCGGTCGCCGACAGCGAACGCGCCCTTCAAATCCCCGGCCCGCCGCTAAGATAACCCGACGTCCATTCCGCCTGGAGAAAAGCGCAAAGCGCGCCGGGACGATCGATGGTGGGGACGGAGGGACTCGAACCCTCACGGCCTTGCGGCCAACGGATTTTAAGTCCGCTGCGTCTACCGGTTCCGCCACGTCCCCTCGCGGGTCCGCCACGGTAGAGGGGGCGTCCCCCTATGTCACGTCGGCCATGTCACGCCTCGCGCGCCGGGCCGGCTCTCACTCCGTCAGCGATTCGGCGAACTTGTTCTCGATGCGCAGGTAGCTCGACCGGCCGCCGGGCACGTGAGCGAAGATCGCCTCCCACTCGGGGCTTCCCAGCACGCCGGGCAGCACCTCGTTGCGGTGGGCGAGATCACGCCAGCGGATGATCCAGGTGACGTTGGCCGAGCCCAGCTTGTCCTGCGCCTCGCCGGTGACCTCCGACGGATCCTCGCTGTTCACCCAGAAGCCGAGGACGTCGAGTTCCTTGGAAAGATGGGGAACAGCCTTGGTCTTGGCCCACTGCCTGTACTGGCTCAGCAGCTCCGGCTTGAAGTGATAGTTCCTGATCTCGTACATCACGCAAAAGTCCTCCCTCTTGTGCTTGTTGATATCCCAGCTGCAGGCGCCGATCATCCGTCGCGCGTGATCGAGCGGGCCCCGACCCCGTCCAGCACGCCGATCAGCTCGTCGACCGTGGCGGCCACCTCGGCCGCGTCGCGGCCGCGCACCACCAGGTTCGATCCGAAGCCGTCGGGGCCGAAGAACGGATAGCTGCCGAGCGACAGGTTCGGGTGCGCCTTGGCCACCGCCTCCAGAGGCGCCGCCATGGCGCTTTCGCCCGCGCCCTCCACCCTCACCGAGCGCGAGATCGTGACCGCGCCCGGGCGCATGCGTGGGCCGACATCCTCCATCATGCCGCGCATGACCGCCGGTACCCCGGCGAGCACGAAGACATTGCCGATCTGGAACCCGGGTGGGCCCTGAATCGGGTTCTTGACCAGGCTCGCGCCCCGCGGCACCCGCGCCATCCGCCGCCGCGCCGGGTTCAGCTCGCCCTGCCAGCGGGCGAGCATCATGGCGATGATCTCCGGATGCTCATAGAGAGCGACGCCGAACGCCTCGGCCACGCAGTCGGCGGTGATGTCGTCGTGGGTCGGGCCGATGCCGCCGGTGGTGACCACGTAGTCCCAGCGCGTCCGCAGGGCGTCGAGCGCGGCGATGATCTCGGCCTTGATGTCCCCCACCACCCGCGCCTCGGCGAGGTCGATCCCGTAGGTCCCCAGGTTCTTGGCGATGAAGTTGAGGTTGGTGTCCTGGGTGCGGCCGGAGAGGATCTCGTCGCCGATGATCAGCACCGCCGCCGTCACCCGCTCGCTCTCCGCCATCGCCGCCGCTCCGCCGCTCTCGCCTACCCGTCGCCTCACCGCATAGGACGCGGGCGGCGTGGCCGCAACCGACCTTGCAGCGGCCAGCCGAATGACCTCAGCCTCGCAGGGGTTCGAACACCTCGCCGCCCTCTTCGCTCTGTACGAGAGGCGCCTGGAGGTGACGCGGACGATGGGCGAGCTTGTCGTCAACCGGCTGCTGGATGCGGACACCGTGGCGATCCGGGATGTCGTCTGCGGCGGCGCATGCCGGCACGACGACGATGAGGAATGCTCGGAAACCACGCACTTGGTTTTTCCCTATCGCGGCGTCTTCCTGCGCCATGTCGGCCGCAACGACGCGGTCGCAGAAGCCAATCAGGTGCTGTTCTTCAACCAAGCGGAAGCCTATCGCATCAGCCATCCGATCGCGGGCGACGACGCCTGCCTCTCGCTCACCGTCGGCGCTTCGGTGCTGGCCGAGCTCGCGCCGAGGGAACAGGTCCGCGACCCAGGCGCGCTGGTGTTTCGGCGACAGCGTCTGCGCATCGATCCGCGAGCGCAGGCGCTCGTGGCGCTGCTGCGGCACAGCCTGTCGCGCAATGCGATGGAGACGCTGGAGGCCGAGACCCTGGCGCTGACCCTGGTCCGCCGCGCGCTGGGCGAGCGAACCGCGCACGCGACCCGCGCACGCGGCGGCCGCCAGAAGCTGGTGGACCGCGCCAAGCTGGTGTTATCGTCCGATCCGGCGCGACGCTGGACACTGGCCGGGATCGCCGGAGAGGTCGGCGTCTCGCCCGTCTACCTCACCCAGACGTTCCAGCAGGTGGAGGCCGTGCCCCTGTATCGCTATCAGCTGCGCCTGCGGCTGGCGCGGGCGCTGGATCTGCTCGGCGAGTATGACGACCTCACCACCCTGGCGATGGATCTGGGGTTCTCCAGCCACAGCCATTTCAGCGCAGCGTTCCGCCAGATGTATGGGCGCACGCCGACGGCGTTCCAACGGTCCGCGCACCTGCGCTGAAAATCGCTAAAGATCCTGACAGCGGCCACAGGGGCGAAATGCTTCCCTGTCCCTACTGACCTGATGCTTTGCGGGCCTTGGCTCGCCAGTGGGAGAAGATCGATGTCCGACCTGAAGAAGAAGGCGGATGACTTCCGCGCGCTGCATGTCCGCGGGCGGCCGGTCATCTTGTTCAATATCTGGGACGCCGGCAGCGCCAAGGCCGTGGCGTCGGCCGGCGCGCGGGCGATCGCGACAGGGAGCTGGGCGGTTGCCGCCGCCAATGGTTTTGGCGACGGCGAGCTGCTTCCGCTCGATCTCGCCATCGACAATGCGCGGCGCATCGCCGGCGCGACGAGCCTGCCGGTGACCATCGATATCGAACGCGGCTATGGCGGCGACGCCACGGATGTGGGCCGGACGATCGCCCGAACGATCGAGGCCGGCGCCATCGGCTGCAATCTCGAGGACAGTCTGCCGGGAGGCGGTCCTCTGCGTGAGCCCGGCGAGCAGGCCCGGCGCATCGCGGCCGGCAGGCGTGAGGCCGACGCCGCGGGCGTCGGCTACTTCATCAATGCGCGGACCGATGTCTTCTTCCGGGGGCCGGCGCACGAACACGACGACGCCTTGCTCGCGGCAGTGCTCGAGCGGGCGCGGGCCTATGCCGACGCCGGCGCCGACGGGCTCTTCACCCCCGGTCTGGCCGACCTGGCGTTGATCTCGCGTCTGGCGGCGCAATCCCCCCTGCCACTCAACATCATGACCGGCGACCGCACGCCCAGCCTCGCGGCCCTGGCCGACGCCGGCGTGGCCCGCGTGAGCCACGGCGCCGGCCCCTATGCGACGCTTATGAAGCTGTTAGCCGAGATCGCCGGCGCTGCCCTCACGAACGATCGCTGACTGTGATGACTTTCCGCCGACCATAGCGCGCCGGCATGCTATGGCGGGGCGATGTTGGACGACGCCTTCTGAAGCTTACCCAGCCCATGGCGCACGGCGTGCTGGTCAGCCGCTACAAGCGCTTCTTCGCCGACGTGCGGCTGGACGACGGGCGTGAGGTCACCAGCCATTGCCCCAACCCGGGCGCCATGCTGGGTCTGAACACCCCGGGCCTCAGGGTCTGGGTCTCGCCGGCCGACGGCGCCAAGCGCAAGCTCGCCTGGACCTTGGAGCTGGTCGAGGCCGACGGCGGGCTCGTCGGCGTCAACACCCTTCACCCCAACCGCCTCGTCGCCGAGGCCCTGGCGGCGGACGCGATCCCCGAGCTGGCGGGCTACGGGGTTCACCGCCGCGAGGTGAAGATGGGAGCGGCAAGCCGGGTCGATTTCGTGCTCGAGCATCCCGGCCGCCCGACCTGCTGGCTGGAGGTCAAGAACTGCCACCTGCGCCGCGCCGGAACCCTGGCGGAATTCCCCGACTGCGTGGCGGCGCGCTCGGCCAAGCATCTGCGGGAGCTGGAGGCCATGGTGGCGAACGGAGATCGGGCGGTGCAGCTGTTCGTCATCCAGCGCACCGATTGCGACGGATTCGCCGCCTGCGCCGACCTCGACCCAGCCTACGCGCAACAACTTCTCATCGCGGCCGCGGGGGGAGTTGAAGTCCTGTGCTATGGTTGCGACATTAGCCCCCAAGACATCCGCATCGCGCGACGACTGCCCTGGGTGCACGCCCCAGGGTCTGGATAGAGAGACGTAACCGACATGGCTCTGGTCGACGACCTCCTGGCCCCGGAAACCCGCCCCGGTCAGATCAAGCTCCACGGCCCCGAGGACTTCGAGGGCATGCGCGCCGCCGGCAAGCTGGCCGCCGAGTGTCTGGACATGCTGACCCCGCACGTGAAGCCGGGCGTGGCCACCGGCGAGCTCGACCGCCTGGCGCGCGAGTTCGTCCTCGATCACGGGGCCCTGCCGGCCTGCCTGTTCTATCGCGGCTATCACCACACCCTGTGCATTTCGCCAAACCACGTGGTCTGTCACGGCATTCCGGGCGAGCGCACCCTGCGCGAGGGCGACATCGCCAACATCGACGTGACCGTGGTGGTCGACGGCTGGCACGGCGACACCTCGCGCATGTACGCCATCGGCGAGGTCGCGCCCCGCGCGCGGCGTCTGATCGATGTCACTTACGAGGCCCTGCACCGGGGCCTGGCGGCCGTGAAACCCGGGGCGCGCCTCGGCGACATCGGCTACGCCATCCAATCCTATGTCGAGGCCCAGCGTTGCGGGGTGGTGCGCGACTTCTGCGGCCATGGTCTTGGCCGCATATTCCACGACGCGCCCAACATCCTGCACTTCGGCCGGCCTGGCGCGGGGGCGGAGCTGCGGCCCGGCATGTTCTTCACCATCGAGCCGATGGTGAACCTCGGCAAGCCGCAGGTGAAGCTGCTGGCCGACGGCTGGACCGCCGTCACTCGCGACAAGTCGCTGTCGGCCCAGTGCGAACATTCGGTGGGCGTCACCGACACCGGCTACGAAGTCTTCACCGTCTCTCCCAAGGGCCTCTTCCGCCCGAACTGACCCCGAGCGCAACTTTCAGGCCGCCGGGACGCGCTGGAAGTCGGCCGAAAGGCGGTGGGAGCGAAATCTCCGCAGGCAGGTCGCGGCCGCTTCACGCCTATCAGTGCCTTCGCCCGGACGGGGCGAATTGTTTGCAAAACGATAGTTCGCGTATTGAAAAGCGCCTTGGCCTATGCTCCTGTCGGTGGGTCAGAGCAGGGAGCGGGCAGTGCTGCGGGAACAGGGGGCATTCCGGTTCGAGGCCGAGATCGCGGCCGCCCAGGCCGCGCCGCCGCGGCGGACTCCGGCCAAGCGCGAGCGGTCTCACCATGACGGACACCGGGCGCGCCTGCGCGCACGGGCGGCGATCAGCTTCCCGGCCCTCCCCGACTATGAGCTGCTCGAACTGCTGCTGGCTCGCAGCCTGCCGCGCGGCGACATCAAGCCGATCGCCAAGGCGCTGCTGACGCGCTTCGGCGGCCTGGCGGGGGTGCTGGGCGCGGGACCGGAGGAGCTGCGCTCCATCGCCGGGGTCGGAGCGGTCGTCGCGCTCGACCTGAAGCTGCTGCACGAGGCGACCCTGCGCATGGGCCGCGCGGAGATCCGCAAGCGAACCGTGATCACCTCGTGGACGGCCCTTCTCGCCTACGCCAAGGCGGCCATGGCCGGCGCGTCGCGCGAGCAGTTTCGGGTGCTGTTCCTCGACAAGAAGAACCAGCTGATCGCCGACGAGGTGATGGGCGAGGGAACGGTCGACCACGCGCCGGTCTATCCCCGCGAGGTGATGAGGCGCGCCCTGGAGCTGTCGGCCAGCGCCATCATCCTCGCCCACAACCACCCTTCGGGCGATCCGACGCCCAGCACGGCCGACGTGGAGATGACCCGGCAGGTGATCGACGCCGGCCGCCCCCTGCGCATCACCGTCCACGACCACATCGTCGTCGGCCGCGAAGGCGTCGCCAGCCTCAAGGCGCTCGGGTTGATCTAACAAAAACCCCTCTCCCAGAGGGACAAGAAGGGGCTCAGCCGCCGGCCTTATGGGACGGCGTTTACGATCCGCGGGTCCGTGAGGGCGTCGTGTTCCCAGGCCACGTACTCCGGGGTCTCCAGCAGGCGCGCCGCATAGGCGCCGGCGGTTCCGTCGTCGCCGTGGTCGGTGAGGGGGATGACGTAGCTGCGGAAGCGGGTGGCGACGGGGGTATAGAAGGCGTCGGCGATCGACCACGCCTCGCCCAGCAGGAACGGGCCACCGAACCGCGCCAGCAGGCTGCGCCACAGCTCGACGATGCGCCGCACGTTCTCCTGTGTCGCCGGGCTGACGTCGGTCGGCGTGCGCAGGGTCAGGTCCATCGGGCACTCGCCGCGCAGAGACGCGAAACCGGAGTGCATCTCCGCGGCGGCCGCGCGGCCGAGCGCCCGGGCGGCCGCGTCGGAGGGCCATAAGCCCGCGTCCGGAAATCTCTCGGCGAGGTGTTCGCTGATCGCCAGGCTGTCCCAGATCGTCACGGGGCCGTCCTTCAGCGCCGGCACCATGCCGGTGGGCGATCCGGCGGCGATCGCGGCGTCGCGGACCTCCTCGCTGGTCTCCCGGCGCAGGCGGATGAGGGTCTCGGTGAACGGCGCGCCGGTGCGCTTCAGCACCAGCCACGGGCGCATCGACCAACTCGACCAGACCTTGTCGCCGATCAGCAATTCCATGATGGTCGTTCCCCAAGTGTGTTTGCGTGCGGCGGGGAGGCTTACCAGGAATGACCGACACGGCCCAGGTGGCTTCCGCCCCGCCCGCCGCCTCCCCAAAGCCGGTCTTCAGCCCACGCTATAAGACCCTGGTCCTGGCCTTCCTGCTGCTGGCCTACACCTTCAATTTCATCGACCGCACGATCATCGCCACCATCGGCCAGGCGATCAAGGTCGACCTGAAGATCACCGACACCCAGCTGGGGCTCCTCGGCGGTCTGTCGTTCGCGGTGCTCTACACCGTGCTGGGAATCCCGATCGCGCGCCTCGCCGAGCGCTGGAACCGGGTCTCGATCATCTCCCTGGCCCTGGTGGTGTGGTCGGCGTTCACGGTCGCCTGCGGTTTCGCCGGCAACTTCGTCTCGCTGCTGGCCATGCGGGTGGGCGTGGGGGTGGGCGAGGCCGGCTGCTCGCCGCCGTCGCACTCGCTGATCTCCGACTATTTCGAGCCCAGGCGCCGGGCCAGCGCGCTGTCCATCTACGCCTTCGGGATCCCGCTGGGCTCAATGATCGGCGCGGTGGCGGGGGGCTGGCTCGCCAAGACCTACGGCTGGCGGGTCGCCTTCATGGTGGTGGGCGCGCCGGGCGTGATCCTCGCCGTACTGGTCAAGCTGTTGGTCAAGGAACCGCCGCGCGGCCACTCCGACCCCGTGGAACGACCGGCGCTGCCGGAGGATGTCCCCGCCGAGGCGACGGCGGCGGCGGCAGGCGGCTGGATGTTGACCGAGCTGAAGGAGCTGGCCGCGGTCACCAGGGACCTTTTCAGCCACTGGCCGGTGCTGAACATGGTGCTGGGCGTCACCCTGACCTCGGTGGCCGGCTACGGAGTCGGGCAGTTCTCGTCGCCGTACTTCATCCGCACCTTCGCCCTCGACTATGCGACGGTCGGCCTAGTCTTCGGCCTGGTCGGCGGCTTCTCATCGGGGCTGGGCACCCTGGCCGGCGGCTTCGTCAGCGACTGGGCCAGCAAGCGGGACGCTCGCTGGTATGCCCTCACCCCCGCCATTGGCCTGGCCATCGCCACGCCGATCTACATCTTCGCCTACCGACAGCCGGACTGGCGGCTGGCGGCCCTGGTCCTGCTCCTGCCCGGCATCTTTCATTATACCTACCTGGGGCCGACCTTCGGGGTGGTGCAGAATGTCGTGGAAACGCGCCGGCGGGCGACGGCGACGGCCGTGCTCTTTCTCTTCCTCAACATCATCGCCCTCGGTGGCGGACCTCTGTTGACCGGCTGGCTGATCGATCAGTTCGCCCAGTTCGACTTCACCCACCCCGGCGTCCGCCGCATCCTGCCGGCGCTTCGTGGCATGGCGGGCGGCGGCCCGGCCGCCGAACATTTCGCCGCCCTTTGCCCGGGCGGCGCCGCGCCTGGCGGCGCGCCCGCTGCGGCGGCCGCCCGCTGCCGCGAGGCCCTTGTCTCCGCGACGCGCCAGGGGATCGTGTTCACCATCGTCTTCTACGCTTGGGGAGCCTTTCACTATCTGCTCGCCTCGTTCGGCATCGCGCGACGCCTGGCCGCCGTGGCCGCCGAGCGCTTGGCGCGGGAGGCCTGACACTTCCCGACGCGCGCCGCGCGCGGTAGGACGGATCCATGATCCCCCGCTACTCACGCCCGGAAGCGGCGGCCATCTGGTCGCCGCAGACACGGTTTCGCATCATGTTCGAGATCGAGGCCTACGCCGCCGACGCCATGGCCGAACTGGGGGTGATTCCCGCCGCCGCCGCCCGGGCTATCTGGGAGCACGGCGCAAACGTCATCTTCGACACCGATCGCATCGAGGAGATCGAGCGCGAGACGAAGCATGACGTGATCGCCTTCCTCACCCACGTGACCGAGATCGTCGGACCGGAAGCGCGCTTCCTGCACCAAGGCATGACCTCCTCCGACGTCAACGACACGGCGCTCGCCGTCCAGCTGGCCCGCGCCACCGACCTCCTGCTGGAGGATGTCGAGCTGGTCCTGGCGGCCCTCAAGCGCCGGGCGCTCGAGCATCGGCTGACGCCCACGGTCGGCCGCAGCCACGGCGTCCACGCCGAGCCCACGACCTTCGGCCTCAAGCTGGCCGGCCACTATGCTGAGTTCAACCGCGCCCGCGACCGCCTGGCCATGGCGCGGTTCGAGATCGCCACCTGCGCCATCTCCGGGCCGGTGGGCACCTTCGCCAGCGTCGATCCGCGCGTGGAAGCGCACGTCGCCGAGAAACTCGGCCTGCGGCCGGAGCCGATCTCCACCCAGGTCATCCCGCGGGACCGCCACGCCGCCTATTTCGCCGCCCTGGCTGTCGTCGCCTCCTCGATCGAGCGCCTCGCGACCGAGATCCGCCACCTGCAGCGCACCGAGGTGCTGGAGGTGGAAGAACCGTTCGACGCCGGGCAGAAAGGCTCGTCGGCCATGCCCCACAAACGCAACCCCATCCTTACGGAGAACCTCACCGGCCTCGCCCGCCTGGTCCGATCGGCCGTGACGCCGGCCCTGGAGGACGTGACCCTGTGGCACGAGCGGGACATCAGCCACTCCTCGGTGGAGCGCGGGATCGCCCCGGACGCCACGGTCCACCTGGACTTCGCGCTTCGACGCCTCGCGGGCCTGGTCGAGCGGATGGTGGTCTACCCACAGACCATGCTGCAGAACCTGGAACGGATGCGGGGGCTGGTGCACTCGCAGCAGGTGCTGCTGGCCCTCACCCAGAAGGGCATGAGCCGCGAGAGCGCCTATGCCGCGGTGCAGCGCAACGCCATGGAGGTGTGGAGCGGCGAGGGCCGCTTCCTCGATCTCCTGCGCGCCGATCCGGACGTGCGCGCGCATCTGTCGTACGAAGAAGTGACCGGCCTGTTCGACCTGGCCTGGCACTTCAAGCACGTCGACACGATCTTCGCCCGCGTCTTCGGCGAGGGCGCGGTTTAGGACCCTCATTCCGCTCATCCCCGCGGAAGCGGGGACCCAGTA
>Ga0302314_10015021_pt1 | contig 13194 bp, 9 predicted proteins | sample III_Palsa_N2_3_FD_200533 | JGI IMG/M metagenome (GOLD analysis project Ga0302314, IMG submission 200533) | Peat permafrost microbial communities from Stordalen Mire near Abisko, Sweden - III_Palsa_N2_3 | ecosystem: Environmental > Terrestrial > Soil > Palsa > Peat permafrost | place: Sweden...
CAGGTTGGGTTTATCGCCCCCGCCGGGGCGGGACGCCGTTCAGGGCGAAGTGGGCGAGGAGGCGGGACCAGCCGTCCGCCGCGTCGGCGGCGTTGTAACTGGGCCGGTAGTCGGCGTGGAACCCGTGACCGGCGTCCTCGTAGATGATGATCTCGCTGTCGGTCTTGCCAGCCTTGGCGAGCGCATCGCGCATGGCCGGCACGGGGACGCTGGTCGGGTCCTTGGCGGGGTTGGCGTAGAGGCCGAGCACCGGCGCGTGCAGGTCAGCGACCTTGTCGATCGGCCATTGCGCGTTCGGGTCGGTGGGCGTTCCGGGCGTCGGCGCGAGGCGGCCGTACCAGGCGACGCCGGCCTTGAAGTCCGGGAAGGTCTCGCAGGACAGCCAGACATATTTGCCGCCCCAGCAGAAGCCGGTGACAGCGAGCTTGCGCGGCTCGACGTAAGGCTGGGCCTTCAGATAGTCGAGCGTCCCGGCGATATCGCCCATCACCTGCTTGTCGGAGGCCGCGGCGACGATCTTCATGATCGCCGCCATGTCGGTGAGCGGCGCCGGATCGCCGACGCGGACGAAAAAGGCCGGCGCGATGGCCGCATAGCCCAGCTTGGCGAAGCGGCGGCAGACGTCGCGGATATATTCGTGCACGCCGAACACTTCCGAGATCACCAGCACGGCCGGATAGCGTCCATGGCCGTCGGGCCGGGCGACATAGGCCGGAATGCCGGTCGGCAGCATCACCGTCTCGCTGGTCAGGCCGACCTCGTCGGTGTGGATCGGCTCGGCATCGGCGCCGAGGGCATAGGCCGCATAGCCCGCGAACATGGCCAGGCCAGCCAGGCCGCGCCTTGAGAGGTGGAAATCCTCGGGCGCGGAGCCTTCTGGCCGGGTCAGGTTGAGCATGGCGGTTCCTTTGGGGCGGTTTTCGAGGACCATGGTGCTTCAGCGGCGAGGCCTAAGTCAAAGGCGGTTCAGAACACCACCAGCGCCGCGCGGATCGTCAGCGCCAGCAACACCAGGGTCGAGACCGCGAAGACGCCGAAGCGCAGCAGGATCACGTTGACCGTCGCCTGAACCAGGCTGTGGACCACCCGCAACGCGACATAGAGCCAGGCCAGGCCGACGTTCAAACCGCCGTCGGCGCCCGTGAGGGCAAGGACCAGCGCCACCGCGTAGAACAGCGTCGGCTGCTGCAGCAGATGATCGTAGTTGTCTGCTTTCCAACGCACCTGGGGCGGCAGTTGTGCGTGAAACGCCGCCGCCGGCTGGGTAGGATCGACGACGACCTTCGCCTTGGCGATCGCGGGGAGCCTGGTCGCATAGAGCCAGGCGCACATTACGAAGGTCCAGAGGACCAGCGCGATCACCGGGGCGAACATGGGGCTGTGCATCGGTCTTCCTCCCACCGAATTGAAGCGGGACCGTATCGCCGTCTTGCCGCTTTCCCTACGGCGTGCGCATGAATTCAAACATCCGATTGAATGAGAGATAGCGTGATGAGCCTCGAACTCCCCGACGATGTCCGCGACTACGTCAACGGCGCCCTGATCGCCGGCAACCCGATGCTGATCGCGGTGATAACCGCCGACGGCAAGCCGCGCATGAGCTTTCGCGGTTCGGTCCAGACCCTGAGCCAGGAGCAACTCGGCTTCTGGGTCCGACGCGTCGAGGGCGAGACTATGGAAGGGATCAAGGCCAACCCGAACGTCGCGCTTATGTACCGCGACGCCGGCAAGCGGATCCTTTTGCAGTTCGCCGGCCGCGCCCGTATCGCCACCGATCCGGCCGAGCGCAACCGCGTCTTCGAAAGCGCGCCCGAACAGGAGCAGCGCGCCGACCCCGAACGCAAGGGCGAGGGCGTGGTCATCGACCTCGATCGCGTCGAGGGCATGCTGGGCCTGAACGCCGAGAACAAGCCCAACTTCCTGCGCCTGGCGCGCGAGGGCTGAGCCCCGCCTTGACAGGCCGCGTCGGCTGGCCGAGTTGAGCCGCCGGTGCGGGGGCTAAGGCAAGAGGACGGCATGGCGATTGGAAGCCAGGTCGCGCGGTGGGCGGCGGCGCTCGCCGTCGTGGCCAGCCTTGCCGCCGGGCCGGTCCGCGCCGGCTGGCCGAACGCGCTGCCGGCCCAGCCGCTGGTCCAGGCGCCGCGTGTCTGCGCCCCCGGCATCGTGCCGATCAACCGCCGCTGCCACGTGGTCGATTTCGCCCCCCTCGGCGCCTTCAAGGGCCGCGACTGGTACTATGCCTTCTACGACACCCATTGGGCCGACCGGCACGGCCACCACGACCGTGGCTTTCCGGTGATCTTCTACCTGCAGCAGCCGGCGACGCTGCGCCTTGGCCTCTGGGTCGACGACGCCCCGGGCCTGGCCGGCCGCTGGGCCTTGACCGCGCCGGCGCGGCCGGCGCCGATCCAGGCGCCCGATGCGGTCTATCTCGGCTTCACCCTGAAGGCGGTCGAGGGGCCGGACGACCAGCGCCTGTTCCGTCTCGCCGGCACCCATTGGCGCAACATCGACGTGGATGACCGCTCGCCCGCCGACCAGGCCAAGCTGGACGCCGCCACCCCGGTCGGCTGCACCCAGAGCCCCGACTGGCGCTACGACTGGGCGACGATGCAGCTACGCGTGCCGCTGAAGGCCGATCTAGGCGGCGCCTGCGGAACCCTCGTGGCCGGCGTCGTCGCGGGCCGCACGCGGATCACGCTGACCACCGCCAAACTGGTGCGCTAACCGGAAGCCAAGGTTGACCCCCCGCGCGGCGGCGGCTACCCGCCAGCCATGACCACGCCTGTCCTTCTGCATGGCCTTTCCGAAATCGCCGAAACCTACGACGCCCTGCTCTGCGACGTCTGGGGCGTGGTGCACAATGGCGCCGAGCGGTTCGCCGACGCCTGCGCGGCCCTGAGCCGCTTCCGGGCCGAGCGCGGGCCGGTGATCCTGATCTCCAACGCGCCGCGTCCGGCCACCGACGTCCTGCCGCAGCTCGACGCGCTGGGCGTGCCGCGCGAGGCCTTCACCGCCATGGTCACCTCCGGCGACGCCACCCGCGCCCTGCTGGCCGAGCGCGCGCCGGGACCGGCCTGGGCGATCGGGCCGGACCGCGACGCGCCGCTCTATGAGGGCCTGGATCTGACGTTCACCGGGCCGGAGGATGCCGCCTTCATCTCCTGTACCGGCCCGGTCGACGACACGGTCGAGACGCCGGAGGACTATCGCCAGCGCCTGACGCTCTGCGCCAGCCGCGGCCTGACCATGATCTGCGCCAATCCCGACAAGGTGGTGCAGCGCGGCGACAAGCTGATCTATTGCGGCGGCGCCCTGGCCGACCTCTATGCCGGGCTGGACGGGCCGGTGGTGATGGCCGGCAAGCCCTTTGCGCCGATCTACGAGATGTCGCTGACCGAGGCCGCCGCCCATCTGGGCCGGGAGCTGGCGCGAGGGCGGGTGCTGTGCATCGGCGACGGGGTCGCCACCGACCTTGGCGGCGCGGCGAACCAGGGGCTGGACGCCCTCTTCATCGCCCATGGCATCCATGCCGCCGAGGCGCTGAGCGCCCAGGGCGAACTGGAGCCCGCGCGCCTCTCGGCCCTGCTGGCCCGCGAGGGCGGCCATGCCCGCTTCGCCATGCGTGGCCTCGTCTGGTGATCGACAGGGCCGTCGGCTTCGCTAAAAGCACATCGAACGTCGGGGAGGGCTGAATTGGCCGGATTGCGTCTGGAAGACTTGAGTGTGGGCCAAAGCGCCGAGACGGTGCACACCGTGACTGAGGCCGATATCGCCGCCTTCGCGGCCGTGTCCGGCGATGAAAACCCGCTGCATATGGACGAGGCCTATGCCGCCACGACGGCGTTCAAGGGCCGCATCGCCCACGGCATGCTGGGCGCCAGCTACATTTCCGCCATCCTCGGCAACGATCTGCCGGGGCCGGGCTCGGTCTATCTGAACCAGACCCTGCGCTTTCGCCGGCCGATCCGTATCGGCGATGTGGTCACCGCCCGCGTGAGCGTCGCGGCCATCGATGCGGAAAAAGCCCGGGTGACGCTGGAAACCCAGTGCCTGGTCGACGGCAAGGCCGCGATCGATGGCGAGGCCGTGGTCATGGTTGAACGGCGGGGCGGTTAGGCGCGTGGCCTTGCAGATCATCGAAGGCTGGCATGATATCGGCGACGACGCCCGCGGCGTGGCGCTGGCGTATGGCGAGTTCGACGGGGTGCACCGGGGCCACCAGGCCGTGATCGCCCTGGCGGCGGATGCGGCCCGCGCCCTGGATGCGCCGCTGGGCGTGATCAGCTTCGAGCCGCACCCGCGCCGCTGGTTCAATCCAGACGCCGAGCCTTTCCAGCTGACCACCCGCAGCCAGCAGGCGCGCGCGCTCGAGGCCCTCGGCGCGGACTTCCTCTATGTCATCCCCTTCGACGCCCCGCTCGCCGTCATGAGCGACGAGGTCTTCGCCCGCGACGTCCTGGCCGCGGGCCTTGCCGTCTGCCACGTCGCCGCCGGTTTCGACGTCACCTTCGGCAAGGATCGGACCGGCGACCCAGAGGCGCTGAAGCGTTATGGCGACGCTTTCGGTTTTTCGGTGTCCATCGCGCCCAGGCTGGGCGATGCGGATGCCGCGAAATATTCCTCCACCGCCGTGCGCGAAGCCTTGAAAACCGGTCGACCGGAGCGGGCCGCCGAGATTCTCGGCCGCCCCTTCGCTATCGAAGGGGTGGTGGTCGAGGCCCAGCACCTTGGACGCACCCTGGGTTTCCCCACCGCCAATGTGGAAGCGGGCGCCTATGTCCGCCCCAAGCTGGGGTCCTATGCCACCCGCACCCGGTTGCCGGACGGGCGTCTGGTCCCCGGCGTTGCGAACTTCGGCGAGAACCCGGCGACCGGCAAGGTCGAGGCCCGGCTAGAGGTGCATCTGTTCGATTTCGACGAGGACCTTTATGGCCAGACCATCGAGACGGAACTCATCGCCTTCCTGCGTCCAGAGCTCGATTTCGACAATCTCGAAGCCCTCACCGCGCAGATCGCCGACGACGCCCGCAACGCGCGGGATTTGTTCGGGTTGAGATAGCCACGTTATCGCCCGATTGACCGCGCGCCGCGGTTGAGGTTCCCTGCTCGTCTTAAGACCGGGCGCGTGGGGCGCGGGGGACCGGCGCATGAACCGCAGATGGATCGTCGCCGCGCTGGTCGCGATCGGCGTTCTGGGCTTCGCCGGCGGCGCGCTGACCATGCGCCTTGCCGATGCCGGCGGCCTGTTCGGTAAGGCTTCGGCCGGCGCGTGGGCGCAGGCCGAGCAGGGCGTCGCCTGGCCCTTCTTCGGCAAGCTGCGTTCCGCCGGCGCCGCCCGCGCCGCGCCGCCCAAGCCCGAGGGCTTCGCGGTCTGGCGCCAGCATATCGACACCAGTCAGGCCGATCCGGTCGCCTGCGTGCAGATGACCCGGCCGCTCGATCCCACGAAATCCTATGCCGACTATGTGCTGATCTCGCCCGACCTCGGCCACGCGCCGGCGGTCAGCGTCAATGACGACCAGCTCTGCGTCGGCGGCATGGGCCTCATCGACCATCGCGTAACCCTGCTGAAGGGCCTGCCGGACAAGGCTGGCGACACCCTGGACGCCAATGCCGATGTCGACTTCGTCTTTGGCGAGAAGCCTCCTTACGTCGGTTTCGCGGGCGAGGGCGTCATCCTGCCGCGCGAGGAGTCCGACGGAGTCGGCATCGAAACCCTGAACGTCACCAAGCTGGCGGTCGAGGTCTGGCGCGTGCCGGACCGCAACCTGGTGCGTAAAGACATCAGCGCCCCGGACCCCACCGCCGAGGGCGAGGACGCCGGCGACTATGGCGACGACAGCCCCGATGACGAGGGCTCGATCGTCTGGAAGGGCAATGTCGCCGTGACCGGCGCGGCCGGAGAGCGGGTGACCACCATCTTCCCACTGGGCGCCGTCCTGAAGGAAATGAAGCCCGGCGGCTATGTCATCAAGGTGCGCGACGCCTCCGGCGGTCGCGACCTGAAGGGGGCCGACGGCACGCCCGCCGATTCCAATCCGCCGGCCCAGGCCCGGCGCTGGATCATGTTCACCGACATGGCCCTGACCTCCTACACCGGCTCGGACGCGCTCGACGTGGTGGTGCGTTCGCTGAAGACCGCCAAGGTGCTGCCGGGCGTGCGCGTGGCCCTGGTGGCGGCCAATGGCGAGGACCTGGCCAGCGGCCAGGCCGACGCAAACGGCCGCGTGCGCTTCGCCGCCCCGCTGCTGAAGGGCGACGGCGCGTCGGCTCCGAAAATGATCATGGCCTATGGGACTCTGGGCGACCTGGCGGTACTCGACCTCGGCCGCTCACCGGTGGACCTGTCCAACCAGGGCGTCGGCGGGCGCAACGCCCCGACCGGCGACGACGCGCCGACCGCCGGCCGAACCATCAAGACCGATGTCGACGCCTATCTGTATGCCGACCGCGGCGTCTACCGGCCGGGCGAGACGGTGCATGTGGTGGCCATGGTCCGCGACCGCGACGCCAAGGCGGTCAAGGACCGCAAGGGCGCCCTGATCATCCGCCGGCCGTCCGGCGTCGAGTTCAAGCGCGTCAGCTTCGACCGCGCCGATGACGGGGTGGTGGCCCAGGACATCGTCTTGCCCAAGTCGGCCCCGCGCGGGCGCTGGAGCGCCAGCCTGACCATGGAGGGAATCGACGACCCGGTCGGCGATATGAGCTTCTCGGTGGAGGACTTCGTGCCCCAGCGGCTGGCCGTGACCCTGAACGCCCAGGATCAGGTCCCGATCGCCGCCGGCGAGACCCGGCACATCGCCGTCAACGCCCGCTTCCTCTATGGCGCGCCGGGGTCGGGCCTGCAGACGCAAGGCGAGGTGCGCCTGCGCGCCGACCCGAACCCCTTCCCGCAGTACAAGGACTTCCAGTGGGGCGACGACCAGACGCCGTTCGACGAGAAGCTGGTCGATCTGGGCTCGACGGTCACCGACGGCTCGGGCGCGGCGAGCCTTTCCATCGACGCGGCCCAAGCGGGCGACACCAAGGTTCCGTTGGCCGCGACCCTGACCGCTTCGGTGTTCGAGCCGGGCGGACGGCCGGTGAAGGAAAGCGCCTTCCTTAAAGTTCGTCCGCAGCCACTCTACCTCGGCGTCAAGATCGACCAGGGCGATTCCGGCCAGGGCGAGACCGTGCCGGTGAACCTGCAGGTGATGGCGGTGGACGCCAAGGGCGCCCGCACCGCCGCCGCCGGCGTCGGCTGGACCCTGATCAGCGAGAATTGGAACTACGACTGGTTCCAGCAGGACGGCAAATGGCAGTGGCGCCGGTCCAGCCGCGACCAGGTGGTGGCGCGCGGCACGGTGGACGTCGGCGCGGGCGGGGCGAAACAGATGCTCGCCCGGAATCTCGGCTGGGGCGACTACCGGCTGGAGGTGACCCAAGGGACCGCCGCCAAGACCGTCACCCGCTTCTCCGCCGGCTGGGGCGCGCCGGCCAAGGAGGCCGAGGCCCCCGACGTGGCGCGGGTCAGCGCCGGAACCCGGACCTGGTCCCAGGGCGACACCGTCGAGATTACCGTCAAGGCGCCCTATGGCGGCGAGGCGCAGGTCGCCGTCGCCACCGACCGGCTGATCGACTTCCAGACCCTGACCCTGGGCGCCAACGGCGGGACCATCCACCTGAAGACCAACCCGGCCTGGGGTGGCGGCGCCTATGTGCTGGTCAGCGTCATCCAGCCGCGCGATCCAACCACCACGCCGACGCCCAGGCGGGCCCTGGGCCTGGTCTATGTGCCGCTGGATCCGAAGGGGCGGAAGCTGACCGTCGATATCGGCACGCCGCCGAAATTGGACTCCAAGGCCGTCGTCGACGTGCCGATCACCGTGCACGGCCTGGGCTTCGGCCAGAAGGCGCACGTGACCGTCGCCGCGGTCGACGAGGGAATCCTGCGCCTGACCAAGCAAGAGAATCCCGACCCGCTGAAATGGTATTTCGGCAAGCGGGCGCTCAGCGTCGACTATCGCGACGACTACGGCCGGCTGCTCGATGCGAACCTGGGCGCAGCCGCTCCGGTGGATTTCGGCGGAGACGAACTGGGCGGCGAGGGCCTGACCACCACCCCGGTCAAGACCGTGGCCCTGTGGTCCGGCGTCGTCGACACCGGGCTGGACGGCAAGGCCGTGGTGCATCTGCCGGCCGCCGACTTCAACGGCCAGCTGCGCATCATGGCCGTGGCCTGGACCGACGAGGCGGTCGGCTCCAACGCCACCGAAATGACCGTGCGCCAGCCGGTGGTCGCCGACCTGAACCTGCCGCTCTTCCTGGCTCCCGGCGACCACGCTCTTGCCACCCTGGAGCTGCAGAATATCGAGGGCCGCGTCGGCGCCTATGTGGCGCAGATCTTCGGCCAGGGCGGCGTGCTGGCGCCGTTCAAGAAGCTCTACCAGCTGCTGCTTGGCCAGCGGGTCGCCGACCATGCCGACCTGACCGCGCCGGGCGTCGCCGGGATTAGCCAGGTCACCTATCGCGTCGACGGGCCCGGTTTCTCGACCCTCAAGACCTATCCGATCGAGACCCGGCTGGGCTGGGGCGACATCACCCGCACCACGACCGACCTGCAGCGGCCGGGCGAGACCTTCACCCCCAGCGCCGACCTGATGAAGGGGCTGACCGCCGGCAGCGTCACCCTGCAGGTCAGCTATTCGCCATTCCAGGGCTTCGATCCCGCCGCCGTGGCCCTGGCGCTGAACCGCTATCCTTACGGCTGCACCGAACAGCTGGTCTCGACCGCCTATCCGCTGCTCTACGCGGCCGAGCTGTCAAGCGATCCGCGTCTCAGGCGCTCGACCTCCGCCCTGGACGACGCGGTCGGCAAGCTGTTCGACCGCGAGAGCGAGGACGGCTCGTTCGGCCTCTGGCGGGTCGGCGACGGCGAGGCCGACGCCTGGCTGGGCGCCTTCGCCACCGACTTTCTGGTGGAGGCCAAGGCGCAAGGCGCGCTCGTGCCGGACGAGGCCTATGAGCACGCACTCTCAGCCATGCGGCAGCTTTCGCGGCCGGAAGGCTTCGCCTCGGTCGGCTACGAGCTGGAATATCCCAAGGGCTGGGCCGGATCGGACGACGCCGACAAGGCCGCCACAGCCCGCATGCGCAGCCGGGCCTCGGCCTACGCCCTCTATGTGCTGGCCAAGGCGGGGCCAGGCTATGGCGACCTGGCGCGGCTGCGCTGGTGGCATGATGTGCAGATGAAGACCGAGCCCTCGCCGATCGCCAAGGCGCAGATCGGCGCAGGCCTCGCTTTGATGGGCGACCACGCCCGGGCGCACGACGCCCTGCTTCAGGCCGCGGCGGCCATCGGCTATCGCGACGACGCCGACTGGTACCAGAGCCCGTTGCGCGACCTCGCGGCCGTCATCGCCTATGCCTATGAGGCGGGCGATGTCGGGGTCGCCCGCAGCCTGCAGGGCCGGCTGAACGGGGTGGTGCGCGATCCCGACAGCCTGAACACCCAGGAACAGGCGCGCCTGCTCCAGGCCGCCCACGAGATGCTGAAGGTTTCCGGCCCCATGAACATCCAGGCCAGCGGGGCCTTCCCCGCCGCGCCAGCCGCCGGTGCGCCGAGCTGGAATGTCGGTCGGCTCGCCGACGCACATTTCCGCAATGCCGGGTCGGGGCCGCTGTGGCGAACGGTGACGGTGCGCGGCGTGCCGACCACCTCGCCGCCGGCGATGGGCCAGGGCCTGGACCTGAACACCAGCTTCTGGACCACCAATGGCCAGAAGGTCGACCTCGCCCACATCGTCCAGGGCGCGCGGGTGATCGTGCGCATCGCCGGGGCCTCGCATCAGGGCCGCGTCTCGGAACTGGTCATCGACGATCCGCTGCCCGCGGGCTTCGAAATCGAGACCGTGCTCGGCCCCGACGACAGCCAGGGCTCGGGCGGCGACCATGCCGCGGCCGGGCCGTTCCATTTCCTGGGCGATCTTTCGACGCCCAGCGCCCAGCAGAAGCAGGACGACCGCTATGTCGCTGCGCTCAGCGTCGACGGCGGTAAGAGTTTCGCCGTCGCCTATGTGGCGCGCGCGGTGACGCCGGGCGACTTCTACCTGCCGGGCGCGGAGGCGCACGACATGTACCGCGCCAGTATCTACGCCCGCTCCGCCGGCGGCCGCACGGGCATCCAGCTCGCCGGGCCATGAAGGGGTGAAGCATTTTGGTGTCCCCTTCTCCCCTTGCGGGAGAAGGTGGCCTCCGAAGGAGGTCGGATGAGGGGTCGCGCCAAACCATCCGATGATGAGGAGCCGGTGAGCGGAAATCGCCGTGCGACCCCTCATCCGTCGGCTTCGCCGCCACCTTCTCCCGCAAGGGGAGAAGGATCGCGCTTGGTTTCCCGGCTGGTCGTCGGGCTGTGCTGTCTGGTCTTGGTCGAGGCCGGGGTCCTGGCGCTCGACGCCGCCTTTCCGCCCGACCTGAGCCTGGCCGAGCGGGCTTCGCCGGTGGCGCTGGACCGCAACGGGGTCTGGCTGCGGGCCTTGCCGGTGGAGCGGGGACGCTGGCGCATCCGGGCCGATTTGGACCGCACCGATCCGGTCTTCCTCAAAAGGCTAGTCGCGGTGGAGGACGCGCGCTTCTACCTGCACCCCGGCGTCGATCCGGCAGCGATCCTCCGCGCCGCCGGGGCCGCGGCGCTCACCGGCCATATCCGCTCGGGCGCCTCGACCCTGACCATGCAGACCGCGCGGCTGCTGGAGCCGCGCCGGCGCACCCTTACCGCCAAGCTGATCGAGATGGTCCGCGCCTTCCAGCTCGAGGCGCGGTTCTCCAAACGCCAGATCCTGGGCCTCTATCTGACCCTCGCCCCGTATGGCGGCAATCTGGAGGGGGTGCGGGCCGCGTCGCTGGCCTATTTCGGCCACGAGCCGGAAAGCCTGACCGACGGCGAACAGGCGCTGCTGATCGCCCTGCCCCAGGCGCCGGAGGCGCGCCGACCCGACCGCCGGGCCAACGCGGCCCGCGCCGCGCGCGCCAGCGTGCTCGATAAGCTGGCCCGCCACGGCGAAATCGCCACGGCCTCGGCCGAAGAGGCCAAGGCCGAGCCGCTGCCCCACCGCAGCGGCTTTCCGGCGTTGGCCTGGCAGCTCGCCGGGGCGCTGGCCCGCAAGGCGCCGCTGGCCCAGGCCTCGGTCCTGACGACTATCGACGCGACGCTGCAGCAGCGGCTGGAGGCCCTGGCGACCCAGACGGCGGCCACGCAAGGGACCGGCGCCGACGCCGCCATCCTGGTGGTGCGGATCAGGGATCGCGCCGTCCTGGCCTCGGTCGGTTCGGCGGGCTTGGGCCTGCCCGGCGGCTGGATGGACATGACGCGGGCCCTGCGCTCGCCCGGCTCGGCGCTGAAGCCCTTCATCTACGGCTTCGCCTTCGACGACGGCATCGCCGCGCCGGACACGGTGATCAAGGACGAGTCCCGCCGCTTTGCCGACTACCAGCCGGAGAATTTTGACCGGGTCTTCCACGGCGAGGTGACGGCGCGCGAGGCGCTGAACTATTCGCTGAACATGCCGGCGGTGGCGACGCTGGACCGGATGGGACCGGGCGTATTCCTCAGCCGCATCGAGGCATCGGGGGTGCGGCTGGTGCGCCCGCGCGCCGGGGCGGTCGATCCGGGCCTGTCGCTGGCCCTGGGCGGTGAGGGCATCTCGCTGCGGGACCTCGCCTTGCTCTATGCGGCCCTTGGCGACGATGGCCTGGCCAAGCCGCTGGCCTATACGCTGGACGAGGCCAGCAAACGACCGGGGCAGGCCGGCATGCGGCTGATGCGGCCGGAGAGTGCGCGCGAAATCCTCGACATCCTGCGCGAGACGCCGGCGCCGGCCGGCCGCGCGCCGCCGGCCCTGACTCAAGGCGGCCCGCGCATGGCGTTCAAGACCGGCACCTCCTACGGCTTTCGCGACGCGGTGGCGGCCGGCGTGGTCGGCGACGAGGCCATCGTGGTCTGGACCGGCCGCGCCGACGGCGGCGCGCGCGGCGGCCTGACCGGACGTGACGCCTCGCTGCCGCTGCTGTTCGACGTCGCCGACGCCCTGGGCGCGCCCGCCTCGGCCGCCCACCCTATCGCGCCGAGATCGGCGCCGCCCGCCCTGCGCACCCTGACCCAGGCCAGCGACGGCCCGCGCCTGATTTTCCCGCCCGACGGCGCTTCCATTCAGGTCGATGGTGTCGGCCCCGCCGCGCGCGGCCTTGTGCTGGCGGCGGCCGGCGAGGGCTTGAGCTGGTACGTCGACGGCGCGCCCTTGAGCCCCGCCCCCCCCACAGGCCGTACGGTGTGGAAGCCGGCGGCGCCAGGCTTCTACCGGCTGCAGGTCGTGGACTCCGCCGGCCGCAAGGCTTCGGCCAGGGTGCGGATCAAACTCGGCTAGGCGGTGAGCGGTTTTCCGCGAGTCTCCGGCAGGAAGAAGATGGCGCAGACGACGCTGATGGCGGTGAAGACGATCGGATACCAGAGGCCGGCATAGATGTTCCCGGTCGCCACCACGATGGAGAAGGAGGCGACCGGCTGGAAGCCGCCGATCCAACCTGTGCCGAGGTGGTAGGGGAAGGACAGCGCCGTGTAACGCACGCGGGTCGGAAAGAGCTCGACCAGGGCCGCCGCCATCGGGCCGTAGAGGGCCGTCGCCGAGATGACGAAGACCATCAGCACCGCGAGCAACAAGGGCGTATTGACGTGGGCCGGGTCGGCCTTGGCCGGGAAACCCGCCTTGGTCAGGGCCGCGTTGATGTCCTTGCCCACCTTGGCGGTGGCGGCCTTCAGGGCCGGCCCTGCCAGGCCATGCCCGTCGACCGAGGCGACGCTCGCCGTTCCGATGCGCACCACGGCCGGCGTCCCCTTCGGTGCAGCCTGGTTCGAATAGGCGATGCCGCTATTGGCCAGCGAGCTCTTGGCGATGTCGCAGCTGGAAACGAATTTCAGCTTGCCGGTCGGGTCGAACTGAGAGCTGCAATCGGCCGGATCGGCGACCACCACCACCGGGGTGCGGTGCGAGGCCGCCACCAGGGCCGGATTGGCCCCCTGGCTGAGCAGCATGAAGCCCGGATAGAGGGTCAGCACGCCCAGCGTCATGCCGCACCACATCACCCATTTGCGGCCGACCTTGTCCGACAGCCAGCCGAAGAAGACGTAGCAGGGCGCTCTGGCGGCCGCCGCGGCCA
>Ga0302314_10015026_pt1 | contig 13191 bp, 18 predicted proteins | sample III_Palsa_N2_3_FD_200533 | JGI IMG/M metagenome (GOLD analysis project Ga0302314, IMG submission 200533) | Peat permafrost microbial communities from Stordalen Mire near Abisko, Sweden - III_Palsa_N2_3 | ecosystem: Environmental > Terrestrial > Soil > Palsa > Peat permafrost | place: Sweden...
TCTGAGTTTTCTTCGTCGTTCCATCCGAAATAGCACCCGACTCATGCGCCGCTTCGAGCCAGGGCGCACCGACAGCCGTCGGAGCGAGCCGCTGATACCTGATCAGCGGCTCACCGTGCCGACACTGCCCACCGTGACGGCGGCCAGAACAACGGCGAAGATGCGCCATGAGCGGAACTTGGCTCCCAGCCGGAAAGCAGACACAAAGCGAAGTACGGGCCAAGGCCACGACGCGCCGCGACAATGCCATCGCGGCTCTTCAACAGAGGAGGCCGTGGGCTAGGCGGCCACGGCCTGTTGCGGCCAGCCCATCACGCCCTTAGATCCTTCGAGGAGCCGAGGCAGACGTGTGAGGTGATGCTGCTGACCTGGCTGAGCGTTCCCAGCACATCGGAATGGAAGTGCTTGTAGGCGGCCAGGTCGGCGACTTCGACGCGCAGCAGATATTCGACCGATCCCGTGACGTTATGGCATTCGAGCACTTCGGGCGCCTCTGCCATCGCTCGCTCGAAAGCCAGGGAGTCGCGCTGAAGCTGTCCCGATAGCCCGACCATCACGAACACCGTCAGGCCCGCGCCGAGCTGTGAGCGATCCAGGATCGCTCTGTAGCCCCTTATGATGCCCGCAGCCTCCAATGCCTGGACCCGGCGAAGGCACGCCGAGGCGGACAGACCAACGCGCTCGGCGAGCTGCAGGTTGGTGACTCGTCCGTCGCGCTCAAGCACGCGCAATATTTTAGTGTCGATTACGTCCATCACCGTCAATAAGTGTGGGTGTAGCCGCTCTGCGCGTCAATTCGCAACCTATTGCCTCACCAGCTCGAATAGAATTGTGCCGTGCAATCACGGAGGCGAACGATGAGTCTGGCGACGCTGGCAACCTACGACATCACGCGCGAGCGCGGCTTTCTCTGCGCCTTCGATGCGGCTTCTGTCGCGTTGGGCGGCGACCTCGGCCAGGTTCGCGAGCTGGCGCTTCGACTGCCTGAGATTCTGCCGACGGGCGCGGTTCGCGACGTCCTCGACAAGCTAAGCGTGATCCCGCCGGAGGCGGTGGCTGAACTCGATGAGGCCCAGGCCCGGATGGCCATGGTCCACTACTCCTTCCTTGTGCAGGCCTATATCTGGGGCGCGGAAATGCCGGTGTCGGTCCTGCCGGCGTCGTTGGCGATCCCGGCCGTGGCGCTCGCCGACCGGCTGGGACAGCAGCCGCTGCTGCAATACAGCGGCTATGTGCTCGACAATTGGGCCCGGCTCGATCCGGCCAAGGCCGTGTCGCTCGACAACATCTACATGATCCAGAAGTTCGCGGCGGGCACGGACGAGGCCTGGTTCGTCCTGGTGCACGTCGCCATCGAAGCCAAGGCCGGCGAGGCGTTGGCGCTCTACGGCCCCCTGATCGACGCTGAGGCGAGCGGGGATGCCGACCAGGCGCAGGTCCTGTTGGGGCAGATCGTCGGCGTCTGGGCCGAGATCAACGCCCTGTTCGACCGCATGCCCGAGCAATGCGACCCCTACATCTACTTCCGCCGCGTCCGGCCTTTCATCCACGGCTGGAAGGACAACCCCGCCCTCGACGGGGGCGTCGTGTACCAGGGTGTGGAGCGGTTTGGCGGCAGGCCGCAGGCCTTTCGTGGCCAGACGGGCTCGCAGTCGTCCATCGTTCCGTCGATGGATGCGCTACTCGGCGTTGGACACGCCTCAGATCCGCTGCGCACCTATCTCGACGAACTGCACATCTATCGCCCCCCTGGCCACCGCCGTTTCATCGACGACGTTCGGGCGCGGAGCCAAGTGCGCACCTTCGTAAAGCGGATGGGTCACAAGGGTCTCACCGAAGCTTATAACGCGGCGGTCCAAGCCGTTGCCGACTTCCGGTCGCGCCACCTCGAGTACGCCGCGAGCTACATCAATCTGCAGGGCCGCAAGTCCGCCGGGAATGACACCGAGATCGGAACGGGCGGGACGCCCTTCATGAAATATCTCAAGAAGCACCGGGACGAGACCAAGGCCAATCTGCTGGACGCCTAGGCGGCCACCACTGCGTGGGGTGGGCAGGGAGAGGCGCACTTCGACGCCTTTGCCCGGGGCGCGGTTGGATATCGACGACCCCGCGGCCGCGTCGCGAGGCCGCCTTCCAGACCTTGGGATGACCCACCCGGTGCGGTCGCGATGCGCCATCTGCTGACATTGGCTCTACGCGGGAAGACCTTACCTCGTGGTGCGCGCTCCCGGCCGCGTAAGCTGGTGCTGCAAGCCGGCCGATCCCGCCCGCGCTCGAGAGGAACTTCGATGAACACCGTCCTCATCACCGGATGCTCCTCCGGCTTCGGTCTCGACACCGCGCGCTACTTCTTGGACCGCGGCTGGGCGGTGAGCGCCGCGATGCGCACCCCGCGCGACGATTTGCTGCCGCCATCGGACCGCCTGCGAGTCCTGCCGCTCGACGTCACCGACGCCGGCAGCATCGCCTGAACGGTTGGGGACGCTGGCCCGATCGACGTGCTGGTCAACAACGCCGGCGTCGGCATGGTCAGCCCGCCCGAGGGAGTCTCGATGGACAAGATCCGCGAGCTTATCGAGACCAACACGCTGGGCACGATCGCCATGACGCAGGCCGTGCTGCCGCAAATGCGCGAACAGGGCTCTGGCGTGATCGTCAACGTGACCTCGGGCGTCACCTTCCAGCCGCTGCCCCTGATGTCGATCTATACGGCCAGCAAAGCCGCGGTGAACGCTTTCACCGAGTCGGTGGCGCTGGAGCTGGCGCCGCTGGGCGTGCGCGTTCGCGTCGTCATCCCAGGCCGGGCGCCTGAAACGCCCTTCGGCGACAACGCGCGCGGCCGCATGGGCCTGAACATCCCGACGCCTACCAGGGGCTGATGGGGGATCAGGTTGATAAGATAATACTTTTCTGGGTCCTTTGGTCGCCAGAAATCGTCTCTAACGAAGACGCACAGCGCGGCCAGCCCGTAGACGGCGCCGAGCCACTTTTCCCAAAGCTTCTCTCGCCAGATGGACCACTTGCGGATGCAGATATTGAGCGACTGCTGGTGCGGGAAGGAGGCGACAGGGGCGGTGGGCCCGACCGCGGGATCGAAGATGACCGGCCCGGCCTGATCATCAACAAAGAGGACACCGCCGCCGGGCAGCAACACGATATCGCCCGATTGGGGCGGGTGGTGGATTGGCACATTGAGATCGGGCGGCGAAGCTGCGTCTCCGGGGCGGATCGAGATCGGCTCCGCCACCTCAATCAACGCCCCCGCGATCTGGTCGAGGGTTACGATCGCGAGGTGGACTCTCGGAGGCGCGCCGAGCGTGCAGACATGCATCGCACGCTGCTCCCCGAGCTTTCCAAAAGCCATGTCGGTCATGATGTAAAGCGCCGGATGGCCGCTGTTCTCGGCCGTGAAGACGGTCCCCGGCGCAATGGCCGCGTGCCTGGCGATGACAGATCGCAGCCGGTCAATCTTGATCCCCACGAGGCGTCTCTCCGATGTGGCGGGACCGCAGCGCCGCGCGCGTTCCCTATTCGTTCCCCGCGTAGGTGGGGATCGACCAACTCTAAGGCAAGGCTCGTCACGCCTCGAAAAGCCACGCGTGAATGATAGGCGGCAAGCTGGGCGGCCGGCCCGGAGCCCTCGATAAGTCATTGATTTTATTGAAGTGGTGGTGCCTGGGGGCGGAATCGAACCACCGACACGCGGATTTTCAATCCGCTGCTCTACCGACTGAGCTACCCAGGCGCCGGGCTTTTGGCCGAAGGACGGGGTCTATAGGAGAGCGGGGCGGGCTCTGTCCAGCGCGGGTTGGCGGTCAGTCGTCATCCGGCGCGTATGGCAGGGTCTCGGACTGGGCGTCGTCGGGGGCGGCCGGGACCACGTAGCGGCCCGTGAACCAGCGCTGCAGGTCGACATCGGCGCAGCGGCGCGAGCAGAACGGGCGGTGGTCGGCCTCGGCAGGCCGTCCGCAGATCGGACATTTTTGCGCGCTCATCGCGCCGTGACCTCGATCGTGTCGAACGTGGCGGCCGGGTCGGGGGCGAGCTCAAGGCGCGCGCCGAAGCGGCCTTCCAGGAGCTTGATATAGGGCGCGGCGGCCGTGGCGACATCGGGCGCGGCGCGGACGAGGAGCCGCGCGCCCGGATCGGCGACGGCTTCGCGCTCGACGGCGCGGGCGAGGCGCAGGGCGAGGGTCTCGGCGGTCAGGCGGCCGTCCGCGCCCAGCAGACGGTCAGCGAGCGCGCGGCGGCGGCGCGGGACGGTGAGCTCCAGGGTGCCGAAGCGGCTGATCGGGCCGAAGGAGACGCCGGGATTGTCGGGGGCGAAGACGTTGCGGGCGCCGCTGAGCAGGGCCGGGCCGTCGTGGCCGCGGCCGGCGAGGTCGATCACCACCAGGCCGCCCTCCCCTTTCAGCCGCAGCAGCCGCGCGGCGGCGGCGAGGGCGGCGAAGTTGGCGGCGCGCGTCACCCGCTTGGCGTCGCCGCCGGGCCGCTCGCCGACGTCGACGTCGATGGCGACGAGGGCGCGGGTGGGTTCGATGGAAAGACTGCCGCCGCCGGGCAGTGGGAACTCTCGCGCCAGCGCCTCGGCCTCGGCCGCGTCGGCCATCGCCCGGGCGACGCCACCGGTGACCAGCGGCTTTTCCTTGAACGCGGCCAGCTCGACCTCGACCGACGGCGCGGGGCTAAGCAGGCGCGGCGGCCCCTCGGCCTCGCCGATCAGCCGCAGTTGCGCGCCCTTGTCACCTCGCGCCTCGCCACGGATCTCGACCGCGACCGCCTGACCCTCGGCGACGCGCGTCATGTCGGGGCGCAGATTCAAGACGCCGTCCGGCCCCTCGCCCAGCTCGACGAAGGCCAGCGCCAGCGCCCGCTCGACCTTTCGCACCCGGCCGATCACCTCGGCGCCCAGGGCCTGGCAGGCGATGTCGCTGTCACGGGCGAGGATCAGCCGCTCAGGGCGGCCATCGAGGGTGACGACGCCGCGCGTCTCGCCGACGCCGACATCCAGGTACGCACGGCGCTCGGTCATGCCTCAGGGTAGCCCAGTCCGGTCAGCAAAGCTCGGGTTTCGTAGAGCGGCAGGCCGACGACGCCGGTGTAGGAGCCGCTGAGGGCGGTGACGAAGGCGCCGGCACGGCCCTGGACGCCGTAGCCGCCGGCCTTGCCCTCCCACTCGCGGCTGGCGACGTAGGCGGCGATCTCGCGGGCGGTGAGACGCTTGATTTGCACGCGGGTCTCGGAAAGGCGCGCGCCGGCGCGGCCGCCGGGGGCGAGCACGGCGACAGCGGTGACCACATGGTGGGCGCGGCCGGAGAGCAGCCCCAGCATCCGCGCGGCGTCCGCCTCGGCCTCGGGCTTGCCGAGCAGGCGGCGGCCGAGGGCGACCACGGTGTCGGCGGCGAGCACGAAGGCGTCCGGATGCCGCGCGGCCGTCACCGCGGCCTTGGCCTTGGCGAGCCGCAGCGCCAGGCGGCGCGCGGTCTCGCCGGCCAGGGGCGTCTCATCGATGTCGGCGGGATCGACCTTGTCGGGCTCCAGGCCGATGCGGCCGAGGAGCTCCAGGCGGCGCGGGCTGGCGCTGGCGAGGATGAAGTCGGGCCTCGGCGCCCCGTTCACGGCGATGTCGACGGCAATGGGACTTACTTGAACCTATAGGTGATGCGACCCTTGGTGAGATCGTAGGGGGTCATTTCCACCAGAACCTTGTCGCCGGCCAGCACGCGGATGCGGTTCTTGCGCATCTTCCCGGCGGTGTGGGCGATAATCTCATGTTCGTTGTCCAGCTTCACGCGGAAGGTGGCGTTCGGCAGCAGTTCGCTGACCGTGCCCGGAAACTCCAGAAGGTCTTCTTTCGCCATTCGGCCTCACAAATAGGGCGACGCGCCCGTGAACGCCGCGACCATCGCCTGGCTCTCTGAGACTCAGGTCCGATGACCGCAACAGTCGTTCAACATAGGCCAGAAGCCGCGCCGCTTCATCCCCCGAACGTCGCCGCCTTGCCGAAACGCGCGCGGATCCGAGCCGCCAGCGCGTCGCGGGTTTCCCGGTAGGCGGCCAGCACCGCGTCGCGCGATCCCATGGCCAGCGTCGGATCGTGCGTCGGCCAATATTCCAGCTCGACGGCGTTGTGGCGCGCCAGCTCGACCGCCCGGTGCTGGGCCTCGGGGGTCAGGGAGACGACCAGGTCGAACGAGTCCTCGACCGCGTCGAAGGTCTTGGGCCGATGGCGGCTGACGTCGACGCCCAGTTCATCCATCACCGCGACGACGAAGGGATCGGGTTCGCCGTCCTCGTCCAGGCGCAGGCCGCAGCTGTCCACATAGACCCGCTCGCCGAACATCAGCTTCATCAGGCCCTCGGCCATGGCCGAGCGGACGCGGTTGAAGTTGCAGGCGAACAGGATCGCGCCGGGCAAAGCGGGGGGCGGCGTCTCGGCGGGCATGGCGGCGATGCTCAGCCTCGCCAGTGCAGGGCGCAGATCAGGGTGAAGAGCCGCCGGGCGGTGTCGAGATCGGTCTCGACCTTGCCGGCAAGGCGCGCCTTCAGCAGCTCAGAGCCCTCGTTGTGCAGGGCGCGACGGCCCATGTCCAAGGTCTCGATCTTCTGCGGCGTGGCGTTGCGGATCGCCTGGTAATAGCTCTCGCAGATCATCGCATAGTCGCGCACCACGCCGCGGAACGGCGACAGCGACAGGATGTGACGCCGCTCGTAGCCCGGCCCGCGGATGTCGAGCGCCAGCCGGTTCTCGATCAGCGAGATCTTCAGGTCGTAGGGCCCGCCCTCGGCGCCGTCGGGGACGAAGCGGTTGTCCTCCAGCAGGTCGAAGATGGCGATCTGCCGCTCCTGCTCCTGATCGCGCGAGGCGGCCGAGAGCGAGTCCTCGTCCAGCACGATGGTCAGCAGACGGTTAGGGCCGCTCATGGGCCGATTCGCGACGATGGGATTGACGGCTGCAGGTGCGAGAGCGGACCTTCGAGGCGCGCGCCCAGGCCGAGGGCCGCCTCGGCGTCCGCCGTTGGCTCGTGGAAGGGGCCGTCGAGTTCGATGATGAGTTTGGCGGCATGGCCGGCGAAGTCGGCGACGAAGCGGCCGAACGGCGCCTGACGGCGGAAGTGGGCGCCGTGGGTCTTGCGCAGCGTCCGTAGCCACGCCCAGAGGCGACGTTCGGTGGCGGTCGGCTCGTTCCTGAGACGGCGCGCAAGCTTCGCGTGGACCGGGCCCCCCACGCGCCGCGTCCTCGGTAGCTCATCGCGCGGATCGCCGCTCATGGGAGACTGATAGCTCACCAAGTTCGCAGCCGCGAGCCCCTCCCCGTTGAGGGGAGGAGTTGGGGGTGGCAGGTCTATCCGCCACTCCAGCTTAGCAGGCAAAACGGCGACATTCGGGTGGCGGAGAGAGCCCCCACCCGGCCCTTCGGGCCACCCTCCCCTCAAGGGGGAGGGTTAGTTGGGCCGGTTTCTGCGGATGCTCACTGACCTCGCATGCGCCGGAAGCCCCTCGGCGGTCGCGAGGGTCTCCGTCGGCCCCGCCAGCGTCTGAAACGCCGCCGCGTCGCAGCCGAGGATCGAGGTGCGTTTGAGGAAGTCGTAGAGTGACAGCCCCGACGAGAAGCGCGCCGCGCGGCTGGTGGGCAGGACGTGGTTGGAGCCGGCCACGTAGTCGCCGAGCGCCTCTGGGGCGTAGCGGCCGAGGAAGATGGCGCCGGCGTGCCGGACCCGGTCCGCCAGCCGCGCCGGGTCCTCGACGGCGAACTCGACGTGTTCTGGGGCGATGCGGTCAACGAGGGCGGGGGCGTCGTCTAGGGCGGCGAGGATCACCGCGCCGTGGTCGCGCCAGGAGGCCGCCGCGTCCGGGCCGGTGGCGAGCGTGGTCAGTTGCGAGGCGACGGCGCGCTCGACCGCCTCGGCGAAGGCCGCGTCGTCGGTGATCAGGATCGACTGGGCGGCGGGGTCGTGCTCGGCCTGGGAGAGCAGGTCGGCGGCGATCCAGGCCGGATCGTTCGCCGCGTCGGCCACAACCACGATCTCGGACGGACCCGCCAGGGCGTCGATGCCGACGATGCCGTAGAGGCGGCGCTTGGCGGCGGTGACATAGGCGTTGCCGGGCCCGACGATCTTGTCCACCGGCCGGATCGGGCCGGCGCCGAAGGCGAGCGCGGCGCAGGCCTGGGCGCCGCCGACGCGCCAGATCTCGGTGACACCCGCCTCGCGCGCCGCCGCCAGCACCGCCGGCTCCAGCCGGCCGGGCGGGGTCACCATGGCGATGCGGTCGACGCCGGCGACCTGGGCCGGGATCGCGTTCATCAGCACGGTGGAGGGATAGGCCGCGCGCCCGCCGGGCACATAGATCCCCACCGCCTCGATCGGCGTCCAGCGCCAGCCGAGCTCGACCCCGGCCTCGTCGGTCCAGCGCGCGTCGGCCGGCCGCTGACGCTCGTGATAGGTGCGGATGCGCCGCGCGGCGAAGGCGATGGCCTCACGCACCGCGTCGGGGCAGGCGTCGAGCCCGGCCTGGAATTCGCGCGGCGTGACGGCGATCGTCTGCTCGGTGAGCTTCACCCGGTCGAAGCGCTCGGTGTAGCGCAGCACCGCGTCCAGACCCTCCGTGAGCACCGCCTCCAGCACGCCGGCCACGGCCTCATCGACGTCGGCCGGCATCCCGCGCCGCTCGGCGAGGAAGGCGTCGAAGGCGGCGTCGAAATCTGGATCAGAGGTCACGAAGCGGCGCATGGCGCGCTTTTGGCGGGTCGGGGGCGAATCGGAAAGGGGATTGTGGCGGCCGCTACTCCTCGTGCGCCGGGGTGCTCGGCGTCGGCCAGGGTGACGAGAGGTCGGCCAGAGCCGCATCGACGCATTCGACGGTGAGTTCGACATCGCCGCCGCCGGCGAAGGCCAGGCGCACCACGCCGCCCGGCGGGTCGCAGACCTCGAACGCCACCGCCAGCAGAGCAATCACCGCGTCGGGCGCCTCGCGGCGCAGGTTGCGCGACTTAACCGAGAGCACCGAGCCGAACTGCAGGCCCGCGCGCACCCGGTTGCCCAGCAACCCACCCGGCGTCTCCCAGAGATAGCGGTTCAGCGCCAGGGTGAAGCGGCGCCCCTTGGGGTCCCATTCGATGTCGCCGACCTTGGCGACGGCGTCCTGCAGCGCCGCCGAGATCACCGCCAGATCGTCCTCGTCCTCGGCCAACAGCCGCAGTGGCTCGTGCTTGGTCATTCGGCCTCCCCGAGGCCGCTGTCGTCGCCGCGGATGCGCCTCACGTTGGCGCCCACCGCCGAGAGCTTGTCCTCCAGCCGCTCGAAGCCGCGGTCGAGGTGATAGACGCGGCCCACCACCGTCTCGCCCTTGGCCGCGAGGGCCGCGATGACGAGGCCGACGGAGGCGCGCAGATCGGTCGCCATCACCGGCGCACCGGTCAGCGCCGCAACGCCGCGCACCCGCGCCTCGCCGCCGGAGACGGCGATGTCGGCGCCCAAGCGGGTCAGTTCCGGGGCGTGCATGAAGCGGTTCTCGAAGATGGTCTCGCGGATGACACTCTCGCCGTCCGCCAGGGTCATCAGCGCCATGAACTGGGCCTGCAGGTCGGTGGCGAAGCCGGGATAGGGGTCGGTGGTGACTTCGACGGCGTTCAGGCGGCGGCCGTTGCGTTTGACCGTGAGGCCGTCGTTGTAGCGCAGCACCTCGACGCCAGCCTCCTCCATCTTCACCAGCAGCGATTCGACCATGTCGGCGCGGGTGTGGGTGAGGCGCACCTCGCCGCCGGCCATGGCGGCGGCCAGGGCGTAGGTGCCGGTCTCGATCCGGTCGGGGGTCACCTCGTGGGTCGCGCCGTGGAGCTGGGCGACGCCGACGACACGGATCACCGGCTGGCCGGCGCCTTCGATCTTCGCGCCCATCTTGATCAAGCATTCAGCCAGATCGGCGATCTCCGGTTCGCAGGCGGCGTTGGCGATCACCGTCTCGCCGTGCGCGAGCACGGCGGCCAGCAGCGCATGCTCGGTGGCGCCGACAGAGACCGTGGGGAAGTTGATCTGGGCGCCGCGAAGCCCGCGCGGCGCCTGGGCGTAGACATAGCCCTCGCTGAGTTCGATCCGAGCCCCCAGCGCCTCCAGCGCCAGCAGGTGCAGGTCCACCGGACGCGCGCCGATGGCGCAGCCGCCGGGCAGCGAGACCTTGGCCTGGCCGGTGCGCGCCAGTAGCGGCCCCAGCACGTTGAACGAGGCGCGCATCTGGCGCACCAGCTCATAGGGCGCGATGGCCGAGACGATCTCGGGCGTGGTGAGCACGGTCTCGGGTCCGCCGTCGCCCTCCCCTTCCTCGACCTCTGCGCCGAGACGCTGCAGCAGCCGGCCGAGGAAGCGGGTGTCGGCCAGGCGCGGCATGTTGGTCAGCCGCAGCGGCTGGTCGGTCAAAAGGCTCGCCACCATCAGCTTGATGGCGGAATTCTTGGCGCCCGAGATGGGGATCACCCCCTCCAGCCGCGCTCCGCCCGTGATGGCGATGCGATCCATTCAGCGCGCCTCCCGAGACTCAGAGCGCCTGGGCGGCGAAGCAGTCCCAAGACGTTACATAGCCCATGCTCCGGGCAACCGATAAGGGGCGTTCACGGACCTCGGCGTTGCGCCCTCCGAATGCTTGCCCCATGCTCGGCTTGGGACAGGCGCAAAGGAGTGTTCGTGGGGCCGATTCCGAGCGGGGCGCGGCGCGCCGTCCACCCGGTGCTGTTCTTTTTTCTCTATTTCGGCTTCGGCGCGCCAGGCGGCTTTCTGACCGGCACGATTGAGCTCTTCTATACCAACGCCGGCGTCTCGCTGCAGGCTTTCGGGCTGATCGTCTCGATCGCCCTGGCGGCCCAGGTGCTGAAGTTCCTGTGGGCGCCGCTGGTCGACACCACGCTGAACGTGAAGCTCTGGTACGTGATGGCGGTCGCGGTGATCGTGCCTTGCCTGCTCTGGTCGGCGAACCTTCCTATCGGACCGGCCTCGGCTCTGAAATTGGGGGTGCTGTCGCTGGTGGTCAGCATCGCCTCGTCCTTCCTCGGCATGGCCGCCGACAATCTGATGGCGCACGACACCGCGCCCGAGCGGCGTGGCGCGGCCGGCGGCTGGAGCCAGGCCGGCAACCTCGGCGGCGCCGGTGTCGGCGGCGCCGCCGGCCTTTGGGTGGCCAACCATTTCCACTCCGTGCCGCTTGCGGGGATCGCGATCGCCCTCGGAACCGCCGCCTGCGCGCTCGCCCTGTTCTTCGCGCCGAAGGCCCATCCGGTGTCGAGCCACAAGAACTATCTGGCGACGCTGCGGCTGGTGGTCATCGACTGCTGGCAGGTATGCAGGGCGCGGCTGGGCTGGCTGACGCTGTTTGTGCTGGTGCTGCCGCTGGGCGCGGGCGGCGCGGCGCAGCTCGCCGCCGGGCTTTCCAAGGAATGGCGCGTGACCCCCGACCTGCTGGCCGGCGTCAACGGCATGTCCAGTCTCGTGATCGGCGTCGCGGCCCTCGTCGGCGGCTACCTCAGCGACCGGATGGACCGCAAGACGGCCTACGTCCTGTTCGGCGTCCTGGGCGGGGTGATCTGCGCCGGCGTTGCGCTCATGCCCCGTACGCCCGAATGGTTCGTGGTCCTGGCGCTCGCCTATTCGGCCGCGCTCGGAATGTCCTACGCCGCCTTCTCGGCCGCGACTCTGGAGGCGATCGGCGGCGGCGCCGCGGCGACGAAATACACGCTTTTCGCCTCGATCAGTAATATCCCCGTCGCCCTGATGCCGGCTCTGGACGGCTGGGCCGACACCCGCTGGAACGTCGGCGCCGTGCTCTGGATCGAATTCGCCACGGCGGCGGCCGGCGCGGTGATCTTCATGCTGGTCGCGCTGGCGACGCGGCCCCGGCGAGTGCTGGCGGCGGCCTAGAACGCCTTCTCCGCCCGAAGCGTCGTCATCATGTCAGGCGCGGCCGACACGTTCAGACTTTCGAGCATCTTGCCGATGGCGCCACGATGCGAGGCGCCGTGCGTAATCACGTGGGCCAGCATATCTGCCTTGGCCATGCGTCCTGGCGCGCCATCATCGACGCAAGCGAACTCCACGACAGTCGCAAGCTCGGCCGGCGTCACGCGGCGCGCATAGTCCAGGTACCAGGCGTCGGTCCTGGCCGTCGTCTCGGCCAACGCCTCCAAGTCCGGCATCGCGGCGGCGACGGTGGAGGCGAAGGCGGGCTCGGCGCTTTCCAGTCGCGCCTTGAACACCTGGTCGACGATCGAGGTGTGGTCGAAGGTGAACAGAATCACCGTCCAAGTTCGCCGATCGATCTCCTTCGGCGCGGCGCACAGCGTCTCGCACAGCCGCGCGTTGCACAGGCCTTGTGCTCGAACAGCGACACCAGGAGGGACGCCGCCATCGCGACCTAGTCCCGCGCCCGGTCGGCGGCTTTGCGGCGGCGCAGATTGGTCCTCAGAGCCGCCGCGAGCCGCGCTTCGCGGTCCGATTTGGCCGACGGCGCGTCCTTGGCGGGGGGCGGAGCGGGGGGGCGGTCAGCCGGCTCTTCCATACCCTTCGGCTAGCGCGTCCGGCGCCTGCGTCAACCCCCCGCGCCCTTTTCCGCTTCACACCGCCCGATGCGTCGGCTAACAACCCGCCCCTCCCGCCTTGGCGGGCGCGCCGTCGTAGCTCAGTGGTAGAGCGCATCCTTGGTAAGGCTGAGGTCCAGGGTTCGAGTCCCTGCGACGGCACCAGTTTTCGCTTTTAAATCAAGTGACTTAAGATAGACCTCAATCCCATTCCCCACCTTCTAGAACGGGAACGAACGGAGAAGGTCGCCCCCAAACCTGGGGAAATTCTGGAAACTCTGTTCGCCGTGCGTTCATGGCGTCATGTTCCACCTCGTTCGCCACACCAATCCGACCCACACGATAGCCGACTGCATCGAGCATGGCTGGTGTCTGCTGGTCCGGTGTCAGTGCGGGCATCAAAAGCGGCTCTGGCCGGAGCTTCGGGATTTCCCGGCCAGCGCCAAGCTGGGCGACTTCGCGGCCCGGCTGAAGTGCTCGGCGTGCGGGGCGGCCTCTGGGGATGTCGGGACCTACAACGCCAATAACCAGGGCGGACATAGGGCCTGAAACGACAAAAGCCCCTCCCCCGCCCCCCGTTGAAGGGGAGACAAGGGAGGGGCTGAGAGAGTCTCAGAGGGAGGAGC
>Ga0302314_10015028_pt1 | contig 13190 bp, 15 predicted proteins | sample III_Palsa_N2_3_FD_200533 | JGI IMG/M metagenome (GOLD analysis project Ga0302314, IMG submission 200533) | Peat permafrost microbial communities from Stordalen Mire near Abisko, Sweden - III_Palsa_N2_3 | ecosystem: Environmental > Terrestrial > Soil > Palsa > Peat permafrost | place: Sweden...
GGCGTGGCCTTCGAGCAGCGTCATCACGGCGGTCAGTCGGTCCATCGCGGCGCGCTGCTCGGGGGTCCGCACCAGATCGAGCAACGAGCGACGAGCCGTTCGGGTGACGGCCGACGTGTCCGTCTCCACTCGTTCGGCGGGTACCTCAGCGTGTCCGCGCTGTTGCGACGCGACGTGGCGTATCGCCTCGCGGATCCGGCCCATGAGCGCGGCGGGCTCCAGGTCGAGCTCGGCGACCAGCGCGGCGAGCCCGTCCAGCAGGTGGTCGCGCAGCCAGGGAACGGCGCCGAACTGGGCCCGGTGCGTCTCCTCGTGCAGGCAGACCCAGAGCCGGAAGTCCGGCGCGTACACGCCGAGTTCCCGCTCGACCCGCACGATATTGGGCGCCACCAGCAGCAACCGTCCGCCGCCGACGCCGTCCTCGCCGCCGCCGAAGGGGTCGAACTGGCCGAGCACGCGGGTGGAGAAGAAAGCGATCACCGAGCCGACCTCGGCCCCGGTGAGCTTGGCGCCGAGATTGTTCGCGGTCGAGCGCAGCGCGCCGGAGGGCACGCCCTCGCGGTACTGACGCACCTTCTCCACCATCGGGCTGGAGAGCGTGCGCATCACGTCCAGGTTGGCGTTGACCCAGCCGCGCGAGTCCACGATCAGCACCGGGCGGTCCGCCGCGGGCACCTCGAGCCCGGTGAAGGCGCGCACGTGCTCCTCGGCCGCCACCGCGCACTCCCGCAGCTCGGCCACCGCGCGGTCCGCCCCGGCGCGGGAGACCGAGGGTCCCGGCCTGGCCAGGCCGCGCGCCGTGGCCCCGGCCACCTGCCAGTCGATGAGCTCGTCGTTCTCCACACTGTCAAGGTATCCCGATCCGGGGTGAAGAATGTGTGTGTGCACGTCGGGAATGTTGCGTTGATCACGTCCACCGGTCGGGTGCGACGACTGGTCGCCCGCGTAGGGGACACTATGTCGAGACATTACGCGGGCACGCATCCGGTGCGGCTGGAGGCGGCTCGACGGAAGCCGCATTGGAGGATTTGATCCGATGGAGTTCGACGTCCTGATCGAGATCCCGAAGGGACAGCGCAACAAGTACGAGGTGGATCACAAGACCGGCCGGATAAGGCTGGACCGGATGCTGTTCACCTCGACGCGCTACCCGTCGGACTACGGCTATATCGAGGACACCCTCGGCGAGGACGGGGACCCGCTGGACGCCCTCGTGCTGCTGGACGAGCCGACCTTCCCGGGCTGCCTGGTGCTGTGCCGGGCGATCGGCATGTTCCGGATGACGGACGAGAAGGGCGGGGACGACAAGGTCCTGTGCGTCCCGGCGAACGACCCTCGGCAGGAGCACATCCGGGACATCCACCACGTCTCGGAGTTCGACCGGCTGGAGATCCAGCACTTCTTCGAGGTCTACAAGGACCTTGAGCCGGGCAAGTCGGTCGAGGGCGCGAACTGGGTCGGTCGTACCGAGGCGGAGGAGGAGATCCTGCGTTCGCGGCTGCGTTTCGCCGAGTCCCCCGAGTCGCACGGGCACTGAATCAGAGATCTTTCCGATAATGAATTCATAGCTTTTTCTTCGGCCACGTCGCGCCCGGGACCACCTCCTCCGCCCGGGACGCGGCGAAGGCCGCGGAGCCGAGGGTGGGTTTTCGGGTGCGCCGCTTCGTGCTGACCGGGATGCCGGGGTCCGGCAAGACCGTGCTGCTGCGCCGGATGGAGACGCTCGGCTACGCGGTGGTCGAGGAGGCCGCGACCGACGTCATCGCCCTCGAAGATGCACGAGGAGGCATACCGCGAACTCGGTTTCGAGTGCGTGGATGTGCCGCCGGGGACGATAGATGAGCGCTGCGATCTTCTACGCGCGGTCTGTACACGGACTACTGACGTCGGCCCTTGAGCCCGGTGACCGTGGTGAGCGTGATCAGGCAGGAGCCGAAGAGCATCTCGCGCCAGAAGAAGTGATGCGAGACACCGGCCGCGATGGCCATCAGGTTCCCCAGCGTCGCGGCGGCGAACACGGACACCCACAGGAGCGGTATCAGCACTCGCACCTTCTGCAGCGCTAACCAAGCGTTCATCCGGGGATTGTGGCGGATGAAGCAGCGCGCTTACAAGCCCGGCGGGATCACGGAATGGGAACCGTGATCTTCGCCAGGATCTCGCGGGTGATCTCCTCGGCCGGTCGTCCGTTCTGTTCCAGGCTTGCGCCACTGATCGTCAGGGCTACGCCCGGGAGCGCGGCGGCGTACGCGGCCTCGATGCCAGGGCCCTCAGCTGGACCGACAGCGACCAGACAGTCGGCGCCGCTCGCCTGGAAGGTGCGCCAGACGGAGGCGAGGTTGGCGGCCTTGAACCGGTACCGCACCGGGTCGTCGGCGGGCTCGGGCGACCAATTCTCCGGCGTCGGCGGGCCGTAGCACATGCCCAAGTGGTCGATGTCGACGCACGCGAGGGGCACTCCGTCACCCGACAGCCTCGTGAACAACTCCCAGGCCGCGGTCGTCTTGCCGACCCCCGGCGGACCGTAGAGCCACAGCACCGGAAGCGCACGCGTCATGGCCGCGAGTATCGTCACCGGCCCACGGCTCGGGCAACCGCATTTAAGAGCCTGGATAGGCTGGCGACCGTGCAGATCTTGCCGCAGGACCGGGCGCAGCGGGCGATGATCCCCGCGACGTTCGTGAACTTCATGGGCAACGGCCTGTTCAACACCGCGTCAGCGCTCTACTTCACGCTGGTCGTGCACCTCTCGGCCGCGCAGGTCGGCCTCGGCCTGACCACCGCCGGCCTGGTCGGGCTGGCCGGCGGCATCCCGGCCGGCATCCTCGCCGACCGACGCGGACCGCGCGCGATCACGGCGGCCACCTTCGCCGTCCAGGCCGCGTCGATGACCGCGTTCCTCGCGATCCACGACGTGCTCGCGTTCACGCTCGTCGCCTGCGTGGACCGGCTGGCCTACTCGGCCAACAACGCCGCGCGCGGCGGCCTGATCGCGCGGGTCGGCGGCGCGAACCCGGCGACGTTCCGCTTCAAGCTGCGCGCCTTCGGCAACGCGGGGGTCGTGTTCGGCACGCTCGGCTCCGGCATCGCCATCTCGGCCGGGACGCACGCGGCGTACGCCGCGCTGATCGTCTTCAACGCGCTGAGCGACGTCGCCGCCGCGCTGTTCGTGCTGCGCATCCCGAGCTATCCGCCGATCCCGAAGCCGCGGCAGCACACGGGCCGCAGCGTGCTGGCCGACCGGCCCTTCGTCACGTTCGCCGCGATAGACGGCGCCATGGGCCTGCAATACCAGGCCATCTCGCTGCTGCTGCCGCTCTGGATCGCCTTCCACACCCGCGCGCCGCACTGGACCGTCGCGGCAGCCGCCGCCCTCAACGCGGTGGTCTGCGTCGTGCTGCAGACGCGGGTCGGCCGGGCGGTGAACTCGCCGGACGCCGGTGGCCGCGCCTTCCGCCGCGCCGGACTGTTCTTCCTGGTCAGCTGCCCGGTCATCGCCCTGTCCGCCGACGTTCCCGGGCACCTGGCGCCGCTCGTCATCCTGGCCGCGATCTGCGTGCACAGCCTCGGCGAGATCTGGCAGTCCTGCGCCAGCATCGCCCTCGGCTTCGGCCTGGCGCCCGATCACGCGCAGGGCCAGTACCAGGGCGCGCTCGGCCTCGGCTTCGACGCCGGACAGGCCCTCGCCCCGGTCCTGCTGACCACGGTCGTGCTCGGCCTCGGCCAGGGCGGCTGGATCCTGCTCGGCGCCTTCTTCGGCACGCTCGGCTCGCTGGGCCCGGCGGTCACCGGCTGGGCCCAACGCAAGCCGCCACGCGTCGCCCCGACGCCGACTCGGTGAATCCGGCTCAGCGCCCGATCACCGCGTACTTCTCCTCGGTCGGCCGCTTCGCCGCCTCCCACCAGTCGCGGTGGTCGCTGTACCAGGCGACGGTCGCCTCGAGCCCGGCCTCGAGGTCCCGGTAGCGCGGGCCCCAGCCCAGGTCGCCGGTGAGCTTGGACGGGTCGATGGCATAGCGCACGTCGTGGCCCGGGCGGTCGTTGACGAAGTCGAACCAGTCCTCCGGCTTGCCCATGATCCGCAGCAGCGTCCGCACGATGGTGAGGTTGTCCACCTCGCACTCGGCGCCGATCAGGTAGGTCTCGCCGATCACGCCCCGGTCGATGATCGCCTGCACCGCGCTGTTGTGGTCCTCGACGTGGATCCAGTCGCGCACGTTCGTCCCGGAGCCGTAGATCTTCGGCTTCTCGCCGTGCAGGATGTTCGTGATCTGCCGCGGAATGAACTTCTCCACGTGCTGCCGAGGCCCGTAGTTATTGGAGCAGTTGGAGATCGTCGCCTGGATCCCGAAGGAGCGCACCCACGCGCGCACCAGGTGGTCCGCGCTCGCCTTCGTCGCCGAATAAGGGCTCGAAGGCCGGTATCTGGTCTGCTCGGTGAACCGCGCCGGGTCGTCCGCGGCGAGGTCGCCGAACACCTCGTCGGTCGAGATGTGGTGCAGCCGCGCCCCGTGCCGCCGCACGGCCTCGATCAGGTTCCAGGTGCCGATGACGTTCGACTGCAGGAACGGCGTCGGGTCGTTCAGCGAGTTGTCGTTGTGCGACTCCGCGGCGAAGTTCACCACCACGTCGGCGTCCTTGACCAGGCTGTCGGTCAGCTCGGCGTCGGCGGTCGAGCCCTCGACGAACGAGATCGCGTCCGCCACCGGGTCGAGGCTGGCCCGGTTCGCCGCGTAACTCAGCGAGTCGACCACCGTGACCCGCGCCTCCGGCCGCTCCGCGACCGTCTGCAGCACGTAGTTCGACCCGATGAACCCGGCTCCTCCGGTGACCAGGATCTTCATACCGTCAACTCCTCATGTCCTCGCTAGGGCGCCCGATTCTCGCACAGGCGGCTAAACGCTCGGCCAAGGCGAGGACGAGGCCGCGCAGTTCGTCCGGGCGCTCGATGGCGAAGGGCAGGTCGAGTGCGGCGAGGGCCGGGGGCAGCCAGTCGAGGCTCTCGGCGTGGATCTCGACGCGCAGCCGACCGTCCTCATCAGGGGCTTCGTCCACGATCGCGACGGTGGCGGGGAGGCGGGCGCGGATCTGCGCGAGCGTGCCCTCGATCCGCAGTACGACCTTGTGCCGGTAGTCGGCGTTGGCGAACCCGGATACGACGCGTTGGGCCGGGTCGGGGTCGGCGGGCGGTTCGAACGAGCCGGGGAGGGTCCGCGCGTGCACGATGCGGTCCAGGCGGAAGGTTCGGTCCTCGCCGCTTTCGCCGAGTCCAGGATCCACGCCGGTGACGTACCACCGTCCGGCGTGGGCGACGATGCCGTACGGGTGCAGTGTGCGCACGCCGCCGCGACCGTCGCGGGCGGTGTATGCGATTGAGACCGGGCGACGGTGGCGGACCGCGTCGGCGAGGGTGAGCAGGACTTCGGCGTCGGGAGCCTCGGGGGCAACGGGCTCGCCGAGTGCGCTGGCGTCTGTGAAGGCGAGGGACTCGAGCACCGTCTCGAGCCTGCGGGCCACCCGCGCGGGCAGTACCCGACGGATCTTGGTCGCGGCCGTCTCGCTCGCGGTGACGCCGGACGACGTCGTCAGGCCCGCGCGTCGTCCGGCGACCAGGCCGAGGAGCACGGCCAGGGCCTCGTCGTCGCTGAGCATCAGCGGGGGCATGCGGAAGCCGGGAGCGAGCCGGTAGCCGCCGTAGCGTCCGCGCACCGATTCGACGGGCACTTCGAGGTCGATCAGGTGGTCCACGTACCGCCGCACGGTACGTCCGTCGACGCCGAGCCGGTCGGCCAGCTCGGCCACCGTCCGGGTCCCGCCGGACTGCAGCAACTCCAAGAGCGTCAGCACGCGGCCGGTCGGTCGAGCCATATTCGAAGCCTAGCGCTGATACCGGACCGATTCTGTCCACTATTCGTCATAGCGTGCGAGACGCAAGGACCCCACGAACCAAGGAGCAGGGAGAACACCATGGACTTCGTCTCGATCCGCATCATCACCGGCGACGTCGCACGCCTCGTCGAGTTCTACGAGCGGGCCACGGGAGTGTCGGCGAACCGCGCTACCGAGGACTTCGCCGAGTTGCGGACCGCGCGTGGCACCCTCGCGATCGGCAGCACCCGCACCATCGCCCTGACCGTGCCCGGCGCCGCGCGTCCGGCCGAGAACCACAGCGTGATCATCGAGTTCCAGATCGACGACGTGGACGGCGTGTACAAGCGGCTGACCGGCTTCGTCACGGATTTCGTCAACGAGCCCACGACGATGCCCTGGGGCAACCGCTCGCTGCTGTTCCGCGACCCCGACGGGAACCTCGTCAACTTCTTCACCCCTGCGGCGAGCTGAGACGAACTGAGGGGACTGAGGATCTACGCGGCGGCGCGGACGCGTTGAGCGAGGAAGAGGGCTGCCCGGTCGAGCGCCTCGTCGGCCTCGTCGAGCATCCCGCCCGCGAAGGACTGGAAGACATGCGGCACATCAGCGGTGACGTCGAGGGTCACGTCCACCCCGGCCCCCCGCGCCCGCGCCGCGATGCGCGTGGAATCGTCGAGGAGGACCTCGTTCGTGCCGACCTGCACGAGCATCGGCGGAAATCCGGTCAAGTCCGCGAGAACCGCGGGGCTGAGCAGTTCCTGACGCGGGTCCTGCCCGGCGAGGTACATGGCCCCGCTGTGCAGCAGTGCTTCACGTGTGAAGATCGGATCGAGGCCCGCCTTGGTCTCCATGCTCTCGCCCGTGCGCGTCGCGTCGAGGCCGGGCGAGAACGCGAGGATGGCGGCGGGTAGCGGCAGGCCCGCGTCACGTGCGCGCAGGCAGGTCGAGACGCTGAGGCCGCCGCCCGCGGAATCTCCGGCGAACACGATGTTCGAGGCCTGCTCACCCTCGTCGAGCAGCGCGCGATACGCGCCGAGCGTGTCGTCGATCGCCGCCGGAAACGGGTGCTCGGGGGCGAGCCGGTAATCCACCGAGAGGGCGCGCATACCGGTCCTGGCCACGAGATTCCCGGTCAGACAGAGCGCGGTCTCGGGCGAGCCGAACACGAAGCCGCCGCCATGGAAGTACAGGATCGTCCCGGCCCGCGACTCCTCGACCGGCTCGACGAGCACGGCACGCCGGGTGCCGAGCGTCACGTCCTTGGTGCGGATGCCTTCCGGGACGATCATCCCGGCCATCAACGCCGCGAAGCCGGTCCGCAGCTCCTCGACCGATGGGGACCCCTCGGGCCGCGGACGCCGCAACATCTCATCGATCCTCGCGCGCTGCTGCTTGCTCATGGCTGCTCCCCTGCAGAAGTATATGCCGCTACAGTACATGCCGTGGCATATAAATCAAGCGACCGCGCGACCGACCTCCCCGGCCTCTTCTCCGACCTCGTGCGCTGCGAGACGCGCCTCTACAACGGCCTCAACGACCGGCTCCGCGCCCGGCACGCGATCGTGACCTCGCAGTTCGAGGCCCTGCGCTACCTGCGTGACCATCCCGGATCGCGGGTGGGCGACCTCGCAGCCGAATTCGCGATCGGGGTCGGAGCGATGAGCAAGGGCATCGACCGCCTGGAGGGGCGCGGTTGGGTCCTGCGTCAGCCGAACCCGGCCAACCGGCGTTCCTCGCTCCTGACGCTGACCGAGGACGGCACGCGGCTGGTCGACGCGGCGGAAGTCACCTTCACCGAGCAACTGGCCGAACTGATCGGCGGCACCCTCGACGAGGCCGCGATCTCAGCCACCGCCCAAGCCCTCTCGGCGCTGCGTTCCCGTCTCGAAACCGAGGAGATCGGCACGCCCACCGGCTGACGCGGCGTCAGTGGAGTCAGTAGGGCCGGGCGAAGAACTGGATCGGGCCCCACATCCACATGTTGGAGATCATCACGTCCCAGCCGGTCTTCGGGGCCTGCACCATCCGACCGGCGCCGAGGTAGATCGCCTCGTGGTAGATGGTGTTCGAGTCCTTCGGGTCGGTGGCCCAGAACAGCAGGTCGCCGGGCTGGAGTTCGCTGTAGGTGAGCGGGTGGCTGGCCTGGTACTGGAACGCGGCGAAGTGCGGCAGGTCGATGCCCGCCGACTCGTAGGCGCGCATGGTCAGGCCCGAGCAGTCGAAGGAGTCGGGACCGGTGCCGCCCCACAGGTACGGCTTGCCGAGCTGGGCCAGCGCGAAGGTGAGGGCCTGGGCGGCGATGGAGGACGCGAAGGGCGGGACGCCGACGCCGATCCCGTCGGACGGGCCTGAGCCGCCGGAGTCGCCGGAGCCCGAGCCGTCGTTCGATCCCTGACTCGCCTCGGCCGCCTGCTGCGCGGCCCGCTGTGCCGCCTGTTGCTCTGCCTGCTGCTCCGCGAGCCCCTGCTGACGCTGCTGCGCGAGCTTCGTCGCCGCGTCCTGCGCCGCGGCCTGCTTGGCGAGCAACGCGTCGAGCTGCGCGCCCATCGCGTTGACCTGGGCCTGCGCCGCCGACGCGGCCCGCGCTGCCGCCTCGGCCGAAGCCGCCACCGCCGCCTGCGCGGCCTTGAGCGCCGCCGCGTCGGCGTCGGCCTGGGTCTGGGCCTCGGCGGCCGACTTGCTCGCGTCGTCGGCCTGGCTGAGGATAGAGGACTGACTCGAGAGTTCGCGGCGCACGACGTGGACGCCGTCCATGTACTCCTGCGGGTTCTTCACGTCGAGGACGATCGTGAGGGTGCTGAGATCCATCGCGGCGCCCGAACGGTAGGCTGCCGCGACCAGCCTGCCGAGCTCGGCCTTCGCGGCGCCGGCGAACGCGGTGGTGTCGCGGGCGTGCTGCGCGGCCTGCCGTGCCGACTGCTCGGCGGCCTGCTCCTTGGCGGTCGCCGCCACGTACTGCTGCTGGGCCCGGGTGGCCGCCGTCTCGAGCGCGGCGAGGTGCTGCTGCGCGGCGACGAGGGCCGCCTGGGCCGGGCTGACGGCGTCCTTGGCCTGGCCGGCCGCCTGATTCGCCTGGTCGACCTGATTCTGGCTGGGCACCACCGGATCGGCCTGCGCGCCGCCGATGACCCCGGTCAGGGTGGCGGCGCTCAGCAGCACGCAGACGAGCGGACCCGCCACGCTGACTCGCCGCAGCCGCCACATGCCCGTCACCGTCCATCTCATCGTGCGCGTCCCGTCGAGACGTGCGCTTGTCAGATAAGCATCGTGACCCGGTGATCCCCGACAGGGCGGTATGACACGCTAACCATCACTCTTATGCCTGCAAAGTATGACAAGAGTGACCTAAAGATCGTGCAGGCTCCGGTCGGCCGGTCCGGTGGTGAACTCGTGGAAGCGCACCTGCAGCCCCGAACGCTCGGGCGCGCAGCAGAACGGACCGACCGAGGCAGCCGCGTCGGCCGGGAAGGGCGCCAGCCGGATCATCCGCCACGGCTCGTCCTCGACCCGCGCCCGGACCGTCACCGCGTCCCCGGCCCGGCTGGCCCGGATCGTCACCCGACGCCCCATCCATTCGGGCACCGGCGCCAGCGACCAGTCGGACGAGCCGTTCGCCGTCACCACGGCGCCGAGCTGCGGATAGCCGTCCGACATCTCGACCCCGGCCTTGATCCAGGTGCTCTCGTCCCCGCGCACGAACAGCCCGGCCTGGTCGTAGAGCGTCTCGAAGGCGGGCGTGAAGGACACCTCGACGCTCGTCCCCGACGGAAACGCCGTCAGCAGCGCGTGCCCGTCGTCCCGAACGAAGCCGTAGCTGGTCGTGCGCCAGAAGTCGCTGCCGCCGCGCGCGGTCACCAGCAGGTCCGCACCCTCCGCCGCGACCGCCTCCGGCGGGTTCATCCACTGCGCCTCGGCCCACTCGATCCGCTGACGCTCCACCATCGCGACCCTCCCGACGCAACGAAGCCCGGACCAGGGAAAACCTGATCCGGGCCGCCGGAGCCTCCTATCGGAATCGAACCGATGACCTACGCATTACGAGGCTTACCGGCGGCACTCCAGCGGCGTACGCTACCGTCCGCCGATCCCGGCAGTCCAGCACGTTCGCTACGCAACACACGATCGCGGGCGCCCTCAGACGGTGGTGGACGGAGAGGCAACTGAGACGGGAATTGAGACGGACGCCGGGCGCCGCAGCCCGCGCAGAAGAGGCCCCCGCCCTGACAAGCCTGAAAGAATTGATTGCAGACCATTTCAAGATCGTGTACCCTCGGAGCTATGGCAACGACCACGATCTACGCAAGGGTCCCGATAGAGCTCAAGGAGGCCACCGACGCCTACGCCGTGGAACGCGGGATGACTCTCGCCAGCGCGGTCACCGACCTCCTCAGCCGCGGCATGGAGGCCGCCTCTGACGAGGAATCCGTCAAGGCGCTCGAAGCCACGGCCGCTGAACTTCAGCGGGAACTTGACCAGGTCAAGCCCGCCCTGGACGCGATCCACGAGCGGCTGCCGCAAAAGCTCGGTACGTGCGATTGCGGACATGTGCTGACCGGCGAGGACCTTCTCATCAAAGGCACGTGCCCGGCGTGCAGTCGCAGCCTCACAAGCGCCCTCGCTGGCGCAGACCAGAACGCAGACCAAAATGCGGTGACCGTCAACCGCACTGACCTCGCCCCCTTCCTCGCCGGCGTCGGCCTCGCCCTCGCCGTCGTTCTGCTCGCTTCTAAATCTGGCAAGTAAAGAAAGGTGATCAAGTTGGCAACCCCGACTCCTAATACACGCGCCGTCGCGCACTTCGCAGTAGGCGCCGCTACGACAGTCACGATGAAGAAGCTGGTCGGTACCAGCGGCTTTCTCGTCCTACTGGCGGGCTTCGCGGTCAGCATCATCGTCCACGAGATGCTCGACGCGCCGCTCGCGCAGGCCATGGCCAGCATGGGTCTCCAGTTCTGACCCCCGCCGCCAAGAGTCCGGCCAGCCGTCACAGCTGGCCGGACTCTTCGTATTGGGGTCCGCCGTTCCTAAGACAGGCACGGTTGGTGGCCTGTAGCCTGGTGAGATGTCGCAGCCGACGCTGACGTGGATTCGCAAGAACGCGTGTTCTACAGACATCACCGGGGGCCAATGCATCCGTGATGATGAGGTACTCACCCACCACACCAAGCAGAGAGGGCAGTACAACGACGCCCCGCGCCCAGAGATGACCGAGGTCGAATTGTCCCTGACGCGCGGCAGAGTCGACAAGGCTGAGGCGTGCAAGCGGAGGAACGGCAACAAGCCTGTACCTCCGCAAGATGTCGAACGCGCAGGCGTGCGGTACACGACGGCGGGTGCGCTCCGTGAGGCGGGATTCGCGGTGATCCATACTTGCGGCCGCAAGGGCGAGGGGCACCCCCACGTCTCAGCTGTCTGGCCTGACGCGAAGCCTCTCGACGAGCCAGACCCCGCCTGGCCAGTATCTATGCAGCGAACGTTCGCGGCGTGCTTTACTGAAGATGAGGAGGGATGAGGACGATGAATCTGGACACATTGGTGCGTGCCGGGCAGCCGCCCTGGCAGCCGGTACCTGCTGCCGAGGATGTCGATGTCTGGGACAAGTACGATTTCCCCATCTGCGGCACCTACCGTCTAGGCGAGACGCTCGTCATCTTCACGCTCATCACTACCGCCGGGACCCGGTCGCTGTGGGCCTACGTGCCCGTGCCGCACGGCAGTGAGAAGGATGTCGCTGAGGCCTGGTTCGACACCGAGGCCGAGTTCGACGAGTTCCTCGGGCGTTGCTTCGCCGGCCATCGGGCGGTCTTCGCTGCCGCCGAGGACCTCGTGATCACTTCCATGTCAGATGGCACCCTCATTCCAGCGGGCAAGAATTCACTCCTGAACGCCAGCGCGGACTGGTACGTCCAACGCAGCGCAGCGCTTCAGGCGGAGAAGGCGCGGGAACAGTTGGCAACGGCCAGCAAGGCCGACGACCCGGGCGAGTTGCTCAGCGCCGCGCAAGGCATCATCGAGCGCCTTCCCACCTGATTCCGAGCGCGGCAAAACGTAAGGTTCGGAGTCCGGGCAGCCGTCACGGCTGTCCGGACTCTTCACTCTGCGCAGGGCTGGTTTAGAGCGGCGGAATGCACCTCTGATTCGTCAATACAGAATCCCTCACCGGGTCCCGCCCATGCCCAGCCGCTCGCGTCGCCGCCAATCTCACGGGCGCGAGTGGTGAGAGCTGAAAGTACGTCCGGAAGCTGTTGCATCTGACGGAGAACCTGAGTCCCATTACGTTCTCCAGCCTTTGACCGCGCCATAAGGCTGGCCATCTCCTTATCCGGAACAACTACATGGCAATATGGTACGGCCATGCTCATAGCGTCGATATCGTGGAGGGCGTTGACCGTCCAGGTCTTGGACGCGTTTCGAAACAGCTCTATCTTCAGGTCCACAGCGATGCGCAGGGAAGGAATCCGATCGGCAAATGCAACCATACCTTCCCGGCTCACATTCGGCCGGTCTGGGTTGTAGTTCACCTCCCGATGCAGGTCGAGCCGGTACTCGGCAAGGAGCTCATTGAACAGCTTGCTGTGCTCGTGGAGGAGCTCGCGGACCTGAACGCGTACACGTAATTCATGGCGGCTGATGGGATCGTCCGCGAGCAATCCGACGTAGATCTCTTCCCACTCAAGCCTGCTGCGAGTTGCCTCCACGGCCGCTTCGGGTCGATATCCGTTACTCCGGAGTTCTTCGATCTCATCATCGCGCGGCCCTGCAAACATCTGAAATTCGGCGAACTGGTTGGCCAGACGCATGAACTTTTGCATACCCGGAATCGACGCCGGGTCAGTTTTCTCTCCAGAGGACTTGTCGAATAGGGAGAAGTGGGCTTCCTTGCCGTTGAAAGCCCACCAAACGCCGACACCAAGGGCCTCCGGAGCAGTAGGTCGAAATGCAGGCCGACTAAAGCTAAGGTACATCGCATGAAGGAACTGATGGCGGAGCAAGTCTCCTGAATTCCGCAGCGTCCGACAGCGGGAGATCAGCGCCATTGTTCGAGCAAGCGTGGCTCGTTGGCGAGGATCGGTGACCTTGGCAGTTTCCATGTAGTGCGTGACCGACAGTGGGAAGGCGACACCAGCTGAGCTGGCATCCTGCACGGCGCGCAGAACGCTGGTGTCGGCCGGCTCGCGCGGCTCGCCGCTGGCAGCGCGCGCGAGGCGGATCCATACCCACTGATCGAGATAGACCGACGGCCTGGACACGTGTAGATCGAGTGGTTCGCAAGGTGATGTCATCGTTGATCCCAGCTTGCTGTATCAGGGGGCGGGGTG
>Ga0302314_10015029_pt1 | contig 13189 bp, 12 predicted proteins | sample III_Palsa_N2_3_FD_200533 | JGI IMG/M metagenome (GOLD analysis project Ga0302314, IMG submission 200533) | Peat permafrost microbial communities from Stordalen Mire near Abisko, Sweden - III_Palsa_N2_3 | ecosystem: Environmental > Terrestrial > Soil > Palsa > Peat permafrost | place: Sweden...
TGCCGACGAAGCCGGTGCCGCTCGGCGTATCCAAGCAGACCGCGGCGGTCATGGCGCTGGACGACTACCCGTTCATCACCGGTCCGGTGGGCAGCGTGGACAAGGTCCAGCTGGAGCGCGTGGTCGACGTCATGCAGCAGTTCCTGGGCTTCGACTCCTCGTTCAACGTCAATTCGATGCTGACCGGCGGCTGACGGCCGGTTCGGGACCGGCTCAGGGCGCGACGATCATGGCCGCGATGGTCAAGATCGCGCCGATGACGGTGAACACGGCGACCAGGACGACGGCCACCGGGCTCCCGATGAAAAGAGCGGCCAGCATGCCCACGTTCGCCACCAGGATCACGCCCGCGCCCGCGGTGACGGCGGTGTTCATGGAGACCCGGTCCCGGGTCCGGGCGGGCAGGCGCGGCGGGGTCTCGATCAGCGCGGCGGGGATGTCGGTCGTGGCCGTGGCCGTGGCCGAGGCCGAGGCTGTGGCCGCCGCCAGCTCCGCGTAGGTCCGCGACGCGAGCACCTGGCCGATCCGGGCGTCGAATTCGTCGCGGGCCAGCCGGCCCTGCACGAAGGCGGCCTTGAGCAGGTCGATCACCCGCTCGCGGTCGGCGCGCGAGGCCCGCAGGCTCGCGCTGGCCGCCTGGGCTCCCGGTTCTGGTCTCACCGGCGCCTCCCACCTGTATCCACAGCGTAATCCGGCCTCCGGCCGCTGGCCACGCCCCGGCCGCTGGTCGCGCCCCGGCTGCGCCGTTGCGGACCACGCGGGCGCGGCGTAGGCCTGCGCCACCGCGGCCCGGTTGAACACCCGCCAGGTACTGGCGGACACGAGGACCGCGACCACGAAGCCGACCCAGTAGGGCGCGGTGATCCCGAACCGGGCCGCGATCACGCCGCCGAGCACGGCGCCGACGCAGTTGCCGCCGGCCGCGATGAACAGGCCGGTGCTGGCCACCCGGCCCATCATCTCCGGCGGCGTCAGCCGCTGCCGCAGCGAGCTGCCCACGATGGTCCACAGCGCGCCGTGCACGCCGAAGGCGAACAGCATGAAGCCGACCAGGTACGCGCTGCGCGAGGTGGCCAGGACCAGGTGCAGTCCCGCCTCGACCAGCAGGCCGATCCGGATGGTCCAGGTCGCGGTGACCCGCTTGATGAGCCAGTCGCCCGATGCGGACCCTGCCAGGGCGCCGACCGCCATGCAGGCGAACAGCGTGCCGTAGCCGACCGGGCCCAGGTGCAGCCGCTCCTTGACCAGCAGGACCAGCACCGCGACGGCCGCGGTGAGGGTCAGGTTCAGCAGCCCGATCAAGACCGTCATCGTGCGCAGCACCCGCTGGCCGGCCAGCCAGCGGAACCCTTCGGCCAGCTCCCGCCGGACCCGGCGGGCCGGCCGGGCCTGGTCATCACCGGCCGCCGCCGGGCGTACGGCCCGGTACGTGCCGGCCAACAGGCCGACCAGGACCGCGCTGGCCGCGTACGTTCCCGCGTTGACGTAGAACGGCACGCACGCGGCCAGCACGAACAAGAACCCGCCCAGCGGCCCCGCGATCATGTTCTGCGTCAGCGTGGTCCCGCCGACTAGCCAGCCGTTCGCGCGCTCCAGGCGGGCGTGCGGGACGACAGCCGGGATCATGGCCTGGCTGGCGGAGCGGAAGACGATCTCGCCGGTGTTGATGAGGAACAACGCCGCGTCCAGCAGCGCGATGCTGGACCATCCGGCCAGCAGCGCGGTGGCCAGGACGCCCATGACGGCAACGCGCAGCCAGTCGATCGTGATCATCAGCCGCCGCCGGTCCACCCGGTCCACGAGAACGCCGCCGGGCAGGGCGAACAGCAGCCAGGGCAGCCACGAGACACCGGTCGTTACCGACACGATCAGCGGGTTCTTGGTGTGCGCGGCCACGACGCGCGGCGCCGCGATCGTGGCCAGGCCGCTGCCCAGGGCCGAGGTCGTGCTGGCCGTCCACAGCTTCGCGAACCGCGAGCCCAGTGGTTCCGCCACGTAGTGACGCTACCCGAGCCGGGTTAGCCGTCCGCGGCCCCGCGGCGCCCGGTCAGGAGGCGGGTCCGACCATCGATCCGACCAGGGTGCCCTGCTCGACCTCGGCGGCATATCGCGGGTGCAGCATGCCGAACCGGAGCATGGCCAGGGCGACGCGCTGGAGGCGTCCTTTGTTCACCGGGCCGGTCGGATAACCGGCCAACGCCATGGAGGTCGTGACCAGCGGCCCCAGATTGTCGTATTTCGCGATGGCGGCCTGGACCGCCGCCGAGTTGGTGTCCGCCAGCAGCTGCGCCGCCTGGATGGCCCGGACGAACGCGGCGGCCGTCCTCGGGTACTTCTGCGCCCAAGCCGTCGTGGCCACGTACCCGTCGATAGGGAAGTTCACGGCCGAACCCTGATCCAGGTCAGCCAGTATCCGCTCGCCGTATTTCTCTCCCGCGTAGGTGATGTACGGCTCCGCGAGAAACGCCGCGGTCCACGTCCCGGTCTGCAGTTGCGCGGGCATCGCGGGGAAGCCTTGCCCATCGGTGACGAAATGCACCTTCGCGGGGGAGATTCCATGGTCGGAAAGCAGCACGCTAATGAGCAGGGTGCCGATGCTATTGGTCCCGTTGACCGCGACCTTCTTTCCCTTCAGCTGCGCGACGGTCACGACGGGCGAGTTCCCCGTGGTGACCAGCACCCGGGTGTCCGGCCGTAGCGTGGACGCCTCGGCCAGGACGCGGAAACTGGCCCCCGCCGCCTGCGCCGCGAGGTAGGGAATGTAGCTGCCCGCGCTGATGTCGACCTCGCCTTTCAGCTGAGCGGTGATGACCGCCTGACTGCTGGCTATCGGCTCGATCGTCACCTGCAGCCCTTGCCCGGTAAACAGCCCCTCGTCCTGGGCGATGTACAGGCCGGCCAGGTCGGCGGCCGGCAGGGCGGCGACCGTGATGTCGGGCAGTTCGGGATCGGGGTGGCCCGCGGACGGCGCGGTGCTGATCGCCGTGCCGCATCCGGTGGCCAGGGCCATGACCACTGACGCAGTGACCGGCACCATACGGAAGCTGCGGATGTTCAACGTCGCCGCCCGCGAACGACGGCCTGGGTATGGCCGTGCGCAGAACACTCCGTGAGCGACCCCGCAGATAACCGCTCGGCTGAGTGAACAATCCTCATGCTAGGTACCGGATCTGACGGTCGCGGGTGCACCCGAAGGCAGCTTTCATTTCCGTAATATCTTCGTGACCTACCGGACCAGCCCGACCGGCTACCGGGTGGGGGTAGTGCAAGCCTCGGCTCAGCGACACGATTTCCCGCACTTGACGACTCAGATCACCTGTAAGATAGTTTACTATATGAGTAGTGAACTCGTGAAGCAGACGATCACGTTCCAGCTGAACCAGGCCTCGGGCGTCCCGGCCTACCTGCAGATCGTCCAGCAGGTCGAGCAGGCGCTCCGGATGGGGACGCTCCGGCCTGGCGATCAGCTGCCGACGGTGAAGCAGGTGGTTGCCGAGGTGACCATCAACCCGAACACGGTAACCAAGGCATACCGGGAACTCGAGCACGCCGGTTTGGCCGAGGGGCGCCAGGGTGTCGGCACCTTCGTCCTGCGCCGGCCGGAGGGTCCCCCTCCCCAGGAGCAGACGCGGCTCGCTCGCGGTCTCGAACGATGGGTCGAGACTGCGCGAGCGGCCGGCCTCGACGGCCAGGCGATGGAGGCGATGCTGCGCTCGATCTTGCGTAGCGCGTCGGACCGGGGCGTCGCATGAGCCGCGAAGCACTCGCGATAGAGACTGCCGGGCTTTCCAAGCGCTACCGGTCGGCGTGGGGACTTCAGGACTGCTCGATCCGCGTGCCGGAGGGCCGCATCTCGGCGCTGGTCGGCCCGAACGGCGCCGGCAAGACGACGCTCCTGCGGCTGCTCGTCGGACTGCGCCGCCCGACGTCGGGGCAGGCCCGTGTGCTCGGGCGCGCTCCCGCGCAGGACGACATGGACTTCCTCGCGAGTGTCGGCTTTCTCGCCCAGGAGATCCCCCTGTACCGCCAGCTCTCCGCCGCCGAGCATATCCGGATCGGCGCCCGTTTGAACCGCACGTGGGACGCTGCCGGTGCCGGGCAGCGACTCACGACGCTCCGGGTTCCGCTCGACCGTCCCGTGCACTCGCTGTCTGGCGGGCAGCGAGCCCAGGTCGCGCTCAGCCTTGCGCTCGCCAAGCGGCCGCATGTCCTGTTGCTGGACGAGCCGCTCGCCGCGCTTGATCCCCTCGCCCGGCGCGAGTTCCTCACCTCCCTCGCCGATGTGACCGTCGAAGGTGACGTCACGGTGATGCTCTCCTCGCACCTGGTGCACGACCTCGAGCGTGTCTGCAATCACCTCATCCTGCTGACGGCCTCGCGGGTGCGCCTGTGCGCCGACATCGACGACGTGCTGGGCGGCCACCGGATGCTGGTCGGGCCGCGCCGGAGTACCGCAGAGCTTGAGCGCGTGTTCACCGTGGTGAAGGTGACACAGACCGAACGCCAGTCCAGAGTGCTCGCCCGCCTTGACGGCCCGGTGCTTGATCCGGCCTGGGACGTGTCCGAGGTCGGCCTCGAGGACATCATCCTCGCCTACATGTCCGAGGACCAGCCCCTTACCGCCGGGCCGCTCAGCTTTGCCGGAGGTACCGGCATGACGTTCCTCATCTGGCGGCTGCACCGCGTGCACGCCATCGTCGCGGCCGTCGTGATCGTGGCGGTCACCGCCCTGATCGTGCCGTCCGGGATCGCCATCGCGAACTCCTACCACCACGCCGTGATGAACTGCTCGGTCAGCCACGTCGGCTGCGGCGACATCTCGTTCACCGTGTTCGGGAACAACAGCGTCTTTACCTCGCTCGTACAGGACCTGGTCATGGCCTTCCCGCTCGTCCTCGGCATCTTGTGGGGCGCACCGCTCATGGCGGGCCAGTTCGAAGCGGGCACCGAGGACTTCGTATGGACGCAAGGGGTCACGCGCCGCCGATGGGTGCTCACCAACCTCGGCTGGGCGCTCCTCGCCGCCGCGGTGTGGGGAGGTGTGCTGGCCGCACTGTTCACCTGGTGGCGAGGACCGGACAACGCGGTCGACGGGCCAGTCAAATTCATCTACTTCGACGTCCAAGGCATTGCCCCGGTCGCCTACACCGTGTTCGCCATGGCGCTGGGTATCGCCGCCGGAGCGCTGTTCCGGCGAGTCGTGCCGGCGATCATGACGACTTTTATTGTCTTCCCCGCCGTACGCATCGTCATAGCGCTCTTCTTCCGCCCGCTGTTCGCCGTGTCGCAGAACGTTTCACCCCGCGCGGGCGCGGGCACCCCGCCGCTTTCCTGGAGCCTCTTCGCCGACATAATCTCGAGCAAGACGGAGCACATCATCTACCTGCCCGCGAACCGCTTCTGGCCCGTTCAGGGCGTCGAGTCCGGAATCTTCCTCGTCCTCGCGCTCGCACTCGCGATCTTTACCTACTGGTCGGTCACGACCCGTGAGGCCTAGCCGACGCTATCTGGACGCCCAGGATGGACCTGTTTTCCGGTCACCGCTGCATCCCGCTTGCTGACAGCGGCAACACGTGCGCAGATCGCCCGTTCGTACCCGCACTGCCCGACGATCTCGTCGGCAGCACCCGAAGGCGGCTTTCATTTCGGGGTGGTGACATAGGTGCGTCCAGACGGGGTGCGCCAGATCAGAACACCCGGTTCTGGCTGTTCCAGCCGCCAGCCTTGGGCCTGCTTACACCGGTGATGGTGCCGGCGTAGCGGCGCCAGGTTGCCAAAACGACACACGTTGGATCGAGCGAGGCTGAAAGGCGAAGGTGGCCTGTTACCCCGCGTCCGGTACCGGCCGTACGCCGCGCGGCTTCCGGGCGCCCCGCCCGGAAGAATACGGCCGGCCCGGCCGTGAGCTGTCATACCGCAGGTCGGCGCGGGTCTGGTCGGGGCAGTCTGGGGGCAGAGCCGGGCCATGGCCGGTGCCGCTGGACTGTCCGGCTTCCAGGGCGTGGCCGCCCGGGCCCGGCCGGGGCGGCAGCTGCCTGCGGGAACGCCGCTGCTCCACCGAGGTGGCCATCCCAGTCGCGAAGATGCCCAGTGCCGTGAGTACGAGGCCAAGGGCCACGAAAGCACACAGGCTACTCCAGGGATGGTAGGGATTGCCGAGGCCATGCGGATCGAGGATGTTGGCGGCGAACAACACGAGGGCGAACGCGAGGACCAGGCAGCCGCCCGACTTGGCGGCCGCCCTGGCCAGCGGCCAGCGGCGTGCGGGGGTCGGCGGCCGCGCCAGCCCGGCCGCGGCCGGGGCGGCAGGGACGGCCGGGATGTCAGCGGTGAGCGCGGCCAGGTCGGCGCGGGTCTGTGCGGTGAGCGCCCAGCCCGCTCGCGTGTCGAATTCGTCCCTGGTCAGCCGACCGTGTACGAACGCGTCCTTCAGCGCCTCGACCACCTGCTCACGGTCGGCGTGGCCTGCCCGAAGCTGGTCGCGGCTCGCCGCTGCTGGGTCCTCCGGCCCTGCCATCACCGGGACCTCCCCCTAGCACGATGCAGATAAGCGTAGCGCGACTGCTCCCCCCGGAGCGGTCGCCGGATCAATTGCTGGCACAGTCGATCGTGTAGCGCTGGCCGCGATGGCGCCATCGATGCGCTGACCGCCGGTCGTCTGATTGCCGACGGGCAAGGTCCTTTTGAGCTGCTTCAGCGGTGTGCTGCTGACCGCGGTCGACCGGCGGGAGTGATCCGGCCGGGGCGGCGGACGCCGGGCGCTGCGATGGCGTGCTGTGCGTGCCCGGGGCTGGCAGCGGCGGTAGCTGCCCGCCAGATCGCTTCTGATGCCGCACGTCGATCAGCACGCCTGCCGTGACGATCGGGGCCACGAGCAAGGTGACGGCTGCCATGCTGAACGCTAGGAACGCCCAACCGTTGTCGAGGTTCGTCAGCAGGACGGCTACAACCACACTGGCCGCAGCGATGATCACGCTGACGCAGATCCAGGCATCCCCGGCCCTCGGCGGCCGGATCGGGGCATCTATCCGGCCGACGGGGAGGTCCGCGGTCAGCGCGGCCAGCTCAGCACGGGACCGCGAGGCCGACGCCCGGCCTATCCGTTCGTCGTATTCGTCTTCGGTGAGCCGGCCTTGCGCCAACGCGGCCCGCAGGGTGCGGGTCACCCGCTCGCGGTACATGAGCGGCTGATTATCGTTCCCTGCTTCTGCGGCCATCTCGTTTCCTGGCTCGGTCATCACCAGCGCCTCCCACCCGCGACGGAGCGAATCATGACGCGGGTGCCGATTCCTGGTCGGCGCCGGGCGCTGACCGCGGCGGCGGTTGTCCGCCGGAGTGCTTCGCGCGACGGGAGGCGATCATCACGTATACACCGAGAATCCAGAAAATGGCATAGACGACCGCGGACCAGGTGGCCACCTCCGTGCCGGTGGTAGGAGCGGGCCCGCCAGGGAGGGCAGCAAGCGTGACGAGGCCTGGCAGGATCAGCGCGTATACGACCAGCCAAGAGACCTTCGTAGCCCGCCACGGGTTGCGCGGGGGCCGGGCTCTGGCGAGCTCGGCGGGAATGTCGGCGGTCACCTCGGCCAGTTCCGTATAGGTCCGCGCCGCGTACACCTGCCCGGTCCGCGCGTTGAGTTCATCCTGGGTCAGGCGGCCCTGCACGAATGCGACCTTGAGGGTGTCGATCACCTGCTCGCGGTCGGCGTGGGACGCGCGGAGGTCACCTCCACCCCGGCCTCCTGCGGCTGCTAGCTCATCTCCCGGTCGTGTCATTACCGCCACCTCCCCAACAGGGTGATGCAGCGAAGCGTAACGCCGCCACCCTCCGCTGGCTATTCCGCGCGGCTACATGGGGTATTCGGTGGGGATGGTCGCGTAGGTGCGGCCGGCCGGGGTCCGCCAGACCAGCACGCCCGGTTCGGGCTGCTCCAGCCGCCACCGTTCGGCCTGCTTGCACCGGTGATGGTGCCGGCATAGCGGAGCCAAATTGCATTCGCACGTGCGGCCGCCCTGGTCATACGCGGTGGTGTGGTCCAGGTCGCAGCGGACGGCGGGGCGGGTGCAGCCGGGGGCGGTGCAGGTCGTGTTGCGGGCGCGGACCAGATGGACCAGGGTGCGGGAGGGGTGGTAGCCGACCTGGCCGTGGGCATGGTCGCAGGGACCGCGGGTGATGGGGGTCAGCGGGGTGGCCAGGATGCCTGGCGGTCCGAGGCTGGGTGGTCTGGTACGCGGTGGTCCGGTGCCGGGCGGTCCGGCGTCTCGCGGGGGGTGGCGGCCTGGGATGCAGCCGTGGGCGGCGGCGGTGCCGTCGGGGTTCAGCGCGGTGACGCACCAGCGGGTGCTGGGGTGTCTTGCCGCGGCGGCGGCTAGGTCGCGGGCGTCGTCGCCGTCCAGCGGGCCGTACCCGCCGGCTTCGCCAGGGGCCGCGGAGCGGCCTTGGTAAGTGGCCAGGGGGATGGTGATGGTGACCAGGGCGGCCAGGCTCGGGCCTGCATCCGGGCCGGGAGGGTGAGCCGGACCGGGACCGCCCGGGTCGCTGGGGCCGCCCGGGTCGCTGGGGCCGTCGGGTCCGCTAGGGCCGCTGGGGCCGTCGGGTTCGCTGAGGCCGTCGGGTCCGGTATCGGGCGGGCCGGGTGGATCGTTCTGTGCTGGCCCTTCGGGGACGGCGCGGCTGTCACGTTCTTGCAGTAGATCAAGGTAGGCGCGCACGCGCAGCTCCTGCAGGGTGCCGGGCATCCCGGCGGCGCGGAGGTTTAGGGCGCGCTGCTCGACGTGCTGCCAGGAGGCCAGGACCTCATCCGAGGGCAGCTCGCGGGCGACCATCCCGCCGTTTCCGGACTCTTCGCGGAACCGGCGGACCTGCGCCTCCCGCTTGGCGGCTTCCTTCCGCTTCTTCAGCGCGTCGGGATCCAGCTTCAGGATCAGCTTGCGGGCGGCGTACCGGAGCTCGCCGAAGGTCTTGCCGGCGGCCGCCTCAGCCAGGATCGCATCGGCCTTGGCCGCGTCCGTGTCGGTCAGGATGCGGGTTTCCTCTTCGATGATCCGCAGGTGGATCGGGTGGATCCGCCCGGCGGCCAGCGCGGCGAACGTCCGGGGGAGCCGCCTGGGGACCTCAGTGGCGAAGTCCATCTGCCCGGCGGCGGACGGCTGGCTCATGCGCAGCTCGGCGGCCAGCTCATCGGCGGCGAACTCACCCTCGACGCCCGTGCCGGCGCGGCGGGCGAATTCCCCGATCGCGGCCATTAGCACCCACGCGTCACGGGACTGCTGCCGCCACGCGGCCGAGATGATCCCCATCAGCTGATCATCCGAGCAGCCCGCCAGCCCGGCGCCGTCCTCCCCGGTGACCGTCTCCACGACCGCGGCCAGCAACGCGCCGGGGGCCATCGTGTCCGAGGCGCCGCCCTGGCAGAAGCCGGCCAGGGTCAGGTGCCCGGCCGGGAGGGTGATGTACAGGCCCTGCTCCGGGCTCGGGTCGTCCTCCGGACCAGGATCCTCGGATGCGGACGGCAGGGGGGAGCTATCGGGCTCCTCGCCTTCCTGCCCGTGTCCGGGGAGCGGATCCTGCACCATGAGCTGCCCTTCGTTGAGAGAAACATGATAAGAGCATTATATCGAATGCTCACGTAGTTTTCTACTCAACTCGAGCTGCTTTTCGAGTTTTCTCGGCGTTGTGGGAGAGCGTCCACCTGGGAGGTTGGTGTTATCGGCGGGCGCCGACCCGGGAGATGAGCTTGAGGGTGAGCGAAGCCTGTGCGGGCTTGGGCGAGGGGATGCTCAGCGGCATCGTGCTGATCATGTAGATATCGGCGCCGTCGATGGTCCACAGCACATAGGTGTCCAAGGCCGGACCGGCAACCTTGGAATCCGATAGGGAGTCGACGAGCAGCAGGGCCTGGTGGCCGCCGACTCGCTGCTTCGACTGGGAGCGCACCGTTCGCTTCAGAGAGCCGCCCTGTCCGTCGGGTGACGTCACCGTCCGGCACGACCGGTACTTGGCAGTCAGCTGGCTGTAGAACGAGGCGGCCGCGTGAGTACTCGCGAACTGGTAGACGGCCTGGTTGAAGGTCTCAAATACGGTCACCGAGGTCGACTTGGTGTCGATCAGGTCGCCGGCGTAGGCGGTCTCCCCGAAGCCTCCCACCGCCCCGATGACAAGCCAGAAGTTTCGACAGCTCAGGGACGGCACCTTGAACACGGTGCGGTGCTCAAGCTGGCGCCCCGAGTCGTCCTCGTTGCCCACGGTGTAGCCGGCCAGGAAGTCCGAAGCGGGCAGCAGCGCGGACTTTAGCTGGTGCCCGGTGATCTGGACCGGCCCGGACGACGCCATCGCCGCCGGGGCGAGCATCACGCAGGCGGCAGCGGTGATGGCGATGGCACTTACTGTGGAGCGGAACGACACGACGGGTCCTCTCGTTGCCTAGGCCCAACAGGGCCGCCAGCTTATCGAGGGACGCAATCGCCGGTGGGATTTTACGTGCGCTATCGGATTTCGGTGCGGGCGGGGGGATTTGAACCCCCACGGTGTCGCCACCAACAGGACCTAAACCTGCCGCGTATGCCATTTCGCCACGCCCGCTGGCCGCTATTATCTGGCCGTTAGTAACGGTACCGCCTAGGCTCCGACCTCGGTCATCAGGCGGGCGACGTGGCCGGTGGCCTTGACGCCGTACAGGGCCTTTTCGATCTTGCCGTCGGCGTCGATTACGAACGTGGACCTGATCACGCCGACGGTCGTCTTGCCGTACAGCTTCTTCTCCCCGTAGGCGCCGTAGGCCTCGAGCGCGGCGTGATCGGGGTCGGACAGCAACGGGAAGGTCAGGCCCTCCTTGTCGCGGAACTTGGCCAGCTTGGCGGGCTGATCGGGAGAGATGCCGAGCACCGCGATCCCGTTGTGGCTGAGAGCATCGCCGTTGTCGCGGAAGTCGCAGGCTTCCTTGGTGCAGCCGGGCGTCATCGCGGCCGGGTAGAAGTACACGATCACCCGCTGGCCGCGGAACGAGGACAGCGACACCGGATGGCCGTCCGCGTCGGGCAGGGTGAAGTCCGGCGCGGGGTCACCGGGCGCGAGCCGCTTCTCGGTCATGAGAGACTCCCAATTAGGTGGATAAATGGGGCGAGCGCGCGGAAGGCGCGGCCGCGATGGCTGATGGCGTCCTTGGCTTCGGGGGTCATCTCCGCGGTGGTCAGGTCGAACCCGTTGGGTTGAAATATGGGGTCGTAGCCGAACCCGCCGGTGCCCCGGGGCACCCGGATCAGCCGGCCCACCACCTGGCCGGTCACCACCCACTCGCGCGCTTGCCCGCCGGCCGGGACAACCAGCGCCGCGGCGCACACGAAGCGCGCGCCGAGGCGGGCGTCGGGCACGTCGGCGACCTGAGCCAGGACCAGGTCCAGGTTGGCCTGGTCGGCGCCGTGCTGGCCCGCCCAGCGGGCCGACAGCACGCCGGGCATGCCGTTCAGCGCGTCCACGCACAGGCCCGAGTCGTCGGCGACGGCGGGCAGCCCGGTGCTGGCCGCGATGGCGCGGGCCTTCAGCAGCGCGTTGGCCTCGAACGTGGCCCCGGTCTCCGGCACGTCGGGCGCGTCCGGAAACGCGTCAAGCCCGATGACCTGGTGGTCTAGGATCCGGGCCAGCTCGCGCAGCTTGCCCTCGTTCCTGGTGGCCAGGACCAGGGCGTCAGCGGACATCGTGAGACAGGGCTTGTGTTTGCAACTGGGTCAGCTCGGCGCAGCCGGCGACGGCGAGGCCGAGGAGCTGGTCGAGCACGGCGCGGCTGAATGGCTCGCGCTCGGCGGTGCCCTGGATCTCCACGAAGTCGCCGGCCGCGGTGCAGACCACGTTCATGTCGGTGTCCGCCGCCACGTCCTCCTCGTAACACAGGTCGAGGCGGGGCTCGCCGTCGACGACGCCGACGCTGACCGCGGCGACCGAGGTGAGCAGCGGGTCGCCCTTGGTCCGCTTGCGCCCCTTGAGCCAGGCCACGGCGTCGGCCAGGGCCACGTAGCCCCCGGTCACCGCCGCGGTGCGGGTGCCGCCGTCGGCCTGCAGCACGTCGCAGTCGATGACGATGGTGTTCTCGCCGAGCGCCTTGTAGTCCACGCAGGCCCGCAGCGAGCGCCCGACCAGCCGGGATATCTCCTGCGTGCGGCCGCCCAGGCGGCCCTTGACCGATTCGCGGTCACCACGGGTGTTCGTCGCGCGGGGCAGCATGGCGTACTCGGCGGTGACCCAGCCGAGCCCGCTGCCGCGGCGCCAGCGCGGCACCTCCTCGGCCACGCTCGCGGCGCACAGCACGCGGGTCCGGCCGAATTCCACCAGCACCGAGCCCTCGGCGTGGTCGAGCCAGCCCCGGGTCAGCTTGACCGGGCGCAGGTCGGTCACGGATCGCCCATCGGGTCGAGACATGAGGGACAGCCTATCGGGCGGCCTCCGGTCGCAGGACCAGGCCGGAGGTCGCCGCCGACAGCGGGCCGTGGTAGGTCTCGGCCGCGTCGGCCAGCGAGCGCTTGCGGTCATACCACGGCACCAGGTGGGTGAGCACCAGCTGCGCGGCGCCGGCCCGGGTGGCGTACTCCCCCGCCTGGCGCGCGGTCAGGTGCAGGTTCGGCGGGTTCTCCTCGTGGTCCAGGAACGACGATTCGCACAGCAGCAGGTCCGCGCCGTCGGCCAGCCGGACCAGGGCGTCGGTCTCGCCCGTGTCGGCCGAGTAGGCCAGCGTCCAGCCCGCGTGCTCGACCCGGAACCCGAACGTCTCGACCGGGTGGTTCATGTGCTCGGTGGTGATGCGGAACGGGCCGACCTCCAGGACCTGCGGGTATAGGTCGCGGACGTCGAACCGGGCCCGGATGGCCGCCGCGTCCTCGCCGCCGAAACCCGCCACCCGGTCGGCGGTCCCCCGCGGGCCGTAGACCGGGATGGGCGGCTGCGGTCCCTCCGGCGCGTACCGGCGCGCCACCCAGTACGAGCTCAGGTCGACGCAGTGATCGACGTGCAGGTGGGACACGCAGATCGCGTCCACGCTGAACAGCTCCGCGTGCCGCTGCAAGACCCCGAGCGCCCCGTTGCCCATGTCCATGACCAGCCGGAACCCTTCGGCCTCCAGCAGGTAGCAGGATGCGGGACTGTCCGGCCCGGGAAAGCTCCCCGAGCATCCGATCACTGTCAGTCGCATGGGGGTCATTA
>Ga0302314_10015032_pt1 | contig 13188 bp, 7 predicted proteins | sample III_Palsa_N2_3_FD_200533 | JGI IMG/M metagenome (GOLD analysis project Ga0302314, IMG submission 200533) | Peat permafrost microbial communities from Stordalen Mire near Abisko, Sweden - III_Palsa_N2_3 | ecosystem: Environmental > Terrestrial > Soil > Palsa > Peat permafrost | place: Sweden...
CAGCATTTTGTAAATGCGCGCTGACCAGAAGCCGGCAAAGGCAGCGCACAGCACAAAGAGCAGCAACATTGCCGTCGTCAGGCCGCCGCGGTTAGCCGGCGACAAAAACCCGAGCACGGCGAAAAACATGAGAATGAGCGTGCACGCGAAAATTTGCACGCCCGTGCCCGTGAAGACTGCCAAAAGCATGGGCGACGTCGCCGGCGGGCGGAACACGTCGCCGTGCACCAGCTTCCAGCCCGTCTCCTCCTGCGCCTCCTCAGGGTCGACGAGCACCAAACCAGCCGCGTCGAGGTCGCCGCCCGCTTGAGCGCCGGCCTGCGCGTTGTAGCGCGCAATGTCGCGATGCAGCGTGCGCATGAGGATCATGGCAACCATGCCCGTCAGGAAGAGCACAATCATGAGCGAGTTGATGATTGAGAACCAGTGAATCGAGTCCTCCGGGGAGCGGTTGAAAAACACGTCCCAGCGCGAGGCCCACGGCACCTCGGAAGGCACCCACTCAATGTCGTACGTCCAGAAGACTTCCTCCTCCTTCTTGTCCGTGTCGGCGTCGCTGGTGCCAATGGGCTGCGGCGCCATGTCGTGCGTAATCTTGTCCTTGTCGTTGCAAGTCTTGACGGCCGTGGGGCTCTTGTCGTCCTTGGCCTTGACGTGCTTGACGGAAAACGGCTCGACTTCAAAGCGCACCACACGGTAGCCGGAAAAGACTTCAGGGTTGCTGTGCACTGAAATGCGCAGGCGCACGTGGTTGTAAAGATAAAAGAGCCGGCGCTTGTCGTTGGTCGGGTCCACGACGTCCACGCCCAGCGGGAACCCAACTTCAAAAAAGTCGCCCGGGATTTGGTTCACAAACGTGACGCGCATCGCGGCGGGCAGGCCGTCGACAATCCAGTGCACCATGTACTTGTTCTGGATCTTGTCGCGGAACATGGCGCGCTCCGCGGGGCCGTACATTTTGGCCGGGCAAAGCACCTTGCAGCCGGCAGGCACCATCATTTTAATCTCGTACATGGAGTTTTCAATCACGTCGCCCGAAAGCACCTCGCCCAGGTTTTCCGCCGCGTCCTCCACGACGGGCGGCTTGCACACGGGCAGCGAGTAGTAGGAAAATGGCAGCTGCGCGCGCACCGACGTAACCTAATTGTACGGGGGGCGGGATTAGCGGCGTGTTGCCTGGTGGGGGGCGGCGGCCGCCGCTGCCGCCGCCCGAGCGACGGTGGCGGTGGCGGCGGCGGCGACGAGGGGGGAGGCGCCTCGTACCTTGTTCACTTTGAGATCGACGGGGTCGCCCCTCTCAAACGAGCGCGGCGCCACACCGGGCAGGTAGAAGCCCAGCGCAGGCGCGGCCACGAGGGCGAGCGCGACGGCGATACGCATGGCTCGCGTGGTCGTGGATTGAGTTTTTGTTTGGCCGCGAGGGTAAAAAAAGCCGCTCGCGTGGTAGCCAGGAGCCACACGTGCGCACATTTTTGAACATCCGCGCGCGCGTGCGTGCGTGGATTGGCCGAGTGCCGCGTGCAGCAGTGGCGCAGGTGCGGCAGGTGCCCGAGGGCGGGCGCTTTTGGGTGGTGTGCTCACAGTGAATCACGGTGCTGGGTTCGGTATATATTCGCCGCATCTTGTCGGCTCAATGTCGGCGGTGCGTTTTTTGTTGTTGTGTATGCAGGGCGGCCGCCGTGGTGGTGGCAAGAGAGGTCTCACCACCGTTCCCGCGCACAGCGCCCGCTGATTCAGGACGACGACGAATACGTTAGGCTATCAAGGTTTGTTGCGCCGCCCGTTGTTTGTGCGCGAGCACGCGCCTCAGCAGTGGCTGACGCCTCGCACCAAACGCGCGCGAAAAGGGATGCGCGACGCGTTACGCTTGTTCTCTCTATTGCGGAATGGAACCGAGAAACCGCCACGCACGCCGTGGAAGTGGAGCGCCAAGCCAGAATACGAGCCGAGGCTGCCGCGCGAGGTGACACGCTCGCGGTGGACGAGGCACGGCCGTCCTCAAAGTTGTGTTGTTAGCTGCTTGTCATTTTGTTTAATTTCCAAAAATGTTCAAAACTGTAGCGCTCGCGCTTATTAAAAAAACACCTAAAGTGGTGCTCACACTGCCACGCTCACAGGTCGACAATACACACACACACACACACACACAGCGCGAAACATCATGGACGTGGCTTTTCCATGGAGCGCGCGTCGAACTCCGCGTTCGACACAAACGCGCAGCCGAAACATGAGCGTCCCTGCTGACGGCGTGCTCATTCTTCTGTGCGCCGTTGTCCGCGCAGCGGCACGCGAAGCTAACAACCACGCGCAGCCGCCACGGCCAGAGTATTGCAAGTAAGCGCCTCCTTTTATAATAAAAAGGTACATAGCTGACCTTTGTGCAGACCTCGATGTGCGCCATCCAGAGCGCGAGTGGTTCTACGCCGGCTCGATTGACGTTGCACTCTCCTCGCACGGCGTGGAGGAGGCGCTTGAGGCGGGCAAGCGCGTCAGAAACTACCGCATCGACGATGTCTTCTCCTCGCCGCTGTGCCGCGCGTCCATGACCGCCTTTCTCGCTCTCAGCTGCCACAGCGATCACCGCCCGGTCACGTGGTATCGCAACGAAGACGACGTTGTTGTGCGCGGCTCCAATGGTTTAGACAAATCGGTTCCGCTCATTTATCGCAGCGTGCTCAAGGAGCGCAGCTTTGGCGAGCTCGAAGGCGTCAGCTCGTCGCAGCAGGTCACGCCGACGCGCTCCGCAGCGGACATTAAGCGTTGGCGGAACTCGTATCGCGAAGCCTTTCCGCGCGGCGAAAGCTCACACGACGTCTTTGTGCGCGTCGTGCCGTTTTTCACGCGCGAGGTCGCGCCACTGTTGATGCAAGGCCGCAACGTGATGATTGTGGCTCATGGCTTCGTGCTGCGCGCGCTCACCAAGTTTCTCGAGGTGATGGCCGACGACGAGTTCGAGGCCGAAATGGTGCTCGAAAAGACTGATCCTGAGCGCTGCCGGCTCCTCTCGGCCACCGGCGTGCCCGTGGTGTATCGCATGGTGGACATTGCCACCCAGAGTTTTGCCCGAATCGACGGCGACAGGCATTTCGAGGGCGACACTGAGGTGTTTAGGGAATGAGCAAAGTCACCGCGCGTGGTAGCTTGGTAGCCTGCGCAGTGCGTGTGTGTGTGTTTACGAGAATGTCGCGCGCCACAGAGCCGCTCGCTGGTCGGTGGACATTGGCCGTCCATTCCACCGCGCGCGAATCGACGACAAAGCGCGGCACTGACTTTTCGAGGAGCATGAACACCGCGCGGTCACGTCTGGTGTGATGGGTTGCGCATCGGTGTGGCGACGACGCGCGCGCACAAGCGGTTGACTGCAGCCCTAGGGGCCCATTTCGTTCAGCGCGCTCATGTCGCCTGCCTTCTCGAGCAGCGCGCATAGCTCCTCCAGCGCCTGCGTGTGGGCAGTGTGGGTTGCATTTAGGTTCGCGAGCGCCCATATCGCGCGCGCCCTCGTTCAGCGCCACACACTTGCTCCCACGGCGCGAGCCATTGCGACGCACTGACACCGCCTGCTCCCCGCCTGCTCCCTCCACTCCTTCGTGGCACCGGCGGCGCACCTGTCCGGCTCTTTACGCCAGTTCTCGCATTTCTCGGCGTCGGGCGGAAGGCGCAGGAGAAGGGCCAAATGGGCGGCGCCATCTCCGCCATCGCCGCACTGTTCCAGAGCGACGTGCCCACGCGGCTGTTCAAAGCGTGCGCGGAGAACAAGGCCAACGACGTGCGCACGCTTCTGCCTCGCGACGCCGACGTGGACACGTTCCGCGAGCCCGACACGGGGCTGACGCTGCTCATGGTGTGCGCCAAGTCCAACGCCGTGGACGCCGCGCGCGTGCTGTTTGATCACCCGCGCCCGGCTGAAGTCAATTTGTGCCACCCGCAATCGCGCACGACGGCGCTCATGTTTGCCGCTGGGTGGGGCAGCGCGCTGATGGTTCGGCTTTTGCTCGAGCGCGGCGCCGACGCTTCCCTGGTGAGCTTGAGCGGCATGACTGCGTTGGATCACGCGCGCAAGGAAAACATGGTCGAGGCGGCGCGCTGTATTGAAGCCTCCGTGGCGCTCTTCCAAGGCCAGATGCTCTTGGAGCGAAGCACGCCCTTCCAGCTGCTCTCTGGCCTCGTCATGGGCGCCAAGGCCAAGGAACGTATGCGCGATCGCGCTGGCGGGAATTGGCAAACTGTGTTTGTGACGGTAATCGAGCTGGGCGAGCACAGCGAAGTGGCCGTGTTTGCCTCGGCGCTCGCGGCGGCGCCTGAGCGCGCGTTTTGTGCCAAGGATTTGCAGCTCGGGCCAGTCAAGCGCGCGGGCGACGTGGTGGCTCTGGAGGTTGAAATGCGGCGCGGCACCAAGCCCGCCAAGGACGAAGCCGCGGTGCCCATCGCGCGGCTGCGCGCCACCGCGGGCGACGTGAAAAAGGTCCGGTTCGGCTCGGCCGACCCAGTGGCCGTGGACCGCTTGATGCGCGCTCTGGCGAGGTTCGCGCCAGCGGGCGCCGCGCCGTTGCCCGCAGGCGCCCTGCCCAGCACGCCGACATCGCCGTCGCCGCGCCGAAGGACGGCGCCGCTGCCGCCCGCGGCGTGGGCGTGTTCGCGGTGCACCTTGTTGAATGAGGGCGGCCGGTCCACGTGCGACGCGTGCGGCTTCTCATCGTCGCCCGCGGAGGCATCGCGCGCGCTGCCCGAGCCGCCCTCGGCGCGCGTCGTCGCAGTGGCCACGGCCCCGGTGGCGCGCGGACTTGTGCCGCACGATTCGTTCCTGTGCCCTTTGACCGCCGACGTGCTGCGCGACCCTGTGATTTGCCTCGACGGCTATAGCTACGAACGCAGCGCCATCGAGGCGTACTTCCGCAGCGGGCGCATGCGCTCGCCCGTCACGGGCAAGGAGCTGCCGGCGACCACGATGGTGTCCAACGAGAGCCTCAAGGCGGCCATCCGCGCTTGGCAGGCGTCGCTGGAAGACGTGCCCACGGCCGTGGCCCTCACCTAGCTCGCCGCACATTGTGTGCGCAGCCTCATCGCTTAAAACACACCTACATGATACTCGTACACAAAACGGTTCACCTGTCAAGCTTGTCGGCAAGCAAGCTCCACGCGTAGCCAGCCACGGCGTTCTCCGCGTTGAAGCAGCGGTGGAAACCGCGCAGCGCACCAACTATGGCGCCCATGTTGCTCGACTGCGTACCCACAAACACCCGCGCTTGAACGAGGAGCCTCAAATCCGTCAGCAGCCAATAAAAGCCTTTGCGCGCGTCCTGCACTGCGTGGATGCTCTGGTCGGGGCGGAAGATGGCCGTGCGGTTAACGACGCGCATCGCCGGCGAGCCGCCCAGTTTTGTCCACGCCTGCGCAAACCTTGGGCCGGAAATCGCGTCGTCGCTTAGCACAAAGACCACTGACGCGTTGCGCGCGCCCGCGGCAAAGCAGGCGAGCACAAAGGCGTCAAACGCCGTCGCGCTGGCCTCGCCCGACTCGACCTTGTCGCCGCGACGAATGTGCACGGCCACGGCGCGTTTCACCTCAACGCCCTGCGCGGCCTCCACAACGGCGGCGTCCAGCTGCCTCCTCGAGTTTGCGCGCATGCGCATCAGCGCCCTGGCAATCTGCACGCGCGCGAACATGTGTGACAGCGGGGCGCTAAACCGCAGCATGCGCATGCCCCAGCGCGTGGCCTTGAAAAAGTCGCCGCGGCGGCCGCGCCCAGTCCACACAGGCCCAAACGGGGGAAAGTCGCAGTCGCGCTTGCCGCGGCACACCTCGTCGTAGCGCAGCGCGGTCAAGTTGCACTGCGCGTAGGCGAACGCCTCCTCGTACCACGCCTGCACGGTGGCCTGCTTGGCCTGGTGCCGCGCCCACCATAGCAGCAGGCCTTCGCTGAGCGCGGCAAGCCCGGTTTCGTTGAGGGCAAAGGTCACGTCGCGCGCCGCCACCGGGGTCCGACGAGGCATGTAAGGCGAGCCTTTGCTGACCAGCACGACGCTGGCGTTGTTGAGCGCGGCAAAGACAATGTAGTTGATGTGCGAGAGCAGGTTGGAGCCAAACCCGTGCGGCGTCCACGTAAAGTACACAATGTGTCGAGAAGGGTCGCCGGAAAGGGCCGCGGACATTTGGCGCTCAAACTCGCCCGGGCTGGCGAAAACGTGGTTGGCATCGAAGGATACGCTTGCGTTGATGGGCGGATACTCGTCCACGAACGGCAGTCCGGTTTGTTTGAGGCGCGTGAATGCCGTTGTGTGAAAGTCGGACGCCGCCGTGCAGTCGTCGTGGCGCCACTGCAGCTGCGTGGGAGCGAGCGTAGGCGCAGCAGAAGGCCCTGCTGTCGTCGGCCTGGTCTCGACGACATCAGCTGCATCGGACGATGCATCGCGCACGAGCGTCAGCAGCGCGCTCGTGCGCTGCACCAAGGCCCACACCACAAGCGCAGCCATGCTCAGTGCCAGCAGCAGCGCAGCCCGCGTGCTGCTCACTTGCATCGGGCGACCGCTTTGCGGTGAAATTTGTATATACACATTTTAAAATATCGCGCGTATATATGCCACACACGCGAGGCGATGCGCAAGCGATGGCGTATGCGTCTGGTCATTGTGGCCTTCTTAGCACTCGTCGTGATCTTGAACGTCTTGTTATTCTTCAGACCCGCGCGGCGCTGGACGCCATTGCCATCGCTTCCACAGCTCGCCGTGCTGGACGCGTCGGCGATCAGCGAGTCCGACTTGGCAGCATGGGTCACCGCCGAGCTCGCAGCGCTGCGCACGCAACCCGATGCCAGGCTGCTGCATCTCTCGCGCTGTTTTCGCTTATACAAGGCCCTTGCAGGCGGCCGCCCCACAGCGCTCGCGGCTGCGATGGAGCGCGACTTGTTCAATTTTATCGCACCAACGCGCTCACTGGCCGCTCTTAAGGCCTCGTACGCTGGGCGGGGCATTGTCATCACCGCGTCGCGGCACCAATTGCGCTTCCTGTATCCGCTGTTGCACACGCTGAGGTTTAACCTGAGCTGCACGCTGCCCGTCGAGCTCGTGTTCAAGGGCGAAGCTGACTTGCTGCCCAGCGAGCAAGCATCGGTTAGAAACTGGGTGCCCGGCCTCCGCGTGGTGGACGTTGCGCCCCTGCTGAGCGACGAGGCGCGCGGCGTGCAAGGGTATGGAGTCAAAATGCTCGCTCTGTTGTTCGCTTCGTGCGACGAGTGCGTCTTGATCGACGCCGACGCCGTGCTGCTCGTGGACCCGGCAACATTTTTCACCGATGTCCGCTACGGGGCCACGGGAACGCTCTTCTTCTACGACTACCAGTGGGACAAGAAGCCCAAGGACTTGAGGCCCGTGTTTAGAGACTGGCTCGACGCCTTCATGCCCGACCTCGCGCCCGACTCCACAGCGCACGGGCCTGATTTCCTTGGCGGCCTGAGCGGCATGTTGCTCGAGTCTGGCGTCGTCGTCATGCACAAGCGCAGGCGCTTTGTGAGCGTGCTCGCGCAGGCTACCCTGGTCCTGCCTCGCTTCGCGGACTTGTTTGCGACGCGCGTGCTGGGCGACAAGGAGCTCTTTTGGATGGCCGCGCACATGGCCAAGGAGCCCATTGGCGTGTACCCCGGGGTTGCGGGCCGCATCGGCGAGCCGCATCCCGGCTTCCCGCGCGCCTCCGAGCCGTGCGGCAACCACATTGCGCACGAGTCCGAGGACGGCGTCCCGCTTTGGTTCAACGGCGGAATTTACGCCGACAAAGTGTCATCAGCGGCCGCGGACGAGATTGGCGTCTTTACTCACTTCTCGCGCTACATGCCACACGCCAAGATGGGCGTGCGCCACGGCCGACTCTGGTGCGTCGTCATGCTCGCCGCCTCAACGCCCGTCTGCCGCCCCGTTCCACCGGCGCAGCGCGCGATCATCGCCTACCACGCCGCACAAGCGCTGCGCATGCGCGAGTCCGCGGCGGCGCTGGGCGTGCCTTTGTCGCTGCCCGCGCGCAGCCACGGCCTCGAGGCCGTGTACCACGGCTCGAACTGGGCCGCGTACAAGGAGCGGTGCGCGCGGGAAACCGCCGCCATGCGCGCCGTAGCCTAGCACCGGCCGCGCCGGCCGCGCCGGCAGCACCGGCCGCGCCGGCAGCACCGGCAGGGCTAAAAGGCGCCATCGGCGTCGGGCTGCCAGCCCACAATGTCCCTGAGCACGTCGCCCACCAAATAAAACGAGCCCACCACGAAGACGTGCGCGCCTGCGGGCAGCACGCCGCGCAGCTCGGACGGCGACGACAGTGCCAGCGACGCGTTGCCGCCGGGCGCTGCCAGGTTCTGCCACGCCAATGCCAAGTCGCGGTGCCAACCCTGGCCGCCGGGCTCGCCCACCACGGGCTTGAAGCACAGCGCCGGCGGCGGGGCTCCTGGGGCGCGGCCCATCGTGGTGGGTACGAAGATGGCGAGCTGGAAGGCTCCTGGGCCCGCGGTCTCGAGAATGCCGCGCAGCAAAGCGACGCCGTCGCGGTCGTGCGAGCAGTGAAACGCGAGCACGCGCTTTGCCGACGCCGGAGCGGCAGACATGAACCAACGCGCGGCGCACTTGACAGATTCGACAGTGTGCGCGCCGTCGAGGTACAGCGTTCCCACGCCCGCCACGTCGCACACTTGCCCTCGACCTGGAAGCCGCGATTCAGCAAGGCCGCGCTCGACGGCGCTGGCGACGTCGACGCCGGGGAAGCGCGCAAAGACGACGGCGGCCATGGCTGCCGCCAGACCGGCGTTCTCCTGCTGATGCGGCGCGCCGTTGGCGAGACCGATGCGAGCGCCGACCACAGGCGCGACGACGTACAATGGCGAGCCGCGCAACGCCGCCTGCTCGCGCAGCACGTGCATGGCCGAGTCGGGCTGGGAAGCGCATGTAAATACTGGCACGTTACGCTTGATAATCCCAGCCTTTTCAAACGCAATTTTGGCCACGGTGTCGCCCAGCAAGTCAATGTGGTCCAAGTCCAGCCGCGTAATCGCGCAGCACAGCGGCCGGTCCACCGCGTTGGTCGCGTCCAAGCGACCGCCAATGCCAGTTTCCAAAATGAGCACGTCCACTTTGTTTTCCAAGCAAAAGATGCGCAAAGCGCACAGCGTCAGCAGATGGAAAAACCCCGGAGGCTGCAGAGCGGCCAGCGCCTCGTACGTGGCGACAATGTTCATGTCCAGCGCGGCGGCGTCAATCGGCTTGCCGTCGATGCGTATGCGCTCGCGGACGTCCACCAAATGCGGCGAAGTGTACACGCCCACGCGCAGTCTCGCCTGGCGCAGAATCGAGTCCAGCAGCGCCACTGTGCTGCCCTTGCCCTTGGTGCCCGCCACGTGCACCACGTGCGGCAAGCTCGCGTCTAGATCGACAATGCCCATTTGCCCGCATTGCGCGCGGATCTGCGCGCGCACAGACTCGTAGCTCGCCACCGCTTTTTGGTCACGTGCAAGCGCCAGCGTTTGCGACGCCACGCTAGCTTGGAGAATCTCTCGGGCCGTCCGCAGCTTGCTCATCTCTCGCGTCTCCAAGACGCGCGTGAAAGGCCGGGGGGTTCGAGCGCGAGTGTTTTTTTTTGAAACACTCCTTTTTTTAGCTGCGTGGACCACCCACCGCAGCGGCGGACGAGATGGACATTCTCTCGGACGCTGAGCGTTTTTTGATGGAGACGGAGCGCGCAACGCTGCCGTTGCAGCAACGGCAGCAACGGCAGCAGCAGCGAGGCGTGTTTGTGCTGCATTCGCCTCGCGGACTGTGCTTGTCCGCGCGCACTGCGCTGTTTTCGTGCACGCCGTGGCAGCCCGAGGCGCGCGTGGAGCTCGTCGTCTCAGGCAGCATGATAACCGTGCGTGCGTGCGAGACGAACGAGTACTGGGACGGCGTAGCGTTTTCGCCCCAGCCGCGCTCGCTGCGCTTGGTGCTGCGCGACACCGACGCCAACACCGTCACACCATTGCTCAAACTAGGCGACTGCGTCGGCTTTGAAGCCGGCCATTTGCGCTTCATCGCCCTAGTCGTGGACAAGCCCGTTCTCGCGCACGCGGCGGACTTCTTCACCCTTGGGGCCGTGGACTGTGTCGCACTTGCCGATGACGCCCTCACGCCGCCGTGGCTCTCGCCTGCTGCCGCCTCAGTGGCCGAAGGCGGCGGCGGCGGCGACGACGAGCCAGCCGTCGTGCGCCACTTGGTCCAAGCGTTGCTCGGATGGAGCGAGCCCCCGGCGACGCGAGACCCCGAGGTTGCACTGGTCGCGCGCCGCCTGCACGGTGGCGTGCGCGACGTGGCCGCGCTGAGGCGGTTTGCTCGCGAGCGCGCTCGGCCCGAGCAATGCGTGACGTCGCAGGGGCTGGCTCTGCATGTGCAGCGGTTCCTGGACGCCTTCGAGGACGCCGCCGCGGCGCTGGTCGACTGCGGGTCGCTCAGCCGCCTCATCGCGGGCACGTCGCCCGTGCTGCGCCAGGCCGGGGAGTGGGCCGCGTTTACAGAGCAGTGCCGAGGCAAGCGGGGCGCGCGCCTGCTCGACGGCGTCACCGACGAAGCCGCACTGGCGACGGCGAGCGCGGGCGTGATGCGCCAGCTCAGCGCGTGGCTCGAGCGCGGCGAGCAGAGCGCCTCCGCCACCGTCGACGCCGGCGGCTCGGTGCAGCTCGACGTGCCGTACTTTCTGCTGCCACACCGCGCGCTCATGCTATGTCCTGGCTCTGGGGCTCGCTCGGGGGCGGCTCTCTCGTTCATGGGCGCCTCGCCCGACGCTTACGCAGCGCAGCTCGCTGCCGTGCACGCGCGCAACACGCAGGCGCAGCTGGCGGCGGTCAGGGCGCAGCTGCCGTCGCGGCTGCAGGCGCTGAAGCGGCTCCTTCTCATGGGCCGCGGCGACGTGTTTGCCGACTTGCTGGACAGCGCCGCGCGCGACCTCGAGGCGCCGGCGAGCGCGCTGACTTTGTCGCGCATCCGCACGCACCTCGCCATGTGCCTCCGCAGGCACGGCGTGGACGACGACCTCGGCCTCGTGAGCTGCGAGCTCGCGCCCTGCACGCTGTACGCCGAGATGGCCAGCGTTCTCGGCCTCGACGACTCGGCGCCGCGGCGCAACGACGACGACGTCGCCATCGCGTCCGTGGACGCCCTCGTGCTCGTGGTCAAGCCCGAGCGCGGCGGCGGACCTTTGGAGCGCGTGCTCTCGCGCATGGCGCTGCGCAAGTACTCGCTGCTGTTCCGCCACCTGCTGCGCGTCAAGCACGCGCAGGCGCGCCTGCACGCGGCGTGGCTGGACTACAAGGCGCGCGAGCTGCACCTGCTCGCTCACCTGCTGCAGACGCTCGCGCATTACCTCGCCTTCGAGGTGCTCGAGCCGCGCTGGGCCGGCTTCGAGGCACTGCTCGCCGCGGCAACCAGTGCCGACGACGTCGTCACGGCGCACGCGGCCATGCTCGACGCGACGCTGCGCGAGTCGCTGCTGACCGTGCCAAGGCTCGTGTCGTCCTTCAACACAGTGCTCGAGTGCTGCGCTGCGCTGTGCGAGCCGCCCATGCCCGCCGACGGCCGCGCGCGCACGCACGCCGCCGTGCGCGGCTTTTTATGCGCCCTCGTCGAGGCGGGCGACTTTGCGGCACTGGCCAAACGCATGGACTGGGACGGGTTTTACACCACGGACTCGTCGTCGTCGTCGTCACAGGCGCCGTAGCAGCAAGGCTTCGACCTGATTGGGCGCCGGCTCCATTTCCAGCCCGAACGACTCGGCAGCGTGCACGGCAGCGCGCCAGTAATGCTCCTGCGCCAGCTTGGCGGCGCGCTGTACGACGAGCGGGCGCACTACGGGCCCCAGCGCGGCGTCGACGACGGAGCCGGCGTTGGCCACATCCTCTCCGAGCTGCACAAGGGCTTGTCTGTCGAGCGCGGCGGTGCCCCGCAGCAGCGTGGCAAAGGGCTCGTGCGCCTCGAGCGTTTCCCTGGCGGCGGCCTCGAGGCGCGCGCTCAGCGGCGCGCTCCATTCAACGTCCACGGCAGCGCACGCGTGCAGGACGCGAAGCGACGCCGAGGCGCCCGTCAGCGCGCGACACAACGCACGCACGCAGGCCGCGCGATGCACGCCCGAGTCGCGCAGCGCCGTTGCGAGCTCGCCGAGGTCTTTCAAAGCAAAGGATTCGGGCGCCGATTTGGCGCGCACCACCAAGTCGCCGAGTTGCTCACGCAAGCGCAGTCGCAAGGGCTCGACGAGAACGGCGTCGAAGCGCGACGGCGGGGGCGTGCGGTCGCACTCGGCGAGCATGCGCGCGGTGGCTGGCAAGGACGTTTGCGCGGCGAGCAGAGCAGCGCTGCAGGCGGCAATGGCCGGGTCGAGCGAGAGGCCAAAGCGCGACTCCACCAGCTCGCTCTCGTGCTCGGTGCACGTCGCGAGGCTGGCCAGCGACGACGACGTCGCCTTGTTGAACAGCAGCGAGGCGGACAACGAAGTCCACGCTGTTTGAACCATGTCGCGCACGCCCGAGTGCGCGCGCGCGGCCGCGGCGAAGAGGGCAACGTACCGCGGGAGCACGGCGCGGCCCTGGTCGACCAGGTCGTAGGAGTAGTAAAAATCCAGTCGGGCGCTCACATGCTGCGCGACCATGGCGCCAAAGTTCGCGCACAAGGGCTCGAGCTGCTGCAGCGCCTGCGCGGTGGCAAGCAGCTTGGCCGGCAGAGCGGCGAAGGATTGTTTGAGCGCGGCGAGCTCGTTGGCGTGCGCGAGGAAATCGCCGTGGGGCGACGAGGTGGGCACAAACTCACCGGCGCCTTCGACTTGGGTCTGCAGCGCGAGCAGAAGCGACGGCGGCGGAGCGGGCGCGCCCGGCAGCGGGTTGGCCAGCACGGCCGTGATGAGCGCGTGGAGCGACTGCAGCCTGGCTTGCGAATGCGCCAGGGCAACGTGCCTGGTGTGCAGCGCCTGCAGCGAGGGCGGTGGCTGCGCGGTCCAGTCGTCCAACGACGTCAGCAGGCCGGCGACGCCCTCGAGTTTGGCGGCGAGCTGCGCGATGGGGTCGGCTTGCGGGTTGGATTCCCATTGTTTGAGCACGGCCAAAGGCTGCGCGGCTTGCGCGGTGGCGGCGAGGGCGTCGGCCGATTGTGACGGCGCCGGCGCCAGAGGCCGCGGCACGTCGTCGTCGTCGCCGTCGTCATTGTC
>Ga0302314_10015033_pt1 | contig 13188 bp, 12 predicted proteins | sample III_Palsa_N2_3_FD_200533 | JGI IMG/M metagenome (GOLD analysis project Ga0302314, IMG submission 200533) | Peat permafrost microbial communities from Stordalen Mire near Abisko, Sweden - III_Palsa_N2_3 | ecosystem: Environmental > Terrestrial > Soil > Palsa > Peat permafrost | place: Sweden...
CGGGCTCTTGCCGCAAAGCTGGTCGGCGGTGCACCGCACGCGCGGCACGCCGGTGCTGATGACCGTCATCACAGGTTCGGTGGTCGCGTTTCTCGCGGCGATATTCAATCTCGACAGGATTGTCGAACTCGCCAATGCCGGCACGCTCTGCGCCTTCATCGCGGTGGCGGTCTGCATGCTGGTCCTGCGCTTGCGCGATCCCGCACGCCCCCGAATCTTCCGCACACCCTTGCCCTGGATCGTCGGACCGGTTTGCGTGCTGGGCTGCCTTTATCTGTTCGCTGTCGGCCTTCCCCTCTTCACCCAAACCGCGTTTCTGGTGTGGAACGGCATCGGGCTCGTCGTCTATCTGCTCTATAGCCGGCGCGCGAGCCGGCTGGCGCAAGCGTAAACCTGCTAATCTCGATTCGGGAAACGGGGGATTCGTGCATGGATGGGGCGACGGCATCGGGCGGCATCGAGATCGATCCCAAGGAACTCAAACATCCCACCCTTGCCTTCCTGCGCGACTATTGGAACGAAGCGCGCGGCAGCCGCGCCATGCCGTCGCGCGCCGATATCAGGCCGGCAGCGCTGAAGGATCATCTGGGCTGGATCGTCATGATCGACGTGCTGCCCGACGATTTCCGCTACCGGCTGATCGGCACGTTGATTACCGAATATTTCTTCTGGGACGCCACCGGCAAGACGGTGCGCGAAGCCTTCGCGAAGCAGCCCGCCATCGTCTGCGACGCGGTGCTGGGCGTCTATCGCTGCGTTGTGGAAAGCCGCGTGCCGGTCAGGGCCTATGGCGATATGGGTTGGGCCGGCAAGGGCATCGAAGCCTGCGAAGCGGTCTATCTGCCGCTGTCGGACGACGGCAACAGCGTCAATATGATCCTGCAGGCATTCGTCTTCGACGAGAAGGCGGTGCTCAACGCGCGGCGCGTCGCGCGCGCCAATGGTGGACGGCTGGTCGAGCAGCCGCGCGCCTGAGAGCGGATTTCAGGCCGCCAGCGCCGACATCGTTCCCGGCCGCGCCGGAACGAGCGCGCGATAGGCGAAGGCCTGCGCTCCCAGATTGAGGCCAAGCGAGAACGGCGCGAGGAACAGCGTCAGGCCCAGCCAGACGGGCATGTGCCGATCCAAAAGCTGCATGCGCTGCTGGAAGACGGTCGCGAAATCGGCTCCGGCGGGAAAAGGCGCGGTGAAATCGGGACCCGCGACCGCGAACATGACGACAAACTGCACGATCAGAAAGGGCGTGGCGACCGCGAGAAAAACGGCCACCATCCGCCAGAAATTGCCATGGGTCAGCGTCCAGTTGCGGCCGAGATTGACGGTTTGCTCGGCCACGACAACGGGGGCCAGCAGAAATCCGAACCGCAACGCCACGAAGAGCAGCAGGCATAGCCCCGCCGACCCCGCCAAAGCCACGGCCATGCTCGCGGCCACGGTTCCGGCCTGCGAAGCAGCGAAGACGGCCATGGCGGCGACGGCCGCATAGGCCAGGATCAGAACGAGAATCACGATGGCCACCAGGAACATCGCGCCCAGCATTCGCCATTCCGGCATGCCCAGGGAAAAGTGAATCGAGGCGCTCCCGCGCCGCAACCCGAGGGCTTGCTGCGTCACCACGACATACAGCATCGCATAGAGGATGAAGGTCCCGATCGAGCAGGCCAGATTGACCGCGGCGCCGCGGCTCGCCTCATCGAGGTTCTGAGCGGCATCGTATTGCACCGTTCCCAGCGCGTAGGGCAGGAAACTCAATACCGCGATGAGGATCATCGGAAGCCAGATCAGGCCGATGATCGCTCCCAGATTGCCGAAGGCGAAATTGTACGCATGGGCGATCGTCTTGCCGACCGGGATTTTGTTCACGAATGCATCCCTTCGCCCGCCGGAACCAGGCCGCGATAGGCCGACGCCGCCGCGCCGACGAAGAAAGCCGTCAGCAGCGCCGATTCCGCCAGACGCACCGCGATCAAGACCGGTCCCACCGTATGCAGGACGCCGGCATACCAGCGCCAGATCAGTTGCGGATCGGGATGACCGGAGAACATCGGGAACGATATCGGCGCGACCAGTGACGATATGATCCCGAAGACGATCCCGACCGCGATCGCGATCACCAGCGAGATCGCGATGATCCTGAGCACGTTGCCGCCGGCAAGATGCCAGGCGCGGCCGACGCCGATATGCCCTTCGGCCACGACGACCGCCGGCAGGAAGAAGCGCACGCGAATGGCGGCGTAGATCACCCAGATGATCGCCGCCGCGCCCGCGATGCCGCAGATGAACCAGCGCCCCGGCACCGGCACGAAGTACCAGGCCAACCCGGTCACCAGGCCCGCGCCGGCGCAGCCTATGAGCACGATGGCGATGAACAGAAAGAACAGCAGCACGAACGCGCCGACCATCCGCCACACTGGCGCGCCGAGCGAGAAGTAGATCAGCATCGGCCCCTTGTGCAGGCCCAGCGCCTTGCGCAGCAGCCCGGTCTCCACCATGGCGGTGGCGACCAGCAGCACGGGCCAGGCGATGCCGAAGATCCGCCCCAGGCGCATCATGGGGATCGCCATCGCGGCTGGCCCGGATGCGACATTGTCGAACAGGGTGCGCCAATCGGGCACCAGCCACAGCGTGGCGCCCACGATGATGGCGGTGGCGACCAGATAGGGGAACCAGATGATGCCGACGATCGACAGGAAATTGCGGAACACGAAGCCGAATGCGTCTTCGATCGTTCGGCCGACTGGAACCTTCACGGCGAATCCCCCTCAATCATGACACACACCCAATGTAGTCATCCGCATCCCGCACAACAAACCCCGTTTCGCTGCGCTGCAGCACAGAGAGCTGCGGATCGTGACAGACTGTCAGGGCGCCGTTAAGGTCGAAAAAACAGCCGGGGATTGGGTATGGCGATCGACAATTACGCGAAATATGACGGTCTCGGGCTGGCCGAGCTGGTGGCCAAGAAAAAGGTCAAGCCAATCGAGCTTGTCGACGAGGCCATCGCCCGCGCGGAAGCGCTCAACCCCAAGCTCAATTTCCTCGTCTTCAAGGCCTATGAGCAGGCGCGCGACGCCGCGAAGGGCAAAGCCTCGAAAGGCGCGTTCGCCGGCGTTCCATTCTTCCTCAAGGATATTTTCGCCTACGCCAAGGGCATGCCGACGCGGCAGGCGGCGCGTTTCATTCCGGCCGCGCCGTCGGACCACGATTGTGTCCTGACGACACGCTTCAAGGCGGCGGGACTCATCGCGCTCGGCAAGACCAACGTGCCGGAATTCGGGCTGGTGCCGACGACGGAATCCAAGCTCTACGGTCCGGCGCGCAACCCGTGGAATCTGGAGCATTCGACCGGTGGCTCGTCGGGCGGATCGGCGGCGGCGGTGGCGGCCGGAATCGTGCCGCTGGCGCACGCCAATGACGGCGGCGGCTCGATCCGCATTCCCGCCTCGTGCTGCGGCCTCGTCGGATTGAAGCCGACGCGGGCGCGCACGACCTACGCGCCGGATTTCGGCGACATCGTCGACGGTCTCGCCATCGACGGCGTGGTCTCGCGCAGCGTGCGCGACAGTGCGGCCGCGCTCGACGCCATCGCGGGCTCGATCGATGGCGATCCCTATTGGGCGCCCCCCACGCCGCCCTCCTATCTCGAAGCGATGAAGCGCGCGCCCAAGAAGCTGCGCATCGCGTTCTCCGACAAGAAGCTCGACGGCAATCTGCTGCATCCCGATTGCGTGGCCGCAGTGAAGACGGCGGCGAAGCTTTGCGAACAGCTCGGCCATGACGTCGAGGAAGCCTCGCCCGATCTCGACCAGGCGACGCTCATTCCCTCCTTCATGGCGTTCTGGAGCGCCAATCTTTCCGCCGGCATCGACATGATCGCGCGCCTGACCGGCCAGACGCCGAAAGCCGAATTGTTCGAAGGCCTGACCTGGGGCCTGTACGAGGCGGGCAAAACGGTGCGCGCGAGCGACTATCTGATGGCGAAGATGGCGATGCAGAAGGCGATGCGCGACACCGCGAAATTCCACGAGACCCACGATGTGTGGCTGTCCGCGACGCTCGGCCTGCCGCCCGTCAAGCTCGGCACCTTCGACATGGACGAGCGCGATCCGGTGAAATCCTTCGCGCCCTTGATCGACTACGTGCCGTTCACCGCGATGCAGAACGTGACCGGCCAGCCCGCGATCAATTTGCCGTTGCACTGGAACAAGGCCGGGCTTCCCATCGGCGTGCAGTTCGTCGGACGTTACGGCGACGAGACGACATTGCTGCGGCTTGCGGCGCAACTCGAAAAAGCCGCACCCTGGGCGCAGCGCTACGCACAAGTGAAAGTCTGACCATGGCATTCGCGGAATATGGCGATTACGACGCGCTCGGCCTGGCCGGACTCGTCCGCAAAAAGGATATCACGCCGCGCGAGCTCGTCGATGAAGCCATCGCGCGCGCCGAACGGCTCAATCCAAAGCTCAACGCGATCATCTTCAAGGCCTTCGACCAGGCACGCGACGCGGCAATGACGAAACCGACGGATGGGCTGTTCGCCGGCGTCCCGACTTTGCTGAAAGACATGCGCGCCGGCGCCGTCGGCATGCCGACGCGCACCGGCTCGCGGCTCTGCCCGCCCATGCTTGCCGACCACGATTCGACGCTGGTCGCGCGTTTCAAGGCGGCGGGAATGATTCCGCTGGGAAAAACCAACGTACCGGAATTCGGCATATTGCCGACGACGGAATCCAAGCTCTACGGTCCGGCGCACAATCCGTGGAACCTGGCACATTCCACGGGCGGATCGTCGGGCGGATCGGCCGCGTCGGTCGCAGCCCGCATCGTGCCCATCGCGCACGCCACGGACGGCGGCGGCTCGATCCGCATTCCGGCGTCGTGCTGCGGACTGGTCGGCCTCAAGGTCTCGCGCGGGCGCGTGACGCAAGGCCCCGACGCGTCGGATTCCACCAGCGGCCTCAGCGTCGACCACGTCGTGAGCCGCAGCGTGCGCGATACGGCGGCGACGCTCGATATCGACTCGGCCCCCGATTACGGCGATCCCTATTTCGCGCCGGCCGCCGAAGGCTCCTATCTCGAAGCGCTTTCGCGCAAGTCCCGGCGGCTTCGCATCGCGGTTTCGTTCGCGCGGCTCAACGGCACGCCGCACGATCCCGAAGTGACCGACGCGGTGCGCAAGACCGCGAAGCTGTGCGAAGATCTCGGCCACATCGTCGAGGAAGCCACGCCGCCGGTCGATTCCGCGCAGACCACGCCGGCCTTCATGACCCTGTGGGCGGCGAACGCGGCGCTGGGCGTGGGCATGCTGTCGCGGATGACGGGCATCGCGCCGTCGTTTGACGTCGTCGAGGGTCTGACGCTTTCGCTCTACGAGACCGGCCTGAAAGTCAGCGCCGTCGAACTCATGAGCGCGCAGCAGACTCTGTTCCGCGCCGCGCGAATCATGGCGAAATTTCACGAGACCCACGATGCCTGGCTCTGCGCCACGCTCGACAGGCCGCCGCTGAAGCTCGGCATGATCGACGTCGACGAGCGCGACCTGCGAAAGGCTTTCACCCCAATCATCGATTACGTGCCGTTCACCGCGATTCAGAACGCGACCGGCCAGCCCGCGATCAACCTGCCGCTCCATTGGAGCAAAGCCGGCCTGCCGCTCGGCGTGCAATTCGTGGCGCGCAATGGCGGCGAGACGATGCTGCTTCAACTGGCGGCCGAATTGGAGCAGGCTCAACCCTGGATCTCGAACAAACCCGCGCTTGAAGGATGAACATGATGGCTTTCGCCGAATACGACCAATATGACGCCACCGGCCTCGCCCATCTGGTGCGCCGCAAGGAGGTCACGCCGCTGGAGCTGGTCGAGGCGGCTATCGAGCGCATCGAGCGCAGCAATCCCAAGCTCAACGCCGTGGTCTACAAGGCCTATGACGAGGCGCGCGCCACCGCCAAGGGCAAGCTGCCGGACGGGCCGTTCAAGGGCGTGCCGTTCCTGATCAAGGACATCAACCTTCCCGTGAAGGGCTGGCCGATGACCAACGGCTCGGCATTTCTCAAAGGCTACGTGTCGCCCGAGGATGGCGAGCTCGTGCGGCGCTATCGCGCGTCCGGCGTCGTGCTGGTCGGCAAGACCAACACGCCGGAATTCGGCATTCCGGGCACCACCGAAGGCCGGCATCTGGGTGTCTGCCGCAATCCGTGGAATCCCGATCACAGTTCGGGCGGATCGTCTGGTGGTGCTGCTTCCGCCGTCGCAAGCGGAATGGTGGCGATGGCGCATGGCAGCGACGGGCTGGGCTCGATCCGCATCCCCGCGGCGCAGACCGGCCTGGTCGGCATGAAGCCGACGCAGAATCGCAATCCCGGCGGACCCGACGACCGCAACCGCGCGCATGGCTTCGTCGTCGATCATGTTCTGACGCGCACGGTGCGCGACAGTGCCGCGATGCTCGACTGGACCGGCACGCCGGAAGACGACGCGCCTTATCCGCCCGTGCCCAAGACGCGGCCCTATCTGGAAGAGATCGAGACGCCGCCCGGCAAGCTGCGCATCGCGTTCTCCACCGAAGTGCCGCGCGAAGGGCTCGCGCCGCATCCCGACGTGCAGGCCGTGTTCGACGCCACCGTGAAGCTGCTGGGCGAACTCGGCCACACGATGATCGAGAAGACGAAATTCGACGTCGACTGGCGCCGGCTCTATCGCGCGCAAGGAGCGGTGTCGGGCGCGATGTTCGCGGCCTCGATCGACGACTGGACCAAGGTGCTCGGCCGCGAGCCCGGCGAGGCCGACATGGAGCCGCTCGCCTGGGCGAGCTATCGCGCCAGCAAGAAGCTCTCCTCCTCGCAGATCGGCGAAGGCATGCAGAACCTGCGTCTGGGCTGCCGCCAGGTGCTGGCGCTGTGGCGCGATTTCGACGTGCTGTTGTCGCCGGTGACGCTGGCGCCGCCGCCGCGCATCGGCCATCTCGATCCGGTGAACGTGGAGCCGCGCGAATTCAACCGCCGCCAGTCCTTCGTCTTCGGCTACACACCTCCTTACAACATGACCGGTCAGCCTTCCCTATCGCTGCCGATGGGCCAGTCGAAAGACGGATTGCCCATCGGCATGATGTTCACGTCGCGCATCGGCGATGAAGCGGTGCTGTACCGGCTGGCAGCGCAGCTCGAAGAGGCGCAGCCGTGGAAGGATCGCAGACCGATGGTTTGGGGTTGAGACGAAAGCCGCACGGGTCTATCTGACCCGCCATGGCAGACACGATCCACATCATCGGCGGCGGCCTCGCGGGCAGCGAGGCGGCTTGGCAAGCCGCCGAGGCTGGCGCCCGGGTCGTGCTGCATGAGATGCGGCCCATTCGTGGCACCGAGGCGCATCAGACCGACGGGCTGGCCGAGCTCGTCTGCTCCAATTCGTTGCGTTCCGACGATTGGGAGAACAATGCGGTCGGGCTGCTGCATGAGGAGATGCGCCGCTCCGGCTCACTCGTGATGCGCGCGGCCGATGCGCACAAGCTGCCGGCCGGCGGGGCGCTCGCCGTCGACCGGCACGGATTTTCCGCCGCGATCACCCGCGCGCTGGAAGAGCATCCGCGAATTGAAATCCGCCGCGAGGAGATCGCGGGGTTGCCGCCGCCGGAATGGCAATCCGTCGTCATCGCGACGGGACCGTTGACCTCGCCGGCTCTGGCCGAAGCGATCCGTTCTCTGACAGGCCAGGACGCATTGTCGTTCTTCGATGCCATCGCGCCGATCGTGCATCACGAGACCATCGATTTCTCCATCGCCTGGATGCAGTCGCGCTACGACAAGGGAGACGGCGCGGACTACATCAACTGTCCACTCGACGAGGCGCAGTACCGCGCCTTCGTCGCGGCGCTGGTCGCGGGCGAGAAGACCGAATTCAAGGAGTGGGAAAAATCCACGCCCTATTTCGAGGGCTGCCTGCCCATCGAAGTGATGGCGGAGCGCGGCGCGGAGACGCTGAGCTTCGGGCCGATGAAACCTGTGGGGCTATGCGATCCGCGCGTCGGGCGGCGTCCCTATGCCGTGGTGCAGCTGCGGCAGGACAATGCGCTCGGCACGCTGTGGAATATGGTCGGCTTCCAGACCAAGCTGAAACATGGCGAGCAGACGCGCATCTTCCGCACCATTCCCGGGCTCGAGAATGCAAGCTTCGCGCGGCTGGGTGGGCTGCACCGCAACACCTTCATCAATTCGCCGCGTCTGCTCGATGGGCAGTTGCGGCTGAAGGCCGATCCGCGTCTGCGCTTCGCGGGACAGATGACCGGCGTCGAGGGCTATGTCGAAAGCGCGGCCATCGGATTGCTGGCCGGGCGCTTCGCGGCGACCGCTTGCGCCGCGCCGCCCGCGACCACGGCGCTGGGCGCCCTGCTTGCCCACATCACCACGGGCGCGGACGCAAAGACCTTCCAGCCGATGAACGTGAATTTCGGATTGTTCCCCGAACTTCCCGGCGCGCGCGGCCGCGACCGCAAGAAGGCGATGGCCCATCGCGCGCTGGCCGATCTCGACGCGTGGCTGGGCGCGGGCCGCGCCGCGGCGGCGGAATGAGTCAGACACGCCCGCGCAGATTCGCGCGCAGCATGGCCAGCTGGCGTCGATAAAGCGGAACATCGGCCGGGTCGCGGAATGGATCGAAAGCCGACCGGGTGACGGTCGTCGCGTAACCGGGCACGGTCGCCGCCGGTAGGAAAGCAGCCAGCGCGGCTTTGGGCTTCGGCAGCGCGCGCGCCTCTTTCAGATGTTCGCGCGCGCGCCCGGCGATCCGGCCGATGATCTTCGTCAATCCGGCGCCGCTGCGGCCGGCGAAGACTTCCTCGGGGGCCAAGCCTTCCGCGGCGAGCAGATCGCGCGGCAGGAACAGCTTGCGCCGCGCCGCATGAAACGGAATCGCGCGCAAGATTCCGGCGAGCGCATAAGCGATCCCGGCCTCGCATGCCAGCGCGTCGTGCGCGCCGTCATCAAGAACATGGGCGGCGAGACGCATCAGATTTGCGGACGTTGCGTCGGCATAGGCCTCCAGGGCTTCGAGCGTGGCGAAAGTTTCCGGACCGACATCGAAAGCGCGCGCGTCGATCATCGTCTCGAACAGATCGGATGGCAGATCGGCGCTGGCGAAAACCTCCGCCAATCCGCGCGCGACGTCATGCGCGCGCGGCTGGCCAGCGCGCGCGCCTTCCACCGCCTCGCGCCACCATTGCAGGCGGATCTCGCCCATCATCGGCTCGCGCACGCTCTCGCCGACGCGGGCGAGCTCATGGTTGAAGGCGTAGAGCGCGAACAGCAGCGGCCGCTTCTCGGCCGGCGCGAACAGCGCGGCGATATAGCGGTCGGGGTCGGCCTGGCGCACGATCGCCTCGCAGGCGGCGAGAGCGGCGGTCATGGCGTCAACAAAAGAGCCGCCCGGCTGCCCGGACGGCTCCCTCGTTGGTATCCGCTCGCGAAAGCCTCAAGGCAGATGCGACGCGGCCGCCATGCAGAACAGCATGGGGATCGACAGCATGGTGTTGACGCGGCTGAACATGCCGGCGGTCTTGGCGGACGCGGCTTTCGCCTCGGCCGACAGGTCGGCATATTTGCCCCCGATGTTCAAAGCCTTCTGCTGGTTGGGCCAGATGATGAACCAGACGTTGAACCACATGATCGTTCCCAGCCACATGCCGATGCCGATCATGAGATAGGCCGGATTGCTGAAGCCTTCCGTCGAATCCAGCGTGTAGGCTTGGACCAGATAGCCGTTCAGCGCCGCCAGGATAATGCCGAAGACGATCGTGCCCATCGCGCTCCAGCGGAACCAGAACAGCGCCGCCGGCGTGATGTACTTGCCCAGAGCCGGGCGCAGCTCGGCCGGGATCTGCGGCGTGGTCGGCGTGGAGACGAAGTTGAAGTACCAGAGCAGCCCGATCCACATCACCCCGCAGATGATGTGCAGCCAGCGCACGACGAACATCCAGAAGCCCACTTCGCCGGCGTTCACGCCGGTTTGCGACCAGTGGATCAGGAGCACGACGATCGCGAGGATGAAGCCCGCGATCACCGTGTTCCTCAGATTGGAAAAGAATGCGGCCATGGGCCTCCCCTGTTTTTGAGTCTGGCCGGCAGTTTACCGCATTTTCGGCCGTCTTCAGCCCTTATTTCCAGCTCAGATCGCCAGCCGACGCGGGCGGGCGGCCTTGAGCCAGAGGACCACGATCAGCCGGGTGACCATCACCGCGGTGAAGAACGAGGTGATGATGCCGACGCCCAGCGTGACCGCGAAGCCGCGCACCGGCCCCGAGCCCAGCTCGAACAGGATGAGCGAGGCGATCAGATGGGTGGCGTTGGCGTCGATGATGGTGGCCATGGCGCGGCGGAAGCCGGTGTCGATGGAGGCCAGCATACTGCGCCCGTTGCGCTGCTCCTCGCGGATGCGCTCGTAGATCAGAACGTTGGCGTCGACCGCCATGCCCATGGTGAGCACGATGCCGGCGATGCCGGGCAGCGTCAGCGTGGCGCCGAACAGGGTCAGCGCGGCGAACAGCAGCACGATGTTGAGGGTGAGCGCCACGTCGGCGAACAGCCCGAACAAGCCGTAGCGCGCGACCATGAACAGCGCCACGAGGAACAGGCCCGCCAGCGCCGAGTACTTGCCGGCCTTGACCGAATCCGCACCGAGCTCGGCGCCGACCGTGCGCTCCTCCAGAACCTTGAGCGGCGCCGGCAGCGCGCCGGCGCGCAGCAGCACCGCCAGATCGTTGGCGGTTTGCGGGGTGAAGCTGCCGGTGATCTCGCCCGAGCCGGCCAGGATCGCGTCGCGGATGACGGGCGCCTCGATGATCTTGTTGTCGAGCACGATGGCGAAGTGCCGGCCCACGTTTTCCTTGGTCACGTCGCCGAACTCGCGCGCGCCCACCGTGTCGAAGCGGAACTCCACCGACGCTTCGCCGGTCTGCGAGCTGAAGCCCTGCGACGCGTCGGTCAACCGGTCGCCGGCCACCATCACGCGCTTCTCCACCACCATCGGGACCGGCGGCTCGCCCTTCTGCGGATTGTCCTCGTAGAGCAGCTCCGAGCCGATCGGCACGATGCCCTTCATGGCTTCCGGAACGCTGGCGGACTCGTCGACCAGCTGGAAGGTCATCTTCGCGGTCTTGCCCAGGAGCGCGATCAGATGCTGCGGATCGGACAGGCCCGGCACCTGCACCAGGATGCGGTCGTCGCCCTGCTGCTCGATGGTCGGCTCGCGGGTGCCGAGCGCGTCGATGCGCTTGCGCACCACTTCGATCGATTGGCGGACGGTCTGGCTGCCGAGCTGCGTCATGTAGCCCTGCGCCATCGTCATGACGACGGTGTCGTTGCCGGGCTCCGTCGTGTCATAGGCGCGAGCGCCCACCCCCAGGACGGAGCCGGTCACGGGCGGATTGAGAGTCGTCAGGATCGTCTTGGCTTCGTCGTAGCGGTCCTTGTCGAGGATGCGCACGGAAATCGAATTCGGCGTCGTGTGCAGATCGGCATAGCCGATGTGCGCTTTGCGCAAATTGACGCGGATGTCGCCGATGAGCTGCTCGAGCCGGTCTTTCTGGACCTGGTCCATGCCCACCTCGAGCAGCAGGTAGGAGCCGCCCTGCAGATCCAGGCCGAGCGTCACGGTGTCCTTGGGCAGAAAGGACGGCAGCCGGGCGGTGACGGAATCGGGCAGCGCGTTGGGCAGCGCGATCAGCAACCCCGCCAGCAGAATGAGCGTGGTGATTACGCGCGACCAGGTGGGAATCTGCAGCATCGCTTCAGCTCTTGTCGGCGTCCTGGCCCTTGGTCCGCACCTCGGACAGGGTATTTTTCAGCACGCGGACCTGAACGTTGTCGGCGAGGTCGACCATGATCTCGCCGTCGTCCTTGACCTTGGCGACACGGCCGACCAGGCCGCCGGCGGTCACCACCGTGTCGCCGCGGCGCACATTCTCCACCATCTCGCGATGCTGCTTGGCGCGCTGCTGCTGCGGGCGGATGATCAGGAAATAGAAAATCGCGAAGACCAGAACGAGCGGCGCGGCGGTCTGAAGAAGAGAGGTGTCCATGAAAGGGTCCGGATGCTTGAGCGCCGCGGACTATAGCGGCGCGCGGCCCCATTGCAACCGTGGCGAATCAAGCACTTAGCGCTAGCGGGACGCGACCAGGAGCGGCTTGGGATCGACCGGGCGCGAGTCGCGGCGGATCTCGAAATGGACTTGCGGCTGTGTCACGTCGCCGGTGGTGCCGGTAGTGCCGATGACCTGGCCCTGATCGACATGCTGGCCCTTGGCGACCGCGATGCTCTGAGCATGGGCGTAAGCGGTGATGTAGCCGCCGTCATGCTTGATGAGGATAAGGTTGCCGTAACTGCGCAATTCGTTGCCGGCATAGGAGACAACGCCCGATTGCGAGGCGCGGATCGGCGCGCCGAGCTTGGCGGCGATGTTGATGCCGTCATTGCGCTCGCCGCTCGCCATATCGCCGAAGCTGTCGATGATCGTGCCGTTGACCGGCCAGATGAAATGGGCGGGCGAAAGGCCCTGCGCCGGCTCGACGGTCTGCGGTTGCGGCGCCCACCAGCTTTGCGGTTTGGGCTGAGGTTCGTTGCTGGCGACCCGAACAGGACGCAGCGGCTCGGTCGTCACCCGGTCGTCGCGCGTATTCGGCGTCGCGTAGATGCGCGAGCCCGATGCTTCGTGCAGCACGACCTCGCGCGTCGCGCGGTGACCGGGCGGAATGCGCAGGATTTCTCCGGGATAGATCTCGCTGCGTGCCTGAAGATCGTTCATCCGCAGGATCGCGCTCGACGAAACGTCGTAGCGCACGGCGATATCCGAAACGCGATCGCCGGGCCGCACCACGACGGTGTAATAGGTCGCGACCGGCCAGTCCAAATGCGTCTGCGGGCCGGAATCGGCGCAAGCCGCGAGCACGAGCACCGCGAACGCGCACACCAGCGCGCGCATGGCCTCAGCTTTTGCCCTCTCTGCCATCGGTCTTTCGCGCATCCGGCAAGCCCGGAATCATCGGAACGAAGAGGACCGGGATCAACGCCTCTTGCGTCACCCCGCTCTCGGTCCTGATAATCTTCGTTAAGTGTTGCGAAAAACTTTCCGCCTGAGAGTTTTTGGTTACTGGCGCGATAAGAACGCCGCCCGGCTTTAACTGTTCGATAAGAATTGGCGGC
>Ga0302314_10015034_pt1 | contig 13188 bp, 7 predicted proteins | sample III_Palsa_N2_3_FD_200533 | JGI IMG/M metagenome (GOLD analysis project Ga0302314, IMG submission 200533) | Peat permafrost microbial communities from Stordalen Mire near Abisko, Sweden - III_Palsa_N2_3 | ecosystem: Environmental > Terrestrial > Soil > Palsa > Peat permafrost | place: Sweden...
CCGCCCCGCGCCGGCTTCACCATGCGCCCGGTGGACGCTCCCGACCGCGGCGACGCCGAACCGGACAGCTGGGACACCGACGGCGGCCGTTACGACCCGTTGCCCAGCCGTCCCCGACCGGATCCCGGTCCGGCCCGCCCCGGCCCGGACGGCCCGCGCCCGGCCGGCCAGCCGCAGCCAGGTCCAGGTCCAGGTGCCAGTTCCGTCTTCGATGTGCGCCGCCCGGCCGCACCGCGCCCAGACTACGGCGCGGGGACGGGCGCGCCGCCCGCTGATTTCCGGTCCGGCACTGCCCCCGCGGGCGGCGAATCACGCCCGGTGAACGGCCCCGTGCCCGGCCGCCCGGGCACGGTCGGGCGCCGGCCCGGCCCCGGCCCGGCCCGTAATCCGCTGGACACCGGGCCGCGCCCGCGCCCGGACGCGGGCCGCGGCGCGGAGCCGCATCCCGGCCGCGCTGCCCCGCCACCCAGCGCCCCGCCCCCACCCAGTGCCCCGCCACCGGGCTCGGAGCGGATCGAGCTGCTGCTGCTGTCCGCGCAGCGGCAGATCGCCGAGTACGCCCAGGCCGCGGCGGCCGCGTCCGCCCGCGAAGCGGAGAAGATCAGGGCCGCGGCCGAGTCCTACGCTTCCGGGCTGCGCACCTCGGCCGAGTTCGAGAAGGCCAGCGTCCGCGCCGAGGCGGAACGTGAAGCGGCCAAGGTCAGGGCGGCCGCCGAGCGGGAACGGGACGACATCGTGCGCGCGGCCCGGCGGGAGGCCGATGACATCCGCCGCCGGGAGCAGTTCCTGCTCGAGCAGTCCGAGGCGCTCCGCTCGCAGGCGGAGGCTGACCTCGAGGTCGAGCTGGCCGACCGCCGGGCGGAAGCCGAACGGCTGCAGGTGGAGCGGCTCGCCGACGCCCAGCAGGCCTCCCGTGAACTGGTCGAGGAGGCGGAGCGGCGGGCAGCCGACGCCGAGAAGCGCGCCACTGACGCCACCGCGCAGGCGGCGCAGGCCCGGCGGGAGGCCGAGGCCGACGCCAAGAAAGAGATCGCCGATGCGCACCGCAAGGCGGAGCTGGTCATCGCCCAGGCCAAGGACGACGGCAAGCAGATCCTGGCCGGCATCGAGGCCGACGCGGACAAGCGCCGGACGACCCTGCACAAGGAACTCGACGAGCTGACCAAGCAGAAGAGTGAAGTCGACGAGAAGCTGGCCCAGATGCGCCAGCTCTTCGCCGTCGGCGCCTTCCTCGACACCCCGGCCAGCTAAAAGCGCCCAGCGCCCAGCGCCCAGCGCCCAGCGCCCAGCGCCCAGCGCCCAGCGCCCAGCGCTTCTTGCTGTTATCTGGCTGCGGCCCAGGCTTCCAGCTGGGCGACGAAATCGGCCGCGTGCGGCGGCCAGCCAAGGTGCCCGAGGGCGTACTCGTGGCCGCGCAGGCCCATCTTCACCCGCAGGTCCGGGTCCGCGTCCAGCTGCAGGATCGCGTCCCGGGCGGCGGCCGGGTCGTTGAACGGGACGACGAAGCCACCGTCAGCCGCCTCTACCAGTTCCACCGCCAGCGGCAGCGGGGTGCTCACCACCGGCACGCCCCGGGCCATGTACTCGGCGACTTTGGTGGGCATGGAGTGCCGGAAATTGTCCTCGTCCTGCAGCAGGGACAGGCCGGCGAGTGACCCGTCGACGAGGCGCAGCGCATCGGCGTTGGGCACGAACCCGTGCCAGTGCACCGCGTCCCCCGCCGCCTCGATGTGCGCCCGGGCGGCCGGGTCGGCCTGGCCGATCAGCTCCACCGCGATCCCGTGCGGCCGCAGCAGCCGCCCGAGTTCGACCATCTCGCCGGAGCCGCGGTCCGGGGACAGCCAGCCGACATAAACGACGCGGCGCGGACCGGACGGCGGCGCCGCGGCCGCCGGGACGTAGGTGGTGTTGGGCACCACCGGATGGGTGCCGGCGAACCGGTCGTTGTAGCCGTGCTCGGCCAGGATCAGGTGCAGGCGCCGCTCGGCCAGCCGCTCGGCCGACGTCACTCCCCCGGCCGCGACCGGGCGCAGCCACTGCGGCAGCCAGGCCTTGGTGGTCAGCGCGGCGGCGGTGTCCTCGTGCACGTCCCAGACCGTGGGCGGGCGCTTGTCCTTCGGCGGCAGGACCAGCAGCAGTTCCGGGTCGTGGACCAGCAGCAGGTCAGCGCCGCTCGCCTGCTGCGCCATGGCCGCCTTCGCCGCCCGGATCGCGCCGACCCGGCGGCGGCCCGAAGCGCGGGGAATGGTGACCAGCCGCAGCGAGCCCCGCGCCTGGCTTTGACCCTGGTCTTCATCCCGAACGGGGCTGGCTGACTCATCATGCGGCGCGATGTACGTGACGTCGTGGCCGGCGTCGAGCAGCGCCTGGATCTCCCGGTAGAAGATCCGGGCGTCGGCCGGGTGATGCACGACCGTGCAGACGACGACGCGCACCGCGCCTCCTGTCCGGATTCTGTGACGAATTCCTACAAGGGGAAGACCGAGTCCCCGGCGATCTTGCCACGGGTGTCGAACAGCAGGTGCGCAGATCCCGCGATGGCGTCCAGGTCGTACTCGCTGTGCGCTTGCAGCAGGATCGTCAGGTCGGCCGGGTCTCCCGGGTTCGCCGCCCGGCGGATGTCCTGGCCGTCGACCTGCCAGTCGTCGACGAACGGGTCGTGGTAGCTGAGCACGGCGCCGCGCTGCAGCAGCTTGCGGGCGATAGGCCGGGCCGGGCTTTCCCGCTGGTCGGCGATGTCCTTCTTGTAGGTGACGCCAAGCAGCAGCACCTTCGCGCCGTTGAGCGGCTTGGCGTCGGTGTTGAGCAGTTCGGCGGCCCGGTCGACGACGTAGCCGGGCATCCGGGAGTTGATCTCCTGGGCCAGCTCGACAAACCGGAACGGGTGCTTCAGCTCCGCGCGGACCTTGTAGGACAGGTAGTTCGGGTCGATCGGAATGCAGTGACCGCCCACCCCCGGGCCCGGGTAGAACGCCTGGAAACCGAACGGCTTGGTCGCGGCGCAGCGGATCGAGTCCCACAGGTCGATGCCGAGCTCGTGGCAGAAGATCGCCATCTCGTTGACCAGCGCGATGTTGACATGCCGGTAGGTGTTCTCGAGCAGCTTGGCCATCTCCGCCTCACGGGCGGACTTCGCCTTGATGACGGTGTCGCAGACCTTGCCGTAGAACGCCGCAGCCGCATCAGTGCAGGCGGGAGTGAGACCGCCGACCACCTTGGGGGTGTTGCGCATGCCGTAATGCTCGTTGCCCGGGTCAATGCGCTCCGGGGAGAACGCCAGGTAGAAGTCGAGCCCGACGGCGAGGCCGGACGCCTTCTCCAGGATCGGCCGGACGATCTCGTCGGTGGTGCCCGGGTAGGTCGTCGACTCCAGGACCACCAGCCCGCCCGGCTTGAGCAGCCGGGCGGCGGTCTCGGCGGCGGCCTTGACCGCGGCGAGGTCCGGGCCGTCCGACTCCGACAGCGGAGTGGGCACGCAGATGATGGTGACGTCGGGCAGCGGAGACACGCTGGCGGGGTCGGTGGTGGCGCGGAAGCCGCCGGCCACCATCGCGGCGATGTCGGCGTCGGACAGGTCATCGACGTGCGAGCGGCCGTTGTTGAGCCCGTCGACCGTCGAGGCCCTGATGTCGAGGCCGGTGACGTTGAGGCCGACGCGAACGGCCTCCTGGGCCAGCGGCAGGCCAACATAGCCCAGCCCGATGATCACCACGTTCACGAAACCGACCTCCTCTGGATGAGCCCCATGGTAGCGGCACGGCGACCGGTTGGTGGCACTACAACGCGCCAACACGCTGGTAGGCGGCCCGGTAGCGGGCCGCGTTGTGGGCCCAGGTACGGTCCCTTGCCACCCACTCCCGGGCGCGCGACCCGAGCTTGGCCCGCAGGTCAGCGTGGGCGAGGAACTGCTGCAGCTGGTCCGCGAGCGCACCCGCGTCAAGCGGGGGGAACAGCAGGCCGGTCTCCCCGTCGGCCACGATTTCGGCCAGTGCCCGCACCGAGCTGACCACTACCGGCAGGCCGCTGGCCATCGCCTCGACCGGCTTGAGCGGGGTGACCAGCTGGCAGACCCGGTCGGGGGTGCGCGGCACCACGAACACGTCGAGGACGGCGTGGTAGTCGCGGACCCGGGTAGACGGTACCCGGCCGGTGAAGATGGCGTCGAGGCCCAGGTCAGCCGCCTGGCGCTGCAGCGCGGTCCGTTCCGGGCCGTCGCCGACGATCAGCGCCCGTACCGCGGTGCCCCGGTCGCCCAGGATCTTGACCGCCTCCAGCAGGGTGCCGATGCCCTCGTGCGCGACCAGGCTGGAGACCAGGCCGACCACCCGCTCGTCCGGCTTGATGCCGAGGCTGGCGCGGAGCGCGGCCCCGCCCGGCAGCGGCTCCAGGAACTGCTCACTGACCCCGTTGGGCACGATGATGACGTCGTCCGCGGGCACCCCGCGCTCGATGATCTCCTCGCGCATCGCCTCGCCCAGGGTCACTACCAGGTCCGCCCCGGTCATGCAGCGGGTCTCGAGCGCGCGGGTGCGCAGGTAGCGGTCGCTCCGCGTCAGGTCGGCCGACCCCGCGTGCCGCGACAGCCAGGTGTCCTCCCAGAAGCCGCGCACCTCGTACACCACCGGCAGCCCGGTCGAGTCGCGCAGCGCCAGCGCGATCACCGCGTTGGCGTAGTTGGAGGCGGCGTGCAGCACCGCGGGCTTGAGCTGGCCGGTCAGCCGGGCGGCGTGCCGCAGGTGAGTCTGGTACAGCCGGTCCATCCGGCCGGGCATCACCCACGGCAGCAGCCGGTGGTACGGCACGCCGTCGACGCTGACGGCCGCCCGGCCGTCGATCGCGCCGGCCGTGACAGGGAAGCCGATCCGGGTGGTGACGTGCGGGTCCATGCCCGCCGCGCGCTGGGCGAGAGCGATCTCCTGGGTCCTGATCGTGTACCCGGCGCTGGTCGACGGCAGCGCGTCGGTGACCAGGTGCAGCACCCGGAGGCCGCCCGGCTCCCGTTCCGCCTGCCCCGCCGGCTCCAGCGTCTGGACCTCAGCCACCGCACCAGGCGGCGCGCCCTCAGCGCCGCCTGCATCCCGTGACCACAGATCTTGAACCCCGGCCGCAGCGCGGGGAGTGCCGCGCTCCCCCGTCGGGGGGATACGGGGGGGCAATGCCCCCTCGTGCGCGGGGGGTGCAGGGGGGTCGTCCCCCTGCAGGTAATCCAGCTCGGCCTGGAACTCCTTGCGCAGCCGGGCGGCCCGCCAGCCGCCTGCCCCGTCCAGTTCCCGCACCGCGTCGGTCAGGCGGCCCTCGCGGTAGGCGAGCCGGGCGGCGAGCCGGGGCCGGGCGCCGTTGTGCTCGGACACCCGCACCAGGGCGGACCGGGCGACAGTAGGCTGGTCTACCGCGAGGCTGAACGCGGCGAGCCGGGCTGGTGACCCTTCCAGCGCGGTAAGCGCGCCCCGGCGGTCCCCCGCGCCCCACAGCGCGGCGGCCCGGCCGTACGGGCCGGCCAGCCGGACCAGGCCGCGCAACGGTGCAGGCAGGGCCCGCCAGGCTAGCGTCACCGCGCGCACCGGATCGTCGGTTACGTGCCGCAGCATCACGGATGCGGCGAGCACGAGCGCTCGCGGTGTCGGCGTTAGGGTCACGCGGGCAGATACTAGTGCCAATTCGCGGCCGGGCACGACGGACCGTAACCTCGGCCGCGTAACAGTAGCTTTCAGGTAAGCAAGGCAGCCGGCAACCGACCGAAGGAGACTCCGCAGGCGAATGGGCGCGACGATCACGCACGTACTCGGGGCCAGGCCGAACTTCGTCAAGGCGGCGCCGGTTATCCGGGCGCTCGGCGCGCTCGGCCACGCCCAGCGGGTGGTGCACACCGGGCAGCATTACGACGAGCGGATGTCGGACGTGTTCTTCGTCCAGCTCGGCCTGCCCAAGCCGGACGTCAACCTCGGAGTCGGCTCGGGGACGCAGGCCACCATGACCGCGGGCGTGCTGGTCGGCATGGAGCGTGAGTTCCTCGACAGCCCGCCGTCGCTGGCGGTGCTCTACGGGGACGTCAACTCGACGGTCGGCGCGGCGCTGGCCGGCGCGAAGCTCGGCGTACCGCTGGCGCACGTCGAGGCGGGGCTGCGCTCGTTCGACAACACGATGCCGGAGGAGATCAACCGGCGGCTCACCGACCAGATCAGCGACCTGCTGTTCTGCACCTCCCCGGAGGCGATCGGCCACCTGGCCAGGGAAGGCCGGCCCGACGCCGCCATCCACCTGGTCGGCAACCCGATGATCGACACCCTGCTCGCCAACCTGGATAAGTTCGACGCCGCCGCGGCCCGCGCCGCTTACGGGCTCGACGACCGCCGGTACGTGGTCGCCACCCTGCACCGGCCCGCCAACGTTGACTCCCCGCAGCGGGCGGCCGAGCTGGTCCGGGCGCTGCACGAGGTCGCGGCCGAGCTTGACGTGATTATCCCGCTGCACCCGCGCGGCCGCGCCACGCTGACCAGCGCGGGGCTGCTCGGCTCGGCCAGGATTCACGTGGTCGACCCGCTCGGTTACATCGAGTTCATGTCCCTGGTGCGCGGGGCGTCAGCGATCGTCACCGATTCTGGCGGGGTGCAGGAGGAGACTACGCTGCTGCGCGTGCCCTGCCTTACCCTGCGGCCGAACACTGAACGGCCGATCACCATCACCAGCGGCTCCAACCGGCTGGTCACCCGGGACGAGCTAGCCGCCGCGGTCCTCAAGGCCTGCGACGACGGCCCGTACGCGGGTGAACTGCCGCCGCTGTGGGACGGCCAGGCGGGGCCGCGCATCGCCCGGGTCATCACGTCCTGGCTGGCGCAGCGATGAGCGAGACGCCGCGGTCGCCTGCCGACAGCGCCGCGGGGCCGGGGCCGGCTGTGGCCGCGGAGCGGGCCGGGGACACGGCGCTGGCCGCGGACACCGGGCTGGCCATAGACACCGGGCCGGCCGCGGACACCGAGCCGGGGCCGGCCATCGGGTCGGGGCTCACCGAGGACGCCGGGATTGCCGCTGAGCGGGAGCGGCTGTCGCGGCAGCTGCGCGACACCCGGGTGCAGCTCGCGATGACCCAGACCCGGCTCTCGGCGCTCGAGGAGTCGGCGACGATGCGGTTCGGCCGCACGATCGCGAACGCCGCCAAGAAGCCCTGGCCGCGCGGCGCGCTGCTGCCGCGGGACCTCTACAAGCTGTGGCGCGACCGCGGCGCCCCGAAGAGCGGCGCCCAGAACGCGGCCACCGCCCTCGCCTCCGCGCAGCTGGCTGACCTGAAAGGCACCGGCGGGCGGTTCCTGGCCTCGCTGACCGCGCCCGGCGTGCTCCCGGCTGATCCGGGGCTCGCGCTGGCCGGACTGGGAGCCGGGGCGGGCGACGGGCTGGTGGTCACCGGTGCGCTGAGCGCGCTCGGCTGCGCCACCCTCGCCCCCGACGCGATCGTGCACCCACTGCTGCCGCACGACGCCGACGTGGTCGTGGAGGGCACCGGGGCCGATGTGGTGCTGATCCAGGCGTCGGCGCTGCTGCCCGGTGAGCCGTGGGCGTACGCGACCGACCCGGCCGCCGCCGACCGCGGCCGGCGGCTGGCCCGGATGATCGTCATGGCCCGGGCCCTCGGCAAGCCGGTGGTGCTGGTCCGCGACGTGCCCTACTCGCTGATGCCGGGCATCGGCTGGCTGGCCGCCAGCTGCGACGCGGTGCTCGACGGGGGGCTCGGCGTGCAACTGGCCCGGTTCAACCCGCTGGGCGTCAGCCCGGCCCGGCCGACCGCGCCGGTCTACGCCGGGGCACGCGACCCGCGGGAGGCGCCGGCCGTGCGGGCGCTGCTCGACGCGCTCACCGGCGGCGACGCCGCGGCGGTGCAAGTGGCCGGGGCCAGGTCCTGGCGGTCGCTGCCCGCGCTGTACCGGGACAACGCCGTGTTCGTTACCGCCTCTGCCGCCCAGGGGCTCGAGCAGGCCGCCAGCGGCGCCCGGGTGATCGGCCCGCTCGCCTCCGGGACCGACGCCGCCGCGGTGCGGGCTGAGCTGGAAGCGGCGCGGGCCGCCGCGCCGCTGCCGCCGGCCGAGATCCGCCTCCGGCTGCGCGACATCTTCCTGTCCGACGCGACCCCGGCCCGGCTCGCCGCCCTCGTCAAGGGGGCCGAGCTGCCCGGCACGCTGGTCGCCGGGCGGCAGCTCGGCGTGCTCGTCTTTCTCACCGACGCGGCGCAGGCGGGCCGGCTGGCGGCGACGCTGCTCGCCCAGCGGCTGCGGCCCGCCGAGGTGATCGCCGGCTGCCCCGCGGACGCGGCTGGCGGCGGCCAGGCAGCGGTCCGTGACGCGCTCGGCCCGCTCACCCGGCACGGCATCCACGTCACCGTCACCGACGACCGGGGGCCCGGCCGGGCGCCGTCCGGCGCTGACGCGTACGGCTCGGCCTCGTTCGATGCCGCCTCGGTGAGCAAGGACTCCTTCAGCGTGGCCTCGTTCAGCGCTTCCCCGGCCGGCGCGGAGCGGGCGCGGCCGCTCGCCCGGCTGGCCTCCGCGAGCTGGCTGGCGCCGTGGGCGGCTGACGGCGGGCAGCCCGACGACTACCTGCTCGACCTGGCCTGCGCGCGCGAGTGCGCCCAGGCGGACGCGGTGGGCTTCGGCGCCAGGCAATACGAGTTCACCCGCTGGCTGGATCAGCCCGCCCTGGTCCGGGCGAGCCTGCTGCGTCCCGGCGGGCCCGCGGCGGGAGACTGGGGCAGCCACGGACTGCGGCTCTGCACCATCACCGCGGACCCGGCGGCCGGCTAGGCCGCGGAGCGCCCGCAGACAGCTTTCACGGAACACCACCGACAAGGAGCGACAGGCATTGGCCGGATCTAGACCGAGCGCGCTGGTCTACGGTGACGTCGACCTGAACCTGCTCGACGGCTCGGCCATCTGGCTGCAGTCGGTCACGCAGGCCCTGGTCGCCGCCGGGTGCGCGGTCACGCTGGTGCTCAAGGCGCCGGTCCGCACCGACCGGCTCGTCGCGCCGCTGCGTGACCTGCCCGGGGTGGCCATCCGCCTCCCCCAGGCGGAGGGGCTGTTGCCCGGGCTGACCGAGGCGTCGCTGACCGTGCCGCAAGCCGTCGCGGTGCTCGCCTCCGTCGACGCGGCTTCCCGGCACGAGCTGGTGGTGCTGCGCGGCCGCGCGCTGGTCTCGGCCGCAGCCCGGGACGGGTCGTTCGACGGGCGGCTCTGGTCGTACCTGACCGACGTGCCCCAGGCGATCCCGGCAGTGACGCCGAAGGCGGCCGAGGATCTCACGGTCATCGCCCGGGCGTCCCGCTACCTGCTGTGCCAGACCGAGGAGCTGCGCTGCTTCCTCGAGGGCTCGATCGCCGCCGCCTGCGGCAAGTCGGTGCTGTTCCCGCCGGTGCTGCCCGCCCTGGACGTCAAGCGCGACCCCGCGCGCCCAGCGGGCCAGCCGCTGAAGCTGGTCTACACCGGCAAGTTCGCCCCCCGGTGGAACACGCTCGAGATGACGCAGCTGCCGGCCCTGCTGGCGGAGCGCGGCGTCGCCGCGGAAGTGCACATGGTCGGCGACAAGGTGCACGACGACCCCCGCGACCCCACCTACCGCAAGCGGATGCGCGGCGCCCTTGGCGAGGTCGACGCCCCGGCGGTGCCCGGCGTGATCTGGCACGGCGGGCAGTCGCGGGCCGGCGCGATGCGGCTGGCGGCCGACGGCGACGTCGGCCTGTCCTGGCGTCACCCCGAGCTTGACGCGTCCCTCGAGCTGTCGACCAAGGTGCTTGAGTTCGGCCAGCTCGGACTGCCGGTGATCCTGAACCGGACGCCGATGCACGAGGCGCTGCTCGGCGCGGACTACCCGCTGTTCGCCGCGTCGCTCGACGACGTGGCCGACGTGGCGGCCGCGGCCCTCGACCCGGCCGTGTTCGCGCTCGCCGCCACCCGGACGTCGGCCGCAGCCGCGTCGTTCGCGCTCGACCGGGCCGCCGCCCGGCTGCGCTCCTACCTGGAGCGGGCGGTTCCGGCGAGCTCGATGCCCACCGCCCCGCACGGGTCGCGGAACGCGCCGGCGAACGGCTCGGCGGCCGCACCGCTGCGCGTGGTGATCGCCGGGCATGACCTGAAGTTCTTCACCCCGCTGATCCAGTACTTCCGGCTGCAGCCCGACCTCGAGGTCCGCGTCGACCAGTGGGCGGCCCTCGGCGAGCACGACGAGGCGCAGTCCCGCGAGCTGGCCGAATGGGCCGACGTGGTCATCTGCGAGTGGTGCGGTCCCAACGCGGTCTGGTACTCGCGGCACAAGCGGCGCTCGTCGCGGCTGCTGGTGCACCTGCACCGCTTCGAGCTGTACTCGCCGTACCCGGGCCAGGTCAAGATCGGCAACGTCGACCAGGTGATCTGCGTGTCCGATCACTACACCCGGCTCACCCGGGAGCGCACCGGCTGGCCTGCGTCCAAGGTCGTCACCGTGTCCAACCCGCTCGACCTGCAGCAACTGGACCGGCCAAAGCTGGACGGCGCCCGGTTCCAGCTCGGCATGATCGGCATCGTGCCGTCCCGCAAGCGGCTGGACCTGGGCCTTGATGTACTCGAGGAACTGCGCCGGGATGACGACCGGTACATGCTGTCGGTGAAGTCGGGCATGCCCTGGGAGCACTGGTGGGTGTGGTCGCACCAGGAAGAGCGGTCGCATTACTCGGAGGCTTTCCGCCGGGTGCAGCGCTCCCCGCTGCTGCGCGACGCGGTGGTGTTCGACGACGCCGGGCCGGACGTGCCCGCCTGGCTGCGCCGGATCGGGTTCGTGCTGTCGGTCAGCGACGACGAGTCCTTCCATGTCGCGCCCGCCGAGGGCATGGCCTCGCGCGCGGTGCCGGTGATCAGGCACTGGCCGGGCGCCGAGACGATCTACGACATGCGCTGGATCAGGCCCGACCCGCGGCAGATGGCCGCGTCGATCGCCGCGCTGTCCGCGCGGCAGGACTGGGAGGCCGCCCGCCAGGCCGCCTTCCAGGACGTGCAGGCGTTCGACATCGGCACCGTCTCCCGGGCGTGGCACCGGCTCATCCGCGGCGAGCCCGCCGCGGCGGGGCCGGCCTACCAGCTTGAGGGCTCGGGCACCCGTAGCGCCGGCTGACCCGGATGTTCTTCACGCTCGCGGTCAGCGCGGTGACGCCGCAGCGCTGCGCCGAGCTGGCCGGCCGGGCCGAGAACGCCGACCCGGCAGTGCTGCCCATCCCCGGTCCGGCCAGGACCGTGTGGCGTTCGGCCGACGGATGCGCCGCGCTGCTGCACTGGGGCGCCCCCGGCGACCCCGGCGACCAGGGTGAGCAGCCGGGTGGACGCCCGGACGGCACGCTAACCGCCTCCCGGGCCGGCACGATCTGGGCCGGGGGGCCAGCCGCTGGCAGCGGGCGGTCGCCGGTCTGCGCGCAGACCTCGGTCACCCGGGTCGACCCGGTCTACCTGGCCGAAGTGCCGGGTGCCGTCGTCGTCGCCGACCGGGCGACCTGGGCCGCGTGGACGGTGTCCCGGCTCGCCGACCATGACCCGCGGCACCTGTGCGCACTGCTCAGTCCCGGCTTCCCGCTTGGCTCGGTGACCCCGTTCGCGGGCGTGTCGGCGCTGCCGCCGTCGGCGACGCTGCACCTGCTCAACGGCGTGAAAGCCGGCCAGCCGGCCGAACCGCGGCCCAGCCCGCGCCCGGCTCCCGGCGCAGGCGGCGATGCCGGGCTGGCGGGCGCGCGGGAGGTGGCCGCCGGGCTTATCGCCGCGGTCAGCCCGCTGCGCGACGCCGGGCGGCCGGTCGAGCTGAGCCTGACCGGCGGCAAGGACAGCAGGCTCATCGCCGCCGCGCTGGTGGCGGCGGGCGTGCCGGTGGCGGCCAGTACCCACGGCTTCGCCGATCATCCCGACGTGCTGGTGGCGACCGAGGTCGCCCGCTGCCTGGGCATCGAGCACACCGTGCGCACGCCCGCCGCACCCGGCCAGCAGGTCGACGTGCTCGGCCGGATCCGCTCTACCGTGCTGGTGGCCGACGGCATGCTGTCCGCGTTCGAGAACGTCGGCCGCCCCGACCCGGCGCCGTCCGCGGCGATCACCGCGGGCGGACACGGCGGCGAGCTGCTGCGCGGCGGTTACGCCGAGACCGCGGCCGGAGCGGCTGCCCGGGGCGGGCTGCGCGCAGCGGCCGCGCCCGCCCGCCGTGCCGCTCGCTCCGCTGAGTTGCTGCGCCGGCTCACCACGAAGCACCTCGGCCTGGTCCGCCGCGGCGCCGCGGCCGGCTACGTCGGCTCGCTCGCCAACTGGACGCAGCCGCTCGCCCGCCATCCGCTGCAGACGCTGGACGACTTCTACCTGGTCAACCGTGCGGGCCGGTGGTCCGCGGCCGCGCGGCAGGCTTACCTGCTGCGCGAGCGCCTGGTGCAGCCGCTGTTTGACGACCGGGTGGTGCTCGCCGCCCGCACCGTCCCGCTGGCCGGCCGGGTCAACGGGGCGCTGTCGGCCGCGGTGCTGGCCGAACTGTCCCCCGACCTGACCAAGATCCCGCTGGCCGGCAAACCGGCCGCGGGCACGCCGGCCCCCTTCGACTGGCGCCGTCAGTACGGGTCGCAGATCGCTGCGTTCCTCAGCGAGTACATCCTCGACCAGGGCGGCAGCGGCGGGTTGTTCGACGTGGTGCGCCGGCCCGCCGCGGAGCGGCTGCTCACCCAGCCGCACCCGGACCGGGTTCCGGTCTGGGCGCTGGCCACGCTGGCGTGCCTGGTCTCCGGCGACTACCGCCAGGCGCGCGAGGCGTCCCCCCGCCTTCCGGTCAGCTGACCGGCCCGGCTGCGGTTCTCGTCTGTCCCGCGCCGACGCTTCTCGCTGTTATCCGGTGAAGGAGCCGCCACTGGCCAGCCGCCTGCGGACGCGGAAGGTGGTGCCGGGCGTCCGCGAGTGCGCCGGTGAGCGGACTAGCCGCGGCCGTACAGGTGCTCGGCCCGCCAGAAGAAGACGATGCCGACGGCGAAGACGACCACGCCCCAGCCGACGGAGGCGAGCCACAGGTCGTTGTTGGTGACGATCGCGTGGCAGTAGGCCTGCAGCGGGATGTTCGAGATGTGGTCGTTGGCGGTGACCACGATGCTCGACAGGTGGCTGCCCGGGTCGATCAGCGCGGTCGGCACCCGGGAGCCCGGGAGGATGTCATGGCCCA
>Ga0302314_10015037_pt1 | contig 13186 bp, 10 predicted proteins | sample III_Palsa_N2_3_FD_200533 | JGI IMG/M metagenome (GOLD analysis project Ga0302314, IMG submission 200533) | Peat permafrost microbial communities from Stordalen Mire near Abisko, Sweden - III_Palsa_N2_3 | ecosystem: Environmental > Terrestrial > Soil > Palsa > Peat permafrost | place: Sweden...
TGCGCGTGATCGACGGCTCGGAGAAGGCGATCAATCCCAAGACCGGCCGCCCCGCCGACGCCCGGCTGATCGCCGCCACCAACCGCGACCTGCGCAGCCTGATCCGCCAGGGGCTTTTCAGGGAAGACCTGTTCTTCCGCCTCAATGTCGCGCCGCTGCGCCTGCCGCCGCTGCGGGACCGGCTGGAGGACATCCCCGACCTCGCCCGCGCCTTCCTGCTCCGCGCCCACCGCGAAGGCCTGCCGGCCAAGGGTCTGGACGACGGGGCGATCGAACGGCTGAAGCGCCACACCTGGCCCGGCAACGTCCGCGAGCTCGAGAACCTGATGCGCCGGGTCTCGGCCCTCTACGCCGAAGACACCATCACCGCCCGCGTGATCGAACGCGAGTTCCAGGACCACGCCACCACCGCCCCGGCCGAGCCGACCGCGACGCTGGAGGACCTGATCGAGCGCAAGCTGGCGTCCGAATTCCTCGACGCCCCCGGCGGCATGCCGCCGCCCGGCCTCTACGATCGGGTGGTGGAGGAGGTCAGCCGCCCCCTGATCCGCCTGACCCTCGACGCCACCCGCGGCAACCAGGTCCGCGCCGCCGAAGTGCTCGGCCTCAACCGCAACACCCTCCGCAAGAAGATCAGCGACCTGGGCCTGGAAGCGGTCCGGGGAGGGCGGAGGGCGTAGCTCAACCTTCTCCCGCGAGGGGAGAAGGAATTTAGCTCAGCGCGTCCAGCCCCTGCCGCAGGTCGGCGATCAGGTCCTGCGGGTGTTCCAGGCCGATGTTCAGCCGGATCAGGGGGCCTTCGACGTGCGCCGGACCGCAGCTGCGCCTGATCTGCGGGTCGCAGTGGATGGCCAGGCTCTCGTAGCCGCCCCAGGAGAAGCCGAGGCCGAACAGCTCGAGCCGGTTGAGGAAGGCCTCCACCCTGGCCCTCGGCGCCGGCTTCAGCACGGCGCCGAACAGGCCTGCCGCACCGGTGAAGTCGCGCCGCCAGAGGTCGTGACCCGGGTCGCCGGGCAGGGCGGGGTGCAGCACCCGCGCCACTTCCGGCTGGCCGGCCAGCCATCCGGCGACGGCGATCCCGCTCTCGCCATGCCGTTTCAGCCGCACCTCCAGCGTCCGCAAACCGCGCAGCCCCTGGAAGGCGTCGTCGGGCGAGACCGAGGCTCCGGTATCCTTGACGAAGGCCGCGAGCTGTTCGGCGACGTCGGCGTCGTCGGTGGCGACCGAGCCCAGGAACACATCGGAATGGCCGCAGACGTATTTGGTCAGCGCCTGGATCGACAGGGAGACGCCATGCTCCACCGGCCGGAACAGCAGGCCGGAGGCCCAGGTGTTGTCGACGGCGGTGAGGATGCCCCGCGCGCGCGCCGCCGCGGCGATGGCGGGAACGTCCTGCATCTCGAAGGTCTGCGATCCCGGGCTCTCCAGGAAGATCAGCCGGGTGGCCGGGCTGGCCAGCGCCAGGATCCCCTCCGCCGTGGCCGCGGCGGGGAAGTAGCGCACGGGGACGCCCATCCGCTTCAGATAGCCATCGCAAAACCGCCGCGTCGGGCCATAGACGCTGTCGACCACCAGCACCTCGTCGCCTGCGCCAATCACCGCCGACAGAGCGCCGGTGACCGCGGAGAGGCCTGAGGTGAACAGCTCGGCGTACGCCGCGTGCTCCAGCGCCTTCAACCCTTCGACCAGCGCCTCGTGCACCGCGTGCGCGTTCATCCCGTAGGTGGGCTGGTCGAACGCGTAGAGGCTGGCAGCGTCCGGCATCAGCACCGTGGAGCCGCGCTGCAGCGGCGGCGCGACCGTGCGCGTGCCGAGCGGCGTCCCGCTCGGCCCGACGTGGGTCAGGATGGTGGCGTCTCGTCGTTTCACAGGGTCCGTCACGGCCTCACACCCGCTTCCGCATGGCGCAGCGGCGACGGCTGGGAGTGGTCCAGCGGCGGCGTTCGGCGTCCATCACCGGCAGCAGCGCCGCCGGCAGGTCCGCGTCCTCGACGATCCGATAGCCCTGCCGCTCGTAATAGGGACCGTTGAACGGCACATCGCAGAAGGTGGTCAGGAAGACCTCGTGCAGACCCAGCGCCTGCGCCGCCGCCTCGGCGGCGGAGAGCAAGGCGTGACCGACGCCCTGCCGCTGGCGGTCGTACGCGACCGCGAGCTGATAGAGGAACAGCAGGTGTCCGTGCACGCCCGCCGCCAGGAAGCCGAACGGCCGATCCTGGTCGTCGACGCTGACCCACAGATTGCTGCTGGCGCAGTGCGGCTCCCAGGCCGCCGCGTCGGGGGGCGGTTCGCTCGAGACGTCATCCATGCCGATTTCGGCGAAACGTCGACCAGCGGACAACTCGATCAGCGGCAGCAGGGCGCAATCCCCGTTGGTGGCCAAGCGTACTCTGATCTGACGCACACTCATCCGGTGACGACCGGACAGCCCTCCGCCCCGCCCCATTCGGCCCAGGAGCCGTCGTAGACCGCGGTGCGCCAGCGGCCGAGCCGGGCGAGGCCGAGCGCGAGCACACAGGCGGTGATGCCCGAGCCACAGCTGGTGACGACCGGCTGCTTGATGTCGACGCCGGCCTTCTCGAACACCGCGGCGAGCGCCGCCTTGGACTTCATCGTCCCGTCCGGCGCGATCATCTCGCTCATCGGCACGCTGAGCGCCCCCGGCATGTGGCCGGCCTTCAGACCTGGTCTCGGTTCGGGTGTCTCGCCGCGGAAGCGCGCCGCAGGGCGGGCGTCGACCACCTGCTCGCGCCCGCCGCCGAGCGCCCGCGCCACCTGGCTGCGGTCGCGCACCAGGTCATTGGCGACACGGACGGTGAAATGGCGTTCGCGCACCGCGGGCGTCCGGTCGGTGGTCGGCCGCCCCTCGGCGATCCATTTGGGCAGGCCGCCGTCCAGCACCACCACGTCCTCGTGGCCCATGGCGCGGAAGGTCCACCACACCCGCGCGGCCGAGCGCACGCCCCAGCCGTCGTAGACCACGATGCGCGAGCCGTCGCCGAGGCCGAGCCTGCGGACCCGCGAGGCGAACTTGGCCGGCAAGGGCAGCATGTGCGGCAGGTCGGTGTCGTCGGCGGCGATCTCGTCGATATCGAAGAAGACGGCGCCGGGTATGTGGGCGGCGGCGTACTCGGCCTTGGAGTCGCGGTCTTCAGCCGGCAGGTACCAGCTGGCGTCGACCAGCTTGATGTCGGGCGCGCTCAGGTGCTGCGCGAGCCAATCGGTGGAGACCAGGGGGTCGTCGGGCATTGCGGCCTCTTGTTGATCGTCAAAGCGGTTCTGTTCAGAGCCAGGCCGGAACGGGCAACCCCCGCTCCGCCAGGAAGGCGGGATTATACAGTTTCGACTGATAGCGCGCGCCGTAGTCGCAAAGAATGGTGACGATGGTCTTGCCGGGCCCGAGGTCGCGCGCCAGCCGGATGGCGCCGGCGATATTGATCCCCGACGAGCCCCCGAGGTTCAACCCCTCGTGCTCGGCCAAGTCGAAGATCTGCTCCAGCGCCTCGTCGTCCGCAATGCGATAGGCGTGGTCGATCCTCAACCCCTCGAGATTCTTGGTGATCCGGCCCTGGCCGATCCCCTCGGTGATCGACGAGCCCTCCGAATGAAGCTCGCCGGTGGTGTAGTAGCTATAGAGCGCCGCGCCGTACGGGTCCGCGAGGCCGATGGCGACATCGGGCTTTCGCGCCCTCAGGGCCTCGGCGACGCCGGCCAGCGTGCCGCCCGATCCGACCGCGCAGATGAAGCCATCGACCTGGCCGCCGGTCTCGGCCCAGATCTCCGGACCGGTGCTCTCCACGTGCGCCTGCCGGTTGGCGATATTGTCGAACTGGTTGGCCCAGATCGCGCCGTTGGGTTCGGTCTTGGCCTTCTCCTCGGCGAGGCGGCCCGAAAAGCGGACGTAGTTGCCGGGGTTGGCGTAGGGGACCGCGTCCACCTCCACCAGCTCGGCGCCCGCCATGCGGATGGCGTCCTTCTTCTCCTGCGTCTGGGTGCGCGGGATCACGATCAGGGTGCGGTAGCCCAGGGCCGAGCCGACCATGGCCAGGCCGATGCCGGTATTGCCGGCTGTGCCTTCGACGATCAGCCCGCCGGGGCGCAGGTCCCCGCGCCGCTCGGCGTCACGGATGATCCATAGCGCGGCCCGGTCCTTCACTGACTGGCCGGGATTGAGGAACTCCGCCTTGCCCCAGATCTCGCACCCCGTGGCGGCGCTCGCCCGGTTCAGCCGGACCAGGGGCGTCGAGCCGATCAGGTCGATGACCGATCGCGCCGGACGAAGCGGGGCAGGGATGCTGGCGTTCATGCGGGGCTAGAGCTAGGGCGGAGCGGGCGCCTGTGCAATGCGCGCTGCAAAGCCAAGTTTCCTCGCGTTCACACGACCGCAAGTCCCTCTCCCCTCGCGGGAGAGGAAGGGGCCCATGCGAAGCATGGGAAGGTGAGGGGCCGCGCCGACCTTTCAGCCGTCTTCGCTCAGCAGCTTCACCGTCGCGCGGCCCCTCATCCTCCAGCGCTGCCGTTCGAGTGAAAATCTTATATTTTCAGGCTCTTGAGCGCCTCCAGCGCCCGCTCTCGCGCGACCTGATGATCGACGATCGGCCGGGGATAGTTGTCGCCCAGCCTTACGCCCGCCTCCTCCAGCGCCGATTCGGGTGCGATCCACGGCGCGTGGATGTACCTGGCGTCGAGCGTCGCCAGCTCCGGGACCCATCGGCGCACATAGGCGCCGTCCGAATCGAAGCGCTCGCCCTGGCCCATGGGGCTGAAGATGCGGAAGAAGGGCGAGGCGTCGGCGCCCGAGCCGGCGACCCACTGCCAGTTGGCCGGATTGTTGGCCTCGTCGGCGTCGACCAGGGTGTCCCAGAACCAGCGCTCGCCGATCCGCCAGTCGATCAGCAGGTGCTTGATCAGGAAGGAGGCGGCGATCATCCGCACCCGGTTGTGCATGAAGCCGGTGGTCCACAGCTGGCGCATGCCGGCGTCGACCATCGGATAGCCGGTCTGGCCCCGCTTCCAGGCCGCCAACCCCCTGTGTCCGGCCGCCCACGGAAACCGATCGAACGCCGGCTTGTAGTTGGCCGTCGCCAGGTCGGGGTGATGGAACAGGATCTCGTGGTTGAACTCGCGCCAGGCCAGCTCGGCCAGGAATTTGTCGGCGGCCGACTGCAGGCCGTGCCGGCGATGCGCCGCGGCCTCGACGGCGCACCAGACCTGACGGGGTCCGATCTCGCCCCAGTGCAGGTGCGGCGACAGCCGTGACGAGCCCTCGGACGCCGGCGCATCTCGGGCGTGGGCATAGTCGGCCAGTTCGTCATCGAGGAAGGCGTGCAGCCGCTCGTGAGCGCCCGCCTCGCCGGGCGTCCAGTCGTCGAAGCCTCTGGACCAGTCGGGATGGGTCGGGTGCAGCGCCCAGTCGTCGAGGGCGTCTGACGCCGGCCAGTGTGACGGCGGCGCCAATCGATCGGGCGCACGATACAGGGTGACGTCGCAGACCGAGCCTCGCAGCGCCTTCAGATAGGGGGTGAACACCTTGTAGGGCTCCCCGGTCCTGGTCTTCAGCATCCAGGGCTCCGACAGCAGGCCGGCGTTGAAGCTTTCCACCGCGACGCCGGATGCCTTCAAGCTCTGCTTCAGCACCGTGTCGCGCCCGACCGCGCCGCCGTCATAGAGCCGGTTCCAAACCGCCGACCCGGCGCCGGTCGTCTCGCACAGGTCCGCCAGGATGTCCGCCGCGATCCCGCGGCGCAGGATCAGCCGCGAGCCCTGCGCCTCCAGGTCCTTCGCCAGACTGCGCAGGGATTTATCGAGCCACCACACGGCCGCCGCGCCCGGCGCCCGCACCTCCGGCGTCTCGTCCAGCACATAGAGCGGGATCACCGTCCGGCCGCTCTCGGCCGCCGCGCGCAGGGCCGGATTGTCGGCCAGCCGCAGGTCGCGCCGGAACCAGACGATCACGGAACTGGCGTGGGCGGCGTCAGGCATCGGGCGCTCCGGTTGCGAAGACCCGGCCTTGGGTCCACATGACGTCACAGTTACGGGCGACTCTCATTCATGGACGCCTCTCAGGACAGATGACGTGAACGCCAAAGCCCCCATCGCGGTCCAGCCCAACGCCGTCGTCGAGGTCGCCGCTCCAGGCCGCCCGCCGGTCCGCATCGGCAACACCCTGAAGCTGTCGGTGCTGGCCGGACCCTGCCAGATGGAGAGCCGCCAGCATGCGCTCGAGACCGCCCACATGCTGAAGGAGATCGCCGAACGGCAGGGGATCGGCCTCGTCTACAAGACCTCGTTCGACAAGGCCAACCGCACCTCGGGCGGGACCGAGCGCGGCATGGGGCTGAAGGCGGCGCTGCCGGTGTTCGCCGAGATCCGCGAGAGCGTCGGCCTGCCGACCCTGACCGACGTGCACGAGAACGACCAGTGCGCCGCCGTGGCCGAGGCGGTCGACGTGCTGCAGATCCCGGCCTTCCTTTGCCGCCAGACCGACCTTCTGATCGCCGCCGCCCGCACCGGCCGGGCGGTCAACATCAAGAAGGGCCAGTTCCTGGCCCCCTGGGACATGAAGAATGTGGTGGCCAAGGTCACCGCCGCCGGCAATCCCAATGTGATGGCCTGCGAGCGCGGCGTCTCGTTCGGCTACAACACCCTGGTCAGCGACATGCGCGCCCTGCCGATCATGAGCGAGATCGGCTGCCCGGTGGTGTTCGACGCCACCCACAGCGTGCAGCAGCCGGGCGGGCAGGGGACAACCTCGGGCGGCCAGCGCGAGTTCGTGCCGGTGCTGGCCCGCGCCGCCGTCGCCGTCGGCGTCGCCTGCGTCTTCATGGAGACCCACCCCGACCCGGACCACGCCCCCTCCGACGGGCCGAACATGGTGCCGCTGAGCCAGTTCGAGGCGCTGATCGCGCAGCTGCTGGCGTTCGACGCCCTGGCGAAGGGGCGGGTTGCCTAGGCAAGATTGCGTCCTTCGATACAGCCCAGTTTACCCTGAGGAGCCGCCGCAGGCGGCGTCTCGAAGGGCGGCTTACTCAGGATGACGACCTTGGATTGGGCCGCATAAACCTTCGTCATGCTGAGTAGCCTGCGAAGCAGGCGTATCGAAGCACGCACGGATCACCCCGCCGCCGACCAGCTCCCGTCCGGTTTCCAGTCGAACAGGGCCTGCAGCACCCGCACGGCCTGCCCCCGTGGGCTCTCCAGCTTGGGATCCCTGTGCAGGATCAGACGGGCGTCGTCGGCGGCGACGGCCATCAGGTCGCGGTGGGCGACCGGGTCGACGAAGCGGTAGTCGGGCAGGCCGGACTGGCGCAGGCCCAGGGCGTCGCCGCCGCCGCGCAGCTCCAGGTCGCGCTCGGCGATGACGAAGCCGTCCTCGGTCTCGCGCAGCACGTTCAGCCGCGCCTGGCCGGTCGGCGACAACGGTGGATCGTAGAGCAAGAGGCAGGCGCTCTGCGCCGCGCCGCGTCCGACCCGGCCGCGCAGCTGGTGCAGCTGGGCCAGGCCGAAGCGTTCGGCGTGCTCGACCACCATGATGGTGGCGTTGGGCACATTGACCCCGACCTCGACCACGGTGGTCGCGACCAGCACGCCGATCTCGCCGGCGGCGAAGGCGGCCATCACCGAATCCTTCTCGGCCGGCGGCAATCGGCCATGGATCAGGCCGACCCGCTCGGGTCCCAGCGCCTGGCGGAGGGTGGCGGCGCGATCCTCGGCCGCGGTGACGTCCAGCAGTTCGGACTCCGACACCAGGGGGCAGATCCAGAACGCCTGCGCGCCCGACGCCACCGCCTGGCGCAGCCGGCCGACGATCTCCGCCAGGCGGGTGTTCGGCGCGGCGGTGGTGATCACCGGCTTGCGCCCGGGCGGCTTCTCGTCGAGCCGGGAGACGTCGAGATCGCCATAGAGAGTCAGCTCCAGGGTGCGCGGAATCGGCGTCGCCGACAGGGCCATCAGGTGGACCGCCTCGCCCTTCTCCTGCAGCCGGCGCCGCTCGGACACGCCGAAGCGGTGCTGTTCGTCGATCACCGCCAGGCTCAGTGCGCTGAATTTCACGTCGTCCTGGAACAGAGCATGGGTGCCGACGGCGACCTGTGCTTCGCCCGAGGCCAGGCGCTCCAGGATCGCCTTGCGGCCGGCGCCCTTGTCGCGGCCGGTCAGCAGGACGGATTTTATCCCTGCGTTCTCAAGCGGTTCGGTCAGGGTTTCGAAGTGCTGGCGCGCCAGGATCTCGGTCGGGGCCATCAGCGCCGACTGGCGGCCGGCGGCGGCCACGTCGGCCATGGCCAGCATGGCCACCACGGTCTTGCCCGAGCCGACGTCGCCCTGCACCAGCCGCGACATCCGCTCGCCGGAGCCGAGGTCGCCGCCGATCTCCGCGAGCGTGCGGATCTGCGCGCCGGTCAGGCGGAACGGCAGGGCCTCCATGATCCGGTCGGTCGCTTCGGCATGGGCGATCGCCGGCGCCGGCTGGGCGCGCCGTTCGGCCTTGCGCTGGGCCATGGCCAGGTGGTGGGCCAGCAGCTCGTCATAGGCCAGTCGGCGACGCACGGGGGCGGCTTCATCAAGGTCGGCCAGGCTGATCGGCGCATGCAGGGCCGCGATGGCCTCGCGCCAGCCCGGCCAGCTGTGCCGCGCCCGCCAGGCCGGATCCTGCCATTCCGGCAACGCGACCGCGCGCTGCAGGGCGGTTTGCGCCAACCGGCGCAGGGTGCGCGAGGGCAGGCCGGCGGTGGTCGGATAGACCGGCTCGTGGCGCGGGATGTCGCCGGCGCGCTCGACCGGCAGCAGATAGTCGGGGTGGGCGATCGACAGCTGCGGGCCGAACCGTTCGGTCTTGCCGCTTACCACCCGCCAGCTATCGACCGGATGCGAATCCACCAGATGTTGACCGTAGCCCTTGAACCAGGTGAGGAAAATGAACCCGGTCTCGTCCGCCGCGCGGATGCTGTAGGGCAGGCCGGCGCGCCGTGGCGGCATGTGCGTGTCGATGCGCACGCGAAAGGTCTGCACCTCGCCCTCGCACGCCGCCGCCACCGTGGTCGGGGTCCGCTCGATCAGGCCCTGCGGCTTCATGAACAGCACGTCGCGCACCAGCGGCCCCGCCGCCCGCTCGACCAGGGGGGCGATCTTTGGCCCCACCCCCTTCAGCGAGGAGGCAGGCGCAAACAGGGGGAACAGAATCTCCGGCCGCATGGCTCAGATCATAGCCCGCTGGCGCCCCGAAGCAGGAGGCCCTATATCGCGCCCCTCTCATGACTGACGTTTCCGACGAGCACCGGCTGAAGAAGCTGCGCTTCCGCGCCTGGCGGCGGGGCTTCCGCGAGATCGACCTGATCCTCGGGCCGTTCGCCGATACGCATGGTCCGGCGTTCACGCCCGAGGACTTTGAGGCCTTCGAGGCCCTGCTGCTCGAGCAGGACCAGGATGTCTACGCCTGGATCATCGGCCAGGCCGAGGTCCCCGCCGCCTTCCGCACCCCGCTGATGACCCGCCTGCAAGCCTTCCGGCCCCAGCTATGAGTTCCGACATCGCCAAGCTGGCCAGGGGCAGGGGCCGGATCGACCTGGTCGGCGCGCCCGAGGGCTTCGACGCCATGGCGGTGGCCGACCTGGCCCGCGCCCACAAAGGCCTTCTGGTGTTCGTCGCCCGCGACGTGCCGCGCGCCGCCGACTTCGGCGAGGCCCTGCGCTTTTTCGATCCCAAGCTGGAGCAGCTGGTGTTCCCGTCGTGGGACTGCCTGCCCTACGACCGCACCGGCCCTTCGCCCGGCGTCGCGGCCACCCGGATGGCGACCCTGAGCCGCCTGGCCGCCTACACGCCGGCCGAACCGATGGTGCTGATCGCCACCGCGCCGGCGCTGATGCAGCGGGTCCCCTCGCGCGCGGCCGTCCAGGCGGCGCATTATCCGGCGCGGGTGGGACGGGTGGTCGAGGTGAGCGATCTCGAGCGCCACTTCGCCATGAACGGCTATTCGCGCGCCTCCACCGTCTCCGAGCGCGGCGAGTTCGCCGTGCGGGGCGGGGTGATCGACGTCTTCCCGCCGGGGGCCGAGGAGCCGGTGCGCCTCGACCTGTTCGGCGACACCCTGGAGTCGATCCGCGCTTTCGATCCGGAGACCCAGCGCTCGACCAAACAGTTGCAGGCGGTGGACCTGCTGCCGGTGTCCGAGGCGCTGATGGACGCGGCCAGCATCTCGCGCTTCCGCGCCGGCTATGTGGCGGCGTTCGGCGCGGTGAACGACGATCCGCTCTATGACACGGTCAGCGAAGGCGGCCGCCGCGCCGGCATGGAGCACTTCCTGCCGCTGTTCTACGACCGGCTGGAGACCCTGTTCGACTATGCCGGCGACGCCGCCCTGTTCGCCCTGGACCATCTGGCGGTCGAGTCCCGCGACGAGCGCTGGGCCATGGCCAGCGACGCCTATGACGCGCGCGCCGAGGCCCTGAAGGCGCGGACCGCCAAGAGCGGCGGCGCCGTCTACCGGCCCTTGCCGCCGGACAGCCTCTACCTGTCGCCCGAGGCCTGGGACGCGCGCATGGCCGACCATGCCGAGCGCCGCTTCTCGCCCTTCGTCCGCGAGGAGAGCGCCACCGTCGTCGACATGGGCGCGCGCCAGGGCCGCAGCTTCGCCCCCGAGCGGGCGCAGGACAGCGTCAACCTGTTCGAGGCGGTGGCCGCCCACGCCTCCAACCTGTCGAAGGCCGGCAAGCGGGTGCTGTTCGCGTCCTGGTCGGACGGGTCTTCCGACCGGCTGGGAACCATGCTGGCCGACCACGGCCTCGGCAAGGTGCGCCTCGCCGCCGACTGGGCCGACGCCCAGGCCTTCGGCGTGCAGGGGACCAAACAGAAGCCGCCGCAGCGGGCCGTGCTGCCGGTGGAAGGTGGATTCGAGACCCCGAACCTCGCGGTCATCTCCGAGACCGACATCCTCGGCGACCGGCTGTCGCGGCCCAAGCGCCGCCGCCGGGCCGCCAACTTCCTGGCCGAGGCCACCTCGCTGACGCCCGGCGACCTGGTGGTGCACATCGACCACGGCATCGGCCGCTACGAGGGGCTGAAGACCCTCGACGTCGGCGGGGCGGCGCACGACTGCCTCGACATCCAGTACGGCGGCGAAGCCCGCCTCTATCTGCCGGTCGAGAACATCGACCTGCTCACCCGATACGGCTCGGAGAGCGAAGGCGTCCAGCTCGACCGGCTCGGCGGCGCGGCCTGGCAGGCGCGCAAGGCCAAGGCCAAGCAGCGCCTTCGCGAGATGGCCGAAGGGCTGATCCAGCTCGCCGCTGCGCGCGCGCTGAAGTCCACCGCCGAGATCGATCCGCCGCATGGCCTGTTCGATGAGTTCTGCGCCCGCTTCCCCTACGAGGAGACGGAGGATCAACTCAACGCGATTTCCGACGTGATTACAGATCTTTCGGCTGGAAAGCCGATGGATCGGCTGATCTGCGGCGACGTGGGGTTCGGCAAGACCGAGGTGGCGCTCCGCGCCGCCTTCGTCGTGGCCATGAGCGGCCAGCAGGTGGCCGTGGTCTGCCCGACCACGCTGCTGGCGCGCCAGCACTTCAAGACCTTCGAGCAGCGCTTCGCCGGCTGGCCGGTGAAGGTGCGCCAGCTGTCGCGCATGGTGGCGGCCAAGGAGGCCGGCGAGACCCGCGCCGCGCTGGCGTCGGGCGAGGTGGAGATCGTGGTCGGCACCCATGCGGTGCTGTCGAAACAGGTCAGCTTCAGGGACCTGGGTCTCGTCATCGTCGACGAGGAGCAGCACTTCGGGGTCAAGCACAAGGAGGCGCTGAAGGCGCTGCGCGCCGACGTGCACATGCTGACCCTGACCGCGACGCCGATCCCGCGCACCCTGCAGATGGCGCTGTCGGGCATCCGCGAGATGTCGATCATCGCCACCCCGCCGGTCGACCGGCTGGCGGTGCGCACCTACGTCACCCCGAGCGATCCGGTGGTGCTGCGCGAAGCCCTGCTGCGCGAGAAATACCGCGGCGGCCAGGCCTATATCGTCGTCCCGCGCATCTCCGACCTGCCGGCGCTCGAGCGTTTCCTGCGCGAACAGGTTCCGGAGGTGAAGTTCGTGGTCGGCCACGGCCAGATGGCGCCGACCCAGCTCGAAGAGGTGATGACCGCCTTCTACGACGGGACCTACGATGTGCTGCTGGCCACCACCATCGTCGAATCCGGGCTCGACATCCCCACCGCCAACACCCTGATCATCCACCGCGCCGACATGTTCGGTCTGTCGCAGCTTTACCAGCTGCGCGGCCGGGTCGGCCGGGCCAAGACACGGGCCTACGCCTATCTGACCACCCCGATCGAGCGGCCGATCACCGAGGCGGCCGAGAAGCGGCTGAAGGTGCTGCAGTCGCTCGACAGCCTGGGGGCCGGCTTCCAGCTGGCCAGCCACGACCTCGACATCCGCGGCGGCGGCAACTTGCTGGGTGACGAGCAGTCGGGCCACATCAAGGAGATCGGCGTCGAGCTTTACCAGCAGATGCTGGAGGACGCGGTGAACGAGCTCCGCGCCCGCGGGGACAAGGACAGCGTCGCCGACGACCGGGGCTGGTCGCCGCAGATCAACACCGGCGCCGCCGTGCTGATCCCCGAGGACTATGTGCCGGACCTGAACGTCCGGCTGTCGCTCTACCGCCGGCTTTCCGAGGCCGAGCGGGCCGAGGATCGCGAAGCCCTGGCCGCCGAACTGATCGACCGCTTCGGGCCCTTGCCGGCGGAGGCGGGCCAGCTGCTGAAGGTGGTGGCGATCAAGGGTCTCTGCCGCCAGTCCAACGCCGCCAAGATCGACGTCGGCCCCAAGGGCGCGGTGGTCAGCTTCCGCAATGACGCCTTCCCCAACCCGATGGCGCTGGTCAAGCTGGTGCAGTCGCGTCCGGGCGACTGGCGCATCCGCCCGGATCATAAGGTGGTGATCAGGGGCGAATGGGAGACCCCCGACGCCCGCCTGAACGCCGCCGAGCGGATCCTGACCTCCCTGGCGAAGGCGGCGGCGGCCGAGTAATCCGTCGAGCACCCAGGTGCTCCCCCTCTGGGGGAGCTGTCACGAAGTGACTGAGGGGGTGGCGCCGCGGGCAACGGATATAGGGCGCAGGCCCGAGTAGCGTTGCGGCTGGCATCAGCGGCGGCGCTACCCCCTTCGGCCGCTTCGCGGCCACTTCCCCCAGAGGGG
>Ga0302314_10015043_pt1 | contig 13183 bp, 9 predicted proteins | sample III_Palsa_N2_3_FD_200533 | JGI IMG/M metagenome (GOLD analysis project Ga0302314, IMG submission 200533) | Peat permafrost microbial communities from Stordalen Mire near Abisko, Sweden - III_Palsa_N2_3 | ecosystem: Environmental > Terrestrial > Soil > Palsa > Peat permafrost | place: Sweden...
AACGCCGAAGGCTTGGAGGGCTTGGGTGAAGGCGCTGGAGGGGCGGTCGACGCGCAGGGTCTTGCCGTCCGCGCGCCAGGCGGACGCCGCGGCCGCCAGCACCTGCAGGCACTGGGCGCCGAGGCGGCGGACTTCGGAAGCGTCGAGCGTCAGGTCCTGGCCGCGGCAGGCGAGGATTTCGCCATGCAGCGGCCCGGCCGCCTTCAGGTCCAGGACGTCGACGAGGCTGAGGGCCGCGCCGGTTTCGAGAGCTGGGGCCTGCATGGCTCAGAACTCTTCCCAGCTCTCGTCGGACGGCGCGGCGGAGGGCTTCAGCACGGCCCCGCCGCGACCGATGGTCTTCATCGCCGTGCGCGTGACGGACGGGGGCGCCGAGGGCCGCCGCGCGGGCGCCGCGCGCATCACCGCGTCGTGCTCGCCGCCGACCTTGAACTGGGACACCAGCCGCGTCAGCTCCCCGGCTTCCTGGGCCAGGGCATGGCTGGCGGCGGTGGACTGCTCCACCATGGCCGCGTTCTGCTGGGTGACCTGGTCCATCTGGTTCACCGCCGTATTGACCTCGGCGAGGCCGGCGGACTGCTCCTGGGCGGAGGCGGCGATCTCGGTCACCAGGGTGTTGATCTGCGCCACCTGCCTGACGATGCGCTCCAGCGACTTGCCGGTCTCCCCCACGAGGCCGACGCCGGCGTTGACGTGCTGGCTGGAGGTCAGGATCAGGGCCTTGATCTCCTTGGCCGCGTCCGCCGACCGCTGGGCCAGCGCCCGCACCTCGGAGGCGACGACGGCGAAGCCGCGACCGGCGTCGCCCGCCCGGGCCGCCTCGACCCCGGCGTTCAGGGCCAGCAGGTTGGTCTGGAAGGCGATCTCGTCGATCACGCCGATGATCTGGCCGATCTGGTTGGACGAGGTCTCGATGGCGCTCATGGCGTCGACCGCCTGCCGCACGACCTCGCCGGAGTGCTCCGCGTCGGTCCGGGCGGCGCTGACCACCGTGTTGGCCTCGGTGGCGCCCTGGGCCGTGCGCCGGACGGTGGCCGTGATCTGGTCGAGGGCGGCGGCGGTCTCCTCCAGGCTGGCCGCCTGCTGTTCGGTGCGGCGCGACAGGTCGTCGGCGGCGGTGCTGATCTCGTCGCCGCCGCTGCGGATGCCCTGGGCGTTGCCGGCGATGACCGTCATCGTCCCCTGCAGCTTCTCCATCGCCGCATTGAAGTCGTTGCGCAGCTTTTCGTATTCGGGGGCGAAGGGCTGATCCAGCCGGAACATCAGGTCCCCGCTGGAGAGGATGGACAGGCCCGAGGCGAGGGATTCGACGACGAAGGCCTGCTGCTTGGCGGCCTGCTCCCGCTCCGCCTCCTGGCGGACGCGGTCGGCCTCGATCGCCGCGCGCTGCGCCGCGGCGTCCTTCTCCAGCTGCACGTTCATGACGGCGGCGTCCTTGAAGACCTGCACGGTCTTGGCCATGGACCCCACCTCGTCGCGACGGTCGGCGCCGGTGACCGAGGCGGTCAGGTCCCCGCCCGCCAGCTTGATCATCACGCCGTTGAGGCCGCCCAGGGGCGCGGTGATCCAGGCGCGCGCGCCGAGGAAGACGACGGCGACCACCAGGGCGAGGCTCCCGGCGATGACCAGGTAGGTGACCAGGATCGCGGACTTGGCCTGGACCGCGAGCTCCTGATCGACCGCCTGGGCCGAATGCTCCATCCGGTCGATCTGCTGCGACACGCCCGAGGCGGCGGTGGTGAACCGCGGCGCGCAGTCTCGCAGGAACACCGCATTGGTCGCGGCGATATCGGCGGCCGAAACCGCCCCCTTCGCCGCCGCGAGCGAGGGACCGCAGGCCCGGTCGACCACATCGAGGCCGCCCGCCCTCAAGCTGCGAATGGTCTCGGCGTATTCCGGAGGCGATTCGGCGGCGGCGGTCTCCATGAAGCTGGAGAACCGCCCCCTGTATTCCTCGATCTCATGGAGCGCGGCCGCGTCGCCCGCCGGGGCATGGACCGCGGCCAGATTGCCCAGGGCGGCGCGCACATGCTGCAGGGCGCTGGCGCTACGGGACAGGCGAAGAGCCGGGGCCCACTGGTGGTCGACCATAGCCGTATACCGGGCGTCGACCGCCCGCATCTGGCCGGTGGTGTAGATGGCCACGCCAATGACGAAGATCCCCAAAACGGCGATAATGGTCAGAAGCTTCCCAATGATCGGAATATTTTTCATCACGCCCCCTGCGCAGTCCGCGCACCCTTACGAGCTCGCAGAGGTAGATAGGGAGCGCTAAAATAGACTTAACGACTCTAAACTACGACGCCTTCGACATAGCGAAGTAAAATTATATTAATAAATCTGTTATCATGGTGAATATCACATCGATTATTTCTATCTGATACGTTGTTACCTTGAATATACAGCGTTATTTTCAATCCTTATCTCAATAATAGATCGGAAAAATCACAAATACAGATTTGGATCGACTTGGACATCACGTAAACGTCTTGATGAACAACCACTGATTTTACGGACTTTGCCACAGGCGATACAGACGTATATTTATAACAGCGGCCGCCGACGCGTCCGCAGCGTTCAGGCCTGCCCGGTCGCAACCGCAACAAAACGGCTGCTCATGACTAAACGCTAACTTTTATCGCCCGAACGCCGACGGGCCGCGGGCGCCGAACCGGCGGGGCTAGCCCGTCGCCCGGCCGATGACCCGGGCCAGCCGCGCGGAAAAGCCGCGGGGATCGACGGGCGGCTCGCCGTCGGCGATGCGCGCCTCGTCGAAGAGAAGATGGGCTGCGTCTTCGCGCAGCGACCCCTCGGACTCGCCAAGGGCGGCGAGCCTGGCGATCAGGGCGTGGCGGGGGTTGATCTCCAGCACCGGCCTGGCGGCGGCGGGCAGCTGGCCGGCCTTGGCCAGGAGCATCTCCAGGCGCCGGTCCATGCCCTGGTCTGAGGCCACCAGGCAGACGGCGCTCTCGGTCAGGCGATCGGAGGGCCGCACGTCGGCGACCGCGTCCCCCAGCGTCGCCTTCACGAAGCCGATGAAGGCGCCGACCTCGTCCGAGGCGGGCGCGGGCGCGTCCTGCCCCTCCGGAAGCGGGATCAAGTCCAGGTCGGCCATGCCCTGGGTGACCGACTTGAACGGCTTGCCCTGGTAGTCGACGCCCGCGGTGACCCAGAAGCTGTCGATCTGGTCAGGGAGCAGCAGCACCTCGACGCCCCGGGCGCGGAAGCCCTCCAGCTGCGGGGCGGTGGCGAGCCGGTCCAGATCGTCGCCGACGGCGTAGTAGATGGCGGTCTGGTTGTCCTTCAGGCTGTCGGCGTAATCCTTGAGCGAGCGCCACGCGCCCGCCGAGGTGGTGGTCTTGAAGCGGGCGAGGCCGAGCAGCGTCTCGCGGCGGGCGTAGTCCTCGTAGAGCCCCTCCTTCAGCACGGCGCCAAAGGTCTCCCAGATCTTCAGGTAGTCCTCGGGCGCGCCGGCGGCGAGCTTGTCGAGCTCCGACAGCAGGCGGTTGGCCACCCCCTTCTGGATCGCCGCCAGGATCGGGCTCTCCTGGATCATCTCGCGCGAGACGTTCAGGGGCAGGTCGTCGGAGTCGATCAGCCCCCGCACGAAGCGCAGGTAGCGGGGCAGGATCTCGGCGTCGTCAGTGATGAACACCCGGCGCACGTAGAGCTTGATGCGGCCGGTGCGGTCGGGGTCGAACAGGTCGAACGGCTTGGTCTCGGGAATGAAGGTCAGCACCGAATAGTCGTGCAGGCCCTCGGCGCGGTAGTGCAGGGTCAGGGCCGGGGCGTCGAACTGGCCGGCGACGCTGCGATAGAAGTCGGCGTACTCCTCCGGCGTGATGGACGCCTTCGGCCGGGTCCAGAGCGCGGCCCCGTCGGCGATATGGCGGGCCTCGTCATCGGGCCTGTCCTTCAGGAGGATGGGCACGGGCACGTGGCCGGACTGGGACTTCACCAGCCCCTCGACCGTATGGACCTCCGTGTAGCGGGCGGCTTCCGCCTTCAGGTGCAGGGTGACGCGCGTGCCGCGGGCCGGCGCCTCGGCCACGTCGAGGGCGGCGATGGTGTAGGCGCCCAGGCCGTCGGAGGTCCACAGCGCCGCCGCGTCGGTTCCGGCCCGGCGGGAGGCGACATCGATCCGGTCGGCGACCATAAAGCCCGAGTAGAAGCCCACCCCGAACTGGCCGATCAGGCGGCTGTCTTCCGCATCCTTGGCGCCGGCGATCCGCTCCATGAAGGCCCGGGTGCCGGAGCGGGCGATGGTGCCAAGCGCCTCGGCGAGCTCCGCCTCGCTCATGCCGATGCCGTTGTCCTCGACCGTGAGGCGGCGGCCGTCGGGGTCGAGGGTGAGGGTGATGGCGGCCTTGCCGTCCTCGTCGCGCAGGGCCGGATCGCTCAGGGCCTCGTAGCGGAGCTTTTCGCAGGCGTCGGCGGCGTTGGAGATCAGCTCGCGCAGGAAGACGTCCTTGTCGGAATAGACCGAGTGCACCATCAGGTGCAGAAGCCTGGCCACGTCGGCCTCGAACGGGCGGGTCTCGGGCGCGGCCTTGGCGGCGGTCGTCATGGCGAAGGCTCCAATGCAGGTTCGTCGCGCCAGATGGGCGCTTCTTCGGGTCGTTTCAAGGCGATCGCGCCTTTGTCGGGCGCCCGCCAGACGGCCTTCGCTCCGGAGCCGATAAAGACCGACCGCGAGGCCGCAGAGGCGATCTTCTCGCTTCAGATGAAATGGCCTCGATGACCGACTTCTCCAACACGCTGCTCCAGACCCTGGGATCAAAGGTCGCCGCCGACCTGACCGGCAAGGGCGCGCTCGTCGACCTGCCCTTCAAGCTCGAGATCTACGATCACGGAGCCCCGCTCAACTATGTCTACTTCCCCGAAGGATGCCTGTTCTCCCTGGTTCGGACCTCGATCGACGGCAGGACGGTGGAGAGCGGGCTCTGCGGCTACGAGGGCGCGGTCGGCCTGATCGAGGCCTGCGGCACCCGGATCGCCAGCGCCACCACCATCGTGCAGGTGGCGGGCAAGGCGTGGCGCATACCATTCCTGGCCTGCGCCGAGCTGGGGTTCAGGGGCGGGCGCCCGGCGCAGCAGTTCTTCGCCAACGCCGAATACCTGTCCATCGAGGCGCGGCAGTCGGCCGTGTGCCGCTCGTTCCACACCGCGCAGCATCGCATGGCGCGCTGGATCATCGAGTACCAGCGCCGCTCCGGCGTGGGCGCGGACCTGCCCATGACCCAGGAGCTGCTCGGCGACATGCTGGGCGTGCAGCGCACCACGGTGAGCGAGATCGCGGCGGGGCTGAAGGCGCGCAAGCTGATCACCTACGCCCGCGGCAAGCTTCGGGTGCTGGACCAGGCGGGCCTGGAGCGGGTCGCCTGCGACTGCATCGCCACCCTGGCCGAGGAGCGCGCCCGCGTGCGGGCGGCGAACGCCGCCTGAAGGTCCGGAGTTCGGACGTCGCCGGCGCGTCTTAACCATGATTTCCGCGGTGAAATAATTATCGGGCTATGTCTGCTGGAAGATTGACGGGCGGCGACGGCTCCTGTTGGTAGCGCCCGTATTCCCATCCCCTTGAACATCGTCAATGACCTCATTCACCTTCTTCAAGATCCGTGGCGATTCCGAGGTCAGTTCGTTCGAAATCGAAGACTTCGACACGATGGAGCAGGCGAAGCTTCACGCCGCCGCCCTGCTCGATCACGCCAGCTGCGACGCCGTCGAAATCTGCGTTGGAGAGGACTGCGTCCTGGTGAAGCGCGGCGAGCCCGCCTGAGCGGCGCCGCGGCGGCGCCAACCCCTCGCCCGAGCAGGAAGACGCCGATGGGGCGATCCGTATACTGATCGTCAGCTCCCCCGGCGCGCAGGTCGATCCGGGCGGCCTCGCGGCGGCGGTGCGAACGGTCCGGGCTCCGGGCAACGTGTCGCAGGCGGCGCGGTGGCGCCAGAAGTCGGCGCCCACCATCTCCCACGCCACCTTCAGCAAGCGAAACGCCGTGGACAGACCCTATACCTTCTTCCTGCTCGACGGCTCTGCGACCCCGGCCGCCTTTGAAATCCAGGTGCTGGCCGATGCAGAGGCCGCCAGGGCCTGGGCCCTGAAGCTCCTGCAGGAGCGGCCCCGCTATACGGCGGTCGAAGTCTTCGACGGCGAGACCAGCTTCACCACCCGCCGCTGAGCGGGCGCGCGTTTTTACATCGTCATCAGTATTTTGCGGGATCGGAAAGGCGGCCTTAACCGCCTGCGGGTTTCAATCGTGGCACAAGACCTCGCAACCGGGCCAGCGCATCGTGTGTCAAGGCGACCCTCCCATCGAAGACCCGGCCAAGCCGTTCGACTTCGACCTCAGCCTTGAGGTCTGCGACCGGACCACGCGGCTGGCCAAGGCCCTGTTCGGCGCCGTCGACGCGCAGGTGATCCTCGTCAAGGACGGATGGGTCTGGCGCAGCCGGGAGCTGCAGCGTTACCCGCTCGGCCCCGGGGTCGGCGACGTGGTGAAAACCGGCGAGCCGATGTGGATCGCGGACGGGCTCCTGGACGCGCGGTTCGCCGATGCGGACCTGGTCGTGAAGCCGCCCTATCTGCGCTTCTTCGCCGCCCACCCGATCCGCCTGGTCGACGGGACCATCCCCGGCGTCATCGCCATCAGCGGGGTCGAGCCGCGGCCCTACCAGGCCGCCCTGGCGGGGCGGCTGGCGGATCTCGCCGCCTTCATCGCCGACGAGTGGGATCGCGCCCAGGCGGCCAAGGCCAAGGCGGTGATCGAGCTGGAGCGGGAGACGGCCGGCGCCCTGCTGACGGCCACCTTCCAGGCCATGCCCGTGTCGCTCGTCATCGCGGACCGCGACTACCGCGTGATCGCCTGCAGCCCGCGCTGGTCGCAGGACATGGAGATCACCGGCGAAGCCGCCCGCGGGCAGTCGATCGCCGTCCTGGCGCCCGACTACTTCCAGCCCCTGCACGCCCATGTCGACCGCGCTCTGGCCGGAGAGCACATCACGGCCGACAAGGTCCCCGTCGTGCGGAAGGACGGCACGCCGGGCTGGCTCGCCGCAGAGCTGGTGCCCTGGCGCCTGCCGGACGGGCAGATCGGCGGGGCGATCATCTCCACCCATGACGTGACCCGCACGATCGAGGCGCTCGACGCCGCCTCGCGCTCGGAAGAACGCCTGACCCTGGCGCTCGAGCTGGCGGGCGTGCACGTCTGGGAGATGGACTATGTGCGCCGCGAGCTGGTGAAGGTCGGCGACGAGACGCCCTTCTTCACCGAACCCAAGACCTACCGGGCGCTGTTCAAGGACATCTATTGCACGATCGACCCGCGGGATCGCCCGGCCGTGGAGGCGCTGACCCTGGGCCAGTTCGCCGACGACCGTCCGCTCACGGCCGAATACCGGCTGCACCGCACCGACGGGGTGGAGATTTGGGCGTCGAGCGCCTGCCGCCTGATCGTCGACGCCGACGGCAGGCCGGTGCGGCTGATCGGGGCCATGCAGAACGTCACCGAGCGGCGGCAGGCGGAGGCGGCCCTGGTCCTGGCCAAGACCGAGGCCGAGGCGGCGAGCCGCGCCAAGTCCGCCTTCCTCGCCACCATGAGCCATGAGATCCGCACGCCCCTGAACGGCGTCCTGGGCATGGCGCAGGCGATGGCGGCGGAGACGCTGTCGAGCGAACAGCGCACGCGGCTGGATGTGATCCGCCACTCCGGCGAAACCCTCCTGGCCATACTGAACGACATCCTCGACCTGTCGAAGATCGAGGCGGGCCGGCTGGAGCTGGAGCATGTGGACTTCGACCTCGGGGAGTTGGCCCGCGGCGCCACCAGCGCCTTCGCGGCGGTGGCGACCGGCAAGGGCCTGACGCTGGACCTGGAGATCGAGGACGCCGCCCGCGGCGTCTATCTCGGCGACTGCACCCGGGTGCGCCAGATCCTGCACAACCTCATCTCCAACGCGCTGAAGTTCACCGACCACGGCGGGGTGACCCTGAGCATCGCCCCCATGGATCATGGGCTGCGGTTCGTCATCAGCGACACCGGGGCCGGCATTCCGGCGGACCGCCTGCCCCACCTGTTCCAGAAGTTCGAACAGGTGGACGCCTCCACCACCCGGCGCTATGGCGGCACGGGCCTGGGCCTGGCGATCTGCCGCGAACTGGCCGAGGTGTTCGGCGGCTCGATCGAGGCGCAGAGCGTCGAGGGCTCGGGCTCCCGCTTCACGGTCGTCCTGCCCCTCGTCAGGCAGTCCGGGGAGCGGCCGGCCGCAGCCCCTTCGCACCCCACGGAGCGGCCCCAGCCCGAGCACCAGGCCCTGCAGGTGCTGGCGGCGGAGGACAACAGCGTCAACCAGCTGGTGCTGAAGACGCTCCTGAACCAGGCCGGCGTCGACCCCTTCATCGTCAGCGACGGCGCCGAGGCGGTGGCGGCGTGGCGGGAGCGCGACTGGGACCTGATCCTGATGGACGTGCAGATGCCGGTGATGGACGGGCCCAAGGCCGCCGCCCTGATCCGCCAGCTGGAGGCCGCCACGGGCCGCCGGCGCACGCCGATCATCGCCCTCACCGCCAACGCCATGGCCCATCAGGTGGCGGAGTACCGCAGCTCGGGCATGGACGGCTACGTCGCCAAGCCGATCCAGATCGAGCTGCTGTTCGCCGCCATGGACGCCGCCCTCGACCAGGCCGAGCCCCCCGCCGAGGCCAGGTCGCAGGCCTGAGGCGGCGCGTGCGCCCCAGCCGGAGAGCGCGCGCCGCAATCCCTAGAAGCTGTAGCCCAGGCTGAAGGAATAGAGCTGATATTGCGCGGTGCGCAGCGCCACCAGGGTCTGGTCCTTCAGCATCGTCCCCGGCGCGCCGGGCGGCCCGAAGGTGGTGGAGAGGTAGAACTCCTTCCTCTGCTGCGCGCCGAGGGTGGCGGAGACCGCGCGGGTGATGGCGTAGGTGACGGACGCGCCGAAGTCCGAGACGTCGCTGTGGCTGTCGAGGCGACGGGCCGCCCCGTCGCGATCCAGCACCCGCAGATCGACCAGCTCGCGCCCCGCGTCGCCGAACAGCGACCACGTGACCGGCCAGGTTCGCACCAGCCCGCCGTCGAGCTCCAGCCCGGCCGACCCCCTGAAGCCCGGCCCGGTCGCCTTGCGGCTGTAGAGGTCGTTGAAGACGGCGGATCCGGAGGGATCGGCCGGGGACGGCGCATCGGTGCTGCGGATATACTGGTGCTCGTCGATATCGTACCAGTGGGTCGTCAGGGCGGCCCGGGGCCGGATGTCGATGCGGATCGGCAAGGTCGTGATCGTCAGGCCGTAGGAGGCCGCGGCATCCAGGCCATAGCGGCGGGACCGCTGGTCGATGTTGTCGTACTGCACCGAGCCCACGTCATAGCCGTTGGACAGGCGGCCGGCCGAGCCGGCGGCCACCGCCGGATTGGCGTAGATCCTGTAGCCGGTCTGGACCGAGGCGCGGGTGATGTCGTTGTCGCACACCGTGTTCGAGCTGAGGCCGTTGCTGAAGAAGAAGCAGCTGCCGGGGACCTGGGTGTGCAGCTCGGGGCCGGTGAAGGCGGCGGGCGATCCTGGATAGGCGACGCCGCCAAGGTCCTGCTTCAGGGCGAACTGCTGCAGGGTCAGCCCGCCGTCGAAGCGCCAGCCGCCGCGGTCCAGGCCCGCAGGCGCAAAGCTGACGCCCGCCGTCTCCTCGCTCGACCAGGACCGTGCGCGCAGGGCGGGGCCAGGCTGTTCCGAGATCGCGCTGCTCGCCAGGCCGAACGCGCCGTTCGGGTCCTTGAACAGCACCGTCTGGGACGCCGGTATCACCGGGCCGAACACCTCGTAGGCGTAGGTGTTGGTCCGGGTGACGGCGGTCAGCGCCGTCGGCGAGCGGATATGATCGTCGCCGCTCCCGGCGTCGAGGCTGAAGCGAAAGCGGGGATGCCCGGCCGGCGCGTCGGCGGCGACCGCCACGGGATCGCGAACGGCCGCGAAGGGCTCCCGGCAGGATGGGGCGGGCGAGGCCGGGTCGGCGCCCCCTGACAGGCTCGGACCATAGGTGTTTGAGGGGACCGCCGCCGGAGCCGTGGTCGAATGACAGGGCGCGACAGCCGCGCCCATCATCAAAAGCAGCGTCCCCGACATGAGCCCCCTCCGCCAGACCGGCGAAGACTAGCAAGCTTAACCCTGCATTGTCGAGGCAGGCGCGCGCCGCGACAGGTTGTCGGCGTCAGGTCGGCGACAGATTACCCCCGCGCGACGTAGACAGCCTGGGGGCTCATGTATTCGAGCAGCCCCTCCATGCCGTTCTCCACCCCGAAGCCCGAGGCCTTGCGCCCGGCGAAGGGGGTGTCGGGGCGCAGGTTGAGGTTCTGGTTGATCCAGACGGTGCCGGTCTCCATGCGCCGGGCGATCGCCACCGCCTGGTCCACGTCCCTGGACCAGACGGCGCCGGCGAGGCCGTACTCGCTGTCGTTGGCCCGGTCGATCACCTCGTCGATGTGCTCGAACTTCAGCATGGGCAGGATCGGGCCGAACGCCTCCTCCTGCACCACGCGGGAGTCCTCGGGCGGATTGTCGACGATGGTGACGGGGATGAAGTAGCCTTCGCCGTCCGGAATCGCGGCGCCCTGGATCAGGGTGAGGTCGTTAGCCCGCGCGTCGTCCAGAAGGTCCATCACCCGGTCGAACTGGCGCTTGTTCTGGATCGGCCCCAGCACCGTGCCCTGCTCGGCCCCGTCGCCCATCTTCACCGCCTTGGCGATGCCGGCGAGGCGGTCGCGCAGGCCGTCATAGACGTCCTGGTGCACATAGAGGCGCTTGGTGGCGACGCAGATCTGGGCGCTGTTGAAGAAGGCGCCGAAGAAGATCTTCTGCGCCACCTCGTCGAGGTCGACGTCGGGCATGACGATGGCCGCGTCGTTGCCGCCGAGCTCCAGCGTGACCCGCTTCAGGTCCCGGGCGGCGCTGGCCATCACCCGCTTGCCGGTGGCCGAGGAGCCGGTGAAGGAGATCTTGGCGAAGCCGGGGTGCTCGGTCATCCAGGGGCCGAGGTCGTCGCCGCCGGAGATGACGTTGAAGACGCCCGGCGGGAAGATGTCGCGGAACATCTCGCCGATCTTCAGGGTGCAGAGCGGGGTGAAGGGCGAGGGCTTCAGCACCATGGTGTTGCCGCCCACGAGCGCGGGCGCGACCTTCCACATGGCGAGGCTGACCGGGAAGTTCCACGGGGCGATGGCGCAGATCACGCCGAGCGGCTGGTAGCGGGTCTCGATGAACTGCTTGTCGCTGTCCTCGGAGACGTGCACCGGCGGCGTCATCTGCGAAACCGCGCCCATCCAGGCGCCGGCGCCCAGGATCTCCTGCCGGGCGGCGTCCACCGGGCGGCCCTGCTCGCGGGTGAACAGGCGCGCCAGCGTGTCGGCCTCGGCGATCAGGCGCTCGCCCGCCGCCTTCACCAGGGCCTGCCGCGCCTCGATCGGCGTCCGGCGCCAGGTCTTGAAGGCGGCCCTGGCGGCGTCGACGGCGCGGTCGAGGTCCTCGCGGCTGCAGTCGGGCGCCTCGGCGAAGGCCTTGCCGGTGGCGGGATTGACCACCGCGAGGGTCTTGCCCGCGACGACGCTCTCGCCGCCGATGGTCATCACATAGTCCGCGTTCAGGTTCATGGTCGTCCTCCCGATCATTCGTCGGTCCATGGGGTCGACCTTAGCCCCGGCGGGGCGGCGGCGTCGACCGCAGGAATCCTGCAAGCCTCCCCGGGCGCCGGCTTAGACGAGCACGCCATGATCCCACATGTGGGTGGCGGCGCCCTGCAGCATCTGCAGGAACATGCGGTCGCCCCGCTCGGTCTGGGTGACGATCATGGCGGCGAAGAAGGCGGTGCCGAACAGCAGGTATCCGCCGCGGGCGTAGTGGCGCTGAAGGTCCGCCCGGGAATAGCCCGTCACCCCGTGCGCCGTCAGGGTGTCGTGATAGAGGGCCAGGAGCTCCGGCTCGTGCGCGCGGCGGACCTCGGGCGAGAGCGCGCCGGCCAGGAAGTAGGCGAGGTCGGTCGCCCCCGCGCCATAGGCGAAGGACTGCCAGTCGAGCATGGTGAAGGCGTCGCCGCCCCGCGCGCTGGCGAACATCATGTTGTCGGGCCGGAAATCGTTGTGGGTCAGGCAGCGCGGCCCGTCGTGACCGGCGCCGAAGCTGGAGAAGCGGGTCGACAGCCAGTCGCCGGCCTTCACCCAGTCCGGCTTCAGGCGCGGACCGTAGCGGCCCTTGAACCCCGCCCACAGGGTCTCGACCGTGTCGGCGGTCGCCGCCCCCGCCGGGGCCGCGCGCGAGCCGGAGACCCACGGCAGGTCGTCGAGGGCCGGATCGTCCCAGTGGGAGGCGTGCAGCCGCGCCGCCTCCACCGTCACCAGCCGCGCCTGCTCCAGGGTGACGCCCTGCAGCTGGTCGCCCTGCTCGGCCGGGGCCAGGTCCTGCATCATCAGCACGAACTCGCTGGTCGCCTCGTCCACGTCGGTGAAGTAGCAGCGCGGCGTGTGGATCAGGGCGGTGGGGGCCAGGTGCTGGTAGAAGCGCACCTCGCGCAGGTAGTTGCCGAGGGCGACGCCTGTGTTGCGGCTCTCCTCCCCCGCCGCGGGAAACTTGCCGACCAGGGACGGCGGCGCATCGGCGTCCGCGCCCGGCGCGTAGTCGAGGGCGAAGCGCACGCTGTCGCCGATCTGGCCCGTGCCGACCGCCCTGGCCGTGAAGCTCCTGACCCGGGCCTCCACCCCGCCCGACTGCAGCACCGCGGTCAGCCAGTCGGCGTCCACGGCCTCGGGGCGGCGGATGTCAGGCTGCGCCATCCCCGTCACGGCGCCAGCGGATGGACATAGACCTCGTTCAGGGCGATGCGCTCGCCGTCGAGGAGGACGAGATCGAAGCCGCGCAGGCGCGCCCCGCCCTCGATCTCGCAGTACCAGCGCCCGCAGAAGCCGCCGGGGATCGGCCAGACCTCGTCGGGCGTGTAGGTCATGGCCGGCGTGGCGGCGAACAGCTGGGTCAGGTAGGCGCGCAGGGCGTCGCCGCCGACGATCCCCTGCGTGGTCTGGGGGTCCTTGTAGACGCAGTCGTCGGCGTAGAAGGCGCAAAGGCCCTCCACGTCCTTGGCGGTCCAGGCCTGGAGCCAGCGGGCGTTGTAGGCCGCGATGTCGAGGGCGGG
>Ga0302314_10015044_pt1 | contig 13181 bp, 9 predicted proteins | sample III_Palsa_N2_3_FD_200533 | JGI IMG/M metagenome (GOLD analysis project Ga0302314, IMG submission 200533) | Peat permafrost microbial communities from Stordalen Mire near Abisko, Sweden - III_Palsa_N2_3 | ecosystem: Environmental > Terrestrial > Soil > Palsa > Peat permafrost | place: Sweden...
AAGTCCTTGACGAAGGCCTCCTTTGCATCGTCGCTGGCGTACACCTCGGCGATGGCGCGCAGCTGCGAGTTGGAGCCGAACACCAGGTCGGCGCGGGTGCCGGTCCACTTCACCACGCCCGTCGCACATTCCTTGCCCTCGTAGACGCCTTCCGTCGCGGAAGGCTGCCACTGCGTCTTCATGTCGAGCAGGTTGACGAAGAAGTCGTTGCTCAGTGTGCCGGGCCGCTGGGTGAAGACGCCGTGCCTGGCACCCTTGAAGTTGGCGCCGAGCACGCGCAGGCCGCCGACCAGTACGGTCAGCTCCGGAGCGGTCAGGGTCAACAACTGCGCCCGATCCACCAGCAATTCTTCGGCCGGGCTCTTTTGCCCCGCGCGCAGGTAGTTGCGGAAGCCGTCCGCGACCGGCTCGAGGAAGGCGAACGAGTCGACATCGGTCTGCTCCTGTGAAGCATCCGCGCGCCCTGGCGAGAACGGAACCTTGACGATGTACCCCGCCTTCTTCGCCGCTTCCTCAACCGCCGCGGAGCCGCCCAGGACGATCAGGTCGGCCAGCGAGACTTTCTTGCCGCCGGCGTTGAACTCCTTCTGGATCGTTTCGAGCTTGTGCAGGACCGTCGCCAGTTCGGCCGGCTGGTTCACCTCCCAATCCTTCTGCGGCGCAAGACGGATGCGCGCGCCATTGGCGCCGCCGCGCTTGTCGGAGCCGCGGAATGTCGAGGCCGAGGCCCAGGCGGTGGTGACGAGCTGCGAGGCCGTCAGCCCGGAGGCGAGAATCTTCGCCTTCAGCGCTGCGATGTCCTGCTCGCCGACCAGCGGGTGCGCCACCGCGGTCAGCGGATCCTGCCACAGCAGTTCTTCCTTCGGCACCAGCGGGCCGAGGTAGCGCGCGAGCGGGCCCATGTCGCGATGCGTGAGCTTGTACCAGGCCCGGGCAAACGCATCGGCGAGGGCCTGCGGATTCTCATGGAAGCGCTTCGAGATCGGCGCGTAAATCGGGTCCATGCGCAGGGCCAGGTCCGAGGTGAGCATGAACGGGGCCTGGCGTTTGGACGGATTGTGGGCGTCCGGAATGCTGCCGGCTCCGGCGCCGCTCTTCGCGGTCCACTGGTGCGCACCGGCCGGGCTCTTGGTCAGTTCCCACTCGTAGCCGAACAGGGCGTCGAAGTAGCCGTTGCTCCATTTCACCGGCGTGGTGCTCCAGGCGCCTTCCAGGCCGCTGGAGATGGTGTGCTCGCCCTTGCCGCTGCCGAAGGTATTCTTCCAGCCGAAGCCCTGCTCCTCGATGCTGGCGCCCTCGGGCTCGGGGCCGACGTACTTGCCGGGATCAGCGGCACCGTGGCACTTGCCGAAGGTGTGCCCGCCGGCGATGAGCGCCACGGTCTCCTCGTCGTTCATCGCCATGCGGCCGAAGGTGTCGCGGATGTCACGTGCCGAGGCGAGCGGATCCGGATTGCCGTTGGGGCCTTCCGGATTGACGTAGATCAGGCCCATCTGCACGGCGCCGAGCGGGCTCTCCAGCTTGCGGTCGCCGCTGTAGCGCTCGTCGCCCAGCCATTTGCCCTCGGGGCCCCAGTAGATGTCGTCCTGCGGCTCCCATCTGTCCTCGCGGCCGCCGGCGAACCCAAAGGTCTTGAAACCCATCGACTCCAGGGCGACGTTGCCGGTCAGGATCATCAGATCGGCCCAGGAGATTTTGCGGCCGTACTTCTGCTTGATCGGCCAGAGCAGGCGGCGCGCCTTGTCCAGGCTGACGTTGTCCGGCCAGCTGTTGAGCGGCGAGAAGCGCTGTGTGCCGTAGCCGGCGCCGCCGCGGCCGTCACCGACGCGATAGGTGCCGGCGCTGTGCCAGGCCATGCGGATGAAGAACGGGCCATAGTGCCCGTAGTCGGCCGGCCACCAGTCCTGGGAATCGGTCATGACCTTGTTCAGGTCCTTGATCACGGCGTCGAGGTCGAGGCTCTTGAACTCCTCGGCATAGTCGAACGCCTTGTCCATCGGATCGGACAGCGCGGAATTCTGATGCAGGATTTTCAGATTAAGTTGGTTCGGCCACCAGCCCGCATTGGTCTGGGCTCCGGCCAGGGTGTGCTTGCGGCCGCCGCCGGTCACCGGGCACTTGGATTCGTCTGACATGTTTCCTCCGCTTGTTAGGTGTTAGGGACGATTCAGCCAACCATAGCCGTTGCGCGTGCACTTAGAAAATTATTCTTTTACCCGCTCGTTCATAGATTATGCCTATGACATTGCTTTCCCGTGATTGTTCTTGCCGGGTCTGGCGCCTCCGTCTCCAATAGCATTGGTGTCCGGAGTCCGGGGGGATGTGGTCCATGACCAATGAACCCGGGGACAGAACGGATTGCGCCGGGGCGGTCGCAGTGACGAACATCGTCCTGCAGTGGTCCCAAGCCGTGGCGGAAATTGGCGGCAGCCTGCGTGTGCTTGACTTGACCCGCATGCAGGTCCGCAAGACTGTCATGGAGGCGATAAGTGCAAGGCCTTTATGAAGGATCTTGGGCGACCGGCCATGACTAATCATTGGATTTAGATTCAGCGACGCCTAACGCATTCGGGGGATTGGAGCTCTCAAGTGCTACAGGTTGAATACGTTGCCAGGGGCATCGTCCAAAATCTCAACGACTCGGTGAGAGAAAATCTAGAAGTAGCCTGCTCCGCGATGCAGGATCTCATTCGACAAGCCAGCCGGCCTCTCATGCCGCAAGAACTAGCGTCCACCGATTACCCGCTCTCGTGGGCTCAGACGCCAGGAAGTGACAAGTTTCGGAGCGCGCACTTGGTGCCCGCAAAAGGGTGGGCTGTGTGAACGGCTAGCGAAGGCCGCTAACCTCGGAGTAAAAACGTGGGGGCCTGTGGGGGGCCTGACAGCGGGTGCCCCGGTTGCAACACGGGCGCTGCGTCAATCATTGGGTTTATGAAAAAAGCGGGGAATCGTCAGCCGCAGCCCTCTCCTCGCAGACAGGGAGAGATAGTCTACCGCCGCCGTCGCAGGCCAGCTGCACCGGCAAGCTTCTTTTGGGGTGCCTGCAGATAGCTCACGATCATGCCCGAGATCTCCGCAACGAACCGCTCACGCGATAGGTCGGCTGGTCGGTCGCGTACATAGCGACGCACCAGCGCCATGCTCGCGGTCTGGACAAAGAACAGCTTGCAGTTGATTGCAGAAGAATCCTGGCCGCTCAAGTGAACCTTGAGGAAGGTAAGGCTGGTGTCGCGCGCCAGGTTCTCCAGCGACATCGCCTGCGCACTTTCACGCAGTTCCGGCACCTCATCGATCAGGTTCAGCGCCGCCTGCTCTTTCTCCATGAAGCGCAGCAGGCGATCGATCAACCGCGGGACCCCGGTTTCCAACGGCTCGGTCATGCCCTCGAGCATTTCGCGGTGCACCAGTTGCGCAAGTTCGGCAGCCACCCGCTCGAATAGCGCCATCGCGATAGCCAAACGATTGGGAAAGTATTGATAAAGCGAAGCGATGTTGACTCCCGCCCTGCTGGCAATGCGATTAGTGCTCGCCGCGGCGTAACCTTCCTCGTCGATCAATTCCAGCAATGCGTCCTGGATACGTTGCACCGTTTCGGCGGAGCGACGCTGCCGAGGCGACTTCTTCATTGAACTCAGTTCGCTTCCGAAGAGAGCGGAAGATGGAGGCATGGGGCTCCTGCGAAAAAAAGTTGAATGTAAGTTATTACTTGTTTTAGCGTGTTCAAAACAAGTCGTCAAGGGGAGAACAACATCGATGGCAAGACTCGCGTCGGCGGCAGTGGCGGCCGTTCTGACCTTGTGGGCGATCCGGGGCGAATGCCAGGATGCTTCCGATTCCCTCGATTCCTTGTTAGGGCAGGCGCCGCCCGCTCCAGCGCCGGCCGCCGGGCAACCGGTGACAGCTCAACCGCCGCCACCGGCCCGTACCGAACCCGGGACTGACACCGGCGCTGCTGTGCCGCCTGGGGCCTCGGTGCCGGTGGCTCCCGAGACGCAGGCGGAAGCGGCCCCGTCCGCGCACTCGCGCGGGATCTCGACCATCGAGGAAATCGTTGTCACTGCGCAGAAACGGGAAGAATCGATCAACAATGTGCCGCTTGCGGTCAGCGCCTTCAGCGGCGCGGACTTGAAAGCACTCGGCATCAGCGATACGCGCGATCTCGGCAACCTTGTGCCCGGCTTCACCTATGGTGACAGTGGCTATGGCGTGCCCGTGTATTCCATACGCGGTATCGGCTTCAACGATCCCAGCGAGACCGCCAGCTCAACCGTCGGCATCTATAACGACGAATTCAATCTGCCCTACCCGGTGTTTTCCAAGGGCGGCAATCTCGACCTGAACCGGGTGGAAATTCTGAAGGGCCCGCAAGGCACCCTCTACGGGCGCAACACCACCGGCGGCCTGGTCAACTACATCGCCAACAAGCCCACCGATGCGCTGGAAGCCGGCGGCACGGCGAGTTACGGCCGCTTCGACGTCCTCGATACCGAGGGCCATGTCAGCGGTCCACTGAGCAGCACGCTACGCGGCCGCCTTGCCTACCGCGGCACCTTTTCCGGCGAGGGCTGGCAGTACAGCAATACCCGTCCCGACGACACCCTGGGCCGCCAGAACAAGCAGTCCGGACGCGCCATCCTGGAGTGGAAGCCGGTGGACAGCCTCACCACCTCGCTGACCCTGAGCGGCTGGACCGATCACAGCGATCCGCAGGCGCCGCAGGCCATTGCCATCCAGCCGCAGAACGCCCTGGTCGGCGCTCTGGCCCTGGCGCCGGTGGTGGCGGAATACCCATTGGTACCGTTCGACACCAAAAACAACCGGGTGGCGGACTGGGCCGACCTGCCCTACCACCTGGCCGAGAAATTCGGCATGGCCGGCCTGCGCAGCGACTGGAAGATCGACGACGACAACACGCTGAGCTTCCTCAGTTCCTACGAAAACTTCGACATCAACCACTCCTTCCTGCCGCAGACCGGCCTGAATTCACGCAACACCGACCGTGAAATGGTGGACCACACCAGCGCGGACGAATTCGAACTGAGGCTGTCGGGAGATCCGAATGAGGCCTTTCATTACCTGGCTGGCCTGTATCTCAGCCATGACCGCGTCAACGATTTCAACCGCATCTACATCGACACCAATAGCGCGGTGTATCCCCTGCCTCTGGCCGGCGATGTGATCGCGCAGCTGCAGCCGCTTCTCAACCTGCTCGGGATTACCGGCCCGTTGCCGACTGTTGGGGATCTGCTGACCAACCGCGTCGACGCCGAAGGTGTTCAGGTCGCCGATACCCAGGCGGCGTTCCTCAATGGTGACTGGACGTTCCAGCCCGACTGGAAGGCGACGCTGGGCCTGCGCTATACGCAGGAGAAACGCGACTTCACCGGCTGCACCCGCGACGATGTGACGCAATCCTCGGGAATAGGCTTCGCCCATGCCTTCGACGCGATCCAGGTGGCCCAGGCGCTCCTGCACGGGGCTTTGCCGCCGACGCACCTGGCCCAGCCCGGCGGCTGTATCGAGTACGACCCGAAGACCTTCAATTCCACGCCGTACACCGGCACGCTGAGCGAGCCCAATCTCTCCTTCCGCTCCGCCCTGGACTGGACGCCGCAGGAAGACTGGCTGTTTTACGGCTCGTACAGCCGCGGCTTCAAGTCCGGCAGCTTCCCTATCGTCGCCGCCTCGACCAACGCCCAGTACGCCCCGGCGGTGGAGGAAAAGCTCGATGCCTATGAGATCGGCAGCAAGACCTCGTTCTTCGACCGCCGCCTGCACCTGGACACTTCTGCGTTCTACTACGACTACCGCAACAAGCAACTCTACGGCGTCATCTTCGACCAGATCTTCGGGCCGCTGCCGGTATTGGTCAACGCGCCGACCTCACAGGTCGAGGGCTTCGAAGCCGAAATCCAGACCAGCCCGGTGGAAGGCCTCTATGTCGCACTGAGTGGCACCTACCTGCGCACCGTGATCGGCGACTTCACCGGGCTGGACAGCCGCGGCAAGCCGCAGGACCTGACTGGCAAGCCGTTCAACTTCGCGCCGCGGGTGTCCACCACCCTGGTGGTGAACTACACCATGCCGGCCGGGGACTCGCGCTCGATCGGCATCGGCGGCGACTACAGCTATCGCAGCGCCACCAACGCCGTGCTCACTCAGGATCCGCTGTTCGCCATCCCCGGCTACCGCACGCTCAATCTGCACCTGGACTACGCCTCGGAAGAAGGCTGGACCCTGACCCTGTTCGGCCGCAACGTGCTCAACGAGTTCTACACCGTCGGCACCATCAATACCGGCGATACCGTGGCGCGCTTCACCGGCATGCCGCGCACCTATGGCTTGCGCCTTTCCTACGCATACAAATGACCCCCGCGAAGCCAGACAACGCGCCGACCCGCATGAACACCACCACACCGCATCCATTCGGCGCGCCGGCGAAGCCCCCTTCCGGCCTTGCCGGCGCCTTCGCCTGGATCGGCGCAGGCTTTCTCGCCGTGGCCGCCTGGTGCTGGATCCGCTGGGCGGCGTCGGCGCATTTCCGTCCGGTCGATCCCGGGCCCGATCCGCTGCCGCAATGGCAGTACTGGGTGCTGCTGTTGCTGCAGGTCGGCGGCCTGCTGGCGGCGCTCTACTGTCTGTGGCGCTACACAGTGCGGCCGCGCCTGCGCAGCGGTACGTTCACCACCGAGGGCCTGCTTTGCCTGGCATTGCCGACGGTGTGGTTCCAGGATCTGCTGTTCGCCTACCCGCAAACCTGGATGGCCTACAACGCCCACCTCTGGAACATGGGGTCCTGGGCCGCCGAAATGCCGGGCTGGATGGCGCAGCATCCGGAAAACATGCTTGAACCCTTCGTTACCTTCTACGGCTACATCTTCTGGATGTTCGCCTGCATGCAACTGATCAGCACCTTCATGCATGCCTTGCGCAAGCGCTTGCCCGCCATCAGTCAGGCGGCGCTGCTGTGGTATGCGTTCCTGTTCACGCTGGCACTCGACATGATGGTGGAAGAGGGCGCGATCCGCATCGGCTGGTATGCCATCCCCGGGGGCTGGCGCGCGGTGTCCCTGTTCGCGGGCACGCCCTACCAGCTCCCCCTGCCGGAATTCCTGTTCGGCGCGGTGCAGACCCTGTCTTTCGCCAGCGTGCTGCACTTCCGTGGCGAGGACGGCCGCAGCTTCGTCGAGCAGGGCGCGCGCAATACCGGGGTCCGCTACCTGGCCCTGGCCGGCGCGCTGCACCTGTTCTTCTTCCTCAGCTTCAGCATGCCCAGTCTCTGGTCCGGCCTGCACTCGGACCGCTGGGTCGACGGCATGCCGTCCTACTTCACCGCCATGTGCACGCAATACCGCACGCGGCCTGAAGCCTGCGGCGGCCCCGGCATCCCGACCTACCGCCCGCCGGATGTGTGGCTGCCGCAACCTTGAAGTCGCGAAGCACGGCGGAAGCGGATTTGCAGCGGCGAGATCGCTGGCGCAACCCAGGAGTTCACTGAAATAGTTTAGTTTTCCTAATTCATCTAGACTCTAAATCTCAATTGTTGCGGCGCAGCAATTGGCCTATAAATGCCTCAGAACGAAATTCTGGAGCGTTGCCATGGATTCTCTGCTGAGCTTGTTTGAAGTGGTTGTTCTGGGTAGTGCCGGACTGTCCCTCGCTGCCCTGGCTGGCTTTATCGTCTGGGATTCATTGGTCGATGCCAGGCTGAGGCACACGGCTTCCGTTACCGTGCAGATGCTGCCGAGCGCAAAAACCCGCGAAGCAACGGCTCTTCAGCCGCATTTCGCCAAGGCCGCCTGAGACCACTGGACGCATTTCGTAACAGTTGCAGCGAAGTGGGATTCGGGCTTTGATCTGCCTGAATCTCAAGCCCGGGGTTCAGTCGCTTCTCTGCATAGCGCCGTCGTAAGCCCTCGCTACCTCAAGCTGCGCGCCACCCAGCAGCTTGGCCAGCAGTTGCTGCTTGCCGCTCAGATCGTCGAGCAGTTGCTGCCGTAGCGCCACCACCTCCTGACTCTTGGAGCTGTCGATCCTGCTGCGCAATTCGACGACGCTGGAACGCGTGGCGAGTAATTCTTCAGAGTCGGAATCCACGGTCCGGGCTGTGTCCTGGTCGGAGCCGGCCACCGGCGCCGGCTTCGAATCATCGAGCGTCGGGCTGTTGCGTGCATCGGCATATCTGGTCAGGCCGGCGTCGTAATTCTTCAGGTTGACCGCCAGAGCGTCCAGGTCCCGGTAGCGCTGCAATCCACTTTGAAAGCTCCAGCCGGCAATGAAATTATCCAGCTGCATCGCTACAACAGGCTTCGGCAGGTTGCGCAGGACGTGATCGAAGCGGGTGCTCTCATTTCCGGCTGAAAGTACATCGCCCACCCACTGTTCGCCGCGCACGTAGGCTGCGGAATCGTCCAGGGAGCGGCTGGTGGATTCGAGCGCCGCGGCGGCACGGACGTACAGCTCGGTTGCTTCCTGGTGAGCACCGAGATTGTCGAGCGCCAGGGCGGCAGCCAAAAGGCCTTCCTGCACCGGCTCACTGGACGCATCCCGTCCGATCAGCTCCGACCATATGGCGAGCGCCTGTTTGGTCTTGGCGCCCTTGTCGCCATCAAGCCTGGCGCGGATGAACGGACGTAGGTGATAGCGTTGATACAGGTTCTGGTCGTCGAAGGGACCATGCAGGGCACCGACCGTCTCCGGCGGAGGCCCCACCATGCGTTCGTCACCCAGCATCACGCGCGTCTGCTTCTGACCCGCCGGCGCCAGCCAGGCCCACCCCAGGTTGAGCAGGGCGCGATCGGAGTAACGGCCGCGGATCTGTATCCGCTCCAGGATGGGAATCGCCGTCGCGCCCTGCCCGTGTTGCAGCAGGTATGAGCCGAGGACCAAGTTGGCGCTATCGCTCAAGGCCAGCATGTCGCGATCGGTGCTGACGATGGTGCCAACGCGGTCGAGCACGGTGACACCCTGCGGCACCAACCCATCCGTGATCAGGGAAATGCCGAGGTTGTAGTAGCGCACATAGGATTCGAAGTCGGCGCCGATCGCTGTCGCCTTGAGCAGGCCATTGGCCTCGTCGAAGCGGCCTTGCGCCATCAGTATCCTGGCTTTGACGTCCTGCCACCCGGTGAGTTGCTTGTTGTCGCGGCGGCTCGGCGAAGCGCCCAGGGCCTGCTGCGCATGCGCATAGTCGTTGCGCTGGTAATAGACCTCGGCAATGCGGATGCGCAAGGCCGCGGCGGCTGCAGCATTGATGCCGGCCCCCAGGGCTTCCCGGTAGGTGTCCTGCGCCCAGCTCAGCGTGCCGTAGTCGATCAAGGCGCTGGTCAGCACTTGGTAATACTCGGGCGGCAGCGCAAGATCGTGCGCCTGGGCCGAGATCTGCATCAGCAGCACGATCGCCTTGAAGTAGTCCCGGGTTTCGGCAAAAAAACGGGCATTGCCGATGCGTGGGTCGCCATCGCTGCCTGGGCGGTAGGTTCCGTCCCGCACCGCGGGGCCATTCACCGCACTCCACAGGCGCTGCAAGTCCCATGCGGAGGAAACATCGCCCGATGCCGCCGACTGTTGATGCAGCTTCAAGGCCGGTGATGCAAGCCAGTTCTTGCCCTCCGGCACCAGCACCAGCTCGGAGGCCGCATCGGGAATCTCGCAGCTATCGTCCAGGGACAAGGTCCGCGGCTCGGTGTCGCCGGCGTATTGCAGAAGAACTTCGGCATGGACTTGATGAGCACCGGCCTTCAGGCCCATTCGCGCCAGGCGGTACATGCCGTCCCGGAGCAGAGCCTGCGTTTCATCGGGATCGAACAGGTGGCGGACCGGCGGAGAGCCATCGATTACCAGGTTCACGCCGACGATGGAGGCACCGGAATTACCAGCGCTCAGATAAATCGTCGTCCCGGGGCCGGAGCGGTCCAGGATCCGGCTTTCCAAGCCAAGTGCCTTCGCCCCAAGTTGCAGGGCTTCCTGCTTGATCGCGTCGGTCCGGGTTTGCGGCTCGACACCCGCTTCGTCGGCAAATACGGGGCAGCTGCACAGCCACAGCAATAGCGCGATTATCGGAACACGCCGGGGCCCGGCCTTGCGGCTAGGGTTCATTGTGTTTCACCGGCTGCAGGGGATTGCGGCACAACTCCGGATTGACCGGCAGGCCGGCCAGCAGCACTTCGTAATGCAGGTGCGGGCCGGTGGTGAAGCCCGAGGAGCCAACGAATCCAAGGATGTCGCCACCACGCAGGATAGAGCCGGGCCGCAGGCCCGGCATTACGCGGTGCAGATGAGCATAGATCGTCTCTACTCGACTGCTGTGCCGCAGGCGCACATAGATTCCGGAATGGTCCTGCATGCCAACCGCTTCCACCGTGCCGAACTGCGCGGCGTACACCGGCGTGCCGGTCGGCGCTCCGTAGTCCACGCCGTTATGGATTACCTTCCTGCGCATGACCGGATTGATCCGCTCCCCGAAGGGAGATGTCACCCGCAAATGCAGCAGCGGCGCCCGCAGCGAGCGGAGCTCCGGCTCGTCGCCGGGGGTGATGCCGTGTTTCCGGGACGCGGCCGGCCATGGCACGACCGGGCCTTCTTCCTCGTATTGTTGCTGCACCGGGGCGGCGGCATGAACGATAGGCGATAGAGGGGTGACAACGACCGCGAACAGTCCGAGCCACCATGCTCCCGGGGAAAAATATCGGGCCTTTGACATTGCAACCCTCCTCCGGCTTCCTCCCGCCAATCAGGGTGGAAACTGCCGTTCCTACCGCGCCTTCAGCGCATTGTTACGGTCGATTTCTGTCGTTATGAACTTGATCCAGTTTGCCGCTGCTTCGCCGTTTGGAGAAGAATTCGGAATCGCTCCGAACACACTTTTCGCCTGCGCCAGCTTGCCGTCGTTGTAGTAGGCCGTGCCCAGCTGCATGCGCATGCTGTCGGCGCTGCCCACATCCTTGGCTTTCAATGCAGCGTCGAAAGCTCCGGCGGCCTTGGCCCAGTCGCCCTGCTGCATATAGGCCTGTCCCAGGTAGTTGTAGTGCTTGGACTCGCCGCTCATCGACGCCAGCTTGTTCAGCACGGGAATCGATTCGTCGATATCCTTGGCCAGGCTCAGCGCTTGAGCCAGCAGTTGCAGGTTCTCGATGTTGAGTTCGAGGGTCTTGTCGCGCAGCCTGGCCTTGAGCAGGTCCACCGCGCGCTGCGGCGCATCCTGCGCCATATACAGCCGCGCCACGTTGAGGATGTCGGCGGCCTGGCTGACGTAGCCGCCGATATAGGCGACATGCATCATTTCGGCTTGCTTCTTCTGGTCGCCCTGCAGGCCATACAAGCCGGCGAGCTGCACGAAATAAGTGTCCTTGGGATAAGTCGCGACCAGCACTTCCATCACCTTGGTGGCGTTCGCATAGTCCTTCATCTCGTAGAACACGGCGCGCAGCAGGCCCAGCCAATTCTCCTTGAAGGGCTGATTGCGCTGCTTGGCGACGGCCAGGGCCTTGATGATCGGGCCCTTCGCCGCGGCATAGTCCTGCATCTGGTAGTAGGCCTGGGCCATCAGGATGTAGGCGTCGGGCTGCACGTCCTGCACCACTCCGAACCACTTCTTCATCACTTCGACGGAGCGCTTGTAATCCTCCATCAGGAACAGCGTCTGGGCCAGTGAAAACAACGCATTGTCGCGCAGGCCTTCGGGCAGGTTATTTTGCTTGAGCACTTGCACGTAAGCATCGACAGCCCGCTTGTTGTCGTCCTCGCTGCGGAAAATCGCCGCATAGAGATTCCACAGCGTAGCCTTTTCGAAGTCGTTGAGCTTCTCGTACTTGGCCTTGAGCGGATCCAGTGCCGACTCGGCCCCCTTGTAGTCCTTGGCCTCGAACGCCTTCTGGGCTGCCTCCATCTGTTTGTACGTCGCCTGGCTCAGGGTCTGGGTGATCCTGGTCTGGGGCTTTTCCGGCTTCTTGTCGTCGGCGCGGCTCAGCCCGGCGGAACCGCCCAGCACTACACTGATCACTACCGCGGCGAGCATCACGGCAAAACGGCGCTGGAAATGCATGGCACTCATTTCTTGTCCAGCTTGAATGTGATGACATGCCGCACATGCTCGACACGGACGGGCTTGCCGTTCTCGACGCGCGGCTTGTACTTGAATTTCAGCACTGCCTTCTTGGCGGCGTCGTCGAAAACGCCCTTGGGCTGGGATTCAAGCACGGACGGATCCGCTGTGGCCCCGGTCTCGGTCACCGTGAATTCCAGCAGTACATAACCTTCGATGCCCCTGGACGCAGCACTCTCCGGATACATCGGCGCCACTTTCACGATCGGCAGGTATTCGCCGTCGGAAGCGGACAGCGCGAAGCCGGTATTCTTGGCGACGTCCTTGTCGACCTTCATCGGCCCGATGTTGACGGTATTGCCGCTTGGACCCTCCACCTGCATTTTCTGCGTCGGGATCTCGGGGGCCTTTTCCTTCTCCGGCAGCTGCGGCGGCGGCTTGCGCTCGCGGGTCTCGACTTCGAAGCTTTTCTTCAACCGCACGAAATCGATGGTCGGCAGGGATTCAAGCTTGTTCGATCCGGCCCCGCTATGTGTGATCAAGGCGTGCAGCAACCAAAACATGCCCACGATCAGGGCTACGCCCATCAGCAGGGGCGGACCGAATCGCAAGGGACCTAGGTTCGCGCCCATGGTCTAGCCGCCCTGGCCTTTGGTCGCCACAGATACCGTCAGAATGCCGCCGGCCCGGACCTGGTCCATGACCTTGGTCATCACACCGGACTCGGAGTCTTTATCGGCAAGAAGCACCACCGTGTCCTCCGGACGCTCCGCATGCATGCGCTCCACATTGGCACGTACTTCAGGCAGGGTCACCTTCTTGCGGTCCATCCAGATATCCCCGTTGGGCCGGATGGCGATGAGGATGTTGCCGTTGTCGCGGTGTTCGGAAGTCAGCGCGTCCGGCTCCACCACCTTGACCCCGGCCTGTTTGACGAAGGAGGTAATGATGATAAAAAAGATCAGCAGGTTGAGGACGAAGTCCAGCATCGGCGCCAGGTCGATGCCGTGGTGGTCGTCACTGCCTTCGTGTCGGGGTGCGCGCATAAAAATCCTAGTGTCGCGCAGCGACACTGCTACCGTCCCTCTCCCCTCGGGGGAGAGGGGGGGACCAGTCGCGGAGCGATTGGTGGGGTGTG
>Ga0302314_10015047_pt1 | contig 13180 bp, 13 predicted proteins | sample III_Palsa_N2_3_FD_200533 | JGI IMG/M metagenome (GOLD analysis project Ga0302314, IMG submission 200533) | Peat permafrost microbial communities from Stordalen Mire near Abisko, Sweden - III_Palsa_N2_3 | ecosystem: Environmental > Terrestrial > Soil > Palsa > Peat permafrost | place: Sweden...
GAGAACGGCAACATCCGCTTCGACCGCGTCGTGCTCACCGGCAGCATCGTGCGGCGCGACTTTCCGTGGGGCTCGACGCTGCTTCGCAAGCGCTGGCTGCAAGCCGTTCGCAACGAGCGCGCCACCGGCGACTGGGTGGTGCGCGCCGCCGAGCTGTTCGCCCGCCTGGCCGGCCCGATCGCCCCGCGCGCCGGCGCCAGCGGCGCGAACGGCTTCATCGCACCGTGCAAGGGCGTGCACGAGCACCGCATCGCCGGCGGCCACAGCGAGGTGCTCAACATCTCGAACTACGACAAGTGGGCGCGCTTCATCGCCTACCCGCGCCTGCCTGACGATCACCTGCGTCGCGTGCGCATGCTGGTGCAGCAGATCCGCGCGCTCGCGGCGTCGCAGCTGGGCGTGGACGTGGCGCTGGTGCGCGCCAACATCTTCGTGCCGAGCGCCAGCGCATTGCGCATGATCCCGGGCGCCTGGGACAACATGACCTGGGCGCCAGAGCACGACATCGAACTCGAGCTCGACCACGGCAGCACCGGTCGCGCGTTCACGGACGGCACGCCGTTCTCGATCCGTCGCCGCGGTGCCAGCTGGAGCGCCGGCGTGCTGCCCGGCCCCGAACAGGACAAGCTCAATCCGCGCCTGCAATGGGTGCTGTCGCTGCCGATCGGGCGTCTCGTCACGCACGACGACCTCACCGTGGCGCAGGACGTGGTGGGCGTACTCAACGTCGACGGGCTCGACAGCATTCCGGCGATGCTGCAGACTCCCGGCGATCCGACGCTGAAGACCCTCGTCTTCACGCTGTGGGCCTCGACGGAGAAAATCCGCGAATCGCTGGCCCTGGCCAACACGGGAGAACCGCTGCATGACGATTGACCTCCACGCGACCTGCCCCGCCACTGCGGAATTCCACGAAGAGATCGTGCAGTTCGTCTTCCGCTCTGCCGTGTCCACCGGGTTGCTGCAGAACGCCCGCGCGATGCTGGACGCGGCGCCGAGGGAGCTCGCAGAGTCCTTCGAGCAGGCGGTGCGCACATCGGGCCTCGCATCCTGAGCGCCGCGCCCGCTTCGCGCATCGTCACCGAGGCCGAGCTGGCCGACCTGGTGGCGCGCGCCCGCGCCGTGCTGCCCAACGCGCACGCGCCCTATTCCGACTTCCGCGTCGCCGCCGCGGTGCTCGACGACCAGGGCCGCGTGCACCTGGGCGTCAACGTGGAGAACGCGTCGTACGGCCTCACCAACTGCGCCGAGCGCGTGGCGATCGGCGTCGCCGTCGCGGCCGGCGCGAAGCGCATCCTGGCCGTCGGCGTCACCGCCGCGAAGCTGCACCCGATCACGCCCTGCGGCGCCTGCCGCCAGGTGATCCGCGAGTTCGCCGACGCCGACGCACCGGTGGCCAGCGATGCGCCGGACGGCAGCCTGGTGGTCACGACTGCCGGCGACCTGCTGCCGGGCGCGTTCCTGAGCCTGGTGCAGGTGCCATAGCTCAGAGTGCCGCAGCCAGTTCTTTGACCAGTTGCGCTGCCGGCACCGCGCGGCACCCGCTCACGTTCTGCCCCGCCCACAAGGGAGAGAAGTCGCCGCTGCCCGCCTGTTCTGCCGCTGCACGCAATGGCGCGAGTGCATTGACGGCCGACGGGAACGCCGGCGCCAGCGTGCTGATCGCCCCGAGCTCGCGCATCAGCCGATTGACGATGCCGCGCGCCGGGCGTCCGGTGAAGAGATTGGTCAGCGCCGTGCTTCGCGCCGCTTCGGATTGCAACGCAGCGCGATGCACGGCGCTGGTGGTGGCCTCCGCGCAGAGCAGGAAGGCCGTGCCGAGCTGCACGGCGCTGGCCCCCAGTCGCAACGCCGCGGCGACGCCCGCCGCGTCCGCGATGCCGCCCGCAGCGATCACCGGCACGCGCACCGCGGCGACCACCTGCGGCAGCAAGGCCATCGTCCCCATCTGCGTGCCGATGTCGAGCGCCGTCCCCGCCGGCAGGAAGATGCCGCGATGGCCGCCGGCCTCCGCGCCCTGCGCAACGATGGCGTCGACGCCTTGCGCGGCCAGCCACTGCGCCTCCGCCACCGTCGTCGCCGACGCCCACACCTGCGCCCCCGTGCGCCTGACGCGCTCGAGCAGGTTCGCGGGCGGCAGCCCGAAATGGAAACTGACCACCTCGGGCCGCAACGCTTCGACCGCGTCGGCCGCCTCGTCGCCGAACGGCAGTCGTCCCGGGCCGTTCGAGATCGCGGAGAAGGACAGGCCCAGCTCCTCGTAATAGGGCCGTAGCGCGTCGCGCCAGGCGGCCTCGCGCACGGGGTCGGCTGCGGGCGGCGAATGGCAGAAGAAGTTGAGGTTCACCGGCAGCCCGCCGTCGCGTCGCAGCTCGCCCACCGCGTCGCGCAAGGCCTGCGGCGACATCGCCGCGCCGGGCAGCGAGCCGAGGGCGCCGGCGCCCGATACGGCCGTCGCCATGGCGGCGCCCTGGACGCCGGCCATCGGGGCCTGGATGAGGGGGAGCTCGAGGCCCAGGCGAGCGGTGAAGGAGCGGGCAGCGGTGGAATCATGCATCCGCGCATCGTCGCACCGACCGACTGTCCCGATTCACGCAGGGGCCTCCTGTCCGGGCATGGGCATTGCCGACCCAGGCCACCTCCCCGTCGCATGTCGGCGGACTCGACAACCCATCAGGAACTTTCATGAAAACCAGCTCGCTGACCCTGCTCTCCGCCGCCGCACTGACCCTCGCCGTGTCTTTCGGCGCCCAGGCACAAGCGCCCGCCAAATTGTCCGGCCAGGACAAGTCGTTCCTGAAGGATGCGGCCGAAGGCGGCAATGCCGAGATCTCGGGCAGCCAGGTCGCCCTCACGCAGTCGGCCAATGCCGACGTGAAGGCGTTCGCGCAGCAGATGGTCGACGACCACGGCAAGGCCAACGCCGAGCTGAAGGGCCTGGCCGAGCAGAAGGGCGTGAAGGTGTCGGACACGCCGTCGATCACGAAGAAGACGGAGATCAAGATGCTGTCCGAGCGCAAGGGCTCGAGCTTCGACCAGCACTACGCCGACTCGATCGGCGTGAAGGCGCACGAAGACACGATCAAGCTGTTCCAGAAGGAAGTGGACAAGGGCAGCGACGCCGACGTGAAGGCCTGGGCCTCGAAGACGCTGCCGACGCTGCAGCAGCACCTCGAGATGGCGCAGGCGCTGAAGACGAAGGCCGACGCCGAGCCGAAGTGATGGTCGCACGCCGGGCCCGCACACGGGCCTGGCGCTTGCCAGCAAGTAAACGCCCCTTTCACGCGACACTCCAAGGACTCGGCCATGCGACAGATCGTTGTCGGTACGTTCGACCAGCAGGACGCCGCGCGCGCCGCCATCGCGGCGCTCGCCAACGACCGCTTCGATCCGCGGCGTGTCCACGCCATCGAGACGCGCGCGCCCGAGTTCGACGCCGAACCCGCGCCGCCGCCCATCGTCGATGACAGCATGGTCGACCACCTGCGCAACTTCTTCGCCGGCCTGTTCGGCGTCGGACACGATGTCACGTCGTACGCGGCGGCGATGCGACGCGGTGGCGCCGTCGTGCGCGTCGACGTCGATGACCAGCCGCAGGCCGTACGGGCGGAACTGGCATTCGCGAAGGCCGGGGCAATCGACATCACGCGGCGCGAAAACTAGCGCTCGTTCGATCCGTCGACGGTCTCGTGGTTCACCCTGTCACCAGCGTGACACGTCGCGTTTTCGAGCACAGGCAACCGGCGGCGCATCCCGTATGCTCGCGCCGGACCTGCTCCGCAATACCTGGGGAGTCGCGTCACTCCTCATGAACCTGAAGCAACAGCAGCTCCAAGCCCAGCGCCTGAACACGACCACCATGACCTTGGTGAGTTCGTTGCTGCAGTCTTTTCTGATTGGCCTGTTCGCGTTCACGGGCGCCGCCACGTGGGGCGTGGCGATCGGCTTCCTGCTCCTGAGCGTGGGCAGCACCGGTTTCTTCCTCATTGCGGTGCTCCGCGGCTGGAACCTGCGCTACAAGGACCGATGGCTGCTGTGGGCGCAATTGCTCGCCAACTACGTCATCCAGCTGATCTTCATCGTCGCAGCCCCCAAGCTGTGGATCATCTTCCTGGCCTCCAGCCTCGTCTCGTTCAACTACGCGATGCTGGGCTTCACGCCGCGCCAGTTCCGCTGGACCTGGCTAGGCTTCGGCGCGACGACCGCGCTGGCGCTGTTCATCGGCCGCGATCGCTTCGCCTACCCGGAACTGACCAGCGTCAACATCGCGCTGCTGTGGCTGTTCTTCTTCCTCGCCGTGCGCCGCCTGGCGCTGCTCGGCCTGCAGTTCAGCACACTGCGCGCCGAGCTGTCGCAGCGCAATCGCGAGCTGACGCTGTCGATTGCCCGCGTCCAGGAGCTCGCCAGCCACGACGAGCTCACCGGGGTCTTCAACCGGCGCCATTTCATGGAACTGCTGCTGGACGAGCGCGAGCGATCGCACCGCACGCAGCAGCCCTACTCGGTGGCGTTGTTCGACCTCGACCACTTCAAGACGATCAACGACCGCTTCGGCCACGCCGGCGGCGACGCGGTGCTGCGCGACTTCTGCACGCTGGTGCAGGCCCACATGCGCGTGACCGACCGCTTCGCGCGCTGGGGCGGCGAGGAGTTCGTGCTGCTGATGCCGGTGACGACGCCTGTCGAGAGCGCGTCGCTGGCGGTGGAGCGCATCCGCAGCGCGGTCGCGTCCCATGACTGGAGCAGCATGTCCGCGTTGTCGGCCGACATGCGCGTGACGGTGTCGGCGGGCGTGGCCACCTGCGTGTCGGGCGAGTCGGCCGAGGCGCTGATCGCGCGCGCCGACGCCGCGCTGTACCAGGCCAAGGACGCCGGCCGCAACTGCTTCGTGATGGCGGCTTAGAAACTCGTCAGGAACAGGCCGGCCACGGCCGCCCCCATCACCGCCGTCGCGGCCCAGCCGAAGAAGCGATGGCGCAGGCTCATCGTGAGGTGGCCCATGAGCTTCTTCGACTGCCCGATCCACATCATCGCCACCATGATGGGCACCGAGATCACGCCGTTGACGATCGCGCTCCACACCAGCGCCTTGATCGGATCGACGACCTGCAGCGTGCTCATCAAGGTGCCGATGACCGTCGCGGCGATGATGATCACGTAGAAGCCGCGCGCCTCGTGGAATCCGCGCGAGAGCCCGGCCTTCCAGCCGAAGGCCTCGCTGACCGCGTAGGCCGCGGAGCCGGCGAGGACAGGCACCGCGAGCAGGCCGGTGCCGATGATGCCGAGTGCGAAGATCGCGAAAGCGAACTCGCCGGCCACCGGACGCAACGCCTCGGCCGCCTGCGACGAGGTCTGGATGTTGGTGATGCCGTGCATGTTCAGCGTGACGGCCGTCGCGATCACGATGCACAGCGCGATGACGTTGGAGAAGATCATGCCGAACGACGTGTCCTGCTTGATGCGCGACAAGTGCTCCGCCGCGTATTCCGGATGCTTGCGCAGCGCCGCGGCCTCCGGGCGGCGCGCGTTGTCTTCCACCTCCTGCGAAGCCTGCCAGAAGAACAGGTACGGGCTGATCGTGGTGCCGAGCACCGCCACCACCATCGCGGCGTAGTCGTTCATCGACGTGCCCGGAGGGATGAAGCGCCACGGCATCAGTCCTTCGATCGCCACCTGGCGCCACGGCACCGAGACGGACAGGATCACGGCGACATAGGCGAACAGCGCGAACGTGAGCCACTTCAGCACGCGCACCGTGCGCTCGTACGAGAACGCCACCTGGCAGACGATGGACAGCACGCCGAACGCCACCACGTACAGCGCCGCGTGGCCGCCCACCAGCAGGCGCACGCCCTCGCCCATCGCACCGATGTCGGCCGCGATGTTGATGGTGTTGGCCACCACCAGCAGACCCACCAGCACCAGCGTGAGCCAGCGCGGGCAGATCTTGGCGATGTTGGCGCCCAGCCCTTCGCCGGTGACCCAGCCGATGCGCGCGGACAGCATCTGGATGCCGATCATCAGCGGCGTGGTCAGCAGCAGCGTCCACACGAGACCGAAGCGGAACTGCGAGCCGATCTGCGAGTAGGTGGCGATGCCGCTCGGGTCGTCGTCGGCGGCACCGGTGATCAGGCCGGGGCCCAGGCGCCGGGCGAGACCGTTGATCTGGCCATTGAGTTTCGCGTTCATGTCAGCACTCCCCGTGGAGGCGAAGGGCACGAGACGCGGCCGGGCCGCGATTCGCAAGCGGCGGTGCCGCGATGAGGAGCGAGAAGAGGAATTGCATGCGGGACTCCTCCGGGCGTCGGGTCGGACGCTGGCGGATGGACGCGCGAGGCGTCGAATGGAGAACCGGGAAGAAGCGCAGGGGCGTGAGGCGCCCCGGTGACGGGCTTGCTTGCCGGGCGGTAGAGAAGTGAGGTGCCTTCTCCGCCCGTGACAGCAAGCCGGTGTGCCCTAGGCTTGCGATGTGGACGACGAAGGCACGCAACTAGGATGTGAGTCCATGTTCCTGAGCTTGTCGTGATCGAAGCGCGGATTATCGGCAGCGTTGCGAAGCCGGGTCAAGCGACTTCGCGCACGCGTCGCCTTGGATCTGAAGCCGCGCTGTCGCTGCCAAGGCACGCCAACTGCTGTGCGGCTGGATGAGTCTCTCCCCGCCAACCGGTCGACGGCTGCGCCCGCATTCGCGCGCGGGCCGCGTCGCGCTGGCGGTGTTCGTCGCCCTGGTCGCCTTCTTCTGGGCGTTCGACTGGAACTGGTGTCGACCGCTGCTGCGCCACTACGTGATGTCGCATTCCGGCCGCAGCTTCGAGTTCGAGGACCTGAAGGTGCACTGGCGCCACGGCCTCGATCCGACGATCGAGTTTCGCGGCCTGACGATCCAGAACGCATCGTGGGCGGCCTCGAAGGCCCCGTTCCTGCACGCCGGCCGCATCGCGGCGACGATCTCCTGGCGCAGCCTGGGCTCGGACATGACCGTCGTGACCCTGATCGAGCTGGACGATGCCCAGGTCGACATGGAGCGCCTGGCCGATGGCCTGCGCAACTGGCGCCTGGGCCATCCCGACGACCGCGGGCCGCCGCGCGTGCGCGTCGAGGCGCTCGATGCGCGGCGCAGCCAGTTGCACACGATCCATCGCGGCATCGGCCTGGAGGCCGATGTCAGCACCACACCGCTGGCGGCTCCCGAGCCTGTCGACGGCCACCCGGACGTGCCGTTGACGAAACTGCTCGTGTTCAAGGGGCAGTTCCGGGACGACCCGTTCGACGGCGAGGCGCGCGTGAGCGACATCCTGGCCTTCGGTGCAACGCCGAGAAAGTTCTCGCTGCGGGGGGTGGCACGCTCCGGCGCACTTCGCCTGGAGGCCGCCGGCCTCACGAACGACGTGCACGCATTGGGCGACCTGGATTGCGACATCAGGTTGTCCGCATCGGGCATCGGCCCGTACCGCCCGTTGCCGGAAGCCCTCGCGCGCCTGCGCCCGCTCGTCGCGCAAGGCCATGTCACGAAGGACGGCGATACGTGGACGGGCTCGGACGTGCATCTGCGCGCGGGCCGACAAACGGCGCTCGTCGCCGACGTGGCCTTCACCGGCAACATGAAGAGCGACACGCCGCGCCGCACGCTCAAGGCCACGTTGCGCGACGCCGTCGTCGATGTCGATGACCTGTTGCTGCTGCGCGGCAAGACGCCGTCCGGCGAGGATCACGCGCTGTCGACGACGCCGCTGGATCTGGCTCAGCTGCGCGAGCTCGACGCGGATGTAGCCCTGAAGAATGCGCGCTTCACCGGCGCCGAACGCGGGATGGCGCAGACCTTGCGCGCGCACGCGACGCTGGTCAACGGTGTCGCGCGCCTGCAGACGTTGGACTTCGGCCTCGCCGATGGCCACGTCTCGGGCTCGCTGCAGCTGGACGCTTCGCGCACGCCGGCAGACCTCGCGCTGGATCTGGATGCGCACGGGCTGCGCATAGCCCAGATCTCGTCCACGCTGGCCAGCAGCGGCGCGCTGATCGGTGTCATCGACGCGCACGCAGAGCTCAAGTCGCGCGGCGACTCATCGCGCGCACTCGCCAACGCCGCAAGCGGCACGGTCACGATCTCGCTGGCCGACGGCGCCACGGTGTCGAAGCGCCTCGATGCCAAGCTCGGGTTGAACGGCGGCGAATGGCTGCGCACGCTGTTCGACAAGTCGGCCCGCGTGCCGGTGCAATGCGGCGCCGTGACGCTGGCGCTGGATCACGGCGTGGCCACCAGCAGGCATTTCGTGTTCGAGACCGCGGACACCGCGCTCGCCGGCCATGGCACGATCAAGCTCGCCGACGAGACGCTGGACGCCACCGTCACTCCGGCGCACAAGAAGCTCGCGCTGCTGTCCCTCGACAAGGCGATCCATGCCGAGGGATCGTGGCACGACGTCAAGATTTCGCTGAGGCCGCCGTCCGACGACGTGCCGGCGCGTTGCGACGCAGCGCGTCAGGCTTCGAGAGCCCGAGCCCTGCCGATGCCGTGACGCGCCGCGCGGTCATCGAGCAAAGGCACCAACGCGACGATCGCCACGACCAGCAGCACCAGCAGGCCCAACGCCCAGGTGAGGCTGGTCGCCTGGGCGAGCCAGCCGATCAGCGGCGGACCGAGCAGCAGACCCGAGTAGCCAAAGCCCGACAACAGCGCGACGGCGCGCGCGGCGGGAGCGTCTGCGGCGGCACCGCCCGCGAGCGCATCGGCGCGCCGGCCGGCGGCGGCAAATGCGGTGGGCACGACGGTGGCCATGCCCAGGCCCAACAGCACGAAGGCGATCATCGCGGTGTCGACGCGTGCGAGCAGCAGCGCGCCCGCGAGCGCCGCCGCGCCGAGCGCGGTGAACAGCCGCAGCAGTCGCACGCTGCCGAACAGTTCGAGCAGGCGGTCGCCCACCAGGCGCATCGTCGTCATGGCCCCCGCGAACACGGCGTAGCCGAGCGCAGCCAGCGATTCGCTGGCCCGTGCCTTGTCATGCAGCCACACCGCACTCCAGTCGGCGAGCGCGCCTTCGGTGAGGAAGGCGCAGAAGCAGATCACGCCCAATCCCAGCAGCACGCGGTCGACACGCGGCCCCCGACGCTTGAAGCTCATCGACGGCCGCATCGCTGCGGGCGCGGCCGTAGCCCGCAGCGGCAGGCGGGTGCGCATCAGCAGCATCAGCGCGAGCAACAGCACGCCGGCGAGGGCCACCGCCATGCCGATCAGGTGCAGCAGCGGCGGCAAACCCGCACGCGCGGCCAGACTGCCGGCACCGGCGCCGACCAGGCCGCCCGCGCTCCACGCGCCGTGCAGAGAAGACATGATGGGGCGCGAGACCCGGGCCTGCACATCCACGGCCAACACGTTCATCGCCACCTGCATGGTGCCGAGCGCGGCGCCCATCTCGAGCATCACGAGCACCAGTGACGGCACGATGCCGGTCAGGAACGGCATCGGCAACATCAACAACAGCACGACACCGGCCAGCAGCGCGAGCTGACGGGCCCCGAGCAGCTGCGCGCCCTTGCCGGCCAACGGAAACGACAGCAGCACGCCGCACGACATCGCGAACAGCACGCTGCCCAGTGCGCCATCGCTCAGGGCCATGCTTTCGCGCAAGGCGGGGATGCGCGAGACCCAGGACGCGAAGGCCGCGCCATTGACGAAGAACACCAGGCCGACGCCCCAACGTGCGCGCGAGATCGTCGCCGCCTGAGCGGAAGAGAGGGGCGGTGCTGCGTCGTTCATGCTCGAATCCTAACGATCAATTTTCCTTAGTCAAGCAATATCGAGCATATTCGAGCACACAACAAGGGATTCGCGACTACAATGCGAACCATTGCACCGCACGACAGCCCGATCTGGAACGCCCTTGAACACCGACACGCAATCGCCCCGCTTCAACGCCGAACGCCAACGCCGCATCGAGGAGATGCTGCGTGAGCGGGGGCGCGTCGAAGTGCTCGAACTTGCTCGAATGCTGCAGGTCTCCGAGCACACGGTCCGACGCGATCTGCTGGCGCTTCAAGGCCAGGGCCTGCTGCAACGCACCCACGGCGGCGCCGTGACGCTGGACACGCAACGCCTGGGACTGGGCGCGCGTACTGCGGTGCTGGCCGATGCGAAGGCCGCCGTCGGCCGCGCCGCGGCGGCACTCGTCGAGCCCGGCCAGACGGTGGTGCTGGATGCCGGCTCGACGCCGTTGGCGATGGCGCGCGCGCTGACGGTGCGTCCGCTGACGGTGATCACCAGCTCGCTGGACGTCGCAGCGATCTTCGCCGGCGACACGCAGGTGCAGATCGCGTTGACCGGCGGCACGTGGCAGCACGAGAACCGCGCGCTGTGGGGCCCGGCCGCCGTCGCGATGCTGGCGAACTGCCGCGCCGACTGGGCGGTGCCGGGCGCCTGCGCGATCGACGCGACGCTGGGCGTCAGCGCGCCGGACGAAGCCGATGCCGCGCTCAAGCGCGCGATGATCGCGTGCGCCCGCCGCACGCTGATCCTGGGCGACCACTCGAAGCTCGGCAGCACGGCACCGTTCCATGTGGCGCCGTGGTCGCAGGTGCATGCGCTGCTGATCGACGAGCCATGGGCCGAAGGGGAGGCTGCAGGCGTGCCGGTGGTGGTCGCTCAGTCTTCGTAGAACCTGGGAATCGGACCTCTTTGCGGCGTCGTGTCGCCGCCGAGGTCGAGCATCAGCTTGTCGACGAAGCACCAGCCCCAGCCTTCGGGCGGATCGTAGCCTTCGATGATCGGATGCGTCGTCGCGTGGAAGTGCTTGGTGGCATGACGGTTCGGGGAATCGTCGCAGCAGCCCACGTGGCCGCAGATGCGGCAGACCCTCAGGTGCACCCACTCGTCGCCGGTCTTCAGGCATTCCTCGCAGCCGAGCGCACTCGGCGTGACGGTGGCGATCAAATGGGTGTGCGTGCAGCGCTTGCTCATCAGGTGGCCTCGGGTCGCGACAAGGGAGCGAATCATTCTGCGCGCAACCGGCGCCGCGTGTCACGAGCGATTCATGCAACTGTCTTAGGCTGACACCGAAGGCGAGACGTATTGTCTCGGGAGCCCCGCATGAAGATCCTCATCGTCACGGACGCCTGGACGCCGCAGATCAACGGCGTCGTGCGGACGCTGCAGATGACCGTGCGCGAGCTTGTCGCGCTGGGACATGCGGTCGAGATCCTGTCGCCGGACCTGTTCCGCTCCATCCCCTGCCCCGGCTACGCCGAGATCCGGCTGGCGCTGGTCGGCCGCGGCCAGGTGCGCCGGCGCATGCTGGCCCTGGCGCCGGACGCGCTGCACATCGCCACCGAAGGCCCGCTCGGGATCCATGCCCGCGCCGTCGCCCGCGAGCACGCGTGGCCGTTCACGACGGCGTATCACACGCGCTTTCCGCAATACCTGCGCGCCCGCCTGCCCATTCCGCTGGCGGTCAGCTACGCCTTCCTGCGCCGCTTCCATGACGCCGGCGTCGCAACCCTGGCCGCGACGCCGGCGATCGTCGATGACCTGTTCGCCCACGGCTTCGCGGCACCCCGCGTGTGGTCGCGCGGCGTGGACACCGCCTTGTTCAATCCGGACGGTCCGCGCGAGCCGCGCGGCAGTGGCCCGGTATTCCTGCACGTGGGTCGCATCGCCGTCGAGAAACAGGTCGACGAGTTCCTGAAGCTCGACCTGCCCGGAGAGAAATGGGTGGTCGGCGACGGCCCGGAACGCGCCCGCCTGCAGGCCGCCTACCCGCAGGCGCGCTGGTTCGGCGCGCTGCAGGGCGAAGCGCTGGCGCGCGTGTTCCGCAGCGCCGACGTGAAGGTGTTCACCAGCGTCACCGACACGTTCGGCCTGGTGCTGATCGAGGCGATGGCCAGCGGCACGCCGGTGGCCGCGTTTCCCGTCGCGGGCCCGATCGACGTCGTCGGCACGTCCGCCGGCGGCGTGCTCGACGCCGACCTGCGCCGCGCCTGCCTGGCCGCCCTCGCCCTCCCGCGTGACGGCGCGCGCGCGCACGCGATGACGTTCAGCTGGGCGGCGGCCACGCGGCAGTTCGTCGATGCGTTGCCGACGATCGCGCAGCTTGCGGCCACCGGCGGGTTGGTCAACGCCCCGACATGACCTCGGACAGCACGGCAAGTTCCGGTTGACGCACGCCCGGTCGCAGCGCCTCGTCGTCCTCGTTCGTCGCCGGCTTGCCGCGATGGTCGCGCGTCGACCAGTCGAGGATCTCGAGCCGGCCGTCGGGATGCTCGACGAGTGCCGTCAGGCTCTCCACCCAGTCGCCATCGTTGCAATACAGCACGCCGTCGATCATGCGCATCTCGGCGTGGTGGATGTGGCCGCAGATGACGCCGTCGGCGCCGCGCCGGCGGGCTTCGCGTGCCACCGCCATCTCGAAGTCGCCGATGTAGCTCACCGCGCGCTTGACCTTCTGCTTCAGGTACTTCGACAGGCTCCAGTACGGCAGGCCCATGCGCGCGCGCAGCGAATTGAAATACTTGTTGAGCTTGAGGATGAAGGTGTACAGCGAGTCGCCGACGTAGGCCAGCCACTTGGCGCACTGGATCACGCCGTCGAACAGGTCGCCGTGCGTCACCCACATCCGGCGGCCGTCGGCCGTCTCGTGCATCCATTCATGCACGACCTCGACGCCGCCGAACTCGTGCTCGACGTACCTGCGTGCGAACTCGTCGTGATTGCCCGGCACGAAGATCACGCGCGTGCCCTTGCGCGCCTTGCGCAAGAGTTTCTGGATCACGTCGTTGTGGGCCTGCGGCCAGTACCAGGAGCGGCGCAGTTGCCAGCCGTCGATGATGTCGCCGACGAGGAACAGCTGGTCGCAATCGACCTGCTTGAGGAAGTCCAGCAATGCGTCGGCTCGACAGCCGGGCGTGCCCAGGTGAAGGTCGGAGATCCAGACCGTGCGCACACGAATGGACGCGCCATCGCGCGGCCGGTTGTCTGCAGACGGCGGGGCGAGGGGGTGGGCATGGCGGTCCATGGCTCGTCATCGTGCGCCCGGCGCATGATGGTGGCGCGACAGCGGCGTGACGATTGCGTGACTCCAATTGAAAAGAGACCCCGCCTGGCGCGGGCCTTGCATCGCTGATACAACACGACGACTCCAGGAGCAGCACGACATGAAGCAAAAGCCCGTTCTCACGCGCGACGACGTCGCCC
>Ga0302314_10015048_pt1 | contig 13179 bp, 4 predicted proteins | sample III_Palsa_N2_3_FD_200533 | JGI IMG/M metagenome (GOLD analysis project Ga0302314, IMG submission 200533) | Peat permafrost microbial communities from Stordalen Mire near Abisko, Sweden - III_Palsa_N2_3 | ecosystem: Environmental > Terrestrial > Soil > Palsa > Peat permafrost | place: Sweden...
GCCCACTGCGCCTCGTTCAATTCATAGCGCTTCGCGCCCATCAGCCCGCTCCGAATCATCACATCGGAGCCGGATTGATTCAGCACCTCTCAGCGCTGGGAATCCTGAATGTCGATTGGTCCTAGTCCTGACCGATGGCGGCGAGACCTACACGTTCACCCTCGCGGGCGGCATCGCCGGCGCCTACCCGGTGCTCAGCGATGGCCACGGCGGCACGCTGATCGATCCCAAGGCGCTCGCCTTCGCCCAGAATGCCGCGGCGTTCGCACCGACGGACGCGGCGAAGACGGCGCTGGTGTCGGCCACCTCGCCCACCGCCCAGACGCCATTCACGCGCGCGGTCGCGTCGGCGTCGGCTGGGCATCCCTGACGGTCCGGCTGACGTCCCAAAGCGGACAAGCGCCCGGCGCTGATCTCTTGGTCGAGGTGCGCAGATTCCCACGATAGGTGTCGTGTCGACCGATGCCTGAAAGGGACGTCTGGTGATTGGCCACACCGACGACGCGGCGCGCGGATCGTGTTCAACCTCACTTCTGCGCAACGTCGGCTCAAGCTATTCTGAAGAACCTGGGGTGGAGATTTTGCAGCATGGCGAAGCTCGTCTTTGGAATGAACCAGTCCCTGGACGGCTACGTCGACCACCTGGAAATTCAGCCAGGTCCGGCGCTCTTTCGCCACTGGATAGAGCATGTGCGCGACCTAGCCGGCAGTGTGTACGGTCGCCGCATGTACGAGATCATGCGCTATTGGGATGAAGACGATCCGGAGTGGGACGCGGAGCGACGCGACTTCGCGGCGGCGTGGCGGCGCCAACCGAAATGGGTCGTGTCGGGCTCGTTGAAGTCCGTCGGCCCCAACGCCACACTTGTCGAGGCTGACCTCGAGGCGGTGGTCCGTGGGCTGAAGGCTCAACTCGTCGGAGAGATTGCCGTCTCCGGACCGGACCTGGCGCAAAGTCTGACCGACCTTGGTCTCATCGATGAGTATCGACTCTACTTCCACCCCATCGTGCTGGGTCGCGGCACGCCTTTCTTCGCTGGCCGGCGGCCCCCGCTCCGCCTTGCGGCCAGCGATCCAGTTGGCGAGGACGTGATCAGGTTGACGTACGTTCCGGCTTAGTCGAGCCGCGGATGCGTCCGAAGGTCGCTTGGTGATGGCGCCTAATGCGAAGATCGCGGTCGAGACTGCCAACAAGCCGGAACTGGTCTCGCTGGCCAAGGTGCTCGTGGTCCGAAAGCGGACATCCTCAACTTCCGAGTGGCGGAGTGATCAGAAGTTGAGGTGTGTCCGAGAAAGCGGCCGCTCGAGTTGACTCGCGTGCGTTGCGAGCCGCAGGGTGTTGGGGTGATCTCCGCTCAACACTCAATCGGGTACCGGGGGTGTTCTGGGCCGACTTGGGATAGACGCGTAATCGAAGCGCTCGCACACCTGATCGCGCAGGCTCGCTTTTGGGTAGAATGGCCTTAGGCGGTCATGTGGGCGTTGGCGGCATCCGCATTCCGCGGCTGCCAGGGGGGCGTTGCGTAATGCTTAAGCGTCAAACGAGTTCGCGGGCGCGGCGGATCGCCAATGCGCCGATCTTTGGTCTTACCCTAGGCGCGCTGATCGGCTTCGCCGGGGCCGCTGCGGCGGCGCCGGCGCTGCCCACGGGCGGGACGGTTCAGGCAGGCGCGGCGACGATCGCCAAGGCCTCGGGCTCGACGCTCACCATCGACCAGAGCTCCAGCCGGGCGATCATCGACTGGTCGAGCTTCTCGATCGGCCAGGGCGGCACGGTGCAGTTCGACAATGGCTCCGGTGCGACCCTGAACCGGGTGACCGGGACCAACCTCTCCTCGATCGACGGCCTGCTGTCGGCGACCGGGGGGGTCTATCTGATCAACCCGAACGGCGTGATCATCGGCAAGAGCGGGGTGGTGGACACCGGCGGGACCTTCGTGGCTTCCACCCAGGACCTCACCAACGCCAGCTTCATGGGTGGCGGGACCCTGACCTTCTCAGGCGCCAGCACGGCTTCCGTCCTCAATCTCGGCCGGGTCGGATCGCTCGGCGGCGACGTGGCGCTGATCGCCTCCAAGGTCGAGAACGACGGGAGCATTACCGCCAGCCAGGGTGATGTGGGTCTCGCCGCCGGCTTCCAGGTGACGATGTCGGACGCCGCCCAGAACGACGGCAAGTTCCAGGTGCGGGTCGGCGGTTCCGGCACATCGGCGACCAACACCGGCTCGATCCAGGCGGCCGAGGCGGAACTGCGCGCCAACGGCGGCAACGTTTATGCACTGGCCGGCAACACCGGCGGGGTCATCGAAGCCACGGGCGTCTCGACCAACGACGGCAAGGTGCTGCTGATCGCCGAGGGCGGGAACGTCACCGCCAACGGGACGATTCAAGCCACGACATCCACCGGCGCGGGCGGCGATGTCGAGACCTCGGGCGAGACCGTGAACTTCGCTGGGCTGACGGTGAAGGCCGGCTCCTGGCTGGTCGACCCAACCAACCTCACCATCGACGCACCCGCTGCCTCAAGCATCGACAACAGCCTGGACCAAGGCACCAGCGTGATCTTGACCACCACGGCCTCGGGGTCCAGCGGCCCCGGCGTGACCGGCAGCGGCGCGGGCGACATCGCCATCGCCTCGGCGGTCAGCTGGTTCACCACAGCGACCCTGACCCTGGACGCCTACCATTCCATCAACATCGACGCGCCGATCACGGCGAGCGGCGCCGGCGGCGTGGTGCTCAACACCAATTACAACAACGTGGGCGGCGGCGGCGACTACGGCTTCGGCCTCACCGCCACGGGCTTCTCCGGCAGCCTGTCGTTCACCAACGCCTCCGGCGCCCTGACCATCAACGGGACCAGCTACACGCTGGAGGCGACGCCGGCGGCCTTGGTCACCGCGATCAACGCCAATAGTTCGGGCAACTTCGCCCTGGCGGCGTCGGGAAGCCTTGGGACCAGCGCCAGCGCCTTCATCCCCACGTTCAGCGGCAACCTCACCGGGCTCGGCCACACCATCAGCGGCATGACCGTCGACGATACCGGCTTCAACGCAGACGACGGCCTGTTCGGCCTGCAGACCGCGGGCGCCATCCGTGACATCGGCCTCGTCGGCGGCTCGGTCATCTCCTATGGCGGTTTCGCTGGCGACCTGGTGGGCTGGCAAAGCGCCGGCTCGATCACCGACGCCTACGCCACCGGCGCGGTCTCGGCGCCCGGCGCCGCGTACGTCGGCGGGCTGGTGGGCGAGGCTGACGGCGCGATCAGTGACGCCTACGCCACCGGCGCGGTCTCGGCGGCGAGCGGCGCGTTCGCCGGCGGCCTGGTGGGCCAGAGCGGCGGCGCCATCAGCGACGTCTACGCCACCGGCGCGGTGTCGGCGACGGGCGGCTACGACGTCGGCGGGCTGGTGGGCGACGAATTACCCAACGCCACGATCACCAACGCCTTCGCCACCGGCGCGGTCTCGGGGAGTTCCTTCCTGGGCGGACTGGCGGGCGAGTCAGCCGGCTCGATCAGCGACGCTTACGCCACCGGCGCGGTCGCGGCGGGCAGCGGCGTCGGCGGGCTGGTGGGCAGTGAAATCGCCGGCACGATCACCGACAGCTACTGGGACAGCCAGACCACAGGCCAGTCGTCGAGCGCCGGCGGGACGCCCGAAACCACGGCCGCGCTGCAGGGCGCGCTGCCGAGCGGCTTCGCGAGCTCGGTCTGGTCGACCGGGACGGGGCTCTATCCCTACCTGACCAACTTCTTCCCGGGCGGCGCGCAGGCGGTCTCGGGCATCGCCTATTCGAACGCGGGGACGACGCCGCTGGCCGGCGGATCAAGCGTCGGCGTGGTGGCGAACGGCGTCAGCCTCGGGACCGTGACCACCGGCGCCAACGGCTACTACTATGTGTTCACCGCCGCCGGCGGCGTGCCCAGCGGCGACAGCGTGCTGGCCTATGCGACCAACTCGGCCACCTACACGGTGTCGACCGGCGCCGCCGACACCAGCGGCGTCAATCTCTATGGCGACACCCTCACCGCCACCACGAGCGACACGCTCTACTCGGCGGCCAGGAGTGATGTGGCCGCCGCGGCGGGCGACGTCACCGCCGCGCAGGCCGCGCTGAGCGGGGTCAGCGCCTTCGACCTCCATGCGACGGGCGCCAGTTTCACGCTCGACCAGGTGGTTTCGACCGCCGGCTCGATCAGCGTGACGACCACGGCCGCGAATGCGCCGATCATCGTCGAGCAGCCGATCACCCTCAGCAATTCAGGCAGCCTCACGGTCGACGCCGCGGGCGTCCTGACCATCGAGGCGCCGGTCATCGTCAGCGGGGCGGGATCGGTGAGCCTGACGGCCGCCGACGGCTACGGTTTCGGCCTCACCGGCTCCGGCTTCCTGGGCAGCCTCTCGTTCACCCGCGGCCAGGGCGCCGGCGCGAGCCTGACCATCGACGGCTCGCCCTACACCCTGATCTATTCGATGGCCGACCTGGCCAGCGAGCTCAATGGCTCCACCGGCGACTTCGCCCTGGCGACCCCGCTGACCTCGACCACCATCTACCCAGGCGCCGTGGTCGCATCGTTCGGCGGGACCTTCACCGGCCTCGGCAACACCATCACCGGCCTGACCATCCATGACGCCGGCGCCCAGTATGTCGGCCTCTTCGGCCAGCAGACCGGCGGCGCCGTCCGCGACATCGGCCTGGTTGGCGGATTGGTCTCGTCGGGAGGCGCCGTCGGCGACCTGGTGGGCCTAGCCGACGCCGGCTTGATCACCGACGCCTACGCCACAGGCAAGGTCTCGGGGACCGGCTACTCCATCGGCGGCCTGGTGGGCCAGGAAGACGGTGCGATCAGCGACGCCTACGCCACCGGCGCGGTCTCGGGGGGGATGGGCGGCGCGGGCGGACTGGTGGGCGGCCTGGGCGCCGGCTCGATCACCGACGCCTACGCCACCGGCGCGGTCTCGGGGGCCTTGGACGTCGGCGGCCTGGTGGGCCAGGAAGACGGCGCGATCAGCGACGCCTACGCCACCGGCGCGGTCTCGGGGGACAGCAACGTCGGTGGGTTGGTGGGCTCTCAACTAAGCGCCGCGATCACCGACGCCTATGCCACCGGCGCCGTCTCGGGGTACGCGGACATCGGTGGCCTGGTAGGCGATCAAGCCGGCGGCTCGATCACCGACGGCTATTGGGACACTGGGACCACCGGGCAGTCGTCGAGCGCCGGCGGGACGGGCCAGACCACAGCGCAACTTCAAGGCGCGCTGCCGACGTTCGCCAACGCCGTCTGGTCGACCGGCCCCGGGCTCTATCCCTACCTGACTAACTTCTTCCCGAACGGCGTGCAGGCGATCTCGGGGATCGCCTATTCGGACAGCGGCGTGACGCCGGCGGCGTCGAACGGCGCCGGGGCGCAGTACGTCTACGTCGATATCGCCGGGTCGCAGAGCTCGGTCACGACCGGCGCCAACGGCTACTACTATCTCGCCACGGCCGCCGGCACGATCTCCGCCGGCGGGACCGCGGTGGTGGCCTATACGCAGACCGGTGGCGCCACGCTCATCGGCGAGAGCCTGATCGCCGCCACCGGCACGACCCAGCACCTCGACATCTGGGCCGACACCCTGATCGCGCCCACCACCGCCGCCAGCCTCCCGGCGGCGCCGACGACCGTCACGGCCCTTCTGGGCCAAGACGGCGACGCGGCGCTGCTGTCGGCGGCGGCCGGAAGCGACACCCTGCCCACCTCCGGCGTCTCCAGCCTGACCCAGGTCGGCTATATCGCCACCGGCGCCGGCGGCTTCAATGTCAACGAAGCTGTCGCGACCACGGGGCTCTATGCGATGACGACGGGCGGCCCGCTCACCGTCAGCGTGGCCCAGACCCTCAACGCCGCCGACCTGTCGCTCTATGCATCCGGCGCGCTCGCCATCGACGCGCCGATCGTCGTCGACGGCGTCGGCACGGTGAACCTGGCGGCCGGCTTCGGCGGCAGCGGCGACTACGGCTTCGACCTCACCGCCGCGGGGTTCCAAGGCAGCCTAAGCTTCGCCGACACTTCGAGCACGCTCACCATCGACGACGCCAGCTACACGCTGGAGGCCACGCCGACGGCCTTGGTCACCGCGATCAACGCCGACAGCGCCGGCAACTTTGCCCTGGCCGCGTCTGGGAACCTGACGACGAGCTACACGAGCGCCCCGATCGCGACTTTCAGCGGCGATTTCACCGGCCTCGGCCACACCATCGCCAGCCTGACCATCATCGACACCAGCGGCAACGGATACGATGGCCTGTTCGGCGAGCAGACTGGCGGCGCCATCCGCGATATCGGGCTCGTCGGCGGGTCGGTTGCGGGCGCCAACTACGTCGGAGACCTGCTGGGTGGGCAGGACGGAGGCACGGTCACTGACGCCTACGCCACCGGCGCGGTCTCGGCGACGGCTGTGGGCGCCGGGGGGCTGGTGGGCCTGCAACTGAGCGGCTCGATCACCGACGCCTACGCCACTGGCGCCGTCTCGGGGGGGAATTATGACGCCGGCGGACTGGTGGGCGCTCAAGAAGCTGGAGCGATCAGCGACGCCTACGCTACTGGCGCGGTCTCGGGGAGCGACACCGTCGGCGGACTGGTGGGCTATCAGTCTGGCGGCACGATCACCGACACCTACGCCACCGGCGCCGTCTCGGCGATAGGCTACGTCGGCGGGCTCGTGGGCCAACAAATCAACGGTGCGATCACCGACGCCTACGCCACCGGCGCGGTTTCGGCCTCGGGCGGCGGCGCCGGCGGCCTGGTGGGCTACAGCCAGCGCCCGGTCACCGACGGCTATTGGGACACGTCGACGACGGGCCAGTCGTCCAGCACCTTCGGCGGGACAGGCCTGACCACGGCGCAACTTCAAGGGACGCTGCCGAGCTTCCAGAACAGCACGCTCTGGTCGACGGGGCCGGGGCTCTATCCGTACCTGACCAACTTCTTCCCGAACGGGGTGCAGGTGGTCTCCGGCTACACCTACCGCAACGGCGGAACCACGGTCGCGTCGGGCGCCACCGTCAGCGCCATCGCCGGGGCGACCGCCTTCGGTACGGCGACCTCGGGCGCGAACGGCTACTACTACATCTTCGCCCCCGCCGGCTCCGCGGTGGGCGGCCAGACCCTGCTGACCTATGCCGCCTCGACCGACTCGGCGACCCTGACCGCCGTCACCGGCGCGACGGTTCAAAGTGGCGTCAATCTCTACGGCTCGGCCATGACCGTGCCGACTTCGGCACTCACCCTCTCCACCGCGCCGACCCTGACGGTGGCGCAGACCAGCGGCCTCGCCGCCGACGGATCGATCGCCGCCGCGGCCACGGTGATCGGCGACACCACCGCCCTTGGCCTCGTCGCCTCGGGCGCCAGCTTCACCGTCAACGTCGCGCCCACCACCACACTGCTGATCAAGACCACCGCCGGCTCCATCACCGTCGCCACCTCGTTCACCCTCGCCGGCTCGGACTATCTGACGCTGGATTCCTACCGGTCGATCGCCATCGACGCCCCGATCACCGTCTCGGGCGCCGGGGCGGTGAACCTGGTCACCAACGACGGCGGGACGGGCGGCGACTACGGCTTCGGTTTCACCGGCTCCGGGTTTTCCGGCAGCCTCTCGTTCGCGTCCGAGGGCAGCGATCCCACCCTGACCATCGACGGGGCGCACTACACGCTCGTCTATTCGATGAGCCAGCTGAGCGGAATCAGCGGAACGGGCGACTATGCGCTGGCGACCTCGATGAACTCGGCGGGCTATTCGAGCGCCGTGGTCGCATCCTTCGGCGGGATATTCACCGGCCTCGGCAACTACATCACCGATCTGACCATCAGCGGCGCCAGCGACGACGCCGGCCTCTTCGGCACGCTGAACGGCGGCGGCGTGGTCCGCGACATCGGCCTCGTCGGCGGGACGGTCGCGGGCGGCGCGGGTGTGGGCGCCCTGGTGGGCAATGACGGAGGGTCGATCCTCAATGCCGTCTCGACCGTCGATGTGTCGGGCAGTTCCGATGTCGGCGGACTGGTGGGCTATGAGGCGTCCATCGGCGTCATCTCCAGCTCCGCGGCCCACGGCGCCACCGTCTCGGGGACGAGCGGCGTCGGCGGGCTGGTCGGCAAGAGCGCCGGAGCCATCGAGAACGCCTCGTCCTCGGACTCGGTGTCGGGCGACAGGTACGTGGGCGGCTTTGCCGGCTACATCAGCGGCGCGATCGCCGACGCCAGCGCCATCGGCGCGGTCACCGGGACGGGCAGCGATCAGGCCTACATCGGCGGCCTCGCCGGCGAGAGCCTCGGGACCATCAGTGGCTCCAGCGCCGGGACCGGCAATGTCAGCGGGACCGCCTACGTCGGCGGCCTGGTCGGCTACAACGCCGCCACCGGAACCCTCTCGGACGATACGACCAGCGGGGCCACGGTCTCGGGGACGTCCGTCATCGGTGGCCTCGTGGGCGAGAACCTCGGGACAATCGAGAACGGTTCCTCATCGTCGGACGCGGTAACCGGAACGAGGTATGTCGGCGGCCTCGCCGGCTACAGCACCAAGATCATCCTGCACTCCAGCGCCAGCGGAACCGTCAGCGGGACCACCGAGGCTGGCGGCCTAGTGGGCTACAACAGCGGCATGATCAGCAGCACCTCCGCCGCGACCGGCAATGTCAGCGGGACCACCGATGTGGGCGGCCTCGCCGGCTACAACAGCGGCGATATCATCGCCGCCAGCGCCACTGGCGATGTGACCGGGACCGGCGCCAAGCCCGTCGACCTAGGCGGCCTGGTCGGCGAGAACGGCGCCGCGGGCGTGATCACGACGAGCCAGGCGACGGACGGGCGCGTCAGCGCGCCGGGCGGCTTCCACCTCGGCGGCCTGGTGGGCTGGAACGAAGGTCAGATCAGCCAGTCGTTCGCCACCGAGACGGTGGGCTCGAACGGGACCGGCGAAGCCCTGGGCGGCCTGGTCGGCTACGCCACCGCGGGATCCGAGATCACCGACACCTACGCCACCGGCCAGGTGGAGGCCGGGATCGACGTCGGCGGCCTCGTCGGCGACAACGCCGGCAGCGTCGCCACCAGCTGGACTTCCGGCGCGGTGGCCGCGGGCGCAAGCTCCGGCGGCGTCGTCGGCGCCAACAAGACGACCGGGCTCTTCACCAACGTCTACTGGGACGTCGGGACCACCGGCCGCGCCAGCGCCTTCGGCGTGGGCAGCCTGAACTCTTCCACCAACGTCACCGGCATCGGCGGGACCACCAGCAAGAACCCGCACAGCCAGTCCACCTACACCGGCTTCAACTTCACCAGCGTCTGGACCATCAACCCCGGTACGTCCCGACCCTACCTGCAAAACGTCACCCCGCAGACGCCGCCGAACTAGGGCGCGGTCCTGAAGGCGGCGATACGATACGTGGCGCCCCGGTGATTCAGAATAGCCTTGGCCGCGGCAGCCAAATCCCTATTCTACCTCAGAGGGTGACATTGCGTCCGCGACACCATCCAGTGGGGTTCCGTGCATAAGACGGATTAGTCCCCATGGCGACGGCGGCCAGACCCAGGCCAATGTATCGGCCACCGGTGTCACCTACTCCGCCGGGACCTCGCTGGGCATGCTGGGCCTGACGACCCTGGCGGCTGGCGCCATCGATATTCAGGGGGGGCAGGTCGAAATCGCCGATCAGATCAGCGCGTCGGACGGCGACAGCGCGAGCGTCGCGCTGGTCGACGCCACGACGACGAACGTCTCGGTCAACATTTCGGGCGTCACCGCGAGCGCGACGCTGGATAAGTCCGACAACAAAGTGGTCGAGGGGATCGCTATCTACAACGTCTCGGGCGCCGTCATCCGGGACAACGACATCACGCTCACGGGGTCCGCCAGCAGCGCCGAGGACATCCTGGTGAAGCCGGACCAGCTGAACCCGCTGCCGGCGAATGGCGCTGTCATCGACGGCAACATCGTCAACAACTTCGACATCAGCGGCGGCGGCCTGATCGTGGTCGGCGAGAACCGAAGCCCCGGAGGCGACGCCTACGACGCCCAGATCGACGGCAACGTCGGGTCGGGCGACGCCGCCAGCCAGGCGGCGGGCCTGCACGGCATACTGATAGGATTCCAGACGGGCGCGGTCGTGTCCGGCAACGTCATCACGAGCGCCTTTCTCGCCTATGGTATGAAGGACGATTTCGGGACCAACCTGGTCGAGGACAATGTCGACTACGACAGCAGCAGATATAGCCTGTACCAGAAGGGCGGTTCCGGCGTCGAATGGCTGAACAACTCCAGCTGCCAGTCCGCCGGCTTTGACCCCTTCGGCCTTACCGTCGGTCCTGACACCGACGAACCCGGCCAAATCTACTACGTCAGCGGCGGAGAGGCGGACGGCAATCTGATCGTCTATTCCGGCGCGTCCGGGCGCGCAGCCCTCATCTTGCCTGGGGACTCGTTCGCGGCGATCGGGGCCGGGATGTCCGGCGTCGCCGACGAAGGGACCCTTGCCGTCTCCTCGGGCGGCGTCGTGACCTCGGCCATCATCTATTCAGGCGGTGTCGAGCAGGTGTTGAGCGGCGGCTCCGCGGCCGGCGTGGAGATCGAAAGCGGCGGGACGCTGTCGATGGTTTCCGGCGGCGCCGCAACCGGCGTGACGGTCGTGGCCGGCGGATCGATCTACGGCCCCGTGGTGCTGTCCGCCGCCGCCGTGGACGAGGCGGTCTACTCGGGCGTGATCGTGGAAGCCGCGCTGACCGTCGCGTCGGGTGGCGTGGCCGTCGGGCTTACAGTCGAAGCCGGCGGGTCGCTCACAGTCGAAGCCGGCGGCGCACTGACCTTGTCGGGCGGGGTGGTCTCCAAAGGCGTGACCTCCTTGGCGCATGTGATCGGCGCGCCCACGTCGATCGGCGGCGGCGCCTTGTCGTCCGGCGCGATCCTGGACTTGCTGGACGAGACGGTGTCGAGCGGCGGTCTTGTTAAGGTCGACGCCGATGCCGCCGCGAGCGGGACGAAGGTGCTGCGCGGCGGCGAGCTCGTTGTCTACAGCGGCGGCGCGGCCAGCGGGACGGCCGTGCTAGGTAGCGAGAAGGTGCTCGGAAGCGAAAGCGCCGCCACCGTGTCCAGCGGCGGCGAGTTCGTCGTCTATGCCGGCGCTGACGCGGCCGGGACGACGGTGTTGGCTGGCGGGATCGAGCGGCTGTTGGGAGCCGAGAGCGCGGCCATGGTGTCGCGCGGTGGCGTGTTGGCGGTCTCCTCGGGCGGCGTCGCCAGCGCAACCACTGTGATGAGCGGCGGGATCGACAAGGTCCTCGCCGACGGAACCGACCGCGCGGCCGTGGTGTCCGGCGGTGGCGCTTTCGTGGTCTACGGCGGCGCTGTCGCCAGCGGGACCGATGTGCTGAACGGCGGCCGGGGTTACGTCCTTTCGGCCGGCGTCGCGAGCGGCGCCGTCTTGAGCGGCGGCCGAGAGGTCATTTCCGCCGGTGGGAGCGCTGTCGACGCGACGGTCGCCGATGGCGGGGTCCTTTATGCACTGAAATCGGCCAAGACCGCCGGAACGGTGGTGAGCGCCGGCGGCTACGAACTGGTCTCCTCCGGCGCCGTCGCCCGTGGTGCGACGGTGCTCAGCGGCGGCCGCGACTATGTCTACTCGGGCGCCCAGGCCATCGGCGCAACCGTCTCGGACGGTGGCGACGAGATCGTCTCCGCCGGCGGCGTCGCGAGCGGGCTCACCCTCCTCTCGGGCGCCCTGGTGGTCGACGAAGGCGAGGTGCGGATCTCGGGCGCCGGGACGCTGGATGGAAGGCTGGAAGGCAGCGGGTCGATCGTCGAGACCGGTCGCGGCGACCTGGTGATCGGCGGCGCGGGCGCGTCCTTCACCGGCAGGACGGCGGTGGAGGGCGGCGTGATCGAGCTGGCGACCTCCGGCGCGCTCGGGACCGGCGAGGTGCTGTTCGCGTCGCCGACCACCGGCTCGGCGGTGCTGCAGATCGATGCGGCCGACGCCCCGAGGGCCGGGGGAACCTTCGCCAACACGCTGGTCAACTTCGGCGCGGCGGGCGAAGAGCTCGACCTCGCCGGCATCGCCTATGTCGCCGGCGCGTCAGCTACCCACGTCGGCGCGACCCTGGTGCTCAGCGACGGCGGCGAGACTTACACCTTCAAGCTCGCCGACAGCACCGTCGGCGACTATTCGGTGACCAGCGACGGCCATGGCGGCACGCTGATCGATCCCATCGTCGCCCAATTCGCCCAGGCCGCCGCGGCGTTCGCGCCTTCGGACGCGGCGAAGACGGCCCTGGTCTCCAGCACCTCGCCCACAGCCCAGACGCCGTTCGCGCACGCCGCCGTTTCGGCCAGCGCGGGACATCTCTGAGGTCCTGCCGCGAGCTTCCCGAAAGCGGACGCGGCGAGATTGCGATTCAACATCACGTATGGTAACGCAACCCGCGCCTTCTGGGCGCCGGTCTTTGAAATCGTCAATCCACGCCCAGACCCTCTGGTGAGGGTCGACGCGCGCGCATGCCCTCGACGCGGGAGGGCCACCGTTAATAAGGGAAATTTACGGTGCGCTGACGCTGCGTCAGGCGGCCGCTCAAGCCTTCACGAACGGCTTCGGCACGCGGTTGCCGCCCTGGCGGGCGAACATCCAACCGGGGTACTCCGACGGCAGCGCCGAGACTTCGTCCAGCGCCTTGATCTCGTCCGCCGTCAGCGTCAGGTCGGCGGCGGCGAGGTTGTCCTCGAGCTGCTCGGTGTTGCGGGCGCCGATGATCACGGTGGTGACGAAGGGCTTGGCCAGCACATAGGCCAGCGCCACGCGGGCCACCGAGACGCCGTGGGCGGCGCCCACTTCGCGCATCACGTCGATCACCGGCCACGCGCGGTCCTTGTTCACCGGCGGGAAGTCGAAGCTGGTGCGGCGCGCGCCCTGCGGGCCGGCGCTGTCGCGGTCGTACTTGCCCGAGAGCAGGCCGCCGGCCAGCGGCGACCAGACCATCAGGCCGACGCCTTCGCTGGCCATCATCGGCACGATCTCGCGCTCCAGGTCGCGCCCGGCGATCGAATAGTACGACTGCACCGTCTCGAACCGTGCGCGGCCCGCGTGCTCGCTCAGCCCCAGCGCCTTGGCGATCTTCCAGGCCGCCCAGTTGGAGCAGCCGATGTA
>Ga0302314_10015049_pt1 | contig 13179 bp, 9 predicted proteins | sample III_Palsa_N2_3_FD_200533 | JGI IMG/M metagenome (GOLD analysis project Ga0302314, IMG submission 200533) | Peat permafrost microbial communities from Stordalen Mire near Abisko, Sweden - III_Palsa_N2_3 | ecosystem: Environmental > Terrestrial > Soil > Palsa > Peat permafrost | place: Sweden...
GCCGCTGCACGGCTACAGCTACGACCAGACACCGCTCTGGGCGGGCATCTTCATCCTGCCGATGACGGCCGGCTTCCTGGTGGCCGGGCCGACCTCGGGGATCTTGTCCGACCGGTTCGGCTCGCGCGGGATCGCCAGCGCCGGGATGGCGGTGTTCGCGAGCAGCTTCATCGGGCTGATGCTGATCCCGGTCGTCTTCCCCTACTGGATCTTCGCCCTGCTGATCGGGCTGAACGGCATTGGCAGCGGGATGTTCGCGTCACCGAACTCCTCCTCGATCATGGGCAGCGTCCCCGCCAAGGACCGCGGCGTCGCCTCGGGGATGCGCGCGACCTTCCAGAACTCCGGCACCGCGATCTCCATCGGCGTCGTGTTCACGCTGATGATCGCCGGCCTGTCAAGCAGCCTGCCCTCCACGCTGAGCAACGGGCTGGTCAAGCTCGGCGTGCCGTCCGGGGTCGCGCACCAGGTAGCAACCCTGCCGCCGGTATCGTCGCTGTTCGCCTCGGTGCTTGGCGTGAACCCCATCCAGCACCTGCTGCAGCCGACCGGGGTGCTGGCCAGGCTCCCGGCCGCCAGCCAGACGACGCTCACCGGCCGGGAGTTCTTCCCCAGCCTGCTGGCCGAGCCGTTCCACAGCGGGCTGATCGTCGTGTTCGGCGTGTCGGCCGGGCTGTCGGTGCTGGCGGGCCTGGCGTCGCTGCTGCGGGGCAAGCGGGAGGCGGCCTAGGACGCGGTTCGGCGGGGCCGAACGCGCGGGGGCGCACGACATGGAAATGGGGATAACTGTTTAACTACGTTGGAGTACGATTCTTTCGATTGACTGCGTTGGAGGCCGCTGGGCGGGACGCGGAAATGGTCGTAGACCGCGGGCACGGTGGCAGTCGGCGGAGCAGTCATTTGCCGGATGCGGGCGGCGGCACTGGGATCTGACAATCGGAGTGTTCGTAGGGCACGAGTAAGCCGAGGGAGCTGAGCGCGATGAAGCAGCCGCTGGATCGTCCGCCTGATCTGCTGATCCTGGATCTGAGTCGTTGCGCTCTGGACAGCGACGAGGTCATCAGCAGGCTGCGGGCGTGGCCCGAGTGGCGGCTGCTTGAGGTGCTGCTGCGGTCACCGGGCAGGCTGCTCAGCCGTCAGCAGCTGCTGGCGCAGGTATGGGGGCCGTGCCCCGTCCGTCGACGGCATGCCTCTGGGCTCGCCGCGCCGGCCGGCGCTTGCGGGATGAGGGGTGACGCATGACCGATGAGGCCCTGATCTTGATGCAGGGGACGATCGTGCGCGCCGCGTGCGAACGGATGGAGTCCGCGCACCTGAAGGCACTGGCAGACAGCGTTCAGCAGGCCGCCTGCCTGCCGGGGCGGTTCGCATGGGACCGCAAGGCGGCGGTGCACGCCGAGATCTTCAACATTCTCGGCGACGCGACCGGCGACCCCGTGCTGGCGCGGGTGGCGGGCCTCGCCGTCGGGTGGACGCACGATCTGGCGCTCACGGTCGGGCCGGTGGCCGACAGCATCATCCTCAACTCCCGCCGCCGGCTGCTCGACTGCCTGGCCGCGCGCGACGCCGACGGCGCGGCCCGGGAAATGGAGCGCCACCTGTCCGGATTGCGGTTCATGGGGCGGCTGGCCCAGCGTTGCGCCTGACGGTCTAGGCCAAGCGCACGTCCGGGGTGAGTTGCTCCGGATCGGTGCGCAGCTCGATCAGGGCCGGGCCCCGGTGCGCGAGGGCGCGGGCCAGGGCGGCGGGAAACTCCTCGGTCCGTTCGACCAGCAGGCCGAGCGCGCCGAACGACTCCGCGTAGGCGGTGAAGTCGGGGTTGCGGAGCTCGGTGGCGATCACGTGCCCGGGGAAGGTCCGCTCCTGGTGCATGCGGATGGTGCCGAGCATGCCGTTGTTGACGACGATCACGGTGACGTTGAGGCCGAACTGGACGGCGGTGGCGAGCTCGTTCCCGCTCATCAGGAAGCATCCGTCGCCCGCCATGGTGATCACCATGCGGTCCGGGTAGAGGGCGGCGGCGGCCAGTCCGGCCGGCACGCCGTAGCCCATCGCCCCGTTCCTCGGGGCCAACTCGGTGCCGAACTGGCGGAACTCGAAGAACCGCTGCAGCCAGATGGCGTAGTTGCCGGCTCCGTTGGTGACGATCGCGTCCGCCGGCAGGACCTCGCGCAGGTGCGCGACGACGGCGGCGGTGTCGAGCTTGAGGGTGTCCGTGTCTGCGGGCGGCTGGCGGAATCGCTCGTGGGCGGCTCGCAGCTGAGCGCGCCAGTCCTCTCGGCTGGCTGATCCGGCCGGCCCGGGCGGGCCGGGCGGTTCCGGCAGTTTCGCATCGCGGAGGGCGGCGGCCACCGTCGGCAGGCTCGCGTGGATGGCCAGCGTCGGCGCGGGCGCGGGCGGCAGGCCGAGGTCGCCGGGCGCCTGCGACACCAGCACGGTCCGATCCGAGGCGGCGTCAAGCCGGTAGCCGTTGGTGGTGGGGTCGTCCAGCCGCGGTCCCAGCGCCACGATCAGGTCGGCGTCCGCTGTTACCTGCGCGCGAAGATCCGGACTGCCGCCAAGGCCCAGGTAGCCGACGTAACTGGGCGACGCGTTGTCGACGGCGTCCTGCCAGCGGAAGGCGGCCGCCATCGGAATGGCGTTGCGCTCGGCGAAGGCGGTGACATCGTCGGCCACGGACTGCGACCAGCCTGGGCCGCCGACGATGAGCACCGGGCGCCGAGCCGCGCTCAGCCGCACCAGCAGCGCGTCACGGTCGGCCGGGGCCAGCGCGGGGGCGGCGGCCTCCGGCGCCAGTTGCACCGGGGCGGTAGTGAGGTCGTATTGGACGTCTTCCGGCACCACCAGCACGACCGGTCCCGGGCGTCCGCTGTGGGCGACATGCATCGCCTGCGCCACCAGCTCGGGGATGCGATCGGCGTCGTCGATCGTCAGCACCGCCTTGGCCGAGGACCCGAGGACGCGCTCGTACTCCATCTCCTGGAAGGCGTCCCGGCCCAGCAGACTCCGCTGGACCTGGCCGACGATCAGCACCAGCGGAGTGCCGTCCTGATAGGCCGTGTGCAAGCCGATGCTCGCGTGGGATGCGCCCGGACCGCGGGTGACCAGGCAGACGGCGGCCCGGCCGGTCAGCTTCCCGGCCGCCTCGGCCATGTTGGCGGCCGCCGCCTCGTGCCGCGTCGTGATCACCCGCGGGCCTGGCGCCCCGTCGGCGGCGGACTGCTGCTGTGCCCGCCAGAGCGCGTCGAGCACCGCCAGGAAACTCTCGCCGGGGACGCAGGTCCACAGCGGGATCCGGTGCGCGGCCAGGCATTCGACCAGCGCGATGCCGCCGGTACGGGGCGCGACCCCGGCCGCGCTTGGCGCTGACGGCGGGATCGGTGCTGACGAGTCCACAGGGCTGCTCCGGGGTCGGTGACGTGGTGCTCGACCCAGATTACGGCCACGCAGCGCGCGATCAGAAGGGAGCGGGCAGCGGCCAGGATCGAGCCTTCATTCTCCCATCGGCCGCGCAGGGAGGGGGTCGGCGGGCTCGGGAGAACGGGTCTGCGCCTGTGCCTGTGCCTGTGCCTGCTCGAGGTGCTCGCGGGAGGCGAGCGTGTCGGGATGGTCGGCGCCGAGGAGGCGCTCGCGGTCCGCCAGCACCTGCTGGTGCAGGAGGACGGCCTCCTCTCGCCGGCCCGCCAGGGACAGGGCGACCGCGAGATGGTCCCGCGATCTGAGGGTCTCTTGGTGGTCTGGACCCAGGACTCGCTCGCGGTCGGCCAGCGTCTGCTGGTGCAGCGAGATCGCCTCCTCGACCCGGCCCGCCGCCGCCAGCGCGGCGGCGAGGTTGTCCCGCGACAGGAGGGTGGCCGGGTGAACGGGGCCGAGGACGCGCTCGCGGTCGGCCAGCGTCTGCTGGTGCAGCGGGATCGCCTCGTCCACCCGGCCGAGGAGCTGATAGCAATGGGCGAGGTTGTTCCGTGAGTAGAGCGTGTCGGGGTGGTCGGGGCCGAGGAGGCGCTGGCGGTCGGCCAGCGTCTGCTGGTGCAGCGGGATCGCCTCGTCCACCCGGCCGGTCAGCGCGTAGGCGGCGGCCACGTTGTTGCGCGCGATGAGGGTATCGGGGTGATGAGCGCCCAGGATCCGCTCATAGCTGGCCAGGGTTCGCTGGAACCGCTCGAGTGCTTCGTCTCGCCGGCCGGCTGTCCAGTAGGCGCTCGCGAGGTCGAGGCACGAGAGCAGAGTATCCGGGTGATCGGGGCCGAGCACCCGCTCTCGGCTGACCAGCGCCCGCTCGTGCAGGAGGATCGCCTCGCCGGGCCGGGCGGCCGCCCAGCACGCCTCGGCGAGACTATTCAGGGAGGCGAGCGTATCGGGGTGGTCGGGGCCGAGGAGGCGCTCGCGGTCGGCCAGCGCCTGCCGGTGCAGCGAGATCGCCTCGTCCAGCTGTCCCGCCGACGCATACGTCGCGGCCAGGTTCTCGCGGGCGGCGAGCGTCTCGACATGGTCGGGGCCAAGGATCCGGGCGCAGTCGGTCAGCAGTCGCTTCCCGTAGCCGATAGCCCGGTTAAAGTCGGCGGTTGCCCGCAGCTGCCCGACCGCCCAGGACCGGGCGCGCAACTGCCGCAGGAGCAGCGGGCCGGGGCCGCCGACCATGGCCGCGGATCCCTCCCAGAGCGCTTCGATCTGGGCGATAAGCTCGCTGCCCTGCTCGCGCTTGGCCCACCCGCCCTCGAGCGGGAACAGCCGCGGCTCCAGCAGGTCAAGGGCTGCCGTCACGGTGCCTGGCCAGTCGGCGCCGGCCTGGTCGCGCTCGCGCAGGACCCGGCCGAGCAGCCGGTGCATGATGACCGCGTCGCCGGCCACCGACCACGTGAGCAGTGAGCCGGACACGCACCGGTCAAGCGCGTCATCAAGTCCGTCCTCGCCGGGGCTTGACCAGCTGGACGCGGTGAGCCCGGCGAGCAGCTCCCGCCGGGTTCCGTGCGGGGTCAGGGCCGCGACGACTCTCAGCACCAGCCCGGTCAGCCCGGTCGGGTCAGCGGTCTCAGCGGCCTGAACCGAGAGCAGCAGCGCCGCGGCGGCCGAGTGCCGGTAGTCGCCGCCGCGTACCGCGCCAAGCAGGGTACGGACGGGAACGGAGCGCAGCAGGTCGAGGTACCTGGGGTAGGTCAGGTGGCGGTGGCGGATCGTGGCGGCGGCCTGCGCCAGGCCGATCGGCAGGTCTCCCAGGACAGTCGCGACCTCCTCGGCGCCGTCCTGGTCATCCAGCTCGGTCCGCGCGGCCAGGTAGGCCGCGGATTCCGGGCGGCTGAACGGGGTCACCGCCACCGGCTCGCCCAACTCGGTGAAGGCCTGGTCGGTGCTGGTGATGATCACCTGGGTGCGGCCCGCGGCCGGGATAAACGGCCGCACGACGTCTGGGTCGGCCGCGTTGTCGAGGACGAGCAGGCTGGTGCCTGGCCTAGTACTCAGATGTTCCTGCAGCCGCCGTGCGGACTCGCGTGAGTCACCGTCGGGGTCGGCCACCCCGAGCCGGTCGGCAACCCGCGCCAGCCCGGTCAGCAGGGCGTCGGAGGTCTCGGCGGGCACCCATCCCACCAGTTCCCATCCGTCGCTCACTCGCTGCCGGGCGTAGGCGGCCGCGAGCTGCGTCTTGCCGACGCCGCGGAGCCCGGTCACCGCGCCGACCGCCACGCTGCGACGCTCCATCGCCGCCGCCAGCCTGCCCAGCGCCTCCCGCGCCACGAACCCCGGCGGCTCGCACGGAATCTCGCCCACCACGATCTGTCCGCGCGGGATGGCGGCAGCGGGCGCACCGGCCGGAGGCCGGGTATGGTCCTGACGGCGCAGTTCCTCGTATAGCTCGACCATCACCGCATGCTTCAGACGCCACTGGGCGACGTCCCCGGGGCCGCCGCCGGTACAGGCCTCAACCAACGGACGGACGAACGCGGCCCAGTCCGGCGGCCGTTTTATCTGCCCGTCCAAGATCGCATACAGCTGCGCCCGGCTGATCTTCAACTGCCGGGCCAGCATCCGCATGTCATAACCGGAGTCCTGCCGCAGCCCCTTGAGCTCGGCGCAGAACCTCGCGACCGGGCCACCGCCCGGGCCTGCCCTTTCCTCCATGGCACCCCTGTCGACTCCGCCGGGTATCACGCAAGGTCCCGTCCGGCACGGTCCGGTAATTCCATGACACCCGCATCCTGTGACCAGCAGGGATGCCGGTTCAGTCCGGAATCAGGTACTCGACCAGGAACCTGCCCGGCGGATCGAAGATTTTCCTGCAACTCCAGTATGGCGCGCCGCCAATACATAGGCGGCGCCATCGTCACCCGGGTCCTGCAGAAGGCAGTGCCATGGATAATCAGCCAGCTGCCGTGGTGAGCGGAGTCTCCGTGGTGGAGATGAAGACGTTCTTGGTCTCGGTGAAGGCGTCGAGCGCGTCCGGGCCGAGTTCGCGGCCGAGCCCGGACTGCTTGAAGCCGCCGAACGGGGTGGAGTAGCGGACCGATGAGTGGGAGTTGACCGAGAGGTTGCCGGCCTCGACGGCGCGGGCGACGCGCAGCGCCCGGCCGAGGTCGCGGGTCCAGATCGAGCCCGAGAGCCCGTAATGGGTGTCGTTGGCGATCCGCACCGCCTCGTCCTCGTCGCGGAAGGGGACCACGCTGAGCACCGGGCCGAAGATCTCCTCGCGGAAGGCGGCGGAGTTAATGAAGGCAGCCGTGTCGCGGCCGGCCGGGCGCAGGACGGTGGGCGGGAACCAGAATCCGGGACCGGACGGGGCCGTGCCGCGGAACGCGACCGGCGCGTCGTCGGGCACGTACCCGGCGACCCGCGCGCGCTGCCCGGCCGAGATGAGCGGTCCCATCTCGGTCGAGGAGTCGAGCGGGTCGCCGACCCGGATCGCGCGCACGGCCGGCTCCAAGAGCGCCATGAACTCTTCGAACGCGGACTGCTGGACCAGGACCCGGGTGCGGGCGCAGCAGTCCTGCCCGGCGTTGTCGAACGCGGCCGACGGGGCGCTGGCGGCGGCGGCGCCGAGATCGGAGTCGGCGAAGACGATGTTGGCGCTCTTGCCGCCGAGCTCGAGCGTCACCGGCTTCACCTGGGCGGCGCAGCCGGCCATGATCTCCTTGCCCACGCGGGTGGACCCGGTGAAGACGATCTTGCGCACGGCCTCGTGCTCGACCAGCCGCCGGCCGGCCACCGGGCCGCGCCCTGGCAGCACCTGGAAGACGCCCTCCGGGATCCCGGCCTGCAGGGCCAGTTCGGCCAGGCGCAGCGCCGTGAGCGGGGTGAGCTCGGCGGGCTTAAGCACGACGGTGTTCCCGGCTGCCAGCGCGGGCGCGAGCGCCCAGCCGGCGATCGGCATCGGGAAGTTCCAGGGGACGATCACCCCGACCACGCCGAGCGGCTCCTTGAACGTGATGTCGATCCCGCCCGCGACCGGGATCTGCCGGCCGAAGTTCCGCTCCGGGGCGGCGCTGTAGTACTCGAGTACGTCGCGAACGTTGCCCGCCTCCCAGCGCGCGTTGCCGACGGTGTGCCCGGCGTTGGCGACCTCGAGCGCCGCCAGCTGGTCAATGTCGGCGTCGACGGCGGCGGCGAACGCCCGCAGCAGCCGCCCGCGGTCGGCCGGCGCCACCGTGCGCCAGCTCTCGTAGGCCTTGACGGCCCGGGCGACCGCGGCGTCGGTCTCGGCCGTCCCGGCCAGCTCAACCTCCGTGATTACCTCTTCGGTAGCCGGGTTAACCACCTCGTAGAGTGACGACTCCGCACTGGTCATGCCGCGGCTCTCCTTCTGCTTTCGGTACTGCGAACCACCTCCGCTAGCGCCCGGGGCAGGCGCCCGCCCGATGGATTCGGTCTCCGAGTCAATTGAACCGCGCCGGCCGAGCGCGGCCGCGAGGGGCACTACCTAACCGCGCGGCCGAGCAGGCCTGCGATCCTCCGCCAGCGGACCGTCAGTGGAACGCCAGCGGAGCCTCATAGGGTCACCTGCGATCACGAGCTTTGCAGGTGCCGCCCGAGCAGCGACAGGTCGGCCGGGCCGAGGCGGTCGGCGGCCGTGGCCAGCTGGTGCCAGTGCGGGTAGATCAGGTCCGGCGCGCTGACCTTGTCCAGCGTCTCAAGCTCGTCCTCGGTCAGCGCGAGCGAGGCCGCGCCCAGGTTGTCGCGCAGCTGCTCGTCGGTCCGGGCCCCGATGATCAGCGAGGTGACCGCGGGCTTGGCCAGCAGCCAGGCGAGCGCGACCTGGGCGGGCGAGACGCCGTGGGCGCCGGCCACGTCGACCAGGACCTCGATCGTGTCGTACAGCTTCTCCTGGTCGCGGACCGGCGGCTCGTGCCATTCGCCGGACAGCTGCCTGGTCTGCTCCGACGGCGAGGCGTTGCGGCGGTACTTGCCCGAGAGCAGCCCGCCCGCCAGCGGCGACCACACCAGGATGCCGAGGCCCTGATCGATCGAGAGCGGGATGAGCTCGTACTCGGCGTCCCTGGCCTCGAGCGAGTAGTAGATCTGCTGGGCCGAGAACCGCTCGAGGCCGCGGCTGTCGGCGATGGCGAGCGCCTTCATGAGCTGCCAGCCCGCGTAGTTCGACGCCGCCAGATAGCGGACCTTCCCCGCGCTGACCAGCGAGTCGAGCGCGGACATGGTCTCCTCGAGCCGGGTGTGCCCGTCCCACTCGTGCACATGGTAGATGTCGATGTGGTCGGTGCCGAGCCGACGCAGGCTCGCCTCGCAGCCGGCGATGATGTGGTGCCGGGAGAGCCCGGCGTCGTTCGGGCCGTCGCCCATGGACATCCGCACCTTGCTTGACAGCAGCAGCGAGTCCCGGCGCCCCTTGATCACTTCCCCGGTGATCTCCTCCGACAGCCCGCTTGAGTACACGTCGGCCGTGTCGATCAGGTTCACCCCGGCGTCCAGGCACAGGTCAACCTGACGGCGCGCGCCATCGACGTCGGTCGCGCCCACGGCGCTGAACCCGCCCCGCCCGCCGAACGTCATCGTGCCGAGCGTCAGCGCCGACACCCGCAGACCGCTGCGGCCAAGCTGTCGATACTCCATCGTCATCCACCTTTCGTCATCCCGTCCGTACCAACATAGGCCGCGACCGGTCACAGTTCGCGCGGCCCGGGCAAGCGCGGCGGCCGCGTGCGGGGCAGCATCGGCTGAGCGGGCGGGACCGGGCGAAGCAACTCCTGCGTTCCATCCCCTCTTTGTGGAATTTGACTTTTGGCTGCTGGGTGTTCGCGTGCGGCCGGCCCGGCGGGTCTAGCCTGGGGGCATGCCAGAGCTGCACAAGCGCGTCCAGAGGCACGAGGCCAACGCCGAACTCGACATCAACCCGGTCTACTTCCGGGAGAAGAGCTGCGACATCCCCAAGTACGACCTGCCGGAGCACGGGGTCCTGCCGCGGACCGCGCTGCAGGTGGTGCGGGACGAGCTCATCCTCGACGGCAACGCCCGGCTGAACCTGGCGACGTTCGTCACCACCTGGATGGAGCCCGAGGCCGAGCAGCTGATGGCCGACTGCGCACCCAAGAACATGATCGACAAGGACGAGTACCCGCAGACGGCCGAGCTCGAGAAGCGCTGCGTGAACATCCTCGGTTCGCTGTGGCACGCGCCGCACGGCGAGTCGATCGGCTGCTCGACCACCGGGTCGAGCGAGGCCTGCATGCTCGGCGGGATGGCGCTGCTGTGGCGCTGGCGCGCCCGCCGCAAGGCGGCCGGGAAGGACACCGCCCGGCCGAACCTGGTGATGGGCTCGAACGTCCAGGTCTGCTGGGAGAAGTTCTGCCGCTACTGGGACGTCGAGCCGAAGTACGTTCCGGTCGAGAAGGGGCGCTACCACCTAGGCGCGGCCGAGGCCGCCGCGCTGTGCGACGAGAACACCATCGGGGTGGTGGTCATCCTCGGCTCGACCATGGACGGCTCCTACGAGCCGGTGGCCGAGGTGAACACCGCGCTGGACGCGCTGGCGGCCACCCCGGGCGGGCCCGACGTGCCGATTCACGTGGACGGCGCGTCCGGCGGGTTCGTGGCGCCGTTCCTGCAGCCGAGCCTGAAGTGGGACTTCCGGGTCGACCGGGTCGCCTCGATCAACACCTCGGGGCACAAGTACGGCCTGGTCTACCCGGGCGTCGGCTGGGTTATCTGGCGGGATCAGGACGCGCTGCCGGAGGACCTGATCTTCAAGGTCAACTACCTCGGCGGTGAGATGCCGACGTTCGCGCTGAACTTCTCCCGGCCGGGCGCGCAGGTCGCGGCGCAGTACTACAACTTCATCCGGCTCGGCTACTCCGGCTACAAGAACGTCCAGCAGACGAGCCAGGACATCGCCCGGTACCTGTCGGCTGAGATCGACAAGCTCGAGCAGTTCGAGCTGCTGAGCGACGGCAGCGACCTGCCGGTGTTCGCGTTCAAGCTGCACGACGAGATCGACAAGTACTCGGTGTACGACCTGTCGGAGCGGCTGCGGATGCGCGGCTGGCAGGTGCCGGCCTACACGTTCCCTGAGAACCTGACCGACATGTCGGTGATGCGCATCGTCATCCGCAACGGGTTCTCGATGGACCTGGCGAACCTGCTGCTTGACGACTTCCGGCTGCACCTGCGCATCCTCGAGCACCACCCGCAGACGCAGATGCCGCCGGAGCTGCAGGAAAAGCGGAAGTCCTTCGCGCACTAGACCGGAGCGGCCCTAGCCCCGGGGTTGTCGGTCATTGGGCCTGCCGCCGTCCCCGGGCGAGCGGCGAATGGGCGTGAAGGCGTCCGGGACGCCGACGCGGGGGGCGAGCCGCCCTTGCCCTGGACCTTGCCCGGGCGGGAACGGCGTGCCGCCGGCGCCGGGGTGCACCGGCAGGCCAACGGCGAATTCGGTGTCCATCCGGTGCTGGAGGACGGCGTCTTCGCGGATCTCCACCTCGGTCGGCGACAACGTTATCGTGAGCGTCAGCGCGAACATGAGCAGGCTGATGCCGGCCAGCAGCGGGACGATGAAGGAGACCGCACCGGCGCCGCCCATCGCCGCCATCGAGCCGGACGACATCTTGGCATCCGGGTACACGTGCATCGCGGCCATCCCGGTGTAGTGCATGCCGCTGACCGCGACGCCCATGATCAGGGACGCGACGACCGTCGCGCCGATGCTGCGGACCCGCGTGCCCGCCCAGAGCGCCGCAGTCCCCGCCACGAGCGCGATCACCACCGAGAGCGCAAACAGCGGCACGTTGTAGCGCATGGTGTCCGGCATGCTCATCGCGGCCATGCCCAGGTAGTGCATGGTGGCGACGCCGATGCCGACGATGACGCCGCCGAGCAGCAGCGGGCGCAAGCCGCCGTTTCCATAGCCGACGATGAACAGCCCGATCCCCACCACCGCGATCGCGATCAGCATCGACACGATGGTGAGGGGCACGTTGTAGCGGATCGTCTGACCGGGGATGGTGAAGCCCAGCATCGCGATGAAGTGCATCGACCAGATTCCCGCCGCGCCGAGCGAAATGGCTGCCAGGACCAGCCAGCCGGCCCGCGCGGTCCCGGTGTGCGCTCTGGCCCTGGTGACGCAGCGCAATCCGAGGAACGCGCCCAGACAAGACATCGCGTAGCCCAGAACCGGGTTGACCAGGCCATAGGAAAAGTTGTGAACGGTGACCATCAGCAGCGGCTCCCCCTCCGAAACCGGCAGTGGGGGCGTCGACAACGCGGGCTCCCGCCCGTTCGCAGCCGCCCCCCTGGTTGATATCGAGGTCCATCGTTGCAGCTCTGGGACGCAGTATCCCCAAAGTGGCTGAATATTGTTTAACTTTCATATAACAGCTGGTCGATCGGGCGAGCTGGCCCCGGCTTGGGGACGAGGGCGAGGTCACGGGGTGAGATCCTGGGTCCGGCAGTCACCGAACCGGGGAGATCTCATGGAGTCAGCGCAGTCCGGCACCTCGAACGGGGCGCTCGGCGGCCAACTAGGCGGCAGCGCGTTGCGGGACCGTACCTTCCACGGCAGCGACCCGCACACCGTGGCCGAGGCCGCGATCTGCAAGGTCTCGTCGACCAAGTGCCAGGCGCGCACCCGGCTCTACCGGGACGGGCGGCTGGTCGAGGAGGGCTTCCCGGTCGCGCGGATCAGCGACCACCTGATCGACGGCAAGACCACGATCTGGCTCGACCTGCGTGACCCGGACCACGAGGACCTGCTGGTGCTGCAGGACGAGTTCGGGCTGCACCCGGTGGCGATCGAGGACGCGATCGTCGACCGGGAGCGGCCGAAGGTCGACCGGTACGACACGCACCTGTTCATGACCGTCTACGGAGCGCACCTCGATACCACGAGCGGCGAGCTTGCCACCAGCGAGCTCTCGGCGTTCATCCTGCCGCAGGCGCTGATCACCATCCGCAAGGACGACGGCCTTGACATCGGCAAGGTCGTCGAGCGCTGGGATTCCAGCCCCGACCTGGCCCGGCAGGGCGTCGGCTTCCTGCTGTACGGACTGCTCGACTTCATCGTGGACGGCCACTTCGAGGCGGTGCAGTCGCTGGATGACGCGGTCGAGGAGCTCGAGGACAACCTGTTCGACGACAAGCCCAAGAACGTGTCGGTGCACCGGCGGTCCTTCGAGCTGCGCAAATCCCTGGTGCTGCTGCGGCGGGTGGTGCTCCCGATGCGTGAGGTGGTGAACACCCTGATGCGCCGGGACGTGCGCGTCGTGGACAGCGAGCTGATGCCGTACTACCAGGACGTGTACGACCACGTGCTGCGCGCCACCGAGTGGACCGAGTCGCTGCGCGACCTGGTGACCACGATCCTGGAGACCAACCTGACGATCCAGGGCAACAGGATGAACATCATCACCAAGAAGGTGACCTCGTGGGCGGCGATCATCGCGGTGCCCACCTTCATCACCGGCTTCTACGGCATGAACGTGCCCTACCCCGGCTTCAGCGCCCGGGTCGGCTTCATCACCTCGATCGTCATCATGATCGGCGCGGGCGCGTTCCTCTACTGGGTCTTCCGCCGCCGGGACTGGCTCTGACTTTCCTAGGCGGCGGGCTCGACATCGAGGCTGGCTTACTAGCATCGGGGGCATGCGCGCGATCGTCTACTCAGAAAAGGGCCCGTCCGGTGTGCTGAGCCTGGTCGAGCGGCCGGCTCCAGAACCGGGCCCCGGCCAGGTCCGGGTCTGGCTG
>Ga0302314_10015050_pt1 | contig 13178 bp, 26 predicted proteins | sample III_Palsa_N2_3_FD_200533 | JGI IMG/M metagenome (GOLD analysis project Ga0302314, IMG submission 200533) | Peat permafrost microbial communities from Stordalen Mire near Abisko, Sweden - III_Palsa_N2_3 | ecosystem: Environmental > Terrestrial > Soil > Palsa > Peat permafrost | place: Sweden...
GAATGTCTTGGCGCTTGCACGACGGGCAGCTGTCGGTCACGGGGTCCTCCGTCGGATCGGGATCACGTCGGCTCTCGGCTGCTCGGCCTCAGCAACCCGGGCGAGGTGTACGGCGCGGGCGCGGCGTTTGGTGGCGGGGTTGATGCACGGGTCGCCGGCCGTGGCGTGGCAGCGGGGGCAGGCGACGGCGAGGGCGGGGTGCGGGGCGGGGTAGCCCATCGCGGCACGGACGTCGTTGGCGGAGGTCATGACGCCTCGTCCCGGCCGGGCGGCACGAAGTTGCTTCCGCCTTCGGCCGCGAGCCGGGCCTTCGACGCGGCGATCCGCCGGTCCATCTCCAGCTGCTCGGCCGCGAGTTGCACTGGTGTCGGCAGTGGCTTCCCGGCGGCGAGGCGTAGCCGCAGCGGGTGCGACAAGCGCCGCGGTTTGCCGAGTCCGGCATTGCGGCAGCGGTGGCCGACGACGGCGTGGCACTCGGGGCATTCGTAGCCGAGCGGACCGAGCTTGCGCGCCTGGGCAGCCGGGCTGTCGTCGGCGGGGATCTGGCGGCCGATGCCTGCGCTGCGGTCGGTGATGTCCCGGTGCGGACCCCCGGTGATCATGAGGCGTTCGACCGGTGCGGGCAACGCACCTGAGGCGACATCACGGATCTGGCCACGCAACCGGGCGTAGTACGCCGGGTCGTCCTCGGTCGCGGGCGGCCGGTACTGGAAGGTCTCCAGTCGCCCGCCGCGGATCTTCTGGACAGCTGCAATGACGTCGGCGGCGGTGATCCGGAACCTGCGCTCGCGGGGGAGCGCGGGCAGGTCGACGCCGTAGAACTGGTCCATCGCGGCTTCGGCGTCGGGGTAGGTGACCCGGGCACGGTTGAGGTCTTTGTGCCAGGCAACGATGTCGGTGTCGCCGACAGTGCGCTGGTCGCGGGCGGCGGCGAGGCCGAGGAGCATGCCGACCTCGACGGCGGTGATGGTTTCGGTCATGAGGACTCCTGTGCGTTCTTGGCGTCCATCAGGGCCTGGACACGGAGTCCGGCCCCGAGGGCGTCGCCGAAGCGTTGGTCGCTGGTGGCGATCCGGTGCTGGCCGGGATCGGGGAGGCTGTGGACTTGTCCGCCGATTGCGGGCATCTGCAGGGCCGCGCCGGGCGCGGGGGCGTCGGCGAGCTTTCGCCACGCCGGAATGAAGTAGCTGGCGGAGCGCGGCTGCTTGCGTGCCCCTTGCCAGCTGGCGGCGGCGGAGACGACGAGGGCGTCCACGGTGCAGCGCTTGATGAGGGCTTCGATCAGGAACCACTCGGCGGTGGCGAGGTCCCAGCCGACGACCATGCCCGCTGCGGTGATCTTGTCGACGAGCGGGCGCGAGGCGTCGGGGATACGGGGTCGGTCACCGATGCGCGCGAGCGCGGCGCCCGGATCAGTTCCAATCCCTTCTGTATCTCCCTTGGGAGATACAGGGGACGGGACGGGATGGGTTGGGGCAGCGTCTCCGTGACGGAGGTGAGACGTGTCTGTAGACGCGTCTACATTGGATGATCCGGAGTCCCTGGCCTTGCTGTCTTTCGGCTGGCCCCGGACCAAATTTTGAGCCTCGGACGTCGTCTCTTCGTCGTCGTAACGACGAAACTTCGTCGTCTCTTCGTCGTTCTGACGACGAGAATCCGTCGATGGACCGTCGTTTTCGGTGTCGTCGCGGCCCGCGCGCTTGCCCTCGCGCCAGCGCTGCTGCCGCTGCGCTTTGGCCTTCCGCTCCGCGTCGAGTTCTGCACGCGACGGGTTCCTCTCCAGGTACTGGTGGATGTAGTAGGTGCCGGCGGCGACGGCGGGACAGGTCTTACAGCCGTGGCTGGGCTGGTGCCACATGCCGGACGCGATCAGCGCTTTGATCATCTTGGGTGTGCCGTACTGCCTCGCAACGGCCTGCGGGATTACGCCGTCGGTTGCCTGCTGCGCGACCCAAGACCCGCAGCGGACGTAGAGACCGACAGCGGCGGTCCCAGCTGCATACACCTTGGTGTGGCAGTGGAATCCGTCGTCGATCTTGAACCAGCCCATTCGATCTACTTTCGGAAGTGCTCGGGACGGATGAGAACGAGAGGGTGGAGCCCTTGCGGGCGGCTGTAATCGCGGCAGTCCAGGCATGGCGGACTCCGCCTCAGGTCCTCCGGTCGTTCATCCACTCCCGGACCGAGTTCTGCCAGTAGCGGACCCGCCCCGCCTTGCCGGGTGTGACCTTGATGTATTCGGGCCCTTCGCCTCGGCTGCGCATGCCAGCAAGGGTCGGGAGCGCGAGCTTGGTGATCGTGCTGACCTCTCGTGGGGTGAGCAGCACGTCGTCTTCTGCTGCGGTGATCGACAATGAGTCCTCTTTCATCTCTCTATCCTCTGCGATGATGGAAGTGTATCGGAGTGTGTCGGAGTTAGGCTTGGGTTGAGCGGAAATCGCGTGTCATGCTGCGAACATGGATGAGCGGCCGAAGACCAAAAGCGCCAACGAGCTTGGCGAGACAGGCCGCTGCGTCGCCCAGAACCTGGCGCGCATCCGCAACGCCAAGGGCATCTCGACGCTGAAGCTCGCCGCGATCCTGAACGAGTCGGGCCGGCGCATCACCGCATCCGCGATCAGCAAGATTGAGGGCGGAGCCCGGCGCGTCGACGCGGACGACCTCGTTGCGTTCGCCGTTGCCCTGAACGTCAACCCGTCCGCGCTGCTGCTGCCGCACGTCGTCACCGGCAACATCGAGGTGTCCACCGCCGGACACGTCAGTGCCCGCCGAGCCTGGGACTGGGCGGACGGGCTCGGGCCGCTGCTCCACGCCGACGACGAATCCGTGCGTGTCGCCTTCCAGTTGCACGCCCGGCCGTCCGGCCGACGTTCCGCCTGACCCTCCCCTCCGCCTCACCGCGCGACCCCTGCCGGCACGAGCCGCATCGCCTCGCTGTGCATGGCTGCGAGCTGCGCGAGTGCCCGCCTGGGCTGCGGGTCTTTCTCGGCCGCGCCGGTGAGGATGGGCATGCCGGACTCGATGGACGCCATGACCTCGCTGCGGGTGGCTTCGCGGCCGTGGGCCCACCAGGTGACGGTGACCGGGTCGCCGACGTCGAAGAGCCGGTAGGCGGGGTCCATGCGCCAGGTGCGGGAGACCCAGAGTGCGGTGACGCCGGGGTTGCGGGCGATCATCTCGCCGTCGGGCAGGACCGTGTCGTCGGGCAGGCCCGACGTGCGACGTCGCATGTGCGGGTTCGTCAGGAACGGGCACGCCCGGACCGCATAGAGGGCGCAGTCACGGTGGGACGGCGGCTCGGGCGCGACGCGCGTAATTGTGCACATACTTCCCAAAACGAATGCCGCATTCGCGCCAAGTGGGCCGCCGCATAGCCAGCAGGAATGGAAGCGGACCGCGTCGGCGATGCCCTGCTCGCGCACCACGCGGAAATCCGGCTCGCCATTGATGATTGCCACAAACCAGGGAATGGGATACCCCGCACGGTTTCGTGGAAGTCGCGCGATCCTTGGCGGAGATGGAGGCAGTGTGATCATTGTGCACCTTCTGTGGATTCCGGGTTGATTGCGGTACGGCGCACTAGAATTGGCGTGTGCCAAGGATGAATACGACGCGTCAATGCGCGCGCTGCGGAGCCAACTTCCACCCCCACTATCCGAGCAAAGGTGCGCCCGAACAGCGCTGCTGCTCCACTGCCTGCTCCAACCTGGAGCGCTTTGGCGAGCCTGTAGACCTTCGCTGCCAGACGTGCGATGCCCCCATTCTCAAGAAGGGCCGAAATCGCACTTACTGCTCGATGGCGTGCCGCAATGAAGGCAAGCTTGGTCGTCCTTCCCCGAGACGAAAGGACTGGGACGACTACCCTGAGCCGGTCCGCGACCTGGGGAGCGGCTGCCTGCGCTGGCAGGGGCCGATCCATTCGAATGGATACGGAAGGCTCGGCGGTAGTCGATATGCCCACCGCGAGGCGTGGGTCCGGGAAGTCGGCCCGATTCCCGCTGGAATGACGATCGATCATGTCGCAGAGCGTGGGTGTATTTACCGCGACTGCATCGAGATTGCCCACCTTGAAGTTGTCACGCAGGCGATGAACACGGCGCGGAGCGCCAGGTCCATCGAACTGCGGTCGCGCACCCACTGCCCGCAGGGCCACCCCTATGCCGGACGGAACCTCATGGTTCGGCCGCGTGGCGGTCGTGACTGCCGGGAGTGTGCCTCCGCCAGAAGCAAGCGCAACTATCTGCGCCGGAAGGCCGAGGTGGCGACTGCCGAGTAGAACTGGCCTGCCCGCATGGTCGCGGGGGAGTCGGGCAATGCGCGGCGGCGGGGCCGGAAGGGTGTTCACTGCTGCTCCTGTCGTTGCTGTATCTGCCTGGGTGTGAGTGGTTCGGGCTGGCCGGCGCGGTTCCATGGCGCGTGGAGCCGACACCGGTGGCCCTCCTGGAACCTGCGGCCGGGTTCGCCGCACGGGCCGGCCGGAGTGCCCCAGGTGCAGGGCAGGAGCTCCGGCCGGTCATGATCAGAACGGGGGTTCGTCACTGAACCCGGCACCCTGCTGCTGGGGTGCCCCACCCCATCCGCCGCCCTGCGCCGACTGCTGCGGCGGGTTGGACGCCCACGGGTCGGCGTGGCCCTGCTGCGGGCGCTGCTGCCCGCCGAAGCCACCAGCGGACTGCTGCTGGGCGCCGGACTTCTGCGCCTTGGTGACCTTGGCGGTGGCGAACTTGAGGCTCGGTGCGATGTCCTCGGCCTCGATCTCGAAGACGGTGCGCTTGGTGCCGTCCTTGGCGTCGTAGGTGCGGGACTTGAGGACACCGACGACGACCCGCATGCCCTTGAGGATCGACTCCGCGACCTGTTCAGCCTGCTGCCGCCACACGTTGACGGTCAGGAACGTGGCCTCGCCATCGACCCAGGTGGAGGTGTCCTTGTTGTACGTCCGGGGCGTGGATGCGACGCGGAACTTCGCTACTGCTGCGCCCGACGGCGTGAAACGCAACTCGGGATCTTCTACTGCATTTCCGACAAAAGTGATCGGGGTCTCTCCGGCCATGGTCATGCGCTCCTGAGTTCGTTGGTGTCTTCGGTGGTCTTGGCCTGCCGGACTCCGGCGTCGCGGAGCCAGCTGCCGACGGTGTGCTCGTTCGCCCCGATGCGGCGGCCGATTTCGGCGCCGTCGATGCCGCGCCGGGCGAGTGCGACGGCGGTGATGTGGCGTTCGTGTTCGAGGAGCTGGTGGGTGCCGGACGGTGTCGCGGTCTTGGGCGGGATGAGGCTGCGGGGCGTGAGGCGCCCGTACCGGGGCTGTTCGGCGGCGTTGCCGTGTTCGTCCCAGGTGACGTGCCCGAGGAGGTTGGCGAGCGGGGCGTCGGGGTCGACCATCGCGGCGAGGCTGACGATGACGGCGACCAACTCGACGCGGTCGAGCGGGTCCAGGGCGTGGGCGACGTCGAGGGCGTCACCATCACCGTGCACGATGCAGGCCATGCGCCCGGCGACGGGCAGCATGCGGTCGGCGAGGTCACCGCGCTCGGAGGCGGTCAGGACGGTGTCGGTCATCACGCGGTCACCGCCTCGGCGAGCGGCCATACCCGGATGATCGCGCCGGGGGAGTCGAGGGCGTCGGGGTGCGGCGAGACCGAGAAGACCTTCGCCGCCGACAGCTTCACGACCTGTGCGTCGTCGTGCCACCACGACGCCGCCGAAATCGCATCGAGAGACGCCCTGGCATGGTGGTCGACGTCGGAGGAGTCGCGATTGTCGGGCCACAGGTCGCCGCGCTTCGCCGCAGCCTTGGTGCGTTCGACGGTGACGGTGACGCTCGCGACCAGCGGCCCGCTGAGCAGGCCGTGCCGGTTCGTGCGGACACCGCAGACGATGCACACTGGCGGCTTCGCGGGGCCCTTGACGATGCGGTGCGTTCCGGTGGCCTTCATCGCCGCCGCGGTGACGGCCTCGCGCCACGGCTTGAGGACGGCCTGGTTGGAGTGGATCGCGGGCCGGCCCTTGCCGAGGAACGAGATCGCTCCCTGGCCGGCGGGTGTCCCGTGGACGGTGATGGTCAGCATGCCGCTGCCTCCGCTGCTGCCGTCGCCCGGCGGACCCTGGCCCGGTGGATGCCGAAGCGCTCGTCGGGCGTGAATCCGGCGTAGATGCCGTGTCGGTAGTGGGCGCTGCTGCCGCCTTCAGCGGCGAGGGCTTCTTCGAGGCAGGCGCGGCGGATGGGGCAGCGCTGGCAGATCGCGGCGGCGAACTCGGCCTGGATCTTGCCGTCGGTGGTGCCGTAGCTGACGGGGAACCAGAAGTCGGGGTCGTCGTGGCAGAGGGCGCGGCCGTGCTGCAGGGTGGCGCGGCGGAGGGTGGTGGTCACGGCTGGTCCTTCCTTGCGTCGGGTTGCTGTAGTTGGTGTTCGAGTCCGGCGATCTGCACGGCGGCTTCGGCCTCGCGGACGAGTTGTTCGGCGAGGGGCTGGAGTTTGGCGTCGGCGCGGGCTTGGGCGAGTTGCTGCTCGGTGCGCCGGACAGCGCAGGCGAGGAATCCGAGGACGGCCCACGCTGCGGCGGTGCACAGGGCGTTGGTGACGTCGGGGCTCACCGGGTGGCTCCCTTCCGGCGGCTGCTGGCGGTGCGGCTGCCGTACTGGGCGTCCCGGCCGAGGGCTTCCGGGTCGTTCACGACGCCGAGTTCCCGCAGCAGGGTGAGGGTGTCGTTGCGTGCCGCGTCGGTGGGGTCGTGGACGTCGAGGCCGGGGTGGTGTCGGCGGATTTGGGCGGCGGCCCAGATCCCGGCGCGGCGGATCTCTGCGGCGGTGCTCTTGGTTGTCGACAGCCAGTTGGCTTCTTCGGCGGGTTCGGGACGGCTGCGCATCGGTGGCTCCTTCCTGCGGTCTGGGATGGTGGGTGTGTCGGGCAGCCCGTTTGGGGCGGGCTGCCCGGCGTCAGTTGGGTTCGTCGGTGCTGTCGAGGTCGTAGAGCTGTTCGCACAGGTCGGTGAGCTCGCCGGGGTGGTTGGCGGCCCAGGCGTGCATCTGGGCGATGTGCTGGCGGCGCGGGTCGAGGTTGCGGCAGAGGGCGGCGAAGTCGCGGGTGGCCTGGTCGGAGTTGCGGCGCATCTGTGCGGAGTCGGCCCGGATCGCGGTGAGGATCTTCGCGGCGTGGCGCAGCAGGAGCAGGACGCCGATCGTGACGATGGCGATGGCTGCCCCGAACTCGATGGTGATCACCGGTGCTCCTTCGCGGCCGGGAGGGCGTACAGGGCGTCGAGGCGCCGGATTTCGTCCTGGCGGGCCTGTTCGCGGGCGTCGTAGGCGTCGAGGACAGCGGCCATCGTGGGGACGGTGTCGTGGGCCCAGCCGGGCCGGTGCTCGCACGTGCACCAGGGCTCGGTGTCGACGGTGCAGGCGCCGTACACGTCGGGCTCGGCGGCAGCGACGGCGGTCACGGCGGCGGCGAGGTACGTCGCCAGGTCGAGGCGGATCGCGATACGGGCAGCCGTGTCACCGATCCACTGAGCGGCGGCCAGGAAGAGGTTCACCGTCGCCCCTCCCGCCATGCGCGCTGCGCGTCCATGCGGGCCCGCCGGGCACGGGCGTCACGGCGGCGTTCGACCGCGTCGCGCCACGACACCCAGCACGCTGCGACGCCGAGCCCGAGGACGATGCAGGCGAGGAGCACGACGGGCAGCACCGCGTCGAAGTAGGGGTGGCTCACTTCTGGACCCCGTCCTTGTCGCCGTCGGGCCAGAACCCGTACGCGAGCAGGGCGGCGATGATGCTGACGGTGACGATGATCGATAGCCGCAGGTGGTGGGCAAGGAAGTTCAAAACGTCGAGCACGGAGGTTCCTTTCGAGGTGGCCGCCGCCGGGAGGGGGAGGCTCGGCGGCGGCCGGACGGGATGGCTTACGGGGTGGCGAGGATGCCCTTGGTGCGGGCGGCGGCGAGCCACTGCGGGAACTCGTGCATGAGGCCGTCGTAGAGTTCGGCGTCGGTGAGGTTCGCGGGGTGGTCGCCGACGGCGAAGAGGCTGGCGTTGTCGACGACGCGGCGGTCGAGGGTGTCGAGGTCCTGCAGGAACGCGAAGTGGCTGCCGAAGCCGAGGAAACTCCAGAAGATCGGCAGCGCGGACGCGGACCGGATCGCGGACCGCACGAGGTCTTCGGTGCCGGGGTTGGGTTCGCCGTCGGTCTGGAACACGACGAACGCCGGGTCGGTGGCCTTCGCGGCGGTGTAGTGCCGGATCACGGCGTTGATCGCGGCGTCGTAGCGGGTGCCGCCCATCGAGCCGAGGCGCTGGTGCTCGCGGGTGATGACGCCCCGGTAGTCGTCCAACGACACCTCGACGGCGGGGTAGGCGACGTTGTCGAAGAAGATGACGGGGACGATGCCGTCGTCGTCCAAGTTCGCAGACAGGCCCAGCGTCTGCTCGGCGAGGCGCTGCACCGCCCCGGACTGGTAGTGGCCGGCCATGGACCCGGACCGGTCCGCGACCAGGTACACGGCGGCACGGGTGCCGAGCAGGCCCTTCTTCTCCAGGCTGATCGCGGCCTTCTTGACCAGGCTCGTCAACGCCGGGGCCTGCGACTGCGGGACCTGGTGCGTGGCCGGCGGCTCCTCGAACACGGTGGCGGGCTTGGCCTTGCGGGCGAAGAGGCTCATCTTGATCTCCTTGCGAGGGTTGAGGGTTGGGGTGGCTCCGGCGGTCGGGGGCCCGCCGGAGCCGGACTGTGGGCGGTCAGCTGGCGTCGGTACGCTCGTCCTCGGTGAAGGCGTAGAGCCCGGACGAGGTGCCGCGGGCGACCATGCGCCCGGCTGAGGTCATCGAGTCGGTGGTGTTCGCGGAGGCGTAGGAGAGCGTCGTGCCGCGGGCGATGCCCATGCCTCCGGCGGCGGCGAACGCGTCCTGGTCGGCGCCGAGAAAAACGAAGCGCCAGGCGAACGACTCCTGCTGAGCGGTGATCATCTGCTTGACGGTGGCGAGACTGAACTCGCGGGACTGGTTCTCCTCGCCGTCGGTGAGGATCACGACGATGACCTCGCCCGGCCGGTCGTCCTCGGCCTTCGCGGCCAGTTGCGCGCCCACGGTGGAGATGGTCCGGCCGACCGCGTCGAGCAGGGCGGTGCCGCCGCGCGGCAGGAGCTGGTAGTCGGGGACGTCGGCGAGCGGCAGATTCTCGTAGACGGGCTCGTACTCGGTGTCGAACTGGTACAGCGACACGGTCGTCTCGCCGGGTGCTGCCTGCTGCTCGGCGAGGAACGCCTTCAGGCCGCCCTCGGTGTCCGTCTTGACGCTGTACATGGAGCCGGAGCGGTCGAGGACGATGGCGATGTGCCGCAGGTCGGGATTGGTCACGGTGGTCTCCTTGTGGGTTGGGGTTGGCCGCCCGGGTCGCTGGACGGGCGGCCGGGATGGTCAGCGGGTGAGTTGGACGCTCTGCCAGCCGCCGGTACCGGGCACACCAGTCGCGGGGGCGACCGTCTTGAGGTCGTCCGAGGCGAGCGGGTCGCCGGGCAGCTTGGGCTTCCAGATGACGAGCTGCTGCTCGACGAGGTGCGCGGGCGGCAGCGGCGGCTGCCTGGGCTTCGGCGGGACCGTGTCGGCGGCAGGCTGGAGGTGCACAGCCGCAGACGGGTCGTCGACGGCGGGCAGCATCGCCGTCCGGTCCTCGCCGATCGCAGCCCACAGCGAGGACACCGCCACGGCCTGCGTCTTCTCGTTGACCGACACGATCGGCTCCTGCCGTGCAAGCCCGTGCGGCGCGGCAACAGGCGCAGCCTCCAAGACCTTGATCTGCTCGCGCAGCTGGCCGATCTGGCACCACGGGCACTCACCTGGCACGCCGTCCGTCCACCACACCGGATGCTCCGCCTCGGACGCGTGGCAGAACACCTGCACCAGGTGGCGGCGTGCGCCGAGAAGCCCCTCCAGTTCCCTGACGCGGTGCTGCGGCCAGTCCACCGAGTGCTTGCCCGGGGCCTTCTCAGGCTGCTCCGGCAGCCAGAACAGGAACCTCCTCACGACGCCACCGCCTGTCCGGCCAGGTTCTCCAGCGCGTCGTCGGCGTGCCGCTCGATACGCCGGACCTGCTCCAGGACGTCCGCATAGTGGCCGTGACGCCCAGCGGCGTCCCGGGCGAAACCCTCGGCCAGGGCCGCGGCCTGCCCCTGGGTGAAGCGGTACACCGACCCGAGTGGCATGCCGGATTTCCAGTCGCGCCACTCGCGGCCGTCCCACCACGACACCGACCGGAACCCGGCGTTGTTGTCCTGCACCGACCAGGCGTCGCCGTAGCGTCGGGCGGCGATGAATGCGGCCACGCCGGCGAAGTGCCCGGAGATCAGGAACCGGCGCTCGTACACGGTGTCGTCGTCGGCACGGTCGCGGTCCGCGAGCTGCGCTTCGAGGCGGGCGATCTGCTGGCGCAGGAGTTGCGTCGGAGTGAGGCGGTGGTGTGGCTTCGAGGGGTTCATCGGATGTTCCTCTCGGGTTCGGGGTTGACGTATTCGGACTGGCAGGTGAGGCAGCGGTAGCCGTGGCGGCCGATCGCGGCGGGGTGGCTGCCGCGGCAGTTGAAGCAGTCGCGGGGCTCGATCGGCTGGCGCAGGTCGACGGGGATGGTGCGCTCGGACAGGACGGCGGTCATCTGCGGTCACCCGCCTTCCAGTCGGCGAGCGCCGTCTCGAACTGCTCCTGGCCGTCCCAGGTGGGTGCGGGCCGGTCGGGGTCGTCGGGGAGCGGCAGGCTGTCGGTGGCGCCGGTGAGCAGCTGGTGCACGGCGGCGGCGACCAGGGCGGCCGGCGGGGTGAGCCCGGCGCAGAGTTCGCGGAAGCCGTCGGGGCCGTGGAGTGTCGTGTACTGCCAGCCGTCGACCTCGCCCCAGGCGATGGCCCAGCCGGTGCCGTCGTCGTCCTCGACTTCCAGTACGGCGTCCAGCTCGCCGTCGGAGGCGATGTCGCTGGCCTCCGCGTCGATGTCGAAACCGAGCTGCTCGATGCGGTCGGCTACCTCGTCGATGTAGTCCTGGTGGAGCGGTGGCCCGAGGGTGACGGTGATCGGGCCGAGGCGGTGCGTGCTCATCGGGTGTCTCCTGAGGGTTGAGCGGGCTGGTGCTTCTGGTGTGACCTGGCGGGGAGCGGTCGTCCCCGCAGGTCGGGTGGGGCGGGTGGTCAGGTGCGCTGCCGGTTCGGCGGCAGGCCGAGCGATGTCCGGGTCTTCCACGCGGTCGAGCGGCTCACGTTCAGGCGCGCGGCGATGTCCTGGTCGATGAGGCCCTGCGCGTTCAGTACCGTCACCAGGTATCTGCGCTCCTCGACCGTGAGGACCCGCGACGGCAGACGGCCTTCCAGGACGCTGCGGATCACATCCGGGTCGTCGGCCTGCGCGGGAAGGACCCGCACCCGGCGCGGCTCGCGGCGGCAGGGCGGCGGCGGGGTGACCTTGTTCGCGCACGGCGCCGGACATGAGGCGCACAGGCTCGCGGCGACCTTGCGGGCGTCCCGGACCGCTTCGGCCTTCCCGTACGTGGTGTGCAGTGCCAGGTCGTAGATGCGGTGCTTGCCGCGGCATGGAGTCGGCGGGGCGTCGAGGGTGACGGTCACGACAGGCCCCCGTTCCGGTCGGTGCAGGCGCACGTCGGGTTGAGGACGGACTTGAGGTACTGCTGGCCGCAGCGCAGGCACACCGCGAAGTCCTGCCGCAGGAGCGGGGCACCGGGGCGCCAGCCCGCGCTGGGCGGGGCGGTCGGGCGCAGGAGCGCCGCAAGGGCGCGCAGCCCGGTCACAGCGCACCGCCGTCCGTGCTGCTCATCCACGCGCGCAGGTCATCCGGCAGACCGTCCGGCACCCACTGCAGAAGCAGCAGACCCGACTCGTCCAGCGGCGGGAACGCACCGCAGGCGTCGAACTCCGGGTACGGCAGGCACACCTGCCCGGCCGCGGCACGGCGGGCAAGGCGACGCTCCAGCGCATCCGAGGCCCGGTCGAGGACCTGGACCACAGCCAGGCCGACAGCGAAGACGAGACGGTTCGGGCGGGCGGTCATGACCCACCTCGCAGCGGCCACGAGCCGTCGATCACGGCGGTCGCGTCGTACTTCTCGCCGGCCTTCGCCGGATTCCGCAGCCACGCCTGATACGACCGGGCATCAGCCGCAGCCCAGCGGACCTGGCGGCGGTGCAGCTCGTCGACATCGACGCGCAGGTCGTCGAAGTGCTCGTACGGGCCGTACTGGCTCACCAGGGCCCGCACCCACGCCGGGCGCTCGGCGGCAGGCATTGCCGCGATGGCGCCCATCTTCCAGGCGGCCTGCGCCGACTTCATCGCGTCATACGTCGCACCGTGGGCCTGCTGCTCGTCCCAGCCGAGGCCGTACACCTCGGCGGTCGTCCGCATCTGGTACGGGCCCTGCGTCTCCGAGACCTTCTTGCGGAACGGGGCGCAGTGCCGGTCAAGGACGAGCGTGTCGATGACCGGTCCGACTGGCTGCCCGCAGAGGTCTGTGAGCGCGCCGAGGCCGTGTCGCCTGCACTCGAAGTCCAGCAGGTTCAGGTCGAACGAGCCCAGATTGTGCCCGACCAGCGGAATGCCGTCCTGCACGACCTTGCTCACGGCGGCAGCGATCTGCTGCACGCCCTCGGCGGCGGGCTGGCCGTGCTCGGCCAGATAGTCGTCCGTGAGGCCATGCACCTTGATCGCACCCGGCTCCTGCGCGATGCCCGGGTTGATCACCCACTCGAACGTCTCCGTCGGCTGGCCGCCCCCGACCAGGATCAGGGCGCACGACACGATCCGCGCCGACTCCACCAGCTTGTCCGAGGCCTCGAAGTCGAGGGCCGCCATGCGGGACAGGTACCACGGGGTGGCGTTCATGCGGTCGCCTCCGGTCGCTTGATCCACGGCTGGTCGTTGCGGTGCGCGTCCAGGGCCTCGCTCGCGCGCTGCAGGATCGCCAGCTGCTCCGTCAGTGCACGGCGGGCATCGCGCTCGTCACGCGCCAGCTGCAGCGGGTCCTTCTCCGCCTCCGGGGTCCACACCGGGGCGTCCGACAGGCGGCTGAGGGCGTCCACGGCGGCGTTGCGTTCCTCGGCGAGGCCCCGCAGCGTCTCGTCGCGCATCGCGATCTGACGCTGCAGCTCGGCGACCGTAGGGGCGTCCGCCAGCTGGCGTTCCAGCGTCTTGACCTGG
>Ga0302314_10015051_pt1 | contig 13178 bp, 8 predicted proteins | sample III_Palsa_N2_3_FD_200533 | JGI IMG/M metagenome (GOLD analysis project Ga0302314, IMG submission 200533) | Peat permafrost microbial communities from Stordalen Mire near Abisko, Sweden - III_Palsa_N2_3 | ecosystem: Environmental > Terrestrial > Soil > Palsa > Peat permafrost | place: Sweden...
CCGAGCCTTGCTGCCTGTCGCCCTGATTTCTGGCAGGCCGATTCATCCTTCGAGGCAACCAGGACGATGGCACCTGACAGACAGTCATTCCCCCGGCAGCTCGTTTTGAAAGGAATCCTTACTGGACGGACTTGTCGCTCGGGCTCCTCTGAGTGTCATCGACGACCTGATCGACCATGGTGGTCTGCTCGCGGAGGACGCGCCCTGGAAAATGCGTGACGAGCAGGAGAGTCTCTACCTGAGGGCGCGTCTCGCGCCGGAGAAGATCACCGATGAGGAGGCAGAACGACTCGGCTGGCAGGCCTGTCTACGCCGACAGTCCTTCCTGCGCGGTGAGGCGCTCACCAGGCAGGAACCGGACGATGTGTGGGACCTCCTGTACGACGTCCTCCTGGACGGGGACGTGACAGACCTTGACGCACTCGACGCGGTTCTGCCGCGAGCCCAGCAGATTGAATTGCGCGATCTCAAGTCGGGCGCTGTGTCCGGGCAGTGGCCGCCGAACATGGGCGAGGACCGTGGACTCTGGCGTCTGATGGCCACTCTGTGGAAACCCCGGGAGCTCGTCGACGCCGGGCGCAGTCCCTTTTACGCGCTCGTCGCAGTGAACCGGGCCTACGACCTGATCAGGGCGGGCGAGATAGAAGCGGCGGCGGGCCAGGCGCACTCCCTGACCCGCGGCGGCAGCGGCCGGAAGGTGCCTGCGGAGCTGGTGCAGGAGGCATACGCTATCGCGGCGTACGCGGCAGTGGAGCAGAGCGAGCAGCTTGAGTCGGCAACAGGACGGGACCGACTGCTCGACTCCGCCGCGGAGCACGCCGAGAAGGCCGCCGAGCAGGGCGGCGCCGTCGCTGAACGCAACCTTCGGCTCCTGCGCGACTGGAGGGCAACGAAGCGGAACCACCGCGGCCCTTTCAGCAATCCCTTCCTCGAAATCGGCCTGGATCACGGTGTCGAAGTGTGGGAGGAACGTTGCCGGGAAATATTCCGCCAGCGTGAAGGCGATACCAAGGCACAGTCCACCCTGAACCTGGCCGAGGAGCGAATCCGTCGCGCGCTGCGCGACGGGGCGGGCGCGGACGTCTTCTACCAGTTGCCCCTCGACCGGTCGCGATACGTCATGCCCTCCCAGGTGCCGCGGCACGTCGTGCCCCCAGTGGAGGCCCTGCTACGTCGGACCTCAGTGACGAGTGGCGGCGAGTTGGAGGCCATTCGCGCCCGCGCCGCCGTCGAACTCCTCGACGACTTCCGGACTACAGCCCCGCGCCTCGACCGCCACAGTTCCACGCAATGACTACCTCGACGTCCGTGTCCTGATCAACCGCCCGTACCGAACGAAGCGGAGCCTGATGTCTCCCAAGAAGAAAATTCCCAAGAGCGAGCGCCTCCATCGTCCGTGCCCCGCCTGCGGCCAGACGCAACCCGGTGCCAATGGCTCAAAGGCGCCGCACAAACCCGCGGGCCTGAGGAGTCGTAGAGAACCTGGCTCCGAGGTTTCGTCCGAGTCGGCGAAGACCGGCGTCGCCGATGCTCCCGTCCGTCCCGATCCAATCGACGCGATGACGGTGATCAAGGGAGTGGCGGAGCGTGTGCCGAAGGCACTGGCAGCCGCTGGGGCCGACGAGGTGTCCCCGTCCGGTGCGCTTGCCATGGCCGTGCGCAGGGCGGTCCTGGACGAATTCCGTACGCGTGCCCAGTTCGCCGGACGCCTCGCTGAGATCGACGCGCTGCTCTGGTCCCGGGCCGGAGACAGTCGCGAGGCCGTCGATGGCGCGATGACGGCGCATCTGCGGGAACTGAGGCTGCTGCGAGTGACGGAGCCGGAAGAGAGCGACCGGTTCGTGGTCACCGAGGGTGAGGGAGACGCCTTCGAACTGCTGAGTCCGGCATACGTCGACGAGTTGATAGGGAAGGTCATTCTTGCGGGACAACTGCGGCGCGTCGCCGGTCCTGCGGGTATGAAGTGGGGGAAGGACGCATGACAGCGGCTGGCATCGACTTCGGCACCACCAACTCCGTAGCCGCCCAGTGGAACGGCGAGTACGTCGAAGTGCTGGAGATCGGCGGACAGGGCCTGGATGCCAGCTGGAGGCGCAGGGGGTTCGAGCTGCTCTACCCGTCGGTCGTCGGCACGAGCTCCCTGCGGCCAGGCACACTGTTCGGCTGGGAGGCGAAGCTCCGTTCGGAACAGGCCGTCGAGGCATGCAAACGGATGCTGCGCGAGGAACCCTTCGTCAAGCTGGGCGGTGAACGGTTCGCCGCGACCACCGCCGCGGCCGGCGTCTTCCACGCCATCGCCAGGGCTGCGGAGGAAGAAGCCGCCACAGAGATCCGCGAGGCCGTCGTCACGGTGCCCGCCAACGCGACCGGCGCGGCCCGATTCCGTACGCGTGAGGCAGCCCGTGCCGCAGGGATCACAGTCCGCACACTGCTGAACGAACCGACGGCAGCTGCGATCGCCTACGCCCACGAGATGGAGGCCGACGGCGAGTTCCTGGTCTTTGACTGGGGCGGCGGCACGATGGACGCCACCCTGCTCCTGCACGACGACGGTTTCTTCGACGAGAAGGCCAGCCGAGGCGTCAACCGTCTCGGAGGCCTGGAGATCGACGCCCGGCTACGCCGTATGGTCCTTGACCGGGCGCCCGTCCGCGGGCGCTGGAGCGACTCGGAGAAGCGGATGTTCGCCCTCGACATTGAGCGTGCCAAGATCCTCCTCTCCCATCAGGAGTCGGTCGGCGTCCAGACACCTGACGGGGTTCTCGTCGAGATCGGACAGGATGAGTTCTCCGACGCCATTCAGGACCTCATCAGCCGTGCGCTCGACCCTGTGGAGGAATGCCTGGAGCAGGCCCGGATCGACCCGCAGGATCTCACCGCAGTACTGATGATCGGTGGCAGCAGCCAGATCCCGGCGGTACGCGCCGCGGTCTCGGAGGCGCTCGACTGCGAACTCGTCGACACGACACTCTGTGACCCCATGACCGCGGTGGCCGAAGGAGCGGCGATCAGCGCGGCAGCCATGGATGGCGAGCTGAAGAGCATCATCCGCGTGGTCAACACGCACGCCCTCGGAACGATCACCAAGGACCGCGAAGGCAGACGGAGTTTCAGCACCCTCATCGACCGGAACCAGCGCCTGCCCCAGCAGCGCGTGAAGTCGTACGAGCCGATGAAGGACAACATCTCCCAGCTGACCGTGGAAGTCTGGGAGGGAGACCCGGACCGCGATGTGGAGCACCCGGACAACGTCAAACTGACCGACCTCGTCCTGACGTACCCGCGCCGCTGCACGGCCGAGGACGGGGTCTTCGATCTGGAGTACACCTACAGCAAGGAAGGTCTGCTGACCGTCAGGGCGACCCTTCAGAAGACCGGAGAGGTCGTCCTCGACGGAGCCGTGAAGGTGTTCGGGGACGGGAACGTCCTGCCGGAGGTGAGGAAGGAACTCGACCGCCTGCTCGCCCTTGCCCCGGCCGCCCGGCCCGCCGCCATGCCTACCCATCCGCAGCAGGCCCTCCCCAGTGACCAGGCGCCTGGAGTTCCCAGGCCCGTCCCGCCGCATTCTTCAGCACGTACGGCCCACACGAGCGCGGCGGCGCCTCCGCTCATCGTGGACGGCTCCAACCTCGCCTGGAACGGCCGACCCCCGCGCGTAGCGGGTGGCAAGCCGAGCTTCGCGGCACTGGAGGGGGCTATTCGGTCACTGCGGTTCAAACATTCCGACTGCGACATCCACGTGGTGGTTGACGCCACGCTGCGCCACGACGTGTCCGCCGAGGAACGCCCCCAAGTGGAAGCTGCCATCGCCGACGGAAGGGTTGTGCAGCCCCCCGCCGGGACCGAGGGCCGTGGCGACGCGCTGGTGATCAGCATCGCGGAGGAGGTCGGCGGGGTCATCATCTCCAACGACAACTTCGCGCCGTTCCAGAAAGCGAACCCTTGGCTCCGGAACACTGGGCGGGTCCTCGGAGCCACTCACTCCCAGGGGGTGTGGGTCTTCACCTGGCGCGTACCGAATGCGGCTGGGCCCGCCCGGCCGAGGTGATGCGCCAGGACGGCGAATTGCACGATGTCAGCGTGGGACTCTGTCGCCCGATTCGGACTCGGCTCCGGGCCGATCACTGCGACCAGAGCCTCCGCGTATTCGCTCCCCGGTCAACTCATCAGAATGCCCAGGTCGGCCGAATCGGGTGCCAGGGTCCCGCAGAGTCGAAGAGCTTGCTCCTGCGTGACCGTCGTCGGACATGCGGCGGGTGCGCGGTGATCCGCACCCGGAGCCACTGAGCGCAAATGCGAGCAGAGCGGGCATCCCGCATGAGGTCGAGTCGTGCGGGGATGGGAGGGACGGTATCCGTGCATCCGATCCTGCGATGCGCCAAGGACGGCTCAGGAAAAGGGCATTGTGGGCAGCCGATAAATCCGCCGTGGTCCTTTCCAATGGGTAGGGGAGGCCAAGGGGAGGCCGGATGCCTTTGAACGATCTGACACGGTACCCGCGCTTACCGGACGATCTGACACGGATCAAGGATCCCGCAGATACACCCTGACCTGGTTATATGATTGATTCATCTCCCAATCTGCCTGCCTAACCGAGAGTTTGACGAAGGGTTCCCTTTCGGGTTGATCCGCTCGGGGGTTGCGCTCGTAATGCGTAGGTCTCGGGTTCGAATCCCGAAGGCGGCCCCAAGATGAACCCCAGGTCGGACCTCTGACCTGGGGTTCCTTGCTTTCGCAGACCTTGGAATCTATCCAAATCGGGTATGTGTGACCTACGCATCGCAATGCGTGGGCCTGAGGAGTGGCTTCCGGGATCGCATTGCCGATACAAGTCTCTGACCTGGCCTTTTGCCGACCAGGCGGCGCTAGGTTGGGCTCGAACGCAGAGTCTCGGTGGACGGCCGGTGGACAGGCGTGCATGACGCTCCATCAGGGGCTGGCCGCCGCCGTTGGGCAGGGTGTGAAATCCGCGTTCTTCCGAGAGGCTGATCGGCGTTGATGGGACTGTCCGGTTCTGACAGCGGGGTGCAGCAAGGGTGATCTTGCTGTACCCCGTGCAGCTCGCCGACCTGCGACTGCGGCAGAGGCGGCTGTCCGGTCACTGCGGTTCAAACATTCCGACCGCGACATCCACGTGGTGGTCGACGCCACGCTGCGCCACGATGTGTCCGCCGAGGAACGCCTCCAAGTGGAAGCCGCCATCGCCGACGGAAGGGTCGTGCAGCCCCCCGCCGGGACCGAGGGCCGGGGCGACGCGTTGGTGATCAGTATTGCCGAGGAGGTCGGCGGGGTCATTATCTCCAACGACAACTTCGCGCCGTTCCAGAAAGCGAACCCTTGGCTCCGGGACACTGGGCGAGTCCTCGGAGCCACTCACTCCCAGGGGGTGTGGGTCTTCACCTGGCGCGTTCCGAATGCTGCTGGGCCCGTCCGGACGAGGTGATGTGCCAGGAGAGACGAGGTGCAGACTGTCACAACCGCGTGGACATCCCTTCGGTGGAACTTGCGCCGGCGGCGCCCAGTCCGATCGCCGCAACCTGTCCTGCATCGACATCCGAGTGGGACAGCAAGAGCTGGGCACGCTGTCGGCTGTGGCGGTGACCTTGTCGCTGACCACGGCCAGCTGCGGCCAAGCGCTGACCGTGGTGGCCTCTGCCAGCGCGCACGAGACCGGCGTTAAGGTTCGGGGAGCACCGGCGCGCTCACGGCGGCGCTGATCATGGCAGAGGTCGCCCCGGGGCATCGCCCCCCTTACACCTGTCTAGTTGTCCGGTCGTGCTTCCCTGTTTGCCCTGGTCTCAGAGCCCTCGTCACCCTGCCGGGTATCGCGGACCTCCTCGGTGTTCGCACGGCGGGGATGAATTGCCCTGCCGCCGATCGCTCGGATGATCTCCACCACGACTTGCAGTGCGTTCACTGGGAGCGCTCTGCCGTCTGCTCCGGCTGCCAGGACGGCCTTGACCATCACCACTGCGGCGATTGCCAAGGTCACCGTTCCGAGCAGTGTGAAGATACCCGCTGCCACTACGATCTCCACCGACATCTCTCTGCCTCCTGAGTGCGTGTCCGGTAACCCCTTTTCGTAGGTGTCTACTGTTCGCAAAATCGACATTGAGGAGTGGGGCGAGCCCTTCTAGTGATCGAAGTTGCGGCGCATCCGTCCCCATTCGGCGAGCGTCGGTCTCCAGAGTGGCTGGCACAGGCGCGGTGCGTCGGGGGCGGCGAAGTCAAACGCATCGTCGGAACCATCGTGGTCACGGTGCCCGAAGTATGCAGCTGCTTCTCGCGCGGCCAATGCCAGGGCTGGCATGCGAGCAGTAAGCACATCAGGGCGGCCGGGAGATCCGCCCTCGGCCGCAGAAGAGGGCGAGTCGGGATGAACAGCGGTGTCGGCTGAAACTATTTCGGCCCAGGCAGTGAGCCCGTGGCTGTCCTGGCGGGCAATATGCTCGCGCAATTGTGCCAGGTAGCGCATAGCCTGACGCTCGGACTTGGCCTGTGCTGCGGCAGGGCCGATCCGAGGCGTACCGGCATAGTGAGGATGGTAGACGTCCACCACGAGATCCGCTTCAGGGATGTCCCGGCGCAGTGGGCCCATGCCCTGCCAGATCAACCCGTTCCGGACGGGGCGCGCGGCAAGTTGGCCGAGCGCGATTGGCAGGGGGCTTGCCGGGGAGTAGGCCCGGAAGGCCAAGGGGGCGTCCGATGGTGCCGAGGCTCTGCCCCTGACCTGGACCGTCAAGGTGCTGCTGTTGATCTGCCAGAGGATCGTCTCCTCCCCGCTGTCCAGCATGCCGGGCGGTACTTGTGCCCAATCCACGTCGGCCGTATGCCAGCCGCGTTGGTAGGTCTGGCCGCGGACCGGTTGGACGGCACTCAGCAGTTGGAGCAGCTCGGCGTCCAGTTCCTCGTGAAGCCGGCGCTGACGGGGATCGCGCCGACGCCCGATGTCGGCCCATCTGCAGATCTCTGGATGTAGGGGGTGGTCGGGCAGGAGATCCTCAGCGTGTTCTAGAGCATCAGCGATCAGATCCGCCACCCATGCCTCTCCAGGCAAGGGGCGCTCGGAGAGGAAGTTCGCGGCGAGACTGACCAGGCGGGGGGCTGCTCGGCCGAGCCTGTCCCCGGCGAACTCCCTGGCCTCATCAATGATCTCGGTGAGCGAACCGAGGAGGGAACCCGCTTCGATATCGAGGAGATCCGGGTCGAGCGGCTCCGGTGACCACTGAGAGAGCCAGATCAAGGTGGCCATGCGTGCGGACGGAGTGTGACGGGGGCCGGGGGCCCACTGTGTGGTGCGGCGCGCGAGGACATGGTCGTCGGGGTCCTCGGCAGCGACCGTAGCGAGTCCGGCCTCTGCACACGCCGCGCTGACGGCTTCGGCAGCCTCTTCGCCGAGGATGAGCAGCAGGCCCCGGTCCTGGACCCGGTACCCGTCGAGTTGGAGATAGGGGGGTGCGTCGGGGGCGAAGGAGTCGAAGACCAGCAAGCCGCCCGAGATGGGAAGCGGTGCGCTGTAGGGGGCTGGGTCGGGCGCCTTTCCGATGCGTACCGTGCCCACTGTGTCCACGCTGATCTCCGACAGGGATGCAGATGTGGTGGCTTGCGGAAACGTCGGGGGCTGCGGTGGTGTCGCGTTCGTCATCGTGTGCCTCCCGCGTCGTCAGGGTTGAGGAATGTACGTATGACGTCGCGGCCCTGCTCCCATGTGATGGCTGGGAAGGATCCCACGAGCGCGGGCTGAATCTCGGAGTGGTGTGCGCGGTACAGGTCGTACACGCCGTGCCACGCGTCTGCGGCCCAGGCGGCATGTTCGGGGTCAATGAAGCGCTTCAGGAACAGCAGTGCTTCATTGGCGGGGAGTTGGGCTTCCGCGATGTGCTGCGTGAAGGCATTGATGACGTCCTCCGCCAGCTCATGCCCCTCGCGTGACCGGTCGGGTTCACGAGGACCGGAGACATCTTCGGGTGCGGTGTCTTCCAGGTCGACGCCGGTGACGAAACGCGGTCCCTCGTGGCAGCGGTAGCCGCCGAGGACGTCCTTGACCTGCCCGGCCAGTCCGTCGAGGAAGTAGCGTGCGGCAGGCATGATCAGCATGTTCCAACGGGCCTCGGGGGGAACCTGCTCCATCTGCGCCAGCTCATGGCGATGAAGGATGCGCCACAGCTCCTGGCAGAAGCCCGGCACAGGGTTCTCCAAGGCCTTCCGCACAGGCCCGTGCTGGCCGTTCCCCAGGCGGAGGGACTCTCCGACGAACTTCCGGCGGCGGGTGAGCCGGGCGAGCTGCTGCCAACGGCGTGGACTGCCGGCCTGGTGTCGGTAATGCGGCTGTGCTGCGTCGGCACTGAGGCTAGTGGCGGTGACTGCACCTAGGCAGAGGACCGCGCGCATCGCGTCATCGCCGATGCCCAGTGGCGCGGCAGCCCGACGCGCCTCGTCGTGGGCGAGCTGTCGGGTCGTAATTCCCTGAACTTCCGCACGTCTCTGTATGAGTCTTAGCGGGCCGTCCATACGCTGTCGTATCGAACGGTCCAGGGCGAGTACACCCTGACCCTGGTCCGGTTGGCCTCGCGCATGCTCTGGGCGGGGCTCCAGTGCCAGCGGACGGCTCGGCACCGGGTACCGGGATAGACCCAGAGCATTTGCCTGAGTCGAGTGCAGTACCCAGGGGCGTGTCACGGTATAGGCCTCCCAAAGGACTTGCCACTCGCCGGATCTGTCGGGGTGGTCCAACAGCGCTGAGACGATTTCTGGCAGGGGAGGGTAAGGGACCGGCAGGTCTTGGGCCCAGGAACCGTCAATGGTGTGCTGAAGCTCCGCTGTGGCCACGGGGTCTGCGAAGAGCCTCTGCATCGCGGAGTGCGAGACAGGCGCGATGTCCGGATCTTCATGCAGGAGCCCTTGCATGATCTCGTCGCACGTGTCCGGGCCGACGAGCGATCCTGGGTCCGCTGACGCCTCCCAGACGATGCGGTAGATCCTGGGCAGCAGTTCGCTGAAGTGACGTACCCTCACACCGGGCGGGGTCGGACGGGGCCGCACCCGCTCGTAGGCGGCTCTCAGGGCGACCACTCCGTCACCGGCCTCGTCGAGCCGGGCGCCCTGGGAGATGATGGCGTCGAACATGGCGACGGATTGGTAGGACTCCAGCCTGCCTTTGCCGGACTCGGTCACCGCGGATGCAAGCGTCGGCACGGTGGCCAGGACCACCTTGTACAACAGGTTGTAGTGGCGATCGTTGAGGTAGTCGCAGGAGGATTTGCCGGTCAGCTTCCTGCGGATGCCGAGTGGCAGATCGAGCCAGGCGCGTTGCGCGCACGACAGCGGTGTCTCGCCGCCCACTTCTGCCATGTCAGCTCCTCTGCGTTGCCCCGGTGGCGGCCTGGAGCAGCCCGATAAGTGCACGCACGGCGACGCGGACCTCGGCCAGGTAGTGGGCGGGGGTGTACTGCGTCCGTAGGGCACCGGTGAGAGACTCCGGATTCCTTCCGACAGTTTCCACCTGCACACCATAGGGAAGGGCGAGGCGGTGGAGCGCGGTGAAATGCTGGCTCGGAACGTAGATCGGTGTGGTGACGAGCAGAAGACGGGCTCCCGGGCGAAGGTGTCCCATTCGCTTGGCGAAGAAGGAGTAAGTGTCGCCGGTGTGAGCGCGGCGGGTGTCTGGCTCGGAGGAGGGTGCCGCGGCGACCTGCACGGTCGTCCCGCCCGGACGGACGTAGTGCCGTATGCCCCAGGTGCCGCCGATAGTGTCGTGGCGTTCGCCTTCGACGCGCGTGGGTTCTCCGAGGCTGAACGCGTCGCGGGTGCCGAGGTCGAGCGCTTGGTATTCCTCAGTGAGCTCGGGATGTCCGAGACGGGTGGCGAGGACGAACTCGTCCCGATCTGGGTTGTCGGAGGTGCCGAACGGCCGGTGGCCGCCGAGAGCGACCACACTGCTGGTTCGCACAGCACCGGAAGTGATCAGCTGGGCTGCGAAGGCGGGCCGGTTGAAACAAGCCCGGATGAGTCCTCCCAGCAACAGGACATGATCGTAGGCGGCGTGCTGGGGTGGTGGGCCGTCCTGCAGACCCAGAGCAGAGGTGGCGGCTAGGGCAGTTTCGCGCTGCTCCGGGGTCATGGACAGGTGAGTGCTCTGGTTGCGTTCCTGCCCGAAGGCGCGGCCTTCCCAGCGTTCGCTGAACGTGTAGAGGCGCTCCACTCGGGTGATGAGGTCACCCGCGCCATCTAACAGGAACGTCTGGTCACCGCCGAAGGCAGTGACCAGCGCCCGCATCGCTGCGGAGTTTGTCCAGGCCTTGGCGGTCTGCACAACAGTGTCGCTGGCGGCGGCCAGCGGCACTGAAGGGAAGCTATGTTGCATTCCAGCCTCCCTACTGGCCGTGCAGGGGGATCGCGGGGGCCGACAGAAGGTACCCGGTGGCACGTTCCCGGTCGGATTCACGGACCACTCCTGAGGCCATGCTCCGCAGGTCGAGGCGCGCGAGCGCAATCTTGGTCGTGATGGAGACGGACTTTGCCGTGTTTGACCCGTCGACGGTGCCGTCGACGTACTGGCGGAGCACGGTCGCCTCGTGAGCGAACTCGGCTGCCGAACGTAGGAGTTCCGACTTTTCCTGTGCGGAGCTGGGAAGCAACAATGCTTGGTAGTAGCGGACCACAGCGCGGCCATGGACGCAGGAGACGACTTCTTCCAGGTAGCGGGTGCGATATCGCTTCTCCCGGGTCTCTAGGACCGAGGTGTAGAGCTGCCAGGCCCGGTCGAGGTGCTCGGCGCGCTTGTGCTCCTCGTCAGTCTGGGCCAGGCGGATGGCCAGCCCGGCCAGGTTGAACCTGCCTCGGTCCACATCGGGACTGACGCTGTCTCGGGCGAGTGCTTCACGCACGGCAGCACTCTCCTCCAGGATGCTTCTCGCTGTGCGGTAGGCCCGCAGCCTGTCTTCGGTGGTCGTCTGCTTCGAACCTTGCTTGCGCAACAGGATTCCGTACATGGCCTCGGCGCGCGAGGCTGTCAGCTGGAACGCGGAACGCAAACCCGGATCTTCGGGGAGGTCGGCGCAGAGAGCACGACACCGCAGCATCCAGCTGACGGCTTCGTTCAATTGGTCCAGCGTATGTGCGACATCGCGCAGAACTGTCCGGGCCTTGCCGCGCAGACAGTTCACTGTTATCAGCCGGATTCCCGCAGGGAGACTTCGGCCTGCCTCGCGATCCCAGTCACCGATCAGGCCGAGCGTCGACGCGTAGATGCGTAGAGCAACCTCCTCGTTCTGGCGCTCGACGAGTCCACCGAGGGCGTGGAGGGCCCTCGGGTCGGCGCGGTCGACCAGAATCTCAGCCATCGCGTCGACGTCCTCGCGACTGAACACCAAAGCGTAAAGGGTGCTCCCGGAATCGTCGGGGGCGGGTCGCCCCGCGTTTACCAGAATCTGTCTTCCGACGGTGTCGATCGACGCGAAGAGGTGCTCGACCAAGGCTCCGACCAACCGGGACGTCATTGCGCCGTCGTGACGGGCCATGTCCTTCCGGATGGCGTCGCCGAAAAGCCGGTGCATGGTGATCCGTTCGGCGCGCAGGTCCACCAGACCCAGCCGGTAGAGCTGCTGGGCAACCCGCTGGACGTCATGGAGACCGGGGGGCGAGCCATTTATCGCAGCGGCCACCGAGACAACCGCGTCGCAAGCCGCCTTGAATCCCACGCCAGTAGATGGAAGCCATGCCATACTCACCGCGAGAGCAAGCGCGGTCGCGTCGGATCGGCCGTCATGGCCTTCCCCCGTCACTAGCTCGGCCTTCACCGCCTGCCAGAACATGTCGGGGGCGTTTGCGGCGGTGTCTCTACGACCAGACCACCAGTCATTGCGAGTCTCAGTTCGAAAGCGGGAGCTGGCATTGATGAGCAGAGGCAGTCCCGCCAGTGCCTGGATGGGGGCGCCGGTGCCGAGTGCTTCCGTCACCTCATGCCCTTTCAGCGGGGACAGCCTGACGACCCGGACCCCAGGGCGCTCCTCAAGCCATTCCGGTTCAGTCGTCGTGATCAGCAAGAGTTGGCCTTTGTCCGCTGAAGGTTCGGGGCGACCGGTCAACTGCCGAGGTGTCGCGTTGACGTTGTCCAGCACCGCGACCCAGGGGCCGGGAGCCTGGCGCAGTCGTGCCAGCGCCAACTTCGCATGGCCGGAGCGCAACTCACGGTTTGTGAGCTCAGGGCTGATTCCCAATTCGGCCATCTCGTGGTCGCCCAGCGACGTGGCCAGCACGTTTGAGTCGTTGGCGTCGAGGAACCAGCCAGCTCCGGACTGGGCCTGCGCAGCAACTTCCAGGGCCAACATGGACTTTCCAGCGCCCCGCTCGCCGTAGATCACGACGGTGCCGGTCGAACGGGTGAGCTCCTGGAGCAACTCCTGCCGACTCTCGTACATGATGAAACTGGGCCGCATCGGCAGGCGGCGGGTAATCACCGGCCGTTTGTCGGCCGGCAGCGGCGGGAAAGGGGGGAATCCGTCGGCCTGGAGTCCAACGACATCGACCAAGAGGCAGTCGCTGTAGGAAGCGCTGAGCAGGCTGCTCGCACCATTGGCGCAAGCAGTGGCGAAGTCGTAGCCTGGTTTTCCCTCCTCGCGACGGCAGGCGTCGACCACATCAACCGCTACGCCATTGGCTTTGAGTTGCGCTGCGGTTGGCAGGCGACGGTAGGTATGCCGCGGATACTTGCCTCCAACCAAGGAGACCGGAGGCTTGGCGCCGCCGCGATCCACTGCCGCACAGGTATCTACCAGGACCAGGGAATGCGACTCACCGGACGGCTTTCGGAGAATGGCGACGAACGGGCGCAGTCCTGCTTGCTTGCACATGGCGGCAAACAGCAGGCTGAGATCCAGACAGCTCCCGAAACTACTGGCGATCGTGGCCGCATCGCGGATCACCTGCTCGCCTGCGGAGTACCACGGCTCGATCTCGTAGGGGATCCGCCTGGCCCGAAGCGTGTCGTACAGCCTGCCGAGCAGAGCCGTTGAATCGCTCTTTCGCTCGTAGAACTGATCCTCCACCAAGAGCCGGAGGCGAGTCAGTTCCACGACATCCGCGTTCACGTACCGGGCGAGTCGCTGGGGCGCGTCCTCCCCGCTCGGGCTCCACGGTACCCAATCCTGGTCCGATACCTCGAATCCCCGCGCTGTCGC
>Ga0302314_10015053_pt1 | contig 13175 bp, 13 predicted proteins | sample III_Palsa_N2_3_FD_200533 | JGI IMG/M metagenome (GOLD analysis project Ga0302314, IMG submission 200533) | Peat permafrost microbial communities from Stordalen Mire near Abisko, Sweden - III_Palsa_N2_3 | ecosystem: Environmental > Terrestrial > Soil > Palsa > Peat permafrost | place: Sweden...
CAGGTGACGGCAGCGCTGCTCGACTTTCTCGCGCGATAGAGCAGAGTTGCATTGCTCGTGACACAAAGGGCCGCCACAGCCTCCGGCCGCAGGATTGGGCGTCGCCTTACGGCGTTGCGGTGTCTTTCCAGCGGAAGGAAATATCCTTGCCCGCGCGGCCGGGGCCGCTGACGGAGATCTGCTGCGTCTCGGTCCGGCCTTCATAGCTGGCGCTTACCTGATACGAGCCGGCGGGGAGCATGACATCGGTGAGCGGCCCGGCCGACGGGAGGGCGAACACGGCCCGGCCCGCCTGGTCGTGGATTGCCAGGTCCACGCCAGCGACGAACTCGCTGTTGTGCTCTCGCGAAAACTGCATGCGCAAGCTGTAGCTCGGTGCAGCCTGCTTGATATTCGCGGCTTCATCCTCGCCGAAGCCACCATTGACGTACGCCATCGCGCCGCCGGTCGGAGCGGGGGCCGCCCTATCCTGGGCCAGGGCCAGGGGCGTTGTCGCACAGAGCAGGGCAACGCCGATTCCGGAAAATGCCGATCGATAAGGCGGATCATTTCTGTCTCCTGTCCGAGTTCCGCTACTGTGGATCAACGGGTTCATCGGCCCAGGGGTTCCGGGGAGAGCGGCCGGCCTGGTCGATGTTCATCGGGCAAGCCGATCCGCCCGGGCGTAACCGTCAAGCGGTGCTGCCTCTCATACGCCACCGATATCAAATGGGGCGCCACGTTCGGCGCCGGAGTTTTGGGTAATTGCTAGCCGGACCGCGCGCTTATGCTTCAGCGGCTATAACCAGGATCCGGACCCATCGATCGGCTTGCGGTGACGGGACGCGATCAACCGATGTGAATCCCGCTTGGACCGGCCAGTCCATCACAGGCACACATCCAGCGAGCCCCATCGTCATGCGATACGTAAAGGTGCCCCGACCGGTCGATCACGGCGACGATCGCATCCCGGGTCGCGATGCAGTTGGTATCGGCATTGCCGTCGATCCAGCTCGGCATGCCGCCGCCCAAAACCTGCAGTGGCATGTCGCTGTCGATCGGGCGCCGATAGACCGCACCTTGCGGCGCGAAAGGGTCGGTGGAGGCCGAGACGAAAATGTCGTTTCGCCCGAAGGCAACGGCGGAGCAATGAAGGGCGTGCAGTCCGCGCTGTTCGATCGTCCAAGTGGCACCCGCATCGCGGCTGATGCACAGACCCACCGCCGCCGCCGCGATCACGATGTCGGGCCGGGTCGGATGGGCGCAGACCTGGTGAACATCGCACTCGATATCGATCGTGGGCTGCCAGGTCAGGCCGGCATCGGTCGAGCGCGGAATGCCGCCGACATGGACGTTGGCCAGCAGCACGGCGCCATCGCCTGTCGCCGCCATTGAACGAATTCCCAGCGGCGGCCCCATCAGCTTGCCGTCGATGATTGCCGCCCCGGCGTACCATGTGTCGCGGCCGGCGACGGCGTCAAAACCCGTCAGGCCATGTTGCGACCCGTCAGCATCGACACGCAGGATCCGGGCGTCGTCGGTGCCGACAAAGATGGCGTTCCCGATGGCGACGCAGCAGGACAGCTCGAATTCGCTTCGGGTGATCTCGGTCCAGTCGCCGTCAGAGGACCGTCGACGGAGCGAATGCCCGCCGACAATTGCCAGCGCGCTACCCTGGCCATCACTCGCCAGACTGCGGATCGATTGATCGGCGAGTTCTTGCCGGACCTGTTTCCCCGTGACGCTGAAGAGTCCGTTTTCCCATGTTGCTACCAGGATAGAGGGCGATGGCATCTGACCGGATCCTCCCAGGGCAAGGCATTGTCGATAGGGTTCGAAGAGCGCTACGAAATTGGCTGGCGACTTTGCCACTCACGCGCCAGCAGGGCGAACAGGTACTCGCTGCCGTACTCACCCTTGAACCAGAGATGCTCGATGAAGTGGCCCTCCTGACGGAAACCCAAGCGGCGGAATAGCTGTGCGGCACTGCCATTGCGGGCGTCGGTAGTGGCAATCTTCACGGAGCGGATCCTGGATCATGCAGCAGGTCCTGCCCAGGATAGCCCGTTCAGGAAAATCGGCGACCCCATAGATTCTGGGGCGGAGCGTTGGCCGTGGCGCCGCCCCGAGGCTTCTGCAACAATCAGTGCGGGACAATCAGCCGGCCGGTCGCGCCGGCTCGGCGGGAGCGTGCGTCGGCGGCATGGAGTGTGTTGAGGAATATCTGTTCGGGCCGTTTCGCCTGAGCCCTCGCCGTCACGAGCTGTTGCGCGACGGCGTGGTGGTGGCGTTGGGCAGCCGCGGCGTGGCCCTGCTCGCAGCACTGGTCGAGGCGGAGGGCGCCATGGTGACCAAGCAGGCGCTGATCGAGCGCGTCTGGCCGCGCCATGTCCAGGCCGATGCCAATGTCTGGGTCGCGATTTCTGCGGTGCGCAAGGCGCTGGGTTCCGGCCCCGACGGCGAGGCCTACATTGTCTCGGTTGCCGGTCGCGGCTATCGCTTCGCGGCACCGGTTACCCGGGTCGAGGCGCCCGGCGCGGCGCCGGTCCTGGCCCCGGAGGTGCTGCCTGGCAATCTGCCGCCGGTCGTCGTCCGGCTGATCGGCCGGGATGCCGAGATTGCGCGCGGCCTGGCGCTGTTGGAGCAGGTGCCGCTCCTCACCATCACCGGCACTGGCGGGGTCGGCAAGACCCGCCTGGCGCTGGCGCTCGGCGATGCCGCGCGCGAACGCCACGCCGACGGCGTCTGGTTCGTCGAGCTGGCGGGCCTGGCGACGCCGGAGCTGGTGCCGGAGACGATCGCGGCCTTGCTCGGCCTCAGCGTACAGGGCAGCCGCTCCGCGATCGAGGTTGTGGCCTCTTATCTGCGCCAGAAGGACATGCTGCTGATCCTCGACAATTGCGAGCATGTCGTGACCGAGGCAGCACGGGTCGCCGAGGCGATCCTGCAGAACTGCGCAAGGGTGAAGATCCTTGCGACCAGCCGTGAACCGCTCCGCTTCACCGGCGAGCAGAGCTATCGGCTGCCCTCGCTGGGATTGCCCGATCAGGCCGGGGAGATCACCGCGGCTGAGGCGCTCCAACACGCTGCGATCCGGCTTTTCGTTGCGCGGGCGGGGCAGGCGGTCGAGGGCTTCGTCCTCACCGACGAGATCGCGCCCGTTATCGCGGCCCTCTGCCGACGGCTCGACGGCATTCCGCTGGCGATCGAGCTGGCCGCAGCCCGGCTGCGCATCTTGAAGCCGCGCGAGCTGCTCGATCGCCTCGACCGACGCTTCGGGCTGCTCAGTGGCGGCAGCCGGAATGTGCTGCCGCGCCACCAGACCCTGACGGCGCTGATCGACTGGAGCTGGGACCATCTGTACGACAGCGAACGTATCCTGTTTGCCCGGCTCGCGGTCTTCGGCGGCAGCTTCACCATCGAGAGCGCCGAGGCGGTGGCGGGTGCGGAACCGCTGGCGGCCGCCGGGCTGCTCGAACTGGTGGCCGGGCTGGTCGACAAGTCGCTGATCGCCGTCGATGATGGTGCCGGCACGACGCGCTATCGGCTCTTGGAGACGACGCGCAGCTATGCCGCCGACCGGCTCGCGGCAGATCAGGCGGCCGCGTGCCGGCGGCGGCTGGCGATCCATCTGGCAGCGGCGCTGGAGACGGCCACGCGGGATTATCAGCGTGTGCCGACCCGAACCTGGCTCGATGCCTGGTTGCCCGAGCTCGATAATCTCCGCACCGGCCTCGAATGGGCGTTCGGGCCGGCCGGCGAGACGGCACTGGGCGTGCGCCTCGTCGCCAATGCGATCGATCTCTGGTACGAGGCGTCGCTGTTCCCTGAGATGCGGCGCACCGTTGACCTGGCGAAGGCCGCCCTTGGGCCCGAGACGCCGGCCGCGATTGCCGCCCAGGTGCTGGTCGGCCGGGTCCTGTGCACGCCCGGCGTCGGGATCAAGGGCGCTGGCGAAGATGGCAGGCGGGCCCTCGATTTCGCGCGGGCTGCCGGCGATCCGATCCTGCTCGGTCGCGCGCTTGCGCTGTCGGGCTCGGCCCTGTTCGACGCGGCCGCCCCCGAGGAGGCCGAGGGCTCCTCCCGGGAAGCGATCGCCGTGCTGCGGCCGATCGGCGAGACCAAGGCGCTCGCTTTCGCGCATTTGGCGCATGGCATCAGCCTCCAGGCCGGCGGGATGGGCGATCCCCGATCGGAATATCGGCAGGCGACCGAACTCGGGCGCCGGCTCGGCGATCCGCGCCGCGCCAATATCGCGGCCCAGAACCTCGCCGAATACGTCTTCGCGCTGGGCGATCTCGACGGGGCGGTCGCGGCCGCGCGCGAGGCCGCGGAGGCGGCCCACGCCATGGGCATGCGCGTGCAGAGCGCCTTTTGCGAGCTCAATCTCGGGGGCTATCTCCTGGTCGCCGGCCAGACGGTGGAAGGGAGCCGGCATGCCCGCACGGCGCTGACAGCCTTCGCCTCGATGGGGATTGCGACGGCCGCCGGCATCGGGCTCCAGCACATGGCGCTCGCCCTCGCCCAGGCCGGCGACCTGCACAATGCCGGCCGCCTGCTCGGCGCCGCGGATACCATATTCACCCGCGAGGGCTACGAACGCGAGCCGACCGAGCGTGCGACCCACAAACTGCTCTGCGCCGCGCTCGACACGGCTCTCGATGCCGGGGAACGCGACCGGCTGCTCGCCGAGGGCGCCATGCTCGACATCGAGGCCGCGACGGCACTCGCCGCCGGCCTCGATGTCTGAGCGGAAGTCGGGGCCGGCCGGAGAGACCTGCTGCGCAGCGGCGGCGCTGGCGTCGGGCCGCCGTTGCTGGCACATCTAATGCCCTTGTCCTCGCGGAGTTCAGCCTTGCCCCCGACCTCGCCCGTGAAGGCCATCATCGTGCCGGTGACGCCGTTTCAGCAGAATTGCTCGATCCTCTGGTGCAGCGAGACGCGGCGCGGCGCCATTGTCGATCCCGGCGGTGAGGCCGATCGGCTGATCGAGGCGGTGGCCGGGCGCGACATCGCGATCGAGAAGATCCTGATCACTCATGGCCATCTCGACCATGCCGGCGCCGCGGCGGCACTCGCCGAGCATTTCGCCGTGCCGATCGAGGGACCGCAGCGCGAAGACAGCTTCTGGATCGACCTGATCGAGGAGCAGGGTGCCAAATACGGCATGCCCGATTGCCGCCGCTTCGAGCCTGATCGCTGGTTGGAGGATGGCGATACCGTGACCGTCGGCGCCCAGAGCTTCGCGGTCCGGCATTGCCCGGGCCACACGCCCGGTCATGTCGTCTTCGTGCACGAGACAGCCCGCCTCGCCTTTGTCGGCGACGTGCTGTTCCAGGGCTCGGTCGGCCGCACCGATTTCCCGCGTGGCGACCCGGCGGCCCTGGTCCGCTCGGTCGTCACCAAGCTCTGGCCGTTCGGCGACGACATCACCTTCGTGCCCGGCCACGGGCCGGTTTCCAGCTTCGGCCAGGAACGCCGGACCAATCCTTACGTCAGCGACGGGGCGCTGGCGGCGGCGGGGTAGCGCCGCTCAGCAGCTGACGCAAAACACTCGCTTCAACTGAACTTCCGCCCGCCTCTCGATGCGCTGGGTGCCGGCGCGCGCGGCGTGGAAGCGGCTGGTTCCGTTGGGATTGTTGACCAGGATGCGCTCCATTTGGGGCGCAGGGCAGGATTCCCCGCCCGCGCGTATCAGGAGAGTATCCAGGCAAGCGGCGAACCGCCAGCCCCGCCGCTATTTCTTGCGCAGGATCCAGACCACTTCGACGGCGCTGTTCAGCGTGGCGCTCTCGACGCCCAGGGCGAAGCTCGGCTCGCGCTCGACATAGGTGAACAGCTCCATCATCGCCGCGAAGTCCCAGGCGTGGAAATGGATATTGGCACGCTGGTCGAGCATGACCGCGACCTTCTCGGCATGGGCAGCACCGGTCAGCCCATCGACGACGCGGACCCATTCCTCGTAATGACCGGGCAGCGACCAGTCCGGCCCTTCGGCATGGTCGCGCAGCAGATGGGCGAGCGGGGTGATCTCGCGTTCCTTGTCGAAGGTGAAGCGCTTGTCCGGCAGGGCCAGATAGGCGATGCCGCCGCCGCGCAGCACGCGCGAGACCGAGCGCAGCGCCTTCAGCGGATCTTCGACATGCTCCATCACGTGGTTGGCGATGATGAAATCCTGGCTCTCCGACTCGATGCCGCGCATCGATTCGAGATCGGTGACGAGCTGCGACGAGGTCACGTTCTCGCTGACCGAGAACAGTTCCTTGACCCGTTCGGGCGGCTGGAAATCGGCATCGATGACCGAGGCATGGGGCGGTATCGCGGTCGGAAAATCGAGTGCCCCGAACTCGATCCCGGCACCGCGGATATAGCGCTGCGCCAGCTCGGTCCGCAGCTGCCCGAGGCCCGTGAGGTAGCGCCGGACGATTTCGGTGCGCAGGCTCGTGGTTGCCGAGCCCGGTGCCGGCGGGTGCGGATCCAGGACGCGCGCGACGGATCGGCGAAGCGAATTCAATGCAGTGGCCATGTCGATCGGGATCCTTGTCAGCGCTTTCGGGTCAGTTCCGCCACTGCAGCAGGCGGCGGAGGAGCGAGTCGGGTTTGGCGCCGGGTACGAAATAATGGCCGCCGCCGGCGTGGCGGCGCGATACCGGCATATCGTTGCGCCGGGAAAGGGCAGTGTAGTGCGCGATCATCGAGCGCCGCTCGGCACCGGGGCGGATCGGCAGCGAGCCGCGATGCAGCAGCCGCGCATGCCAAAATAGCACGTCGCCGCGATTGCCCAGGAAGCGTTCGACCCGGCCGCCGCGCTGCTTGATCTGGTCTTCGAAGAACGGCGTCAGCACGCGTTCGGACTCGGCCGGCCAACTCTCGTCCTCGGCCCAGTGCTCGCCGAGCAGCTTCAGCACCTTGGCCTGGCGGATGATCGGCCAGCGATGCGAGCCGGGCACGAATTCGAACGGGCCGGCATCGGGGCCGATGCGGTCGAGTGCGGTCCAGGCGGCGATATAGTGGCCGTTGACCGCGGGCGGGTTGAGGTAGTCATCCTGATGCCAGTCCCGCTCGGTACTGACCCAGCCGGTGAGATTGAGATGCAGGCCGACCGGCTCGCCGATCAACTCCTCGAGCTTCCGGCAGAGCGGCGGGTAGAGGCACAAATCGCGGATTTCCGGCACGTCGAGGTAGGGCGTGGCGGTATTCCAGCCCTCGGCATGCGAGACCTTGCGCCGGACCGCGCAGTAGCGATCGATAAGGTCGTCCGGGATCAGGCCGGGCACGATCAGATAGCCGTTCTCGCGCCAGAATTCCTGCTCGGGGCTCAGGTTCGCCGGCACCGCCTGCTGCCGGTCGAGTGGCGGCAGGTCGGCATCGTCGGGCTCGTCGCTGAGATCGGCCCAGGCGAGTTCGGTCGCGATCGCCCGGCGGCCCACCACCCGCAGCCGCTCGTCGCCCTCGGGGCCGCCGTAGTAGCGCAGCTGAATCCGGTAGAAGCCGGACTCCTCCAGCAGGCGCCGGATCGTGTCCGCGGTGAAATAACTGAGATAGGTTTGCGGCGAGAATTGCGCGTGGTTCCAGCCGTCGCGCCGGCTTGCGGCCGAGTCGAAATTGGGCAGGGTGAGATAGAGCAACCCGCCCGGCTGCAGCGCCTTCAAGGCGGCGGCGAGGAAGGCCTTGGGGTCGGCCTGGAATTGCAGCACGTCGAGCGCCAGCACTACATCCTTGGAAGCCGGCGCGATATCGGCGGTTTCCAGCCGGCCGCTGCGGATCGGCAGGCGGTAATATTTCCGCCCGATCGCGGTGATGACGTTCCACGGATCGACCCCTTCCACGCTCCAGTCATGGGCGCGGAAGGTCAGCAGATCATGGCCGGCGCCGCAGCCGGCATCGAGAAGCGCCGGCATCTGTCCGTCCCGGTCGAAGCCCAGCGCCACGCGCCGGCCGAGCGCGGCCGAGACGTCGCCGAACAGGAAGCCGGCACCATCGAGGTCGAGCGTCTCGAAGCTGTTGTAGTAGAACTCCTCGGGGATATCCGAGAAGACCTGCTCGATCCGTGGCCAGCAATAGGTCAATCCGCATTCGCCGCAGCCATAGGCCGCGCGCATGCCGTCCGGCGCGGTCCAGGCCGGCGCGCCCGGAACGGTGTCGCAAAGCGGGCAGCGCGGCCGCGCGGCCGAATCCGGCTGGCCGGCATCCGGCGGGGGCGAGGCGAAAGCAACAGTCACGTTCTGTCTCCAAAGGGGGCGCGCGGCTGGTTCCCGTTCTCGACGCCGCGGCAGACTAGCGGAGTCGATCCGCGCTGGAAAGTACGGCAGGGGCCTGTCTGAAACCCGCCGGCCGGGGCTTTGGTCCAGCAGGGCTGCTCAGCGCTTGCGCAGGATCCAAACGACCTCGACCGGGTTCAGTGTCGCGTTCTCGATCTGCAGGCCGTAGCTGGGGTCGCGCTCGACATGGCCGAACAGCTCCATCATCGCCACCAGATCCCAGACGTGGAAATGGATATTGGCGCGCTGGGCCAGCATGATTGCGAGCTTCTGCGCATGGGCTTCGCCGGTCAGCCCGTCGACGACCCGGACCCATTCCTCGTAATGGCCGGCAAGCGACCAGTCCGGCCCCTCGGCATGATCGCGCAGCAGATGGGCGAGCGGGGTGATTTCCCGGTCCTTGTCGAAGGTGAAGCGCTTGTCCGGCAGGGCCAGATAGGCGATGCCGCCGCTGCGCAACACCCGGGCGATCGAACGCAGCGCCTTGAGCGGATCCTCGACATGTTCCAAGACGTGATTGGCGACGATGAAATCCTGGCTGTCCGGCGCGATCCCGTGCATCGATTCGAGGTCGGTGAAGATCTGCGGCACGGTCACGCTCTCGACCGAGAACAGTTCCTTGACCCGGTCCACCGGCTGGAAATCGGCATAGGTCACGGTCGCGCCGGGCGGCAGCGACAGCGGGAAATCGAGCGCGCCGAATTCAATGCCGGCGCCGCGCAGATAGCGCCGGGCCAGCTCGGTGCGAACCAGGCCCATGGCGGTGAGATAGCGCGGATCCGGCTCGGACTGAGGCTCTGCTGCCGGCTCGACATCGGGTATCGGTGCCGGCGGGCCGCGCCGGCGTGTCAGCGACCGGCGCAGGGCGGCAAGGGAATTGGCCATGTCTATTGCGGGGTCCTTCAGCGCCGTTTCGCCCTCGGAAAAGGCAGCGGTGCAGCTTAGCGGACTCCTTCTGTCGGGAAAAGCTTATCGCTTATGCTACTGTGGCTACTCGGCCTCGACTGCCGTCCGGGCAATCGGCGGCCGGACGGTCGCTAAGCAGGCCTTCTTAGGCCTGCCCACATAAGGCTGCTTAGGGGCTCGTAACCCACCCCGGTCAGATACAGCCCCTCCGGCGGCGCCGTCGGGCCGGCGGCGCCGCGGTTGCGGGCGGCCAGCGCCCGGGCGACATCGTCGGGCTGCCACTGGCCGGTCCCGACCAGCTTCAGCGTGCCGACCATGTTGCGAACCTGGTGATGCAGGAAGGACCGCGCCTCGGCGACGATCTGGATCTCGTCGCCGAGGCGGGTAATCTCCAGCCGGTCGAGCGTCTTCATCGGCGTCGTCGCCTGGCATTCGCTGGCGCGGAAGCTGGTGAAATCATGATGGCCGAGCAGATGGCGGGCGCCGGCCGCCATGGCCTCGGCATCAAGCGCGGCGGCGACGAACCAGACCTGGTTGCGCGCCAGGGCCGGCGGCGCCCGGCGATTGAGGATGCGGTAGAGATAGCTGCGCCGCGTCGCCGACAGCCGGGCATGGAAGCCGGGCGGACCCGGCTCGACCGACAGCACCGAGATCGCATGCGGCCGGGCATGGAAATTCAAGGCGCCGCGGATCTTGTCGGGCGGGTAGGGGGCGGGCAGGTCGATATGGGCGACCTGGCCTGTGGCGTGCACCCCGGCATCGGTGCGGCCGGCGCCTTGGACATAGACGGCGATCCCGGCCATGCGGGCGCACGCGGTCTCCAGCACCTCCTGGACCGACATGCCATTGGTTTGACGCTGCCAGCCGACCAGGCCGGTGCCGTCATATTCGAGGGTGAGCTTGTAGCGGGGCACTTCCGTTGCGGTTCCACAGGGCGGCGGTTATCGGGCGTGATCTTGCCTCATCGCGAGGCGGCGCGTCAGCGTGTTTGCGGCGGGGCAGGGGCGGTATGCGGCGGCCCGCCTATCCTTACGGTCTTGCGCCAACGGGCGCGCAGCACGGCCGGGCGCTCGGGATAGCGCTCGTCGAGGAACTCGGCGGCCTGGATGCGGTCGGTGCGGAAGGCACGGAAATCCTGGCGCAGCTCGCACCAGGCGGCGAGGACGCGGGTCGTCTCGAAATAGCCGATCGCCACCGGCCAGATCCGCCGCTCGCTGGTGCGGCCCTGCTCGTCGGCATAGTGCAGCGCCAGCTTGCGGCCGGCATGGATGGCGGCGCGCAGCCGGGCCACGTCCAACCCGTCCGGCGCCGAGGGCCGGCTGGGCGGCGTGGCCGAGGCCGGCTCCAGCACGAAGGGCCGCAGCCGCTCCGGCACCGCGGCACTGATCTTGACGATCAGGTCGCGCGCGGCCTTGGCCAGCGCCGGATCGGCCCGGCTGGCGACCCATTGTGCGCCCAGCACTGCCGCCTCGATTTCGTCCGGGGTCAGCATCAGCGGCGGCAGATCATAGCCATCCTCCAGCACATAGCCGGTGCCGGCTTCGCCGCGGACCGGCACGCGCTGGCCGATGAGCGCCGCAATGTCGCGATAGACCGAGCGCTTGGAGGTTTCGAGCTCGACGGCCATGGCGGCGGCCGTCACCGGCCGGCGTGTGCGGCGCAGGATCTGGATGATCTGGAACAATCGCTCGGCGCGTCGCATGGGGCCCGTCCCGGTCTTCGCTGCTGACAGCACGCTGTCAGCAGGGTGGCAGTAGAAACGCCCGGTCTTGCCACAGGAGAAATCACATGACCATAACGCTTTACGTCGGCGGCCCGGCTTTCGGCCTGCCCGAGACCAGCCCCTATGTCACCAAGGCCGAGATCCTGCTGAAACTGGCCGATCTCGCCTATGTCAAGCAAATGGCGCGGCCGGCGGATTCGCCCAAGGGGCAGCTGCCCTTCATCGAGGATGCCGGCGAGACTATCGCCGATTCTACCTTCATCCGCTGGCATCTCGAGCGCAAATACCAGATCGATTTCGACGCAGGGCTGAGCCCGGCCGAGCGCGCCCAAGCCTGGGCGATCGAGCGCATGCTGGAGAATCATTTCGGCTGGATCGTCGGCCATGCCCGTTTCCTGCTGCCGGAGAATTTCGCCAAGGGCCCCGCGCATTTCGTCGACCAGGCGCCGGAAGCCCTGCGCCCGCAGCTGCGCGAAGAAATGCTGCAGGCCGTCGCCCGGAACCTGCTGGGCGTCGGCATCACCCGTCACAGCGAGGCGGAAATCCTGGAACTCGCCACCCGCTCGCTGGTGGCCCTGGCGGCCTTGCTCGGCGACAAGCCCTATCTGATGGGCAGCCGGCCGACTGGCATCGATGCCATGGGATTCGGCGTGCTGGCGGCGGCGCTGACGCCCTTCTTCGACTCGCCGTTGCGCCGCCGGGCCGAGGGTTTTTCGACGCTCACCGCCTATGTCGCCCGGCTGATGGCGGAGTTCTATCCGGACCATGTCTGGGCGGGTGCTCGGGCGTAGTCAGGGTCAGTTACCGGTCAGGGTGCCTGCTTGGTAGAGCCACCTGGCGGCGCGCTCTCGTGCCGCTCGGGTTTGATAACCCATTCACCCGAACCGGGCTGGTATAGGCCCGGAATCGGGAAATACGAATGGATCTGCTCGTAGTCGGAAACATTGAAACTCACTATGGCCGCGCCGCGGCTGATGGCCGTGGCCGCGACGATCAGGTCGGCGCCGAGCTTGAGCTTCGTGGACCTCGGATCGGGCCACAGGAAATTGCGGAGCGCCGGGGTCGAGAACATGCGCGCCTGGAGTCGGACGACATCCACATCCGGAGCGATCAGGAAATCACCCCGGGCCTGCAGCAACCCTTCCAACCAATGCTCGATCTCGTCCGCCTTTCCGCACTTGCCCGCGAGCCTCAGTCCCTCGATCCCGATCTGGATCTCGAAGACGGCAACCAGAGGAATTCCCACCTCTTCCTGTGGCGTTCGCCCGAGCCAGTCGAGCAACCGAGCGTTCGGCGTCTGCTTGCGCAGGTTGCTGACGACGTCCGTGTCGAGAACATGCAGCATCATTCCTACCGGAGGGGCAGGCGGCCGGTCAGGGTGATTCCGTCAGCGCGTTTGCGTGCGATCATCTCCTCCAACTCGTTGTCGTCATCGGCGCACGGCCCGCCGGAGATGAGGTAGTCCTTGAGGGTCGGACGCATGGCGTCGTAGTCCGCCCGCGAGACGACGACGACTTCCTCGCCGTTCCGGTGCCGGATCACCTGGGGCTTGCCCGAAAGCGCGCGCTTCATGACATCGGGGAAGTTGTTGCGGGCTTCGGAAGCCTGCCACGGCTGATCGGTGAGCGACATCTCATGCCTCCATGCTTCAGCCTGATATTGGCAGGACCACTGAATGGGGCAAGTGAATTGTACTGTTAAATTGGCTTCGTGGAGTGGGCGAGCCGGTGCGCTGTTATTTGAACGGTGCCGGACCGCAGCGGTTGCTCTCCCCGGAGGGGCTGTCGACGCCATCTGCGACGACAGCCGAGAGCAACGGGCCCGCCGGGAGGGATATGGTGGCGCTATCGTGCCGAACGCAGCCGCGCGGGCATCGGGGGCACTTGACGGGAATGCCGACATCGGCAACAGCATCGTAAATGGAACACGGATGTAGCGGATTTCAACGGATCTCACGGATATTGCCGAGGCTTGGCCCGCTTATGGCCGGCCGACGCGCGGCCGGTTTCGGTTGGATCGGCGAGAGCCACGACGCCGCGCGCCCGTCGGTAGCGTCGGAGGTGGCGGCTTGAGCTTTTCGCCGACCCCGCTGGTTCCTGAGCTCGAGGTCACCGATCTCGACCGATCCTTGGCGGCCTATCTCGATGTTCTCGGCTTCCACTGTCCGGTGCTGCGACCCGAGGAGCGATTTGCTTATCTGGTCAGGGATGGTGCCCATCTCATGCTGGAGCAAGCGGGCGGCCCCGGCCGGCGCTTCCATTTCGGTCCGCTGGACCATCCGTTCGGCCGAGGCATGAACCTGCAGA
>Ga0302314_10015054_pt1 | contig 13173 bp, 10 predicted proteins | sample III_Palsa_N2_3_FD_200533 | JGI IMG/M metagenome (GOLD analysis project Ga0302314, IMG submission 200533) | Peat permafrost microbial communities from Stordalen Mire near Abisko, Sweden - III_Palsa_N2_3 | ecosystem: Environmental > Terrestrial > Soil > Palsa > Peat permafrost | place: Sweden...
AGCGAAGCGCGGCCATCGGGCCGTGGACCAACGCCTACAACCTCACCCGACCACACTCCGGCATCGGCGGCCTCACACCATGGCTGCGTGTGAACAACCTTCTTGGCAATGACAGCTAGGCCGGCCTGCGCCTTGCCCAAGGCTCGATGTCCGTTCGGGGTGGTCAGCAGCCGGTTCGCCAAGGACGACCTTGGATTTTTTCGCGATTGATCGTCCGCGATTGATCGTCATTGTCACGACTGGCGCTGCTTAAGCAAATGGGAGCGACGATGTCGTCCACCGAGGGAGAATTCGTCACTGAGATATTCGAGTACGACGGTGGTCGGAAGGTCACGGTGTATCTCCCGCCCGATCCGCCGCAAGCCGTGGTCTTCGCCGGTGACGGTGAGCTGATCTCGCAATGGGGCGGATTTGTCGCCGCGGCTGGCGCGCCATCCACGATGATCGTCGGTGTCCATCGGTCGGCGGATGAGACGCTGCGGCTCCATGAATACTCGCCCGGCTTCGATCCGAAACGTTTCGCCGCCCACGAAAGGTTCTTCGTCGACGACGTCCGCCAATGGGTGCGGTCGCGTTTCGGCGTGAAGTTGCCCAAAGAGCGCACAGCGGTGTTCGGCGTCTCGGCGGGTGGCGAGCTGGCGCTCGCCATCGGGCTTCGGCATCCAGAGGTTTACAGCGCCATATTTTGCGCCTCGCCAGGCGCTGGCTACCGACCGCCGGGCGTGATGCCGCGCTCGCTTCCCCGCGGCTATTTTGTCGCCGGAACACTGGAGCCCTTTTTTCAAGAGAACGCGACCCGATGGGTGGACGCCATGCGCGATGCCGGGGCGGACGTCGTGATGACTGAACGAGACGGGTCGCACGGCGGCGCGTTTTGGCGCGAAGAGCTCCCGCTCATGGTGGCCTGGGCGTTCGGACGATAGACGCCGATCCTCGCTCCTTAACCCGCCTCGTCCCAATCGATCAGCTCGACCTTGGGGATCACCGCCAGCCAGCAGAAGACGCCAACCAGGGCGACGGCCGCGGCGGCGAGGAAGGCGGCGGTGAAGCCGCCGGTCATGTCGACGACCCAGCCGGTGAAGATCGGGCCGATGATGCCCGAGATGTTGCCGATGCCATTCTGCAATCCCATCCATTTTCCCGACGCCTTCGGTCCAGCCAGGGTCTGGGCGATGGCGTAGAGATTGGGGGTGGTGAGGCCATTGCCGACGGCGGAGAACAGCAGCCCAGCCACGGCCAGGCGAGCGTCGCCTTCCGCGCACGCCAGCATGCAGATCTTGGTCGCCAGACCGCCGGCGCAGCTCATGGTTTTGCGCACCAGGGTCGAGCTGCCGCCCCGCGTCATCCATCGGTCGGCCAGGAAGCCGAACAGCAGCGAAAGCGCCGCGGACAGGACGTAGACCAGCCCACCAAGCTGGGCCATCTGCGTCAGGGAGAAGTGGTGAACCTTGACCAGGTAGAGGGGGAGCCAGGAGAGGACGAGGTAAAACGGATAGTTGCCACAGAAGTGGCCAATCGCCGCGCCCCACATCTCCCGGCGAGCCAGCAGCTGACGAAAAGTCGGTTCGGCGACCGGCGGAGCGGCATGGACCTCGGCGGTCGCCCTTCTCGTCGTCATCAGCCACGGGATCAGCCACAGCAGCGAGGCGGCGCCGAAGATCACGAACAGCGGCCGCCAGCCGGTGTGGGCGATCATTATGCCGCCGAAAAATGTGCCGGCGGCCGGCCCCAGCATCAGCCCGGCCACGATCAGGGCGTTGGCGAGGCCGAGGCGGTGGGTCGGCAGGTGCTGGGCGATCAGCTTGGAGCTGGCCGGAAAGCCGACACTTTCGCCAAGGCCGAGCAGGACCCGAAGCGACATCAGGGCAACGAACCCGCCAGCGAGGCCGCTCAGCATGGTGGCGATTGACCATAGGGCCAGGCCGAAGGTCAGGGTTCGGTAGGGGTTGAACCTCTGCGCCGCCCAGGCCGCCAGCAGCTGGCCGGGCGCATAGACCCAGAAGAAGGCCGAGACCAGCAGGCCGAACTGGGTGTTGCTGAGCTTCAGCTCGCCCTTGATCAGCGGCGCGGCGGTGGCGAGGTTTCCGCGATCCACGTAGTTGATGAAGATGGCGAGCGCGAGCAGCGGCACAAGCGCGCCAGCGATCCGGCCAGTCCTGGCGCTGATGGCCTCGGATGCTGCGGTCATGCATTTCGCCCCCTTGAGGCGAAGCTAGACCGATAACGCCAGTATGCGAAGCGTATGTGCGTTCTTCGAGGCCGCTTCGCGGGCGCATCAGGATGAGGAAGCGCTTGGGCCACACGAACAGTCCCCATCCTGATGTACGAGCCAAAGGCGAGCCTCGACGGACGCACGCAGCTCAACGCCAACCTGCCGCCACGGACGCCTTGCGCGCCGTGCACAGACGCGCCAAAGCTAACCTAACAATGTTTACTTGAGCTCTTGGGAGCAGACGCGTGGATCGCTTCGACTACATCATCATCGGCGCCGGCTCGGCCGGCTGCGTGCTGGCCAATCGGCTGACGCAGGACCCGAATTGCAAGGTTCTGCTGCTGGAAGCCGGCGGCAAGGACAACTCCATACTGGTGAAGATGCCTGCGGGAGTCGGCGGCTTGATTTCCGCCAAGGGCGACTACAACTGGGGCTTCTGGACCGAGCCGGAACCGCACCTGGACGACCGCAAACTATGGTGGCCGCGCGGCAAGGGCTGGGGCGGATCGTCGTCGATCAACGGCATGATCTATATCCGCGGCCACGCCCGCGACTACGACCAGTGGCGCCAGATGGGCCTGGCCGGCTGGTCCTATGCGGACGTGCTGCCCTACTTCAAGCGGGCCGAAACCTTCGAGGGCGGCGGCGACGCCTACCACGGCTCGGGCGGACCGCTCTATGTGTCCAAGGCGCACGACCCGTCGGCGATCTTCTCCAGCTTCATCAAGGCCGGCGTCGAGGCGGGCTACAAGCACACCGACGACTTCAACGGCTTCCAACAGGAAGGCTTCGGCCCCTACGCCCTGACCATCAAGGACGGCAAGCGCTGGAGCGCCTCCTTCGCCTACCTGCACCCGGCGCTGCAACGGCCCAACCTGACCGCCGTGGTCGAAGCCCGCACCACCCGGATCATCGTCGAAAAGGGCAAGGTGGTCGGCGTCGACTACGTCGTCGGCAAGGGCGCGGAGAAGAAGACGGCCTATGCCGACGCCGAGGTGCTGCTCTGCGCCGGTGCGGTGCAGTCGCCGCATATCCTGCAACTGTCCGGCATCGGCGATCCGGATGACCTTCGCGCGGCGGGCGTAAAGGTGACCCATGCGCTGAAGGGCGTCGGCAAGAATCTGCAGGACCACCTGGACGTGATCCTGTCGTGGGAGACCCCCAACACCAAGTCGGCCTATTCCTACAACAAGGGCGTCAACCGGCTACTGACGGGCATGAACTACATGCTGCGCGGCCAAGGCCCTGGCCGGTCCAACTTCCTGGAAGCCGGCGCCTTTTTGAAGTCACGGCAGGACCTGGATCGACCCGACCTGCAGCTGCACTGCGTGATGGCCATCATGCAGGATCACGGCAAAACGGCGGTGGAAAAGGACGGCTTCTCGATCCACGTCTGCCAGCTGCGCCCGGAAAGCCGCGGAACGGTGGGCCTGCGCTCCACCGACCCGTTCGACGACCCCACCATCTTCGCCAACTATCTGGCCACCGAGGAAGACCGCCGCGCCTTGCGCGAGGGCGTGAAGATGACCCGCGATCTGGCCGGCACGGCGGCGCTCAAGGCCATCTGCGGCGCTGAACATTCGCCCGGTCGCGACCTGACCACCGATGCCGACATCGACGCCTGGATCCGCCAGACGGCGGAGACGATCTACCACCCCGTCGGCACCTGCCGCATGGGCGTGGCCGGCGACCTGAACGCCGTGGTCGACGACAAGCTAAAGGTGTTCGGCCTGCCCGGCCTGCGCGTCATCGACGCCTCGGTGATGCCGACCCTGGTCAGCGGCAACACCAATGCGCCGACGATCATGATCGCGGAAAAGGCGGCGGACATGCTGCTGGGACGGCCCGCGCCGAGCCCGCAGGATGCGGCGGTGTATGAAGAGGCGATGGCGTAATTTACCTTCTCCTGGAAGGAGAAGGAACCATCCCTGCTGGCGAAGCCAGTAGGAGGAGGAGGATTGCGCAGGTTCAGGATGAATCTGAGGCCGCGCAATCCTCACCCTCCCAGCTTCGCTGGGTCCCTCCCTCTCCTTCCCGGAGAGGTGTTTAGTAGACGACCGGCAGATTCCGCGCTTGGGGCCGCTCGCCAAGCCGCCTAAACTCACCTGACTACAAAAGACGGGAGACGATCCATGGACATGCGCACCCTCGGCCGTTCGGGCATCAAGATCGCGCCGCTCATGCTGGGCGGCAATGTGTTCGGCTGGACCGCCGACCAGGACAAGTCCTTCGCCATCCTGGATGCGTTTGTCGCCGGGGGCTTCAATGCCATCGACACGGCCAACGTCTATTCGCGCTGGGTTCCCGGCCACACCGGCGGCGAGTCCGAGGCGGTGATCGGCGACTGGCTGAAGGCGCGCGGCGGCCGCGACAAGGTGGTGATCGCCACCAAGCTGGGCATGGACATGGGCGACGACAACAAGGGTCTATCGGCGGCCTATATCGTCAAGGCCGTGGAAGAGTCGCTGACGCGGCTGCAGACCGACTATATCGACCTCTACCAATCTCATGCCGACGATGCCGCGACGCCCCTGGCCGAGACGTTGGAAGCCTATTCCAAGCTGATCAAGGCCGGGAAGGTGCGCGCGATCGGCGCCTCCAACTATTCCGCCGACCGCCTGGCCGAAGCCCTGAAGGCGTCGAAGGATGCGGGTATTCCCCGCTATGAGACGCTGCAGCCGCTCTACAATCTCTCCGATCGCGCCGGCTTTGAGGGTCCTTTGCAGGACCTGTGCGTAAAGGAAGACGTCAGCGTCATTCCCTTCTACGGCCTGGCCTCGGGCTTTCTGACCGGCAAGTACCGCTCGGAAGCCGACTTCGGCAAAAGCCCGCGCGGCCGGGGCATGGCCAAATATCTGAACGACCGCGGCCATAAGATTCTGGACGCCTTGGACGCCATCGCCGGCGCGCACAAGACCACGGCCGCCAAGGTCGCCCTGGCCTGGTTGATGGCCCAACCTTCTATCGCCGCCCCCATCGCCAGCGCCACGAGCGTCGAACAGTTACACGACATCATGGGCGCGGCGACCCTGAAACTGAGCACGGGCGATCTGAAGGCGTTGAACGACGCGAGCGTGGCGGAAAAGGTGACGGCGTAGGAGCCTTCACACCGTCATCCCCGCCCTTGTGGCGGGGACGCATTGATCAGCCGCTTATCGTTGATGCGGAACTATGGATGGCCGGGACAAGCCCGGCCAAGACGGTTGGGGTTAAGCCGCCACCTTCGCGTACCGGCGGCAGTGATCCAGATAGGCCGCTTCGTGGCTGGCCATCAATTCGACCACGCTGTTCCAGAGCCAGGACGGCGCATCCAGGCTCTTGGAGCGGTTGCGGTCGAACTCATCGGCCCAGCGGGTGCGGTCGGCGTCGTCCATCTGGCGGCGGTGGGCGCGGCCGACCACGCCGGCCAGGAAACGCGCCACCATCACCGCTTCGCGCGCCTCCAGGGTTTCGATCTCCAGCTTGGTGTCCTGCGGCCGCAGCTCGCGCACGAACACCGAGCGATCCATCAGTCGCGCCCCGCGCATCCGCTCGCCCAGGTGCGGCGCCAGGTGTCGCGCGCCTTCCACCACCCGCTGAGCGTTATCCTTCGGCATGGTGGCGCGAGGCGCATGCGGCGCGGCGGCCTTCACGGCCTGCTTGACGTCGATCAGGCCGTATTCGCGCTTCTTGCCCGTGCCGATCGCCACCAGCAGGGCATAGCGCAGCAGGCCCAGCGAGCTACAGCCCTTGACCCAGTAGGCGGCGTCGACCAGCTCGGTCTTGGCGTCACTGGGGCGCGAATGCAGCTGGGTGGCCAGCTCGTGAATCGGCTCCGACGCGGCCAGCTCTTCCAGCGCGGCGCGCTCCTCCTTCGACAGCGGCCAATAGCGTTTGCCGAGCGGAATGGACGGATTGGCGTCCTCGATTCGCTCTCGCGCCAGCTGGACCCAGCCGCGCTGGCGCGAGGTGCGGATCAGGCCCTGAACCAGCGGCGGCCGGTCGCCGTCCTCAGCGCCGGGCTCGGCGGTCAGGGCCGACTGGTAGCCGTCGACGATCTGCTCGACGATATGGGCCGTGGTGGCGCCAGGCAGATCGAACCCGCGCGCGGCGCTGGCCAGCGACAGAGCCAGCCGGATGATGTCGTGGGTCGGATTGCCGATCACCGTCTGGTCCAGGTCGCGGATCTGGATCGCCACCTCCCCTTTCGCATTGGAGAGCGGGCCCAGGTTGCCATAGTGGCAGTCGCCGCAGATCCAGACCTTTGGCCCTTCAGGCAGCTTCGGCGCCGCGTCGTTCAGCCATTGATAGAACTGCGCCGTCGATCCGCGCACATAGGTCTGCGCCGAGCGCGCCATCTTCAGGCGCTGGCGGCCTTGCAGGTGTTCGGCGCGCTGGTCTGGCTTGGGGATTTTCATCCTTGCGCAACGCGCTAGCGGAACCATGGATGCGGCGGGTTCGGGGGATTACATCATCTTGAGCTTCACACCCCGCTACTTCACGGCGTCCGAAGGATTGTACTTCTCAACGAAGTCTACCGACTGTTTCACCACGGCCGTGCGCGTGGACTCCAGAATCATGTTGTGTGTTTCGTCATCGAACAGCACCAAGGTCGAGTTTTTGCTCGCGCCGTGCAATCGGCCGTCCATCTCTGTACTTTGGCTTGCGGGAACAGTGTCGTCGTTCCTGCCTTGGAAGATCAGAATCGGCGCATCAGCGTCGCCGGCGTGAGTCACCGGTGAGATGGCGCTCTTACTGCTGGCGCCGATGTACCGGTCCCAATCAGCCAACTCGGTGCTCTGGCCGTAGCGGGCGGCGTCATAGTGCGTAAGCTCTGCCAGATCGGTGACAGGCGCATAGGCCACCGCGCAGCGATAGACACCGTGTTGCATGGTGACGCCGGCGAGCGCCGCATATCCTCCGTAGCTGGCGCCGACGATACAGGCGCGCTTCGGATCGGCGATTCCCAGGGCGCCAAGATATGCAATCCCATCCGACAAATCCGTCTGCATCTTGCGGCCCCACTGGCCGAAACCTGCAGCGATGAAGTCCTCGCCATAGCCATCGGAACCCCGGAAGTTCGGCTGCAGAACCGCATAGCCGCGCGCGGCGAAGGCTTGAACCCACCAGTCGAACCCCGGCCGATCGCGCGCGATCGGGCCGCCATGCGGCATAACAATCAGCGGCAGGTTTTTCTCCTCGCGACCTGGCGGGAGAGTGAGCACCGCGTGGATCGTGAGCCCATCAGCCGACTTGTATTCGATCATCTTCGTTGAGCCGACATCGGCCGAATTAATCGTCGGGTATTCCTCGCCCAGCACGCTCGCTTTGCCGCTGGCAATGTCAACAAGCCAGTAGGTGCCGGAATCGTCGTCGCCATCGGTGTAGACCACCATGTGGCCGAAGCCTTCGCCTGCGGATACGAGCCGCACGTTGACACCCTGGAAGGCGTTCTTTGCGCCGTTGAAGCGCGCCGCCGTAGCGGGGTCGAAGAAGGAATAGACTGGCGTGTCGCCTTCTAGCCTCTGGCCGATGAGAAGGCCGGTCATTCGGTCGTGCTCGAGCCAGAGTTCGTCATCGGGTAACGTCTGGACGACCGGCATGCCCCCGGCCGACAACGGCCACTCCTCAATCCGATTGGTGAAGGCAGTTTCGCTGACGGGCTCTTCGATGAGGATGGTGTTCGACGTACGACCAAAGCCTACGATGGCTGCGCCTGTGTATTTGGAATGCCCGGAGGTAATCGCCGCGCCATCCTTGCCGGCCAGAACCCGCCAATCACCTTCCTTGTCCTCTTCCAACCTGGCGGCGATCAGACCGTCCGGACCTACAAACCAGCCTTGGGTGATGTCATTGCCTCGAGCGACAACCGTGCGTTCGCCCGTGTCCAGATTTACGCGGTAGAGGAGCGGATTCCCGAAGCAGCCCGAGCAGTCTCCTGACGGCAACCCCGTTGCGTAAGCATACCAAGTTCCATCAACTTTCGCCGTATGAACCACACCGAGGACGGCATTGATCACGTTGCCGCCCTTGCCGAAAAGGTCAAATCCCTTTCGGGTCGCCAAATTGACGACCGAAGCCCTATTAGCTTGAGTCAGCCCCATCCACCCATCCAAGGTGATGCCGGTGTAAAGGATGAGGTGGTCGTCGCCAGCCCACTGGACTCCCGCAAATCGGATTCCGGTCAGCGGCAGGCTCAACAGGAAATCGCCGGTCGCGACCGACTTGACGAACAGCCGGCGCCCATCGGCCGAATTTGCAACTAGAGCCAGGCGGTCGCCGGACGGAGACAGGCTCACATCGGTGATCGCCGGAAGGCGGCCGTAGTCCTCGATGGCGGGCGCCGCGGTGGCTGCTGAGCCGATCGCCATGAGCGACAGCAGCGCAAGCAAGAGAAGATTATGGCGCACTAGAACCCCCCGGTTGTTTTCACCATCTTCCCGTCCGGGAAGTCGGCGTCAATCCGAAAGGTGCGATCTTGCGTGGGCCGTCAGCCCATAAAGGCGGGCATCCAACCCTCGTGCGCGGCGCGGAGATCGGCCAGCGCGACGTCGAACAGGCCCGCCGCCGAGGCGACCCGCTCTCCGCCAGCAACGCCGGCGATGGACGCGTGGACGCCGGCGGCTTCGGCCTTGGCCAGCAGGGCGGCGGCCTTGTCGGTGGCGATCAGGTAGCGGCCCTGGTCCTCGCCGAACAGGTAGAAGTGGGCATGGGCGTGGGAGGTGGCGTTCAGGGTCACGCCGACGCCCGACGCCAGCGCCATCTCGGTGGCCGCGCAGGCCAGGCCGCCGTCGGAAAGATCGTGCACGACCTTGGCGTCGCCGGCCGTGATCAGCCCTCGGACGAAGTCGCCGGTCTTGCGTTCGAGCACGAGGTCCACCGGCGGCGGCGCGCCCTCTTCCCGGCCGAACAGTTCGCGCAGGTAGAGACTCGATCCCAGCTCGCCATGAGTCTCCCCCACCAGCACCAGACGATCGCCGGGCTGCATGCCGCCGACGCGGGCGCGGTTGGCGTAGTCGGCCAACAAGCCCACGGCCCCCACGGTGGGCGTTGGCGGAATGGCTGAGCCGTTGGTCTCATTGTAGAGCGAGACGTTGCCGCTCACGACCGGGAAATCCAGGGCGCGGCAGGCCTCGGCCATGCCGTCGATGGCCCGGACGATCTGGCCCATGATCTCGGGCTTTTCGGGATTGCCGAAGTTGAGGTTGTCTGTGATGGCGATCGGCTCGGCGCCGACGGCGGTCAGGTTGCGCCAGGCCTCGGCCACCGCCTGCTTGCCGCCCTCGTAGGGATCGGCCTGAACGTAGCGCGGGGTGACGTCCGAGGTCACCGCCAGCGCCTTACGCGTGCCATGCACCCGCACGATGCCGGAGTCTGATCCGCCATCGGAATCGGCCAGGGTGTCGGCCATGACGTGGCGATCGTACTGCTCCCACAGCCAGCGCTTGGAGGCCATGTCCGGGCAGGACATCAGGGTCAGAAGCGCCTGGCCATAGTCGGCCGGCGCGGGCACGTCGGCCGGGGTCAGGCGCACGGCGGCGGGACCTTGCGTCCACGGACGATCGTACAGCGGCGCATCGTCCGTGAGCGGCGCCAGCGGCAGATCGCACACGATCTCGCCCTTGTGGCGAAGCACAATGCGGCCGGTGTCGGTGGTCATGCCGATGGTGGCGGCGTCCAGGCCCCATTTCTCGAAGATGCGCTGGCCATCGGCCTCGCGCCCAGGCTTGAGGATGGCCAGCATCCGTTCCTGGCTCTCCGACAGCATCATCTCGTAAGCCGTCATGCCCTCCTCGCGCTGGGGCACGGCGTCGAGGTCGAGCTCGATGCCCACGGCGCCCTTGCCGGCCATCTCCACCGAAGAGGAGGTCAGGCCCGCCGCGCCCATGTCCTGGATCGCGGCCACGGCGCCGGAGGCCATCAGCTCCAGCGTCGCCTCGATCAGCAGCTTTTCCGCAAAGGGGTCGCCGACCTGGACGGTGGGGCGCTTTTCGTCGGAATCCTCGTCGAACTCAGCCGAGGCCATGGTCGCGCCATGGATGCCGTCGCGACCGGTCTTGGAGCCAAAATAGACCACCGGCAGGCCGGCGGCCGGGGCGGCCGAATAGAAGATCTTGTCGGCGTCGGCCAGGCCCACGCACATGGCGTTGACCAGGATGTTGCCGTCGTAGCCGTGATGGAAGTTGGTCTCGCCGGCCACCGTCGGCACGCCGACGCAGTTGCCATAGCCGCCGATGCCGGAGACCACGCCGCCTACCAGCCGCTTGGTCTTCGGGTGCGAAGGATCCCCGAACCGCAGGGCGTTGAGCAGCGCGATCGGCCGCGCGCCCATGGTGAAGACGTCGCGCATGATGCCGCCAACGCCGGTCGCCGCGCCCTGATAGGGTTCGATGAAGCTGGGATGGTTGTGGCTTTCCATCTTGAAGACGCAGGCTTGGCCGTCGCCGATGTCGACCACTCCGGCGTTCTCGCCCGGGCCTTGAATCACGCGCGGACCCTTGGTGGGGAATTTGGCCAAGTGTTTGCGGCTGGATTTGTAGGAGCAGTGCTCCGACCACATCACGCTGAACACACCCAGCTCCAGGGCGTTGGGCTCCCGGTTCAGGCGCTGGACAATCACAGCATATTCGTCCGGCTTCAGCCCATAGTCCTGGGCCAGTTCAAGCATGGATTTATCGGTCGTGGTCATGCGGGCGTTCTAGCGGGACTCGCGCGCGGGGGCGAGAGGGCGCCGACGATGGAAGCAAAGGGGCTGCCGCCCGAGGCACAATGGCGTGCGCCTGAAAATGCCGATATGCCGAGCGCTCTCGGGGAAAGGAACATGGCTGACATCGTCGTCCGCTTGGCGAAACACGAGGATCATGAGGACCTGGCGTCGCTGATGATCGAAATGCAGCGCCACTATGGTGCGCAACATCCGACCCACGATGAGCTGAAGGCCCAGTTGGCGAGCTTGCCTGACGGCGTGCAGATTTTCGTCGCGGAGGCCGGGGGCCGCTTGGTGGGGCTGGCTGCAACGGCGAATGTCTATCCCGGTCCTGGCATATCCGCGGGATTTTTCCTGAAGGAACTCTACGTCACAAACGGCTTCCGCGGCGCCGGCGCAGGTCGAGCCTTAATGCACGAAGTTGCACGGGCGGCCGTGTCCAAGGGGTTTGGCCGGATCGACTGGACCGTTGGGCGAAGCAATGCGAGCGCCGTGGCCTTCTACACGGGCCTCGGCGCTGATCCGGATCCGGAACGGCTGTTTTTTCGGTTGTCTGGGGCGGAGTTGATGAAGCTCGCGGACGCGGGCTAGTTCCGTCTCAGGCCGACGCCAGCACACTCTGGAACAGGGCCGCGCCGTCCGCCGACACCAGGTCTGGCTCGAAGGTGCGGTCCGGATGCGGCATCAGGCCCAGCACATTACCCTTGGCGTTGACGATGCCGGCGATGTCGCGGGACGAGCCGTTGGGGTTGTTGCGATAGCGGAACAGCACCTGTCCCTCGCCTTCCAACCGGTCGAGCGTGTCTTCGTCGGCGAAGAAGTTACCCTCGCCATTACCCACCGTCATGGTCGCGCGGCGGGTTTCGCCATAGCGGGAGGTGAAGCGGGTCTGGGCGTTGACCACGTCCAGCTCCACGGCCTTGCAGACATATTTGAGGTCGGCGTTGCGCAGCAGGGCGCCCGGCAGCATCAGCGCCTCGCACAGGATCTGGAAGCCGTTGCAGATGCCGACCACCGCCCGGCCCTCGTCGGCCGCCTTGGCCACAGCCCGCATCACCGGCGACTGCGCCGCCATGGCGCCGCAGCGCAGATAGTCGCCGTAAGAAAATCCGCCCGGTAAGACGATCAGGTCGAGGCCCGGCGGAAGCTCCGAATCCTGGTGCCAGACCATCTCCACCTTGGCGTCGGTGGTGGTCTCGATGGCGCTCTTGCAGTCCCGGTCGCAGTTGGAGCCGGGGAAGACGACGACGGCGGCCTTCATCTAGCCCACCTCCACCCGATAGCCCTCAATCACGGTGTTCGCCAGCAGGCGGTCGCACATGGCCTTGACGTCGGCCTCGGCCTTGGCCGGGTCCGCACCGCCGAGATCGAACTCGATGGTCTTGCCGACCCGAACGCTGGAAACCTCGCCGAATCCCAGCCCATGCAGGGCGCCCTCGATCGCCTTGCCCTGGACGTCCAGGACGCCGGCTTTCAGGAAAACCTCCACCTTGGCCTTCACGCGTGACCGCCTTTCATCATCAATGGCCCACCTTTTGTCATCAATGGATTGTCTCGTCCTCATCAGGGACGGCCTTGAGGACGGTCTCCTGCGGCGCGCCCTTGCCGCCTTGAATCACCGTCGGCATCTCGTTCATGATCCCGAGCCGCCGGGCGACCTCGGTATAGCTTTCGATCACATTGCCCAGGTCGCGACGGAAGCGGTCCTTGTCCAGTTTCTCGTTGGTGACCGCATCCCACAGGCGGCAGGAATCGGGGCTGATCTCGTCGGCCAGGATCACCCGGGCGAAATCGCCTTCCCACAGACGGCCGAATTCGATTTTGAAATCCACCAGCTGGATGCCGACAGCGCTGAAGACGCCGCAGAGAAAGTCGTTGATCCGCAGCGTCATCGCCATGATGTCGTCGATCTCCTGGGGCGAGGCCCAGTTGAAGGCGGTGATGTGCTCTTCGGCGACCAGCGGATCACCCAGCTTGTCGTCCTTCAGGCAGAATTCGATGATCGAGCGCGGCAGGGCCTGGCCCTCGGGCAATCCAAAGCGCTTGGAGAGCGAGCCGGCGGCGATGTTGCGGCAGATTACCTCGAGCGGGATAATCTCAACCTCTTTAATCAGTTGCTCGCGCAGATTCAGGCGGCGGATGAAGTGATTCTGCACGCCGATGTTGTTCAACTTCGTCATCATATATTCGCTGATGCGATTGTTGAGCACGCCCTTGCCGTCCAGGGTCGCCTTCTTCTCGCCGTTGAAGGCGGTGGCGTCGTCCTTGAAATACT
>Ga0302314_10015060_pt1 | contig 13171 bp, 11 predicted proteins | sample III_Palsa_N2_3_FD_200533 | JGI IMG/M metagenome (GOLD analysis project Ga0302314, IMG submission 200533) | Peat permafrost microbial communities from Stordalen Mire near Abisko, Sweden - III_Palsa_N2_3 | ecosystem: Environmental > Terrestrial > Soil > Palsa > Peat permafrost | place: Sweden...
GAGCCACATCTCGGAGGCGGCACGGAGCGTGACACCGGCAGGTAGAGCACCGCGTGCGGCGGTGCCGGCGAGGCAGTCCCACAGGTACCTGGCCGCGACCCGGTAGGCCGCCATCACAGCGGTCAGCGGCACGCCGGCCTGGGCGCGCCGTCTCCCGTTCTCGCGTGATTCCGGGGACGCGACCGCCGGGGCGCGCCCGATCGGTCCGAAGACGAACCCGATGTTGTCCAGGCAGGTCCGCTGCAGCTCCTCGTCGCTGATCACCGTGCCGATGCCGTAGACCGGCACGGCCGCCCTGATCCGCGCGGCCATACCGTCAGCCAGCTCGTCGGACCGATCCCTGAGCTCCGCGCCGAGCAGAGCGAGCGCGATGCCGACATGGTCTGGTGGCGATTGTTCCACTGGCCAATGGTAGCTCCTTCCTTCACCAATAAATATGAGCTAGTCCGGGACCTGCTAGCCAGACGTTGTCCTGACGAACAATCTGCGCTTGGCTACCGTGCTTCCCTGGACCTCGACTTCCAGCGGGCAGCCCGCAAGGATTGCAGCAGTCCGATAAGTCCGCCCGCCGGTTGTGCGCGCCGACGGATGCCCAGCTCCCCTTTCGAATGGCGGTACATCAATGAGCCTCAGCACCAGCGAGACGCACGACATCAGCCGGGCCAACGCGACCGGCCTGCCGCCGGTGGTGTTCGTTCACGGTCTGTGGATGCTTGCCTCAAGTTGGCAGCCATGGCGCACGTTTTTCGAGGAGAACGGCTACGCCACCATCGCCCCCGGCTGGCCCGATGACCCGGCAACCGTCGACGAGACCCGAGCCAACCCGCGGGTCTTCGCAGGCAAGAGCGTCGGGCAGGTGACCAGCCACATGGCCGAAGCCATCGCGGCGCTGCGGCACAAGCCGGCGATCATCGGGCACTCCTTCGGCGGCCTGATCACCCAGCAGCTCGCCGGCCAGGGGCTGGCCACCGTGTCCGTCCCGATCGACGCGGGCCCGTTCCGCGGGGTGCTGCCGCTGCCGCTGTCCGCGCTCCGGTCGGCCAGCCCTGTCATCGGCAACCCGGCCAACTACCGGCGGTCGGTCATGCTCACCTACGAGCAGTTCCGCTACTCCTTCGCCAACGCCGTCAGCGAGAACGAAGCACAGCGGCTCTATGAGGCCTATCCCGTCCCGGGCTCAGGGATACCGCTCTTCCAGGCCGCGACCGCCAACGTCAACCCATTCACCGAGCTCAGGGTGGACACCAAGAACCCGCACCGCGGGCCCATGCTGCTCATTACGGGCGAGAAAGACCACATCGCCCCGCACGCGATCGCCGCCGCCTCCTACAGAAAGCAGAAGCGCAACCGCGCCGCCACCCACCTTCAGGAGATCCCCGGCCGTGGCCACTCCCTGGTCTTCGACAGCGGCTGGCAAGACGTCGCAGAAGCAGCACTGACGTTCATCAAGAGCACCCGGTAAAGTCGCCCGGCCGTGCGCGAGCTTCTGGGTCGGGAAGTTCGGGAAACCTCAAAATCAGCATACGGAACGGGCGCGTGGTGACCGCCTGGATGCTGACCAACTCGGTTGCCGCAGAGGCAAGCGCGGCGGCAACGCCTAAGCCTGCGCCTCGGGACTATCGGCCGGCGCCGGGCCGGCCCCGGCGGCCTCCAGGTCAATGGCGTCCATGTGGGCCGGGTCGAGCAGGTGGGGCGGCTTCATGTCGCCAAGATCGACCCCACCGGGCGACCCCACCACGATGGGCAGCACGCCTAGGGGCGCCAGGCCGTCCCGCCGGTCGGTCATCTTGCGCCACAGGTACAGCGGCACGTAGGCGGCCACGACGACGAAACCCAGAATGAACAGGGTGTGCCCCTGACCCGGACCGACCACAATGTCGGGTGATCCCCACCCGCCCCCGAAGTACACGAAGGTGAGGACGATCGCCATGGCGAGCGCGATCCATTTGAAGAAGCCGGGGAGGCGGAACGGGCTGATCTGGTCCTTGCGGAACTGGCGTACGAAGAAGTACCCGTACAGGCACACCACGATGGCGAAGAGGTAGCCGACGTTGGAGAAGATGTAGATGCGCACGGGCGAGCCGAAAAGGGCGACGACCATGGAGCAGACTAGGTTGAACAGCATGGCCCGGTCCGGAGCATGGTGCTTGTTCTTGTGGGCGAAGAATTTGGGTATCAGCCGGTCCTCCGCGGCCTGGAAGAGCGAGCGGCCCACGCCCATGATGGCGTTCAGCACCGACAGCATAAGCGCCGCGATGAGCGGGATGCCGATAATGTACTTCACCCAGCTCCCGGCGCCGAAGATGTGGTCGGCGAAGCCGGTGTACTCGGTAAGCGGGTCGGAGGACTTGAGGGACGCACCAAGCACGGCCACGAACACAATGGCGGTGGCGGCGTAGATGAACACCCCGTAGATGCCCTCGGCGGTCAGGGCGATCTTGGCATCACGCTGCGGGTCGCGGCACTCCGCCACGTAGCAGGCCGCCGACTCCACCCCGATGCCGTTCCACGAGATGACGAACAGCCAGCCAAGCAGGAAGGCGAAGCCCGATGTCTTCGGATCGGCGTAGTGGAAGCCAGCGATGTTAGACCAGTGGAAGCTGCTTGGCTTGAAGACGGGCAGGATGACCAGCAGGGTGAGCGGCACCATCGAGACCACGCCGAGGACGGTGGCGAAACCGGTACCCAGCCGGATACCCAGGTAGCAGGGAACGAAGAGGACAACCAGCCCGACCAGGGTGATGACGAGTACTCCGATGCCCTCCGGCGTGCCGAGGGTCCCGATCGGGTCCACTGTCCTGCCCAGGGGCACGTGGAACAGCACGGCGATGTAGCTGGCGGCCAGGATCATGTTGATCGGCGCCGCCGGGAACCAGCCCAGCCAGTAGCTCCAGCCGGCGAGGCCCCCGATGTGGCGTGCCACCGGTTCTCCCAGCGGCTTGAAGCTCTCGTAGGCGTAGGAGGGGGTGCCGCCGGTCCGGTGCGGCCACAGGGCGGCAAGCTCTCCCATGCACAGGCACACGACCAGCCCGATCACCTGTATCCCTATGAGACACGGGATGGCCGCTGCCCCCATGGCCTGGACGGCGAAGGGGGTGATGCCTGTGACCAGAATCACCCCGGCCAGGCCCATGACGAAGGCACCCCGCCAGTTGGTGCCCCTAGTCAGGGACGTGGCCACCTCACCGGGCGGCCCTGCAGTAATGCCGATGTCGGTGCTCATTGCTTCATTTCCTCGAAACGGTTGGTGTGCGTGGACTGCGCCGACGCCTATCGCTGGTACCCATCGGGGGTGCTACGGGCTCATGCCTTCGACGTGGACGTCTGCTTGGAGCTTGCGGGAGATGTCCTTGACGATGTCCCCCTCGACGATCTCCCGCCATCGCTTGGTGTGCTCGACCCGGACGACGATCACGTGGCGGGCACCGCGTGCCGCCGCTACCGCGGCGATCGTCTTGGCCGGCTTGCGGGTGGCGACGATCTGGCCCCAGGCCACCGCCCCTCTCCACTCGATCAGCGAGATGGCCTTGTTGACCTGTGCCTTCTGGGTGTCCATCTCCTTGCGCGTCGGCAAGAGGCCGGGGTTCATGAGCCCGTACGCCGAGCCGTAGATGCGGGCGATGGTGACCACGGCGACCGCCGTTCCCCCGCTCAGCTCGATCGCCCGCTTCACCGCCGACGCTGGCATCGGGTCCCCCATCGGGGCCGCGATGAGCACGCCGGCCGGCTGCGTCGGCTGCTTGTCGAACTTCCGGCGTCTGACCCAGCTGATGACGAAGGCCCGCCACCGGCTGGTTCTCCCGTCGCGCGACGTAGCCACGTCGCCGGGTGGCCCTGGAGTGACGCTGGTGCCGGTGCTCACGCTCTCTCCTCGAGGCACTTGAAGCTGGAAGGGGCGCCGACTGTCGTCAGTGCCGTGCGTATCAGCCTCAACCATGTTGCCTCCTAGGAAACGGCGCAGGGTTTCCCCTCTGTTTCGAAACATCGTCCGGGGGTTAAGAATCGCGGCACACGCACGCGCTGACGCCCTGTTGGTCTTACAAGGAGCACTAGAGATCCTCACCGAGACCGGGCCCCTGTGGTACTCCTCGGTGACTCCACCGCCCGAGGGCGGCGGCCGGTGTTGGGGTCAGGAGATACCGAAACCGCTCAGGACGGTCTGCACGAGCACGGTCACCGACAGGACCGCGACGGCGGCGACGCAGATCGTGGCCACGATCTTGAAGGCGCGGCCGTTCGCGGCGTCGCCGAGTACGCTGCCGCGGTTGGCGAGGACGAGGACATAGGTGAGCAGGATGGGCGTGATGAGCCCGTTCAGTACCTGGGCCTCGACCAGGAGCTGTATGAGGTTGCCGGGGACCAGGGCGACCGCCGCGCCGATGAAGACCTGACCGGTGAACAGGCCGAGGAACAGCGGGGCCTCGCGGAAGGATTTGCTTACGCTGCGTTCGGCGCCGGCCGCCTCGCTGATGGCATAGGCGGTCGAGAGCGGTACGACCGCGGCGGCCAGCGCGCTGGCGCCCAGGAGGCCGACCGCGAACAGCTGCGTGGCGAACCGGCCGGCGACGGGGGCGAGCGCCTGCGCGGCCTGCTTCGCCGATTCAAGCGGAGCGCGGACGTGGATCGCCGCGGCGGTCGCGACGATGATGAAGATGCTGATCACGTTGCAGAAGATCGATCCGGCGATGGTGTCGAGCTTCTCGCCCGGGTAGTCCGCCGGGCCGATCCCGCGGTCGGCGACCGCGGCGGCCACGTAGAACTGCATGTACGGGGTGACCGTGGTCCCGATCAGCGCCACGACGAGAAACAGGAACGCCTTGGTCGCCAGGAAGTGCGGGTAGGCCAGCTGCTCCCCGGCCTGGGCGTAATCGGGACGGCTCAGGAAAGCGGCGACGGGGTAGGCGAAGAACACCAGGCTCAGCACCAGAAACAGCCGCTCGGCGTACTTGTAGGACCCGAAGACCACAAGCGCCCAGATCGAGACGGCCGCCACCGGGATGCTGATGTACTTGGAGACGCCAAGCAGCTCCATCGCGGCCGCGATCCCGGCGAATTCCGAGACGACCAGGCCGACGTTGGCGACGATCAGCGCGAGGAGCGCGAACGCCGTGACCCGGATGCTGAACTGCTCGCGGATCAGCGCGCCGAGGCCCTCTCCGGTGTAGGCGCCAAGCCGCGCGCACATCTCCTGCACCACGACAAGGGCCACGGTCACCAGGACCATCGCGAACAGCGTCCGGTACCCGAACTGCGCGCCGGCGCTGGCATAGGTCGCGATCCCGCCCGCGTCGTTGCCCGCGTTGGCCGCGATGATCCCTGGCCCCATGAACGCGAGCAGCATGAGGATGCGGCGGCGTAGCGGTCGCCGGGCCGGGCCTGGTCGGCGGCGCGGCCCGGGTGTCACATCGCTCGGCGAGGGCAGCGCATCCTCCGCCACGCCGCTCACGACAGCCGCCGGGGGAACCGGAACCTGGGCCGGTCAGGCACCAGCATGTCAAGCACGTCATCGGCCAGGATGCGGCCAAGGGGCCGCTCCTCCTCATCGACCACCACCACCCACGAGCGCCGGGATTCCACGAGCCGCTCCGTGATCTCATCCAGGCCCGCGTCCGGGGTGACGGTCACCGGCCAGGGCGGCCCGATCAGGTCATCCACCGTCGCCTCCAGGTCGGCGAGGAACAGCTCGGTCATCGTCACGTCGTCAAGCAGCTTCCCGTCATCCCCGAGCACGATGATCCCGGCCAGGTCCTCGTCATGCTCACGATTCGCCCGCAGCCGATCCCTGACCTGCATGATCGTCTCCGCCGGTGTCGCGGTGACCAGGACGGTGGTCATGATCCCGCCGGCGGTCCGCTCGCCGTAGCCAAGCAGCGTCGCCACCCGGTCGCGCGCGTCGGGGGGCATCGCGGCGAGCAGCTTCTCCTGTTCGCCGGGGTCCAGGTCGCGCAGCCCGTCGGCGGCCTCATCAGGCTCCATCCGGGCAAGCAGCTCCGCGGCGTCCGCGGTGCCGGACTCGCGCAGCAGCTGCACAAGTTCCTCTTCTTGCATCTCCTCCAGGGCATCCGCCGCCCGTTCAGGAGTCAGCCGGGCGAGCAGGTCGCGGCGCTCGGTGCGGCCCAGGTCCTCAAGCAGGTCGGCCAGCTCGCCCGGCCGCAGCCGCTGCAGGCCTTGTCCCCCCGCCTGCAGCGTGCCGCCAGGTCCGCGCTGCGAGCCGAAGCTCGTGATGCTGGCCCAGTCGATGACCTTCTCCGGGGTCGGCCGTGACCGGAACCGCGCGGGGCCGAGCCGCCGCAGCAGGCTGTTGAACCCGACATCCACCCCTACCAGCTCCACCACCCCGGCGACCCGGGCCAGGTACAGGTCAGAGGCGCGGATAACCCGCGCGCCATCGGTATCGACGAGCTGGTGATCGATGACACCGCGCGCCAGCTCGACCTCGCCATCACGGCGCGCGACATCCCGCAGGTCAAGCCGCGCCGAGCGCAGCCCGATCCGGTCACGGCCGAACTCCTCGACCGCATCGATCGGCAGCCAGGCCCGGCGCCGGCCCACCGACACGATCAGCCCGGTCACCGGCGGGTACGGCTGGTTACTGTCCCACCGGGCGACCACGTCCGCCACCCGGCCGATATGCTGCCCGGCCTGGTTGAGCACCGGCTTGCCGATCAGCCCGGCCAGGCTCACAAGCTCGCTGCGGACATTCCGCAGCGCGGTCAGGCGGTCGACGCGCTGCTCATAGCGGGCCCGCAGCGCCGACACCGAGGGGGCAGAACGACGCTCGGCCATGTTCTCTCCTAGTCGGACAGCGCTTCTCCAACCGGCCTGCGCTTAGGCTAGGCCCGTAAACCGGACAAGATCATCCCATGGCGTTGCGCGAGCTGGTGGGCCGGGCAGTTCGGGAAACCTCAAAGTCAGCGTACGGAACGGACGCGTGGTGACTCCCCACGCCCCGCCGCACGTAAGCTCGGGGCTGACGGGGACGTGTCCCGGATCTGGAGTAGAACTGTGACCGAGACTGTCGATCCCGCGGTCGAGGCCAGCGCCACCGCACGGGTTGTCTTCTTCTCCGATGCCGTGGTCGCCATCGCGATCACTCTCCTCGCGCTCGCGCTCCCGCTCCCGCTCCCGAACAGCACGGGCAGCACGACCAATTCCCAGCTCCTGCACGGGCTGGCCGGCTACCACGACGAGTACCTTGCCTTCTTCATCAGTTTCGCGGTGATCGGAAACCACTGGGCGGCGCACCGGCGGATATTCCGGTACGTGAACAGGGTGAATCACCGGGTCGGGCAGCTGACTTTGCTCTGGCTCCTGATGATGGTCCTGACGCCGTTCGCGGCCCGGCTGCTTGCGGGCAGCGGAGGGTTCGGCGTCCGTTTCACGCTCTACGCGCTGATCCAGGTCATCGCGTCGGCCTGCCTCGTGCTCATGAACCGTGCGGTCATCCGCGCGGACCTGCTGCGCCCAGGGGCGCCCGAGTCGGCCCGCCACCCGGATAACGTGGTCACCCTCACGATCATCGTCATGTTCCTGCTGTCCATTCCCGTCGCCTTCTTCACTGTCTGGGCGTTCGCGCTGTGGGCCGCGGTCCCCCTGCTGACCCGGGCAATACGGTGGTACCTGGCGCGGGCGCTATCGCCGATGAGCCTTGATCGCCACGCTCATCAGCAGTAGCAGGAGGCGTCCGTCGTTAGTGCCTTCAAGCGGCATGCGGATCCAGTCGCTGCCGGGGTCGAGACGGATCCGGCCGCTCGCGGTGAGGGCATCGCCGAGCCGCTGGATCACCGGCCAGGTCAGGCATAGCTCCTCCATCACGACGTCATGGCCTTCGCCGGGATGACGCCCACGGCCGTCGCGGTCACGCAGTGGCTCGTCGTAGCGCTCGTCGACCTCACCTCTGTACCCGGGGCCGTCCCCCGACGGTGACCATCCCCTCGTGGGCGCCAAGCGCGCCCGCGACAATCCACACCAAACTAAAGTCAAGTTTTCTCACCATAAAATGCACATTTATCCACGCTTACAGAGCGCCGATTCTAAAACCTAGTATTACGATAGACATTAAGGCATTTTCCAGACTGACCCACGGAGGCATGACGCGATGACCACAGGCAGGCTCCTGCTGGCGGTGGAGGCCGACGGCGCCGGCGCGCATCCGGCCGCGTGGCGGTTCCCGGATGCCTCCGGGACCATGCTCGACCCGCGCTCCATCAAGGAGACGGTGACCGCCGCGGAATGGGCCGGGTTCGCGTTCGCCGCCTTCGGCGACGGGCCGACGCCGCCGCCCGCGGGCGCGCGGATCGAGGCGGGCGTCCGCGCCGCATACCTGTCGCAGCTCACGCGATGTATCGGCCTGGCGCCCACGCTGCACGTCACCACCACCGAGCCGTTCCACCTGGCGACTCAGCTCGCCAGCCTGGATCACGCGAGCCACGGCCGCGCCGCCTGGGTGCTCGACGCCGCGAACGACGGCCCCGCACGGGCGACTATCGGCGCGGCCCCGCTCGACGACGCCACAAGAAGCCAGGAGGTCAGGGACGTCATCGACGTGACGCGCGCCCTGTGGGACTCCTGGGAGGACGACGCGGTCATCAAGGACGTGGCGACCGGCCGGTTCCTCGATAACGACAAGGTGCACCACATAAGGTTCGAAGGCCCGTCGTTCAGCGTCGTCGGCCCGCTGATCACGCCACGGCCGCCGCAAGGCCAGGTCGTGATCATCGCCGCCGACTCACTCGGCGTCGCGGACCGCGCCGACATCACGCTCGTCGGCGGTTTCTCCGCGGTCACCGGCCACGGCCGGCAGGCCCTCTCGCGGCGGGCGGAGCGCGCACGGGAAGCGGGCAGCCCGCTCGTCTTCGCCGAGCTTGAAGTGGCGCTGGACCAGCCGGGCGAGCGCGCGGCGCGCCGACTGCAACGGCTCAACCCCCTGGGTTTCTGGCACATGACCGACCGCGCCCGCTTCGTCGGATCGGTTGCCGCACTGACCGAGTTCCTCGCCGGACTCGCCGCCCACGTGGACGGCGTGCTCTTCTACCCGGCCCAAACCGCGGTCGACTTCCCGATCCTCGCGGATAACGTGCTCCCGGCGCTGACCTCGAGCGGCCTGGCTCGCGTGCCAGATCCGGACGATGCAACGCTGAGGGACGTGCTCGGCCTGCCGAGACCCGTCAACCGCTTCGCCGAGCCGGCACGAGCCACCAACTCCGTGAGGAGCGCCGCCAGTGCCTGACCACGACCACGACGACCGCGGCCCGCAAGTGCACCTCGGCGTGTTCTTTACCGGCGTCGGACCTCAGCTGATCTGGGCCGACCCGTCCTGCGCCTCGCACCATGAGATCGAGACGTTCGTCGAGGTGACTCAGCTTCTGGAACGGGGTCTATTCGACGCGTTCTTCCTCGGGGAGGGCCTGCGCGTGCGGGAGAACCGCGGGAAGGTCTTCGACCTCGACGTGTCCGGCCGCCCCGACGCGATCACGCAGCTGGCGGCGCTGGCCGCGGTCACGGACAGGATCGGGCTCGTCGCCACCCAGAACGCGACGTACAACTACCCGGCCGACCTCGCGCGCCGTCTCGCGAGCCTGGACTTCATCTCGGGCGGCCGGGCCGGCTGGAATATCGTGACCACGGACAACGCGTGGACGGGTGAGAACTTCCGGAACGGCGGCTGGCTGCCGCACGAGCGCCGGTACGAGCGCGCGACGCAGTTCGTTGAGGCGGCCAAGGAACTGTGGGACGCCGGCCCGGCCGGGATAGGTACAGGCGGCACGCCGGTCGACGTCCGTACCGACCTGGTGAGCTTCCGGGCAGCGCCGACGGTACCGCCGAGCCCGCAGGGTCGGCCGGTGCTGTTCCAGGCAGGGGATTCCGACGGCGGCAGGGAGCTCGCCGCCCGCCATGCCGACGTCGTGTTCTCCCGGCACCGGGAGCACGACGAGGCCCTGGCATACGCGGGCGACCTGCGTTCCCGCCTGGCGAGGTACGGGCGTCAGCCGGACGAGGTGCGGATCTTGCCGGGCGCGTCCGTGGTCGTCGGCGACACCCAAGAAGAAGCGGAGGAAAAAGCCCGCTGGGTGCGCAGCGAACAGGTCAACGGCCCGCGCGCGATCACGTACCTGGAGCAGTACTGGGGCAGGGACCTGTCGGCGTACGACCCGGACGGCCCGCTGCCGGACATCGAGCCGAGCACAGACGAGCTCGACCCGTCACGCGGCACGATCGCGATCGAGCGGCGCACCGGCAAGCTCCAGCTGATCGAGAGCTGGCGCGACCTGGCGGCTGAGCAAGGCCTGTCGATCCGTCAACTGGTCCTGGAGGTGTCGGGCGGCCACGCGACGTTCACCGGCACGCCCGGCCAGATCGCCGACACGTGGGCGCACTACGTCCGCACGCGCGCGGTGGACGGCTTCAACATCACGCCGCACCTGCTGCCGTCTTCGCTGGCCGACATCATCGACAAGGTCGTACCCGAACTCCAGGACCGCGGCGTCTACCGCACGGAATACGAAGGCACAACGCTCCGCGAGCACCTAGCCCTCCCGCCGCTTCGGCGTGCGGCCACCGCTCCACGCAGGGCCAGCTAAACCACGGGAGACGGTTTCCAGCCCAGCGCCGGCGCCACTTCCGTCGCGATGAGCTCAAGTGCGCGGATGGCCGCGTCGTGGTCGGGCACAGCCGGGTTGAACTGGGTGATCAGGTCCGTCGCGTCAGCGATCGCGCCGGCGACGGTGTCCGGCGCGCCGGTGAACGGGGACGGGTGGTATTCGGTGACCGTCTCGACGACCTGCCGCAGCGTCAGGCCCTGTTCCTTAGCCCGGCTGACCAGCTCAAGTCCGCGGGTGCGGCCGCCCTTTTACCTGGCGTGATCAATTATCGATTATTCCGATAGATTTAGCAGATTATACTATCATCCTGACCCCGGCCTGGGAATGGCGCCGTCGCGCCGGGCTCAACGGCGCTCCCCGCTGGGCACCCGGGCAGTACCCCTCAGGCAGCGCGATCACAGCCGGAGCATCCCGCCCAGCGGAATGTCGTAGTTGACGAAGGCGCGTTCATGAGCGAATTATCGGCACGAGCAACGACCTTCGGCGGACAAGGGATCTGGGAGACGAAAACATGGTCACCCGCTGGGCGCAGCAGACGAGATCGTCGCCGGCCGCTACCCCTCCCACGCGACGTGGGCGACGCTGAACAGTGAGTACGGCACTCGCGAATTGATGGACCTCGCGTTCACGGCCGGCGCGTACGAGATGCCCGCGATGGCCCTCAGCACCTTCGGCCTCGAGTTGGACCCCGACAGGAGTTAATGATGGCCGTTACATCTGATCTGCACGGACTCAGCGCCGAGGATGTCCTCGCCATCCAGGCCGTGATCATGAAGTACGGGTTCCTCATCGACGACCGCGAATTCGATCGCATGGGAGAGGTGTTCACCGAGGACGCGGTCGTCGACTACCGGCCCTCAGGCGAGGGGCCGTTCGCCGGCCTGGCCGAGATCGACCGGGCAATGAAGACTCTGCAGCATCCGGTTCAGCACATGATGGTCAGCCACATCATCGACAGCGTGTCCGGCGACGAGGTCGTGACGCGAACCAAGGCGCTGATCCCGCTTCAAGCTGGCGGCATCGCCGACATCGCCTACCGCGATGTCCTCGTGCGCACACCTGCCGGATGGCGGATCAAAGACAAGTCCACCCGCAGCTACCGGCAGGCGGTCAAATGACAACCAGCAAAGTGGCCCTCGTTACCGGCGCAGCGGCGGGCATCGGAGTCGCCTGTTCGAAGCGACTCGCGCAGGAAGGCATCGCCATAGGCGTGCTCGACCTCGACGAGGCGCGATGCGCCGACACGGTCGCGGCGATCGAAGCGGACGGCGGCAAGGCCCTCGCACTCGGTGCCGACGTGTCCGATCGCGGCCAGGTGCAAGCCGCGGTCGCCAAGCTGCGCGGCGCCTTCGGCCCGGTCACCATCGTCGTGAACAATGCCGGCGTCACCGACTGCACCCCGTTCGAGCAGATCACCGAGGAGCAATTCAACTTCGTCTACAAGGTCAACGTCCTCGGGCCGATCATCGTGACGCAAGAGACCCTGGCCGACATGAAAGCGGCGAATTGGGGCCGAATCGTGAACATCTCGTCCTCAAGCGCACAGACCGGCTCGATCAACATGGCGACCTACTCCTCCTCGAAAGGCGCGGTCATCTCTCTGACCCGCACGCTGGCCCAGGAGTTCGGCCCGCACGGCATCACGGTCAACACCATCCCGCCGGGTTCGATCATGGGGACGATCATGGCCGACGCGAACATCAGCAAGGAGAGCGCCGAGAGGCTCGCCGCGAGACTGCCGGTGCGTCGCGTCGGCCGCCCCGAGGACATCGCCAACGCCTGCGCGTTCCTGTGCAGCGAGGCGTCGAGCTACGTGACCGGCCAGATAATCGGCGTGAACGGCGGCCGGGTCGTCAGCTGACACCCGGGTCCTGGCTGGGGATGGACGGAGCATGGAGGATACTGCGGCGGTACCGGAGATCGATACGTCGCGGCCGCATGCTGCCCAGATATACGAATACTTCCTTGGCGGATGCTTCCTCTAAACACACACTGGACGGATGGGCTGGATGTCGTCTAGTCGTCCGGTACTTGCGCGGCGAGGCCTTCATTCCACTGACCCTAAGCCGACGGTTTTACAGCCCGGCGCTCCTGCCCGAGTCACCCCCCGCTGACCAGCGCTTATGCGTTTCGAGGCTCGATTTCGGGCTGCCGCCGTCCGCTATGCGTCCGTGGGTGCCGGATTTCGGGGCCGTGAAAGCCACGGACGGGGGCGGAAAAGGCCACGGACGGGGCCGCGCAGCGAGGGAGGGAGCGGTGTGCTGACCGTCCGCAGGAGCGGTGTAGCGACCGTTCTGCCCGGCGTCTGGCTGCTGACCTGCCACTTCAGGCTGCCGGCTCGCTGTCGGCGTCGCCTTCATCGCCGGGGCCGGGGCCGGGCTCGGCGGTGCCGAGTGCGTCGGTGATGCGCTGGTTGGCGGCATCAGCCTGCCCGTCGATGCAGTGCGCGTAGATCTTCAGCAGGACCGCGACGCCGTGCCCGGCGCGGCGGGCGACCTCGGTCGCGGGCACCCCGGAGTTCAGCCACAGCGACACCGCCGCGTGCCGCAGGTCATACGGGCGGCGGCCGA
>Ga0302314_10015062_pt1 | contig 13171 bp, 16 predicted proteins | sample III_Palsa_N2_3_FD_200533 | JGI IMG/M metagenome (GOLD analysis project Ga0302314, IMG submission 200533) | Peat permafrost microbial communities from Stordalen Mire near Abisko, Sweden - III_Palsa_N2_3 | ecosystem: Environmental > Terrestrial > Soil > Palsa > Peat permafrost | place: Sweden...
CCCGTCGATCATGACCTCACCCCGCCAAGACATCGTTGTCAGCGCATCATACGGGTGCCAGTCAACCCGTGCGAGCCTGCCGCGTTGAACACGGGAGTCGAACCGATGGAGCCCGAGGATGCATCAACCGACGATGCGGACGATGCGGCCATGAGCAGCGTAGCCGGCATGCTCGACGCACAGTTGCTGATCGAGAGCGCAGCCGAAGTCCCCGCCACGCTGGATGCGTTCCTGGCGCAGGTAGAGCGGCGGGCGTTCCGCATGGCCGAGCTGCAGTTGCGCCATCGGGAGGACGCCATGGACGCCGTGCAGGACGCGATGCTGCGACTGGTCAAACACTATCGCGACAAACCCGCCGCCGAATGGCCGCCGCTGTTCTGGGGCATCCTGCGTCGCCGGGTTGTCGACCTGCAGCGCCGGCGCAAGGTGCGCTCGATCGTGGTTGGCTGGCTCGGTGGTGGTCGCGACGAGGACGGCGATGAGCTGCCCGCATGGGAACCGGTCGATCGAAGCCCTGGCCCGTTCGATCGACTGCAGGACCGGCAGGCCTACGCCGATATGGCAGCAGCGGTAAAGCAACTGCCGCAACGCCAGCGCGAAGCTTTCATGCTGCGCATGCTGGAAGGGTTGGACGTGGCGGAAACCGCCGACGCGATGGGCTGCTCCAAAGGCAGCGTAAAAACCCATCTGTCACGGGCGATGCATCATTTGCGCGATCAATTGGAGGACTGGCGATGAACTCGCTCGACAAACATCTCGAACAGCGTGCTCGCGAGCTCTATCACGAGGCAAGCCGGCGTATCGATCCGGTTACCGCCGGGCGACTGCGCGCCGCGCGCAGGCACGCGCTGGCAGCAGCACACGAGCCTAAGCATCACGCCACCCGCTGGTTGATCCCCACTGGCGCGTTTGCGGCCATCGCGCTGGCCACGTTGATGGTGTGGCAGCCCGTGCCGCACGACACGCTGACCTCGTCTAACCAGGCCACCAGCGTGGCCGGTTTGAGCCCTGACATGGATACCGAACTGCCGCCAGACGCCGATAAGACTGATCCGAACCTCTACCAGAATCTCGACTTCTACAGCTGGCTGGCCGCCAACAGCAGTCAGCAAGATCAGCCGGCGAAGCACTGAACCATGATCCGATCCCGTTCGTTGCGTTTGTCCGTGCTGTTCGCTGCGCTGCTTGGGGGCGCACTCGTTGCGCCCCTGCACGCGCAAGCGGGGCCGCCACCGCCAGCGGGTGAAGTAGTGCCGCGCCCATGGAGCAGCCTCGACCCGGCTCAACGCGATATATTGGCTCCCTTGCAGGGAAAATGGGACAGCTTGCCACCGCGCAAGCAGGCGATCATGTTGAAGCGCGCCGAAGTGTGGACCTTGCAGCCACCGGCAAAGCGCGAAGAAATCCGCGAGCGGATTGCCCGCTGGCAGCTGTTGACGCCGGCACAACGCCAACAGGCGCGCATCAACCAGGACAAGTTTCGCCAGCTGCCGCCGGCGCAGCGCGAAGAGCTTCACGCCGCGTTTGAACGCTTTCAGCAACTGCCGCCGCAACAGCGCGAGCAACTGATCCGCCAGTGGGAATCGCTACCCCCCGATCAACGCATGCAATGGTTGAAACACTCCGGCGTCGCCGTTCCACCCGCGCCTCAAGGCCACCCATAACCAACGCTACTCGCGTAGGTTTTGGTGAGCGCAGCGATGCCCAACAGTCGGTGCGGGGATGTCGAGGAATCGTTGGGCATCGCTTCGCTCACCAAAACCTGCGAAGCGACAGCTAAACGCGGGCTTCGCCGGCGTGGCTGAGGCAGCTCTTGGCGACCAGTTCGTCATCGAAGTCCGGCTGCAACGCACCGTCGCGGATCAGCAGCTCGCAGAAGTTGTAGACATTGCGCGCATACATCTCCGACGCGTGCAGCGGTGCACCGGCAGGCAGATTGAGCGGTCCGAGAATCGTCACACCACCATGCTCGACCCGCTCGCCGGGCCGGGTCAGTTCGCAGTTGCCACCACCTTCGGCGGCGAGGTCCACGATCAGCGCGCCCGGCTTCATGCCTTCGACCATCGCCGCAGTGAGAATCTTCGGTGCGGGTCGGCCGGGCACTGCCGCCGTGGTCACGATCACATCGATCGATTTGAGGTGCTCTGCCAGTGCCTGCTGCTGCGCGGCGCGCTCTTCGGCCGAAAGTTCACGCGCATACCCGCCAGTACCGGCCGCACTGACGCCCAGTTCGAGAAACTTCGCACCTAACGACTCCACCTGTTCGCGAGTCTCCGGACGCACGTCGTACCCTTCGATCTGCGCACCCAGTCGACGCGCGGTGGCGATCGCCTGCAGTCCCGCCACGCCGGCACCGATCACCAGCACTTTGGACGGCCGGATGGTACCGGCCGCAGTGGTCAGCATCGGAAAGAATTTCGGCGCTGCTTCGGCGGCGATCAGCATGGCGCGGTAGCCGGCTACCGCCGCTTGCGAGCTCAGCACATCCATCGCCTGGGCACGCGTGGTGCGCGGCAGCAGCTCCAGCGAAAACGCGGTCAATTTTTGCGCGGTGATTGCCGCGATGCGTTCCTCCGCGCCATAAGGACGCAACTGCCCCACCACCACGCTCCCTTGGCGCAGGCGTGAGAACACCGTGTCGTCAGGCGGCAGCACACAGGCAAGCAGATCAGCTTGCGCCAGCACGTCGGCTGCTTCTGCAAAATCGACCTCGACATAGGCGCTATCAGGAAAGCCCGCACTGCGGCCCGCGTCGTGCTCAAGCAATACCCGCAGACCCTTGCCGCGGAACTTCTTGGCCATTTCGGGCGTGATTGCCACACGCCTCTCCCCGGCAGCGGTTTCACGCAAAGCGGCTACGGTGATCGGCATGGTGCGTTATCCCTGGTTGATTCCAACATCTTAGCGGGACTTCGGCCCGACAGGTTTTGATTCCGCCCGGATCAGCAGAGTAAGCTGGCCCGCCGCCATCAGCGGCTCACGTTGCGCGGGGCCATCGTTGGATGATGTCTCCACCGGAGACATCCCTAATGGAGATCCGGATGTCCTTATCGCCTCACGTTTTTGACGACTTGCTAACCCTGGCGCGCAGCGCACGCGAACAAGCTTATGCGCCGTACTCGCATTTTCTTGTCGGCGCCGCACTGCTGACGCGGGACGGCCGTCGGTTCAGCGGCTGCAATGTTGAAAATGCCTCCTACGGATTGTGCAACTGCGCCGAGCGCACTGCGTTGTTCAGCGCGATTGCCGCCGGCTGTCAGCCCGGCGATTTCGCGGCTTTGGCGGTAATCGGCGACACCCCTGACCCGATCAGCCCCTGCGGCGCCTGCCGTCAGGTGATGTCGGAGCTGTGCGATGACGCAATGCCTGTGCTGCTGGGCAATCTGCAGGGCGCAAGGCAGGAAACCACGGTGGCGGCGCTGTTGCCCGGTTCGTTCAAGCTGCCCGCGCCGGCGGCATGACGGTTCGCGCACGAAGAGGACGCCGGTTAGCATGGGCATCCCCGCGCCGCTGAGTTCGCCCATGTCTGCCGCCCTTTTCCTGCTTCAGCAACGCCATTCCGCTCCGTCGCGCCAGCTCGGCGAACCGGCGCCGGACGAGGCCACGCTGCACGCGCTGCTCGAAGCGGCGATCCGCGTGCCCGACCACGGCAAGTTGGTGCCATTCCGGTTGATCCGCCTGCATGGCGACGCGAAGTTGCGCTTTGGCGAGCAGTTGAGTGCTCTTGCCATCCGCAACAATCCCGAGCTGTCCGAAGCCAAGTATGAGAAGGAGCGCTTGCGCTACACCTTCGCCCCGCTGGTCATGGTTGTGGTCGCCTGCCTGCAGGCCGACAGCAAGATTCCCGAAATCGAGCAGAAACTCTGCGCCGGTAACGTGGCGTACAACATTTTGCTGGGTGCCTACGCGCTGGGGTTTGGCGCGCAATGGCTGACCGGCTGGGCCGCTTACGATCGTGAGGTGGCGACTATCCTCGAACTGGCCGAACACGAACATGTGATCGGCTTCGTCCATCTGGGCACTCCACAAATCGACGTACCCGATCGGGATCGTCCCGCCCTGGCCGACGTGTTCAGTACATGGAAACCATGAGTGCACCGACAGGTGGTCTGCCGGCCGTCCATCTGGTCGACGGCAGCCTCTATGTGTTCCGCGCATGGCATTCGATGCCGAACGAATTTTTTGATGCGGACGGTCACCCGGTCAACGCCGTGCATGGCTACACGCGTTTTCTGTGTGAACTGCTGGAGCGCGCCCAGCCCGAGCACATCGCGGTCGCCTTCGATGCCTCGCTGACCAGTTCGTTCCGCAATGCGATTTATCCGGCTTACAAGGCCAACCGGGAGTTGCCACCGCCGGACCTGGAGCGTCAATTCGTGCAGTGCCGCGCGATCACCGAGGCGCTCGGCATCCAGGTGATGATCGATCACAGCTTCGAAGCCGACGACCTGATCGGCAGCACGGTGTGGAACCTGCGCGCGCTGGGTTGGCGCAGCGTGATCGTCTCCGCCGACAAGGATTTCGGCCAGCTGCTGGGAGAGCACGACGAGCAATGGGACTACGCCCGCAGCACGCGCTGGGGGCCAGCCGGCGTGCACGAAAAGCTGGGCGTGCACCCGCATCAGGTCGCCGACTACCTCGCGCTTTGCGGTGACGCGGTGGACAACATCCCCGGCGTGCCGGGCGTCGGCGCGAAGACCGCTGCCGCACTGCTCACCCATTTTGGCAGCCTGGACACCCTGCTCGACCGCATCGACGAAGTCGCCTTCCTTCGATTGCGCGGCGCCGCCACCTGTGCCGCAAAATTACGTGAACACGCCGAGCAGGCGCGGCTTTACCGCCGACTTACCCGGATCGCACTGGATGCGCCCGGGGCCATCAACGTCGAAGCGCTGCTGCGCCGCCGCGGCGAACACGGTCCACTCGACAGCCTGTGCGAACAACTGGGATTCGGCGCATTCACCCGCAGCAGGCTGCGTGCATTGCTGCGTTGAGGATTCCCACGCACCGGTTGTGACGATCGGCCGCGCCAGTCAACATGTGCGCTCGATCCTGATTCGCGACCGCCCATGAACAACCCCGCAAACCGCATTCCCGCCGACGCCGACGCACCCGTGGAAACCCTCTATGCAGGCCGCTGGCTAAGTTTGCGCAAACGCGGCCGCTGGGAATATGCCGAACGCAACAATCCAGGCGGTGCGGTGATCATCCTGGCGGTGACCCCGGATGACAAAGTGCTGTTCGTCGAGCAGTACCGCGTGTCGATCCTGCAAAACACCATCGAGATGCCGGCAGGCCTGGTCGGCGATGTAGCCGATCACGCCGACGAAAGCGCATTGCTTGCCGCCCAGCGCGAACTGGAAGAGGAAACCGGCTACCGCTGCCAGCGAGTGGAATTCACCCACCGCGGTCCATCGTCGTCGGGCATGAGCACCGAGATGATCACGTTTGTGCGTGCCTGGGATCTGCAAAAGGTCGGCCCGGGTGGTGGCGATGAAACGGAGAACATCATCGTGCACGAGGTGCCGCGCCGCGAAGCCGGCAGCTGGCTATTTGCCCGCGCGGCCGAGGGTTATTCGATCGATCCGAAATTGTTCGCGGGACTGTGGTTTATCGAACACGCAAACCTGCGGCAATCTCCGCCAACGGACGTCTAAACGTCTACTCGACACATTTCCGACCTTTCCCCCGGAGGAGCTTTCTCTTCTCCCCTGGAGAGGGTTCGCTCTACCTCCTCTCCCTTTGGGATAGGGTCGGGGTGAGGGTCCGGTGCTTGCGGAACCGTTGAATCCTCGTCATCCCTGCGCAGGCAGGAACCCAGCGGAGACACCACTATGCGCAGGCGAAGCGAAGAAACTACCCCAGCAGCAATGCGGTGTTGCCGGCGTCGGGTGACACCAGCCGATTGAGCCCGTGGCCAACGAAGCGCTGCAGCGCGGCTGCCGGATACGGATCACCTCCGTGCAGGTTCGACCAGTGTGCCTGCCGTATCAGCAGTGCGGCGCTTGCGCAGCGCGCCAGCGTGAAGGCGAGGCCGCGTGCACCTGCTTCGAGTGATTCGCGGTTTGCGCCATAGCTGTCGAGATAAGCCGCCGCTGCATCCAGTGCTTCCTGTATTGAGCTGACTGCAGCGGCATTGCTGCCGGCCGACCATTCATTGATTGCCGCGCGCAGCGCCGTGAATGTGTCGCCGGCGAGTGCGCGCAGGCTGTCCAGTGACAGCACATTGGTGGTGCCCTCCCAGATCGCATACACCTGCGCGTCGCGCAGCAGTTGCGGTAATCCGGTGTCTTCGATGTAGCCGGCACCGCCGAAACACTCCAGTGCCTCCGAACACAGCTTTACTGCCAACTTGCCGGTCCACAGCTTGGCCAGTGGGGTAAGCAGTCGCAGTAGTGCGACTTCGTGGGGCGCCGCTTCATTGTGCTCGACTCGGCCGAGCAGGTGCGCGACCTCGAACGCGAGCGCGAACGCGGCTTCGAATTCCGCCTGCATGTCGGCCAGCGTTTGTGCGTGCAACGGCTGTTCGATCAATGGATGGCCAAACGCCTGTCGACGCGTAGCGTAATCGCGCGCCAGGCTGATGGCGCGCGACATACTGGCTACAGCGCAAATGGCGTTCCACGTGCGCGTGACGTTGAGCATCGGCGCGACCTGGCGCACGCCATGGGCGAGCTCGCCCAGTGGCCACGCGGGCAGGGCGTCGAGGTGGATTTCCGCGGTGGGCAGTTCGTGGGTGCCGAGCTTGTCTTTCAGGCGATCGATGAGGAGTTCGGGCTTTCGTTGCTCGCCGCCCATCGTCTCGACATAAAACAATGCCAATGCGGCGGTACCGAGGTCGGCGCCTTCGGGCCGGGCCAGCGCCAGCGCCGCTTCGCCGACGACGGCCGAGCTGAACCATTTACGACCATGCAAGCGCCACTGGCCCTGCGCGTCCTGTCGCGCGATGGTTTCGGTAAAGCCGACGTCGGAGCCTCCCGCGTTTTCGGTCATCCACTGGCCGCTGAGCCAGAACGTGGCGGCATCGCGACTCAGGAAATGCGGTAACGCCCGCTTGATCAGCGCGCGGTTGCCAGACGCCTTGATCGCCGTGGCGGCTCCATCGGTCATCGCCAGCGGGCATGTGTAGAACTCGCTGGCGAGGTGGTACAGGTAGACGCGGGCGAACTGTTCCAGGCGCGCGTGAGCGTTCGCTTCGTGCCCGGCGGCAAGCACCGCGTGGCGCGTGGTGATGTGCGGACCTTCCTGCCAGGCTGTGGTGAGTTCGATGCGGTCGATGCGACGACCCCAGGCATCCCATTGCGTCAGCACCGGCTTGCGGCGGCTGGTGTGCATCGCGCGTTGCCAGGCGCTCTGCGCATAGTCACCGAGTGCATCGAGATCGGCATCCAGCGCGGCGCGGCGATCTGCCGGCAATGCGCGGTCGAGCAAGGCTGGCAGCGCACGCTCGCTGCGATACGGGCCACGATAGGGATGCGGCAGTTGTGGAGGATCCTGCAGGAAGGCCATGGCGCGCTCCGTTCCAGATTCAAGTTGTGAGTATAGACATGCGCGCGGCCGACGCTGTGCTGGCATCATGAAAAACCACTCCATCAACGCAGGTCGCCATCATGCGATTTTCCGAAGCCATGCAAACGGTGATACGCCACGGCGAGGGCTGGCAGGCCACAGTCAGCGAGGATTGGTTACAGGGCCGCAGCGCGTTCGGTGGTCTGCAGGCGGCACTTGCTCTGCGTGCGATGCGCGAGCTGGTGCATGCGGACATGCCCCTGCGCAGCTTGCAGACGACGTTCGTGGCGCCGGTGCCGGCAGGCACCGTGAGTATTCGTGCGCAGCGCCTGCGCGAAGGACGCAGCGCCACCCAGGTCGAGGCGAGCCTGTATGACGGTGAGCAGACGCTGTGCCGGCTGGTCGCTGTGTTCGGCAGTGCGCGACCATCGGTACTGAATTTCCAACCCGTACAGCCGCCTGTGACGCTCTCGACAGCGCACGAATTACGCTACTTCGAGGGCCAGCTGCCCGCCTTTACCCAGCACTTTCGCGCGAGCTGGCTGCGCGGCGACCTGCCTTTCAGCGGCGGCCATCAGCGTGAAAACGTGCTGCGACTTTCCTTGCGCGACGAAGGCCAGCCCGACGAAGCCCATGTGCTCGCGTTTGCCGATTTCATTCCACCGATCGCGCTATCGATGTTCGACACGCCGACAACCGGAAGCTCCCTCACCTGGATGATCGAACTGCTGCGCGATCGCTACGACGATCTCGGCATGGATGACTGGCGCGTCGATGCGGAAGTCGTCGCCGCCCGCGACGGCTATACCCAGCAGAGCGTCACCTTGTGGGGACCTCGCGGCGAGCCGGTAGCGCTAAGCCGGCAAAGCATGGTGGTCTTCGGATGAGGTAACCATGCGCCGAGCTGATTCGTCGGTTAACGCTAACGGCGTTGCTTGCGTCTGACGCCGGCACCCAGCGTGCCGATCAGTATCAGGGTCAGCACGACCTCGACCAGCGCGAGCCAGCGTTCGCCGAGCGAGCTCCAGCCTTCGGCGATGCCGTGGCAGAAATAGAACAGGCTGAGAATGCCGACCCACAGCAGCGCACGACGTACATCGCGGATCGCGAGCAGTGGCAGCAGCAATGGAATCACGGTGATCGCCAGCACCAGCCACACCGGCATCACCTGTGGCTGGGACAGCCATGCATGCCAGACCAGCTGGAGTGCGACGAGGGCGGCCCAGGCAAGCAGGCCCAACCGCTGTTCTCGCGGGACATCGATGCCTGTGTTCATCCGGCAGCCGCCAGTTTGCGCGCGGTTTCAGCGAGACGACGGCCCAGTGCGCGAGCCAGTTCGCGCTCGTGCTCGCTGATCGTGTTTTCACCTTTGGCGCCAGCAACATGACTGGCGCCATACGGTGTGCCACCGCTTTGCGTGGCGGTCAGCGCAGGCTCGGTGTACGGCACACCGAGCAGCAACATGCCGTGATGCAACAGCGGCAGCGCCATCGACAACAGGGTGGATTCCTGGCCGCCGTGCATCGTGCTGGTGGACGTGAACAGGGCGGCTGGCTTGCCCACAAGGGTGCCGCTGGCCCATTCGGCGCCGGTGCAGTCGAGGAAATATTTCAGCGGCGCGGCCATGTTGCCGAAGCGGGTAGGGCTGCCCATGGCGAGCCCGACACACTCGAGCAAGTCCTGCTTCTGCACGTACGGCGCACCATCTTCGGGCTCCGGTGGCTGTGCAATCTCGGTCACTGGCGCCACCGGAGGCACCTGGCGCAGCCGCGCGCGCATGCCAGGCACTTCCTCGATGCCGCGGGCGATCAGCCGCGCCAGCTGGGCGGTGTGACCGCTGCGGCTGTAATAGAGGACCAGTATCTCGTTCATGCGTTAGGGACATTCAGTGGCGGTACGCTAGTGTAACTAGCGATACCGCTGATGTTGCCCCCCACGTCCCACCCGTGTTGGCAATCCACGAAAGGATGTCCATGGCCTTGCGTTACGACCACGACCGCACATCAAGCTTCAGTCGCTTCCTGTGGCAGCGTTTTCTCGATGACAAGTGCTTCGAGACTGCCGGTGCCCTGTCCTATATCACGCTGGTGTCGCTGGTACCGCTGATGGTCGCGATCCTGGCCACGCTGTCGGTGTTCCCGGTACTTCCGCTATTCGAAAGCGCCCGTGAAACGCTGATCAACTATGTGTTTCATCATTTTGTGCCCGCGGCGGGTGAGCGCATCCAGACCGCGCTGCAGGACTTTGCGAACAATGCCAGCCAGCTGACCTGGATCAGTCTGCTGGTCATGCTGTTCAGCGCCATATCGATGATGGTCAGCATCGAAGATCAGTTGAATCGCATCTGGCGCGTGACCAAGCCGCGCGGATGGGTTTCGCGACTGTCGCTCTATGTGCTGGCGCTCACGCTGGGGCCGATCCTGGTGGTCGGTGGCGTGGCGCTGACGTCCTACATCACGGCGCTGCCGCTGTTGCAGGATACGGCTGGGCAGCTTGGCCTGAGTGGTCGCCTGTTGCGCGTACTGCCGTTCGTGGTGACCTTTGTCACGTTGTGGCTGCTGTACACGCTGGTGCCCAACCAGCATGTGTCGCGCCGCCACGCGACGATCGGTGCGCTGCTCGGCGCGGTGCTGTTCGAGATTGTGCGTTGGGGTTTCAGACTGTTCGTGCATAGCGCGCACACCTACCAGCAGATCTACGGTGCGCTGGCAGCGATTCCGATTTTCCTGCTGTGGATCTACCTGTCGTGGACTATCGTGATTCTGGGCGCTTCGATCACTGCGTCGATTCCTTCGTTCGAGTATCAGGGACCGACCAAAACCTTGCCTGAGGGCGCTGAGTTCCTCGGCCTGCTGATGGTGCTTCGCCACTTCGTCGAGGCACGACGTTCTGGCCGCGTCGTGGACGTGGCCAGCCTGCAGTCCAGCGAACCCCATTTGCGCCGCAGCTCGATCGTCGAGTGTCTCGAGGAATTGCAGCAGGCCGAACTGATCAAGTGCGCCCCCTCGGGCGGTTGGCTGCTCAGGCGGGATCCGGCCAGCATCGACCTGCTACAGGTTTACAGCTATACCCGGTATCGTTTGCCGCCGGAGCCCGTGGCCGAAGTTGCGGCGCTGGGCGTCGAATTGCCACCGGCGTTGTCGGCATTGCTGAATTCACTGGCCACCTCGCTGGAGACGAACCCGGCAACCCGGCTCGACCAGATCTATCCCCCGGACGCTGGCAGCATGTCCGATATCAAGGAAACCCCCGCATGAATCCGTTGTATTCCGCTTCACCGTCATCGCGCATGCCGCGATCGAGCATGTTCAAATCAGCCGCGCTTGCCCTGGCGTTGGCTCTCGCTGCGCCGGTGCATGCCGCCATGCCGGCTCAGCCCACGCTGCATGTCACCACGCTGGATGGCAAAACGTTCGATTTGTCGGCACAGCGCGGCAAGTGGGTGATCGTCAACTATTGGGCGACCTGGTGCGTGCCATGCATCAAGGAAATGCCGGACATCTCGCACTTCGTCAGCACGCACAAGAATGTCACGGCGATCGGCCTCGCCTATGACGACAGCGACCTGGCAGATATCAAGGCGTTCGCGGCGAAACATCCGGTGGTGTATCCCATCGCCCAGGTCAGCCCGGACAAACCGGCCAAGGATTTCGACGAGCCGCGCGGTTTGCCCACCACCTGGTTGATCGGTCCGGACGGCAAGGTGGCCAAACGTTTCATCGGCCCGATCACTCCTGAGTTGCTGACCGCAGCCATCGGGGGCTAGCCATGCCGGTCGCCAGGTTCGTCGTCAGCGGCAGGGTGCAAGGCGTGTTCTATCGCGCCAGTGCCCGCGACAAGGCGCTGGAACTGGGTTTGACCGGACATGCGAAGAATCGGCTGGACGGCACGGTCGAGGTACTGGCCAGCGGACCGGCGGATGCGCTGGATCGACTGCAACGCTGGCTGCAGCAAGGGCCACCAGCGGCGCGAGTCGAAGCTGTCAGTCGCGAAGATCTAACCGTGCACAATCTGCCCGAGCAGAGCCTGCACGGGTTTCACACCGGTTGAGCCTTGGAGCCTGTTCATGAGCAGGCTCTCACAGCGTATCGGGCACCCACAGTGCTTTGTCAGTGACCTGCTCGAGCTTTGGCGGCCCTTTGAGCTTGGGCAGCTTTACTTTGGCGATCGGCTGATCCTGCAGCGGCAGTTGCTGCAGCAGGTGTCGAATCAGGTTGATGCGACCACGTTTCTGGTCATTGAAATCGACCACGAACCAGGGCGCTCTTTTTCTGTGAGTGCGCTTGATCATGGTGTCGCGCAGCTTGCCGATCTCGACGTATTTCTGTCTAACGGCGAGATCCACGGGTGACAGCTTCCAGCGCTTGAGAGGATCTTCGGCACGCTGGTCAAAACGCTCCTCCTGTTCGGCCTGGTCCACCGCCAACCAGTACTTGAGCACGATGATGCCGTCATCGGTAAGCAGTTTCTCGAATGCCGGTGCAGCATCGAGAAACGCCTTGTACTCGGCATCGGTACAAAAGCCCATTGCCGGTTCGACCACGGCGCGGTTGTACCAGCTGCGATCGAACAGCGCGAACTCGCCGGCCGATGGCAGGTGCGGTACGTAACGCTGGAAATACCATTGCTTGGCTTCGACCTCGTTGGGTTTGCCAAGTGCGACGATGCGGTAGCTGCGGGTGTCCAGTACATCGGTGATGTGCTTGATGGTGCCGCCCTTGCCGGCCGCGTCGCGCCCTTCGAAAATCACCAGCAGACGTTTGCCACTGTCCTTCAGCCAGTACTGCAGGCGCACCAGCTCCAGTTGCAGTTCTTCCAATGCACGTTTTTCCCGCTTGCTCATGATGCCTCCTTGACTCAACAGTCCAGGTCGATCGGTGATAGGCCTATGCGATGGCGTGCGCCAACTGCTTGCACGACACGACTGAAATCCGCAGCAAAACCTTGCATGTCGAACACGGGGCTCTGCCCGCGTTGTTGCACCAGATGATCGCGCAGGGCAGCGAGCGCTGCGCGATCATTGCCAAGTTTGCACGCCATCGCCACGAACGCTTCTTCCGTATCGGTGACGAGCTCGGGCAGGCCTGCGTGATGAAGCAGGCTGGCTGCGACGCGTCCCGCAAACGTGTGACCGATGCAGGTGAGCAGTGGGCACCCGGCCCATAGAGCGTCGGATGCGGTGGTATGCGCGTTGTACGGCAGCGTGTCGAGAAACAGGTCGACATGCGCAAAGCGCGCCAGATAGTCGTCATGCGGCAAGCGCGGCATGAACACCAGCCGTTCCGCTGAAACGCCAAGCAAGGCAGCTTGCGCGCGCAAACGATCGTCTGCGCCATTCACGCCGCAAAGCAGCCACAGTACGCTGCCGGGTACCTGTTGCAGGATGCGCATGAAGCGCGCGAACCCAGCCGGATTGATTTTATAGGCGTTGTTGAAGCAGGCAAATACAGTGCCCTGATCCGGCAGTCCACATTGCCCACGCGCAGGCGGTGTGGCGAGCATTCGCGTCGTGTCGTTGGGCTGAAAACAGCGCGGCAGACGCAACAATCGTTCGCTGTAGCCGTCGCGCTGTGCTGGCGGCACAACCACCGCATCGACCAGGATGTAGTCCATCCACGGTGCTCCCGACGTGCCCGGATACGCCAGCCAATTGATCTGCACC
>Ga0302314_10015063_pt1 | contig 13169 bp, 4 predicted proteins | sample III_Palsa_N2_3_FD_200533 | JGI IMG/M metagenome (GOLD analysis project Ga0302314, IMG submission 200533) | Peat permafrost microbial communities from Stordalen Mire near Abisko, Sweden - III_Palsa_N2_3 | ecosystem: Environmental > Terrestrial > Soil > Palsa > Peat permafrost | place: Sweden...
CTACTACACACACACACACCAGTCGTGCGCCAGCAAGGCAACATATTTAAAAGTTTGGCACAAATTCGCCCAAAACGCCAAATGGCCATGTGTTGCGGCGCGTCGCTGCTTTTGGTGAGCGACGGCGCCGGATTGCTGGCTGTCGACGCGCACACGGGCCAGGTGGTGCGCAGACTCGCCTCGGAGTCGCGCGTGCTCGTGGCCGCGACGCCGCAGCTGGGTCCATGCGTGCTGCGTGCCGATGCGCCGCCGCAATGCGTAGATGGCTCAGGACTGGCGCTCGACGCCCTGGGACTCTGTCTGCGACGCAGCGCAGACCGTGGACCCTTTCTTCTCATCGAGAGCGCCGCCGTGGCGTTGGACATGGCATCGACGCTCGCCATCATCGCCCCCGGTGATGCGTTCGCGTCCGTAATCGACGCCCTGCGCGAAGCCGCGCACGCTGCGCCTCCGTGCGTGCTGCCGGCCGCCAATGAGCTCGTGCGCTGGGCGCTGCTTGCCCTGGCGGATTCCTCGGCTTCAGACCCGCTGGAGCCCTCGCGCGCGCAGTGCGCAGCGCTCTGCTGCCTCGAGCAGCTGCGCGAGCAGACGCGGCCGCGCCGTCCGGGCGAGGACGCCGACGACGTCCACGTTGAACTCGTCCGTCGCATGCGCTCGCTGGAATTCGCGCCCGCGCTCGCGCGCCACGGCCTCTTTGCGCGCGGCGGCAGGCTGGCGCACCTCTCAGGCCTGTGGCTGCCTGCCGACGCCGAGGCCGCTGTCAACGCCGACCCTGCCTGGGAGCTGGCTCGGTTGCTGGCTGGCGCGCCGACGTGGGCGCGCAACGCCGCTCGCCTCAACGTGCCGCTGCGCCACTCGCTTGCCGCGCGCGCGCTCACCCGTGGGCCCAGCTCCGTCGCTGCCACCTCCGCGGCCAGCGCTCCCCGCCTGGTCGCCGCGTCGGGCAGCGTCCTCGCCGCCGTGCACGGGCGGTCGCGCGTCATCGTGTACGCGCGCGACGAAGGCGAGGCGCCGCACCTGCGCGCCGCGTTCGAGTTCGACGCGCAAGGAGCCGTTGGCGCGCTGGCAGTTGCCGAGGCTCCCGCGGCAATGCCGAGCGTGGACGACGGCTTCCTGCCGGCGCGCACCTGGCGGCAGGAGCACGTCGCCGTCGTCGTCGTCTCGCAGGGAGCCAGGCAGGGCGCGCGCGGCTACCTTGCCGCCACTTCCACTGACGCGTCACAGCCTTTGCTCGTGCGCTTTGCGGCCGGCGAGCCGCCGGTGGCGCTCGACGCCGACGCCGTAGTGGAGCCGGCGCGGCCCGACGATGGCGACTGCGTGCTGGTGACACCCGAGGCCGATGGCGAACCCGCGCGCGTGGGCACGTTGCTGTGCGTCTCTGGCGAGCACCCCGTCGCCTGCGTGTTCTTTGGCGCCGACTGCCCGCCGCTGCCCTCCGACGGTGCCGCGCCGCACGCGGCCGCCGTAGTTCCCGACCCTTGCAGGCCGCTGCTCGCGTCGCAGCTGTACGCCTTCTCGATGACGCGCGTACTCGCGCTCTCCCCCGCCGTGGCGGCGCGCAACGCGGCGGAAAAGCGCGCGCGCGAGCTCGACGGCGCCGCCGCCGGCTGCTCAATCGTGCTGGCCCTCGCCAACGACGACGATGTCGGCAGCGCGCATCGCGTGGCACTGTTCAGCCGGCGCGTCGACCGCACGACGGCCGAGGTGGTCGCAATGGAGACGCCATGCGCGATTGACGCCGTCGCGGCGTTCCCCCGCACCGACGCTCCACCTGTGTTCTTTGCGCACGGCGTTGGCGGCACCGTGTTCGCGTGCGACTTTGCGTTGCGTGCAGTGCGGACCGTCTGGACGCTGCCCGCCTCCGCGGCGGCCGAGTGCGTGGCGCTGGGCACCACCACTGCGTCGGCGGCTCTCTTTGTGGTGCACAACGCGCCGCACGCAGTGGTGCACGCCCTTGCCCTCACGGCCGACGGCTCCCTCGCTGGCAGCACAGTCGCGCGCTCGCTCGCCGTGCCCGCGACTGCCGTGTGCACTGATGGGACCGCCGTATGGCTCGCGCTCGCCGACGGCTCCTTCGCCGCCGTGGACACTGCTGTCGCGCCGTCGCCGTCGTTGTTGCTGCCGACCGAGGAGCCGCTGTCGCTGCGCACGATGCGCGAGCTGCATGCAAACGTCAAATGGTCTCCGCTGCGCTTCGCCGCGCACAGCGGCCGTGGCGGCCGTGGCGACGACATCGACACGGAGCTCGTGCTCGCCGACGGCGGGAGCCGTCTGCGCGTCGCCGGGGCTGCGTGCCTGCTGCCTGCCGGCCGCGCGCCCTGCCTGGGCCGCGCCGTGCTCGCCAACGCGCTCGACTGCGACGCGGTGGCGACACTGACGGTGCGTGCGCGCCTCGCCGTTGTGGCCACGAGACGGGCGCGCGTGCCTGCGCGGTCCACCGTCGCCGTCGAGCTCGGTGGCGTGGCGGGCGACGCCGTGGTTGTCGAGGTCGCCGGCGACCTCGACGGCGGCGGCGAGGCGGACGTGCTCGAGGTGCGCCTTTGGGGCCGTTCCGAGGGCAGCGCCGCCGTGGCCGCGTTGTACGACGCCCTCGTGGCTCCCGCCACACAGGTGCGCGTCATCCGCCAGCTCGCCGCCGCGCGCAGTGGGGCCGAGACGCGCGCCGCGCTGCGGCTCCTGCTCGACCGGCTCGACTGCGGCGCTGCGTTCGCGCCCAGCGCCGCCGAGTTGCGCGTCGTGTTGCGCGCCTTTGTCGTGCGCGACGGCGGCAACGCCGGCGACTGCCTCACGCTGCTGCGCCGCTTGCCCGCCGACGATGCGTCGCCGAGCGTGTTTGCAGAGGCTCTAGCGATGCTCGACGAGGCCTGCGCGTACGCCGCCACGCGCGCCGGGCTGGTGACGTTAGGTCAGGTCTTACTCGAGTTCTGGCCCGACGGCGATGGCGACGCGGCGGTGCGGGAGCGGCTCATGGCCAAGCTGGTCGAGTGTGCGCGCGGCATTGCGCCGAGCCCGTACGCGTCCGTGCTGCGCGCGTGCTTTGGCGAGTTTGGCTGCACGGTGATGCACGACGCCCTGCCCGAGGGCAACGCCGAGGCGCTCGAGCCGCTTTCCGTGGCGCTCGCGCAGCAGGGAAGGCACTCGCGCAGAGGCGACACAGCCACGCCGCCGCCCGCCTCATCGTCGTCGCTAGCGGCGTCCTCAACAGCAACCGCGGCGGCAGCCGCAAGTGCGGCGCCGCTCGCGCTGCGCGTGCATTCTGCGACTTACAACTCGTCAACGGCGAGCCACCCGGCGGGGTTTGAAGTGACCTTTGTGGACGTGCTTCGTAACAAGGACAACGCCGTGGTGCTCGACCTCGGCCAAGTGCGCCTGGTTTCCTCAGTCGAGGTGGCCGTCGCGACCCAGGAGCCCTTCCCCGACTCGTGCGTCTCGCTGGCATGCGTGGAGACGTGGCTCTCGCACCCGCCGGTGGCCGGCGACCGCGTGCTCATGCTCGGCCGGGGCGTGGCGCTCGAGCTGTACGCCATTTCGGGCAGCTTTTCCTTTGACAAGCGCGATTGCGTCATCGGCGTCAAGTCCACATTCCCCACGGTGGCGCCGCGCGGCGTGTGCATCAAGCAGGGCGCGTGGTACTACGAGGTCGCGCTCGTGAAGACCACCGACGGGGTGGCGCAGATTGGCTGGTGCGACGCGTCCTTCTCCGGCGATGATAAGTCGGCCACGGGCACGGGCGACGACGAGCACTCGTGGGCGTTTGACGGGTACCGCACGAAGAAGTGGAACGGCGGCCCGATCACGTGGGGCCGCAAGTGGGTCGACGGCGACGTGGTCGGGTGCGCCATCGACCTCGACGAGCGCACCGTGCACTTTTCGCTCAACGGGTCGTGGAAGCGCCCCATGGGCCTCGCGTTCTCCGACATTGCCGTCGACGAGGGCGTCTTCCCCGCCGTCACCGGTGAGCGCTCCTTCAAGTGCTCGCTCAACTTTGGTCAGGCGCCCTTTCGGCACTCGCCGCCCGCGCCGCATTACCGCCCGCTCATCGACTGGGTGCTCGAGCACCACCGTGCTCACCGCGACGTCCAGCCCGCAGCCCGCGGCGAGCACGTTTGGCTACGCGCTGCGCTCTCGCCGCGCACACCGCAGCAGGCGCTCGCCGCCTCAGCGTCGGCTCCCGACCTCGTGGAGGCGCGCTACGTGCGCGTGGCCATCCTCAACCGCGACGTCGCCGAGCCCGCGCGAGCGCCAGTGCGAGCCTACGCGCCTTTGCACCCGCCGCCGCCCGCCGTCGCCGCTGCCGCGCTGCACGGCACCCTTCTTGCCTCGCCCGCCACCAATGCTGCCGCGTCGCATGCGGAGGAGCAGGGCGACGACGAGGCCGCGCGGCGCGGCGGACGGCCGCGCGTGCCCGTGCGGGTGAGCGTCCGCGCAATGGTGAGCCGGCGGCTCTTGCCCATGGGCCTCGACCACCTCGCCGCGCAGGCCGCCAGCGCGCACGTGGACGTCGCCAAGGGCCGCGCGGCGCTGCTCGATGCGCGCGCGCGGGTGGCGCAGGCCATCGACGCCCTCCCGCTCGAGTCGGTGGACCCGGCCGCGTTTGAAGCGGCTCTGCGCTCGTCGTCGTCGTCGTCCGCATCGTCGTTGTCGTCGTCGTCTTCCGTGTTGGACAAGGCGCGGCCGCTCGAGGCGGCTCAGCGCGTCGTCGACGCCGTCGCCGAGGCACAGCGCGTGCAGGTGCGGCTCGTGGACGCGGCCACCGAGCGGCTCCGCTCCGTTGTAGATGCGTTGCTTTTACAAGGCTCGCCCGCTTCGCCGCCGCGCAACGACGACGGCGTCAACGACGACGAAGGCGACGTGGCGCTGGCACGCACGCTCGAAGCGTGCAGCGTGCTCACCTCGCTGTGCCTTGCTCGGCCGCCGCGGCAGACTTCGCTGGACGCTTTGCGGACCGTCTTCGCGCAGTGCTGCCTGCTGGCGCCACATTCGCCCGCGCACCAGTCAGCGGTGCTAGACCTCGTGCACATCGCGCTGGCTGAGCAGCAGCCCGACGCGCTCGCGGCCTTTGGCGAGGCCGCCGTGCTCGACGTCGCGCGCCGGCCGCCGCAGCCGCGCCTCGCCGCCTTCCTGGAGCGGCGGCTGTGTGTGCTGCTGGAGGCACTCGTCGCCAAGGCGCCCGCATGCGCGCCCGCGTTTGAGCGCCGGCTCTGCGACCTGCTAGCGCGCGACGCCGCCGATGGGAGCTCCCTCGCGCTCGCCGGCCTTTGCCTGGCGCTCGTTCACCGCGCGCGCGCCCTGGCGCTCGCTGCCAACGCCACTGCCGTCGCGGCGCAGCAGCAGCAGCAAGCGCCGAGCGCGTCGCTGCTTGGCATCCTGCTGCTGGCACTCAACGCCGGCCACGCCGACCTCGCGCTGCTGCTCTTCGACCTCGTGGCCGCCCCGCGCACCGCCGGCGAGATGCACGCTCTCGTCACCGCGGCCGCGCGGTCGCCGAGCCCCTTCGTGCACGACGCACTCGCCGCCATGCTGCTCGCGCACCCCGGCTTTGAAGCGCTCGCGTGCGCCGTCGCACTAGAGGCGCTGCGCTCGACAGAGTACGACTGCGACCCCGCCTGCTTGCTCGCCATCGTGCTCGGTGCCATGCGCCGCGGCCACGCCCGTGCGTTCCTTCTTCGCCCCCGTTCGGCCCCGCGTTGTGTCGCCAGGCCAGTCAACTAACGCGCGATGGCCGTGCAGCCGACGCCACGGCCTGCGTGGACTTCTGCGCGCGACGGTCGCCTGGCGAGTCGCCGGCAGTGGCGCGCGCGTGGGGGTTGTGCATGGCGGTCATCGCGGAGCGCGGCAGCATCGAAGGCGGCGTCGCCGTCGCGTGCGCCGTGCTCGAGTCGCGCCACCGCGTCGCCGCTTTGCTTGCCGACGACGCCGCCGCGATGGTTGCGCGGCTGCTCGACTCGCCCGCTGCCTGCAGGAGGCTGCTGCGCATGCTCACCGGCGTCTTCCGAGGCGGCGACCCGCGCAACCCGAGGCTGTTCCACGCGCTCCTCGGCTGTGCCGCCTTGTTTTTGCTGCGCCGCACCGACGCCGGTAACAACGACGACGACGACGGCGGCGCGTGCGAGCCCGCCGACGCTGTCGAGTTGTTGCGCGGCGCCGCGGCAGCGGTGGGCGACGTCGCCGCGTCGGGTGCCGGTGCGGCTGACGTGCTCGTCGTCACTCGCGCGCTCGAGGTCGTCCTCGCCGCGGCGCAGCGCAGCAGGCACGTGCGCGAGGCCCTGCGCGCCGCGCTCGAGGAGCAGGGCCGCGACGCGCCTTGCGAGCTGCTTGCGCGCTGGCTGGCCGGCGCCCCAGAGCCGGCGCCCGAGGCCGTGTACGTGTCCAGCCTCGTGTGCGACGTCCTCGTGCAGAGCGGCTCGGCCGTCGTGCTCGACGCGTGCGTCGCGCGCATGCTTGACCCGCGCGCGCCCACGGCTGGGGCGGCTCCTGCTGTCGCGCGCGCCGTACAGGCGATGGCAACAGCCGACGAGCGGCTCGCCGTGCAGCTCGTGCGCCGCGTCACCGCGCTCTGCGTACGCGAGGCCGCGCGCACGCTGCCGCCGCGACCCGCGGCTGCCAGTCTAGCGCGCTCGCGCTCGCGTGCGCCGGCTGGGGACATTACACAGGCGTGCGAGCTCGTTTCCGTCGCAGGGGCCGCGTCGGGCACGGCTGCAGAGGACGCGCTCGCCGCTGCATGGCGGCTGGCCATCGAGCGCGCGGGCGCGGGGCAGGACGGCTCCTCGGAGACCGCCGCCTCTGCTGCTGCTGCGGCGGCGGCGGCGGCGGCGGCGGCGGGCAACGGCGACGCGCGACCGGTCGAGCTCATTTTCGCGCCCGGGGCGACGACGACGAGTGCGCTGCTGCGGCTCCCGGCGGCTTGCGTGGTCGCGCGCGTGGAGCTTGACTTTTGCGAGGGTGCGCGAAAGTCCGTGCTGCCCGCGCGCGTCGCCGTCGAGGCCGGCGCGGCCGCCAACGCGATGCAGACGGCGGCCACGGCGGCGCCCGGGCCGGCGCGCGTGGTGCGCGGAGACAGAGCAGTGGCGACGGCCGTGTGCCGCCTCGAGGCCGCACAGGCGAGCCGGCTTCTGCGGGTGTCGGTGTCGCTGCCGGCCTTCCAGCCGCTCACGGACGCCGCGGCGCTCTTCCGCGGTGCGCGCGTGGTGCGTAGTGCGCAGTGGGCGCATGGCGACGACGACGGCGGCGGCGACGGCGCCGTCGGCGTCGTCCTGCAGACGGCGGCGCCCGACTGGGTGCGCGTTGCGTGGGGCGCGGGCCGCGTCGATGCCTACCATGCGCGCGAGCTGCGCCCAGAGTCGACGGAGCTCAAGGCGCGAATCGTCGCCCTTGTGCGCCTCTGCGTCGTCGCCGCCGCGCCTGCCGCGCCCGACGGCGTTGGCGCTGGAGGCGCCGCGGAGCCAGTCATTGCCGAACTGCTCGATCTCGCCGACGCGCTCGCGGAGCGCTTCCCCGCCGCCGCAGCCGCCGCGGACGAGCAGGGGGCCGCGCTCGCGCTCGCGCTCGTGCGCTGCCTGGCCGCCTTCCCCGCGCAGGCGCCGCGCCTCGCCCGCAGCGTTGTTGCCCTCGCGCGTCGCCGGCCTGCGCTCGCCAGCGACGTCCTGCGCGCGGCGGTGAGCGCGCCCGACGCCTCGGGCGCGCACGCGGGACTGGCGGCAGAGCTATGCCTGCTGGCCGGTGCGGACCGGACTGCGCTCGTGGCGCACGTGCACGCGCTGCTCCGCGTGGGCCAGCTGGCGCTGCCCGCGCACGCGGCCTTCTGTCGCGCGCTCGCCGTTGTGCTCGAGGACGAGCTCGCCACCGGCGACACCACGCCGCTGCCCGACGGCCTGTGCGCGCTCGCGCTCGTGCTGGCGAGGCAGCGCGCCCCCGGCAGTCCCGCTGAGCTCGCTCTCGTCAAGCTCGTCTGTGCCGCCGCGCGACACACGCCCGCCTGCCGCGCCGAGGCCGAGGCCGCGCTGGTGGCGCCAGGCCGGCTCTTTAGCGTCGTCGCGGCCTGCCACCCCGCGCTGGTGCGCGCGCTCGTGCTCCCCGCCCTCGGCGCGCTCGTGGCCGACGTCGAGCGCGCGGTGGCCGACAACTGGGACCCGCACCGCGCGGTGGCCGCGCTTGCCGACCTCGCGCGGGCATCGGGCGACGTGCGCGCGCAGCTGGGCCGCTCGGGTGGGCTGTCGCGCGTGCTCGACGCGCTCGCTGCGGCCGGCGACGGCGGCGCGGTGGCCGACGCGGCCCTCGAGCTCGTCTGCGCGGCGATGAACATCGACGCGCACAACCAGCGCCTCGTCGCCGCGCGCATCGTGCGCGATGCGGCCGCGCCGCTGGCGCTGCGGCTCCTCAAGGCGACCGCCGGCCACGCCGACACGGTCGCCGTATGGCTGTGGAACCGCCGCGCAGCACTCCTGCGCCTGTACGACGCGCCGGCCGCGTCGGGCCCGAGCGGCAGCGCGTCGTCGTCGATGTCGACGTCCTCGCGGGAGGCGCGGCGGCCAGTGCACGCGGCGATGCGGCTGAATGCAGGCGCGTGCGGAAAGACGATTGAGCTCTCCAACGGGGGTCTGACGGCGACGCAGTCCGTGTTCGAGAAGTGGGGCATGGTGCGCGCTGACCGCGAGGTTCCCGCGACGGGCACGAGCACGTGGGAGGTGCGCATCGACGTGAGCGCCAAGGGCCATGTGTTTGTTGGCGTTGCAACGCCGCGCGCGAGCGTGGACTCGTTCCTGGGCGCGGACCGGCACGGCTGGGGCTACATTGGCAACCGCGGCGCGTGGCACAACAAGCATAAGGAGAAGACGTTCGGCAAGGACTTCCGCTCGGGCGACGTCGTCCGCCTGGTGCTGGACGCCGAGCAGGGCACGCTCAGCTACGCGCTCAACGGCGACGACCTCGGCGTCGCCTTCGTGGGGCTCAACGGCCTGCGGCTCTTCCCCGCCTTTGCGCTCTACCAGCGCGGCGACCGCATTTCGCTCCTCTCGTGCAACATGGCCAGCGACGACGCCTCCGTGACCGACGCCGTCGCGCAGATGGACGACGACGAGGAGGCCAGGTCGCCAGGCACGTGCGGCGCCGTCCTCGTGCTCGGCGCGCACGAAAAGGCCCGCGACGTCCTGCGCTACCTCGGCGACGCCTCAGTCGTGGCCGCGGCGCGCAACGCCGACGTGAACCGGCTCCTCGAGAGCCCCGCGGCGCGCTGGGCCGTGTCGGTGCGCGGCATTAGCGGCGAGGTGGGCGCCGACGAATCGCTGGGCGAGCTCGTGGCCCGCGTGCACGGCGGCGACGCCACCGCGGGCGTGCTGCAGGTCGACCTGGAGGTGTAGGGGAGCGGGGACATTATGTAAACAACCATACGCGGTGCGCGGCCCGCCCGGCCGTCGGTGCGCGCCAAAATCTCAATTTTGCCTTTTGCTATTCGTAGCCTGTGAGCGCGCGGCTGCAGTCACCAGCCGTCGTCGTTCACCGAGGTGACGTCAAACATGCGCGCGTTCACGGCGATGCGCTGGCCGGCGTCGTCGTCGTCGTCCGCTAAATGGTCTGATGTGCCTCTTCGCGTGAGCCGCCCGTGCGCGCACGCATCCAAACGCACTGCGAGTCTTGGCACTGCCGGCGTGCGACAGCGTACCGTCGCCTCTCCACTGCCTCGCCTCGGCGTCCAGCTTGGTTTCCACGGCCTGCAATTCCGCATGAACAAAAGCCTTGGGAGGCGCGGGCAGCCATGGTTTCTTGGACTTGTCCGCCGGCGCACCGGACGCTGCTTTCGGGCCGCACACCAGAGCTGAAAACGCCGACGTCTCGTAGCTCGCCGCGGGGCGAGGCATGCAACCGAGGTGTTTAAGTTTATACATTTTTTTCCTACGAGTATCACACAACGATATCGCCAACGAGCTTGCGCGTCAGATCCTGGATGGCCGTCTCCTCCGCGTGGAGGGCAGTGGCCACCTCCTCAACTTGGTTGGGCAAAGCGCTGGTGGCTCTGCAAACGCGCTTTGGCGGCTTGGAGCTCGTGGAGCGCAGCTCGTTCTGCAGCTTCGAAGCGGCGTCACCGAGCTGAGCCACCGACGTTTCGAGCCGAGCCTGCTCAGCCAAGCTCGCGTCGAGCTGGATCCGTTTACATAACTTGTTAGGTTTAGCATTCGTTTTTAAAGGCTTTACCTGGGAGCGCGCGCGTGCCACGATTTGCTGTTTGGTGGCAAGCGATGCAATCCGGCGCGTAACGGAAGCGGCCAGCGCCTGTGGAGGCGCCGGAGCTTCGAGTCGCGCGAGCAGATTTTCAAATCGCCACGATTTTTGCAAAGCGGCAATCCGAACCAGCTTTTCGTTGAGACGGATTGTGTCGCGCGCGGCGTCCGCGATGGCTTGACAATGCTGTTCGCTTGCAAGTCTTCGCGTGCGCCGGGGATGCGTGTTAAAATGGCGGAAACCCAAATCTCGACAGCACCTGGTTTGAATGAGCTCCGAGCGCGCTTGCGCAAGCGTGGCGAGCGCCGCTTGTGCCTTCATTTCCGCGGGGTCGCGCTTCTTCTCCGCTGCAGCGAGTGCCGCACCCATGTCCTTGCTCAGAGTGCGCAAATGCGCACCCTCGGCCACAGCGGAATTTTTTTGCGTCTGCGGCGCGATGAGGCCACCGGCGGGTTAGCAGAAGCAGCGCGCGCGCGGGCGCGCCTCGAGGCGCTCCAGGAGCGCGAGGAAATCGGCGTCGGCGTCGAGCGGCATCCTTGTTTTTCAAAAATTTGCCCGCAGCTGGACCGCCTGCTCACGATCAGCACGTAGCATAACCACGCCGTCGCGGGCATGAACATATACGGAAAGGATAACGATCTTCCCACAGTCTCATTCACATAGCGACTCATGTGCTTCCAGACCTTCTCTCTCTCTCTCTCTCTCTCTCTCTTCTCTCTTACGTACTTGCTTGCTTGCTTGCGATTTGCAGCACGGCAACGTTCATACCGCTACGAGCACGCGACCAGAAGTCTGCTTAGTCGGCGAACGCGACGTGGGCTTCTTGGTCGTTGGCGCATGTGTGGTGGGCTTCTTGGTCGTTGGCGCATGCGTGGTGGGTTTCTTGGTAGTCGGTGTCTGGGCACTAGGCTGCTTCGTCGTGGGCGCATGCGTGGTGGGCTTCTTGGTCGTGGGCGCTCGCGAGCTGGGCTTGGCCGTTGTCGGGCGGTGCGTGGGCGTGTGCGTGGTCGGCTTGAGCGTCGTCGGCGGCTTGGTGGGCGTCGACGTGGTGGGCTTGGTGGTTGTCGACGGCGACGCCGACGTTGGCGCCTTGGACGTGGGCGTCTTGGACGACGGCGACGCCGTTGTGGGCTTGCTCGTCGTCGGCACCCGCGTGGGCGACGCAGTGCCGGGCACGTTCCAGTACGCCACGTCCGACCTGTTGGCAGACGTTTGTGTACACAGGCAGGTCACAGTGCCCGTAGTATCGACGACGTTCACGGGGTTCTTCACCGCGCCGAGCGTGCACGCGTCAGCGATCCAGTTCTTGGACGTCTCGTTCCAGTAGCCGCACGCAATGCCCTGCGATGCCGACGTGGCCTTGGCGTAAGGAAGCGGAAACGTAAGGCTGACTGGCACGCTTGCGGTGACGGCAAACGGCGTCGTTTGCCCTGCAATGAAAAAGTTGAGCGAAGCAAACGTGTCGACCACGACGCCCGCCACCTCGGGCTGCGAGGGCTCGTGCATGTTCACGCCGAGGTACACGGCGAGCACGTCCACGTTGCCCCCATAAGTAAAAAGCAGCGTGGGCAGCGCGACCGTTACGTAGGCACCCGTTTCGAGCGTTACGTTGAACGACGGCGTCGTGACGCCCACGTCGCTGTGCGAGGTGCGGAACACCGTCGCGCCGTACGTGCTTTCCGTGAACGTCTGCGGCGGCGAGCCGGGAATCGTCGGCGCCAACGTGATGGCCATTAGCGAAACGAGGCTGTCCATCAGGGTAAAGTACGCAGTCTCGCTGTTGGCATCCAGCGCGCGACGCATGGTGCGCAGCTGGCGGCGGCGCTCCACAGTGGACAACGCAGCGAGCACCGACTCGAGGTACGACTCCAAGGAGCTCAGCGAACCGGACACGAGGCCGGACGGAATGAGCGATTGCGCTAGCGGGTCGTCGGCGCCTTGCGTCTGTGCACTGATGGTCGCCAGGGACTGCTGCAGCAGTGAAGACACCAGGCCGCCCGCCGTGTTCAGAAAGTTCGTGTCGGTGTTGTTCGTGGCCGATGCACTGTCGAGCAGCGCCAGCAGCGAAGACACCTGGCCCGACAGCGCCTGCGGTGTGGCGCTGTCCGAGGACGCGTCGTTGACGCTCATCAACGTGTCCAGAAGAGTCGACTGCGCCGCCGCAGCCTCAGTGGCGTCGCTGCTCGTCGCCACCGACGCCGCCAAAGCCGCCACGGCCTGCGCGGTGCTCTGCGCGCTCGCGCCCGAGTTGGCAATCGACGCGAGCGCGCCAGCCACGTCCGAGGACGAAAGCGCCGTGGTCGGGTTGGTCACGTCGACAAACGCGTAAACCAAGCCCTTGGCTGTGACGGCGCCGAACCCGTTCTTGGCCACGACGCTAATCTTGACCGGGCTACCGTCCGCGTTGGCCGCGAGGAAGGCGCTGAGCGTCGTGTCGTAGCTGTAGTCGGACAGCGGCACGTAATCGCCCGACGTGCTGAGAACCAAAAACAAGTACTGGAGCGGCAGCGCGTCGGTATCGTCCACGTAGCCGCTCACCGTGAGCACAAAGGGCGACGTGGACTCGCCCGAGGCCGGGCTCACGCTCAGCGCGCCGCCGGTGGAACCGGCGCTCACGGCAAACGTGACTTGCGCCGTCGTCACCGCCGACCCGCTGCCCGGGCACGACACCGTTGCGGTGAGCACAAACGTGTACGGCACGCCTGCGACCATCTGCGTGGCGTCGACAAACAGGTACGGCAGCGTCGTCGCGATGGAAGCGGCCTGGAGCTGCGGCAATGGCGTTCCCACGCTCGAGCTCACGTTCCACTGCAGGGCGGCGGTGCCTAGCAGCGACTGGTTGCGCACGTTGAGCGTAATCGACGACACCGGCGGTATGATCGCATGCACGTGATTGAGGGTCGCCGTCACGGCCGGGCAGGGCGGTGGGTTGCGCACGGTAATCACGACGGGCG
>Ga0302314_10015064_pt1 | contig 13169 bp, 11 predicted proteins | sample III_Palsa_N2_3_FD_200533 | JGI IMG/M metagenome (GOLD analysis project Ga0302314, IMG submission 200533) | Peat permafrost microbial communities from Stordalen Mire near Abisko, Sweden - III_Palsa_N2_3 | ecosystem: Environmental > Terrestrial > Soil > Palsa > Peat permafrost | place: Sweden...
GGCGGCGAGAGCGCGCGCGGATCGGCGAACGCACGCGGTGCCGATCGGGCATGTGGTGCGCGGACGGGTGTCGGCGTCGCATCTGCAGCATGCGACGTTCGCCAGGACGGCGACGACACAATGAGCGCTTGGACTGTCCGGTCATCGATGACCCGGTCTCTCTTCAGCCGGGCACTCGACATCAACACCAACAACGCGGCGTGCACCAGCAACGCGAGTGCGAACACCGCCGTGCGTCGCCCGCGGGCACGTGCACGCCAGCTGTCCATCGATTCTCACTATCCCATTCTGGGGAATGGACACTGTAGGCGCTGTAGAGTTCCATGTAGGCAGCGTGACAGTCGTTGCGGCTATGCTGCTGATGGCGATCGGATACTACGGCCGACCACACTACGTGCGGCCTGGCAATCCATTTAGGTGGCTCATGTCGGCCACGAGCTGCCGTTGGCGACGGACCGGTTTGAGGCTTGAGAGAATCGAGCTTCCCCGTCGAATCAACGATAGACATCAGGAACCTCACTCATGAGCCTCGATTTAGTTGTTTGGCTGTCATGCTCAGTGGCGCTTGGTCAGCGGCCCGTCACGCGCGGAACCAGTCGTGGATGCCGGACAGATCCAGATCCCAACCCGTGAGCGGGGCGGATATTGACTTGCCCAACGCCGTGACCTGCGCTCTCGCCGCCTCGCACGTACTGCTCTCGACGTACGCCAATGTCCGACCCGGCCGCGGAACGAGAACACGAGCTCGATTCCGCCATTGATCCGGCAGTCCAATTCGCGTCTGTGCTCGCTGCCGGCCAAGTCGGGCCGACTTGACGCGGCCCAACTGGACTCGACCGCTGGCGCACACGCAATTCTTCCCGCATGTCGCAAGCGTTCCATCGCGCGGCATTCCACTGCAATGATCCAAACAGCGAACGATTCCAACATGGCGCCATCGTCCACTCGCTTGGCGCAACGTCATGAACAACCGCACTTCCAACAGCCCGCGCTTCGTCGGACTGGTTGCTTCGCTGGTACTCGGACTGGCTCTGATCGGCGTGCTGCTCGCGACGGCGTTCGCCGTCGCGTTCGTGGCCGGCGCGCGAGTCGATGCCGCGCTGAGCACGGTCGCGACGCGCACGGTGCCCCGGCTCGAGTCTGCCTATGCCATCTCGCTGGAGGTCGGCGACATCGCGCGCTCGCTGCGCGATGCGATCCTCGTGGAGGATCAGGAAGACCTGCCGGTGCAGCTCGATCGGATCAGGGCTGCGCAGGCGCACATTGACGAACGCATGCACGCGCTCGCGAGCGATTCGCAGGACAGCGACGGCCCTCTGGCTCTTGACGCGGTCAAGCTCGCGGAGGCCGCCTACCGCCGCGACTGCGACGCGTTCATCTATGAGCTGCAAGGCGGCGGCCGCGGTGCCGCGCGCGGCATGCTCACCGGCACGCTGCGCAAGTCACAGGCGGTCTATCTTGACGCGCTGCAGGCTTTGCGCAATGCGCAATCGCGGCGCCTGAACGCGGACATTGTCGACGCGCGTGACGCTATGACGCGCATGCAGGCACGAATGACGGTCTCGTTCCTCCTGGTGGCTGGCGTTGGCGTGGTCGTCGCGCTGGTGCTGCTGCGCACGTTGCGCCGCCGGCTCGGCGGCGAGCCGCATGTCGTCGCGCAGGCGATGCGGCGCGTCGCCCAGGGAGACCTGAGCGTGCCGATGCGCGGCGTGGCCGCAGCGCCGGGCTCGGTGATCGCCTCGATGCGCGAAATGGTCGAAGGCCTGCGTGAAGCCGTGCTGCTCGTGCGTGAAGCGTCGGCCAGCGTCGCCACGCAGAGCCAGTCGTTGGTCGACGAGAGCGCGCGGCTGTCGGAACGCACCGAGCGCCAGTCGGCCGAACTCGAGCAGGCCGCGGCGGCGCTGGAGGAGTTCGCCTCGACGATGGGCCAGAGCCGGCAGACCGTCGGCGAAGCCGAGTCGCTCGCGCGGTCGTCGCATGAGGTCGCCCGGCTGAGTCAAGAGATCGTCGGCGCCGCGGTCGACAAGATGGCTGCGGTGGCCGACTTCGGCACGCGCATCGCGGAGACGACCACGGTCATCGACAGCCTCTCGTTCCAGACCAACATCCTGTCGCTCAACGCAGCGGTCGAGGCCGCGCGCGCCGGGGAGCGCGGGCAGGGCTTCGCGGTCGTCGCCGCGGAGGTGCGCAGCCTGGCCCACAGCTCGGCGGAGTCTGCCAAGCAGGTGCGCGAGCTGATCTTGACGTCCAATGGCTGCATCCGCGAGTGCCGCGACATGATCGCGCGCGCCCAGGGCCAGAGTTCGACCGTGATCGAGTCGGTGCGGTCGTTCATGGCCTTCATGGAGCGCGTGCAGGCCGCGAGCGCTGAGCAGGCGATCGGCATCCAGCAGCTGACCGAGGTGCTGACCCGCATCGACCAGTTCACGCAGCGCAATGCCGCGCTGGTCAACGACGCGCGCGGGGCGTCCGAGAAGTTGCACGAGCAGTCGACGCGCCTGGTCGCGGCGGTCTCGCGCTTCAGCGTGGACGCCGTCGATGTGGCCCCGGCCGTTTGAGGCACGGCCCTTCGGCGCGCCGGCCGTGGCCGCGTGGACGCGCCATCCCGCGCCCTGCCCACGCGTGCTGATCGCGGCCTCCGCGGGCGCCTGCGACGGGGTTCCCGACACGTTCGGCCTCGACGATTCCGCCGCCGCATGCGACCTGCTGCAGGCGCTGGCCTGCGAGCTGCGGCGCGTCGATTCGCCGAGGCTGGCCGTCGCTGCGCTGTCCCATGTGCACTTCGATCTCGTGCTGGTGGACGGCCGTAACCCGTCGTCGTTCGGCACGGACACCGTCCACGCGATCCGCCTGCACGAGTCGCTTGCCGAGGCCGATCCCGTCGCGATCGCGGTGCTGGTCGCGCGCCCGCCGCTGCGCGCGAGCCGCGTCTACCTCGCGCTCGGTGCCGATGAGGTCCTGGCCGCGCCTGTCACGCGCGCGCTGCTGGCCGCGCTGATCGCGCGCTGGTGCGAGCAGTCGCGGCCTTGAGGCCGTTCAGGGTTCGCTCCCCGGCGCCTGCAGCGCCTTGCGCAGCCGCCCCGGCGACATGCCGTACAGCTGCTGGAAGTGGCGGATGAAATGCGAGGCGTCGGAGAAGCCGCTTTCGTAGGCGATCGTGACGATCGGCAAGTCGGTGGTGGTGAGCAGGAAGCGCCCGTACTTCAGGCGGGCGTTGCGATAGTACTCGGACGGGCTGCTGCCGGTCTCGGCGACGAACACGCGTTCGAGCTGCCGGCTGCTCGACTCCACCAGCCGCGCGATGACCGCGATCTCCAGCGGCGTCGTGATGTTTTTCTCCATCAGCACGACGGCGCGGCGCAGGCGGTCGTGGTCGCTCGAGTCGTAGCCCAGCGCATGCCGCGTCGCGACGTGCGACGCCGTGCGCGTCGCGTTCACGGTCATCTGGTGCACCACCTTGGCCGCACGGTCGGCACCGCAGTGGCGCCGCACCAGCTCGGTCACCAGTTCGACGATCGACGTGCCGCCGGCGCACGTGATGCGGTTGCCGCCGATCGCATAGTGGCAGTCGGCCTCGAACGGCCTGCCGGGATGCAGGCGCTGCCAGTCCTCGACGTGGAACGGATGGATGGCCGGCACGTGGCCTTCCAGCAGCCCGAGGCGCGCGAGCACGAAGCTGCCGGTGCACAGTCCCACCAGCGGCACGCCGAGCGCGGCCACGCGGCGCAGGAACGCGGGATAGCGGCCGTCGACCTCGTCGATGCGCGGCAGCAGTCCGCCGATGACGGCCACGTAGTCGCAGCCCTCGGCGTCCTCCATGGGCGACTCCACCGGGATGCCGACGCCGCAGCTCGCCGCAACTGAAGCGCCCGGCACGCCGAAGATTGTCCAAGAACAGCGGCGCTGGCGGCTCTGGTCGCCGAGGTCGGCGGCATGGCGCAGGCCGTCGCACAGGCCCGCGAGCGACAGCAGCGGGAAGCCCGGCCACAGCACGATGCCCACGCGCAGCTCGACGCCCGAGCCGCGCACGCGGCGCGGCTGCAGGGGCTGGCTGGTCGCGGCGTCCAGGCGCTCCACCAGGCTGCGCGGGTGGCCGGGTCCGGCGGGGGTGAGGGTCATCGTCATGTCCTGGTCGCAATGGTGACGAGGGCAGCAAGGCCTGTGCCAAGGGTTTTCCCCGGATGTCGCCTGCGTTCCATGGCGCGTCCGGCCCCGTCCATTCGAAATCGGGCGACGTCCCTAGCATTCGCTCATCGACGCCCACATCACGCGGGTGCAAGTCTTCAGGACGGAAAAAGTGGAACACAAGCTGCTGAAGGTGGACGGCCTTCACAAGAGTTACGGCGCGGCGCAGGTGCTGCGCGGCATCTCGTTCGACCTCAAGCGTGGCGAGACGCTGTCGCTGATCGGTCCGAGCGGTTCGGGCAAGTCCACCTGCCTGCGCTGCCTGAACTTCCTCGAGAAGCCGACCAGCGGCGAGATCGTGCTCGAAGGCGAGCGCATCGGCCGCACCGGCAGCGGACGCGGCGAGCGCCTGATGACCGACCGCGAGTTGGCGCCGCAGCGGCGCGAGATCGGCATGGTGTTCCAGCTGTTCTACCTCTGGCCGCACCTGAACGTGCGCGACAACGTGGCGCTCGCGTCGATCAAGGCCGGCGGCATGCACCGCGACGAGGCCTACGCGCTGGCCGACGAGATGCTGGACAAGGTGCACCTGCGCCGCAAGGCCGATGAGTATCCGGAACGCCTGTCCGGCGGACAGCAGCAACGTGTAGCGATCGCGCGTGCGCTGGCGCAGAAGCCCAAGCTGATGCTGTTCGACGAGCCGACCTCGGCGCTCGATCCCGAGCTGGTCGGCGAGGTGCTGGGCGTAATCCGCGAGCTGGCCGAGGAAGGCCGTTCGATGATCCTCGTCACGCATGAGATCCGTTTCGCGCGTGACGTCGCCGACCGCGTGATCTTCATGGACGGCGGCGTGGTCGTCGAGGAAGGGCCGGCGTGCGACGTCATCGAGCGCCCGAGCATGGAACGCACGCGGGCCTTTCTCGGCCAGGTCGGGATCGGCGCGGGGCTGTCCAAATGACGACAGTCGTGGACATCCTGCCGCACATCCTCGCGCTGCTTGGCGACGGCGCGCTGACAGCAGCGCAGATCGCGGCCGGCGCGGCGGCGATCGCGTTTGTCGGCGGGCTCGTGCTGGCGGTCGTCAACGTGTTCACGCAGCTCGTCGCGGTGCGCCTGGCCATCGCCGCCTATACCGAATGGATGCGCAACGTGCCGGCACTCGCGCACCTGTTCCTGCTGTACTTCGGGCTGGCGTCGGTTGGCGTGCGCCTGACACCGCTGGCGGCGGCGATCGTCGGCCTCGGCCTGGTCGGCGCGGCGGTGCTGTGCGACGTGTTCTCGGCCGGCCTGCGCGCGCTGCATGTGGGCCAGCGCGAGGCGGCGCTGGCGGTGGGCCTCACGCCGCTGCAGGCGCTGCGCTTCATCGTGCTGCCGCAGGTGCTGCGCCTGACCCTGCCCGCCATCGGTAACTATGCGAGCCAGTTGGTCAAGGACACCTCCATCGCCTCAGCCATTGCAGCCCCCGAGATCATGTTCTTCGCACGCAACCTCGTGACGTCGACCTTCGAGACGCCGCTGATCTACGCGAGCGCGATCGCCCTGTACGCCGCCATCGTGCTGCCGGTGAGCTGGCTGTTCGCGCGCCTGGAGCGCCGGCTTGCGGCCGCGGGCGGCATGGGAGGCGCGCGATGATCGCCTTCTTCGCGATCTATGGCGACTACGCCGCCGAATGGCTGCCGCGGCTCGTGCTTGCCGCGCGGGTGACGGCCACGCTGTCACTGCTGGGCTTCGTCCTCGCGCTGGTGCTCGGCGCGGTGCTGGTGGCCGCGCAGCGCACGCACGTGGCGGCGCTGCGGCGTGCCGCGGCTGCCTTCGTGCAGTTCGTGCGCGCCGTGCCGCTGCTCGCTTTGCTGCTGGCGCTGTACTTCGGGCTGCCTTCGTTCGGCCTGACGCTGCCGGGGTACTGGGTCGGCGTGCTCGGGTTGGGCATCCAGGGCGCGGCCTATGTCGCCGAGGTGCTGCGTGGCGGGCTCGACGCCGTGCATCGGGGTCAGCGCGAGGCCGCCCTCGCGGCCGGCCTGACGCCGCTGGCCGCTTTCCGCTTCGTCGTGCTGCCGCAGGCGATGCGCGTGATGCTGCCGCCGCTGCTCAACGCCTACGTCTCGCTGCTGAAGGACAGCTCGCTGTGCGCGCTCATCGCTACCGATGAACTGATGCTCACGGCACGCGCAATGGCCAGCGAGTACTTCCTGCCGCTGCACGTCTTCGTGCTGGTGGGCCTCTTCTACTTCGCGATCGCTTTCCCGCTGTCGATGTGCTCGCGGCTGCTCGCACGCCGTCTCGGCCGCGGCCGCCGCACGCTCGGGACGAACCAGGGATGACCCGTCAATTGAACACACCTCCGAACGCCCCCTTGCCCCAGGCCTCGCTCGCGCAGACCGCCGCGGCCATCCTCGACGGCGAGATCAGCAGCGAGGCGCTGGTCGAACGCCAGCTCGCGCGCATCGCCCGCCTGGACGGCCAGCTGCACGCCTTCGTCGACGTCTACGCGGACGAGGCGCGCCAGGCCGCACGCGCGCTCGACCGGATGCTGGCCGCCGGAATTCGGCTCGGGCCGCTGCATGGCGTGACCGTCGCCGTCAAGGACCTGTTCGAGATCGCAGGACGTCCTCTGGGCGCGGGCTCGCGCGCGGTGCCGCCCAAGGTCTCGGCCGCGAGCGCCACGGTCGTCGCGCGGCTGCGCGCCGCCGGCGCCGTGGTGATCGGAAAGACGCACACCGTCGAATACGCGTTCGGCGGCTGGGGCACCAACGCCGTCATGGGCACGCCTTGGAATCCGTGGGACCTGGCGGTGCACCGCGTGCCGGGCGGCTCCAGCAGCGGCTCGGCTGTCGCGGTGGCCGCGGGCCTGGCGACGGCCGCGATCGGCACCGACACCGGCGGCTCGGTGCGCATCCCCGCCGGCTTGTGCGGCGTCGTCGGCCTGAAGACAACGCGCGGCCTGATCAGCCGCAACGGCCTCGTCGAACTGTGCCCCACGCACGACACCGTCGGCCCGATCACGCGTACCGTGCGCGACGCCGCGCTGCTGCTGGACGTCATCGCCGGCGCCGATGCCCACGACAAGGTCTCGCGCGACTCGCCCGCGCGCGCGGTCGCGCTGCAGCTCGAACGCGACATGAGCGGCACACGCGTGTGGGTGCTTCCCGAGTCGGAGCGCCACTCGATCGAGTCCGACGTGCTCGCGATCTACGACCGAGCGCTCGCGACGCTGGAGCAGATGGGTATGGTGCTGGTCGACCGGCCGCTGCCGCAGAGCTGCAGCGAGTCCATGCGCATCGCCGGCAGCCTCATGAGCGCCGAGGGCTACGCGCTGGTGGGCGAGCTGTTCGAGCAGGATCTCGAATTCGATCCACATGTGCGCCGCCGCATCCTCGCTGGCAGCCGCATCGACGCGGCGCAGTACATCGAGCTGCTGCAGATGCGCGACAAGGCGCGCGATGCCATGCTCGCCGCGATGCAGGGCCTGGACGTGTGCTGCTTCCCGACCAACGCGATCACCGCGATCCCCGTTTCCGAGGTCGACGAGAGCTCGACGCCGCTCTCGCGCTTCGGCCGTTTCGTCAACCTGTTCGACCTGTGCTCGCTAGCGCTGCCGGCCGGGCTGTCCGCGTCGGGCCTTCCCGTGTCGATCCAGGTGATCGGCCGCCCGCTCGACGAGCCCCTGGTGCTGCAGGTCGGCCACGCGTTCGAGCGCGCGACGCCGTGGCACCTGGCGGCACCGCCCGGCCTCGACTAGACGCACCGCCCATCGCCTTCATCGTCATGCGCGCCGCCTCCTGTCGGCGTGCGGGAGGAGCCTTTGCCATGTCCCGTCCATCGTCGTTGTCCCGCCTGTTCGAACGTCTCTGGCTCGCGATCGCCGCGATCGCCTGTGCGTCGGCGCATGCCGACGTCGCGCCGCCACCCGGCAGCCCGACGCTGGCGCGAATCGCGCGAACGGGCGTCGTGCACGTCGGCTTCATCCCGACGCCCGGCACCTTCGCGTTCATGGGTCCGGATGGCCAGGCGACCGGCTACTCGATCGACCTGTGCCTGCACGTGGTCGACGCCATCCGCCACGCGCTCGCGCGTCCCGACCTGCGCGTCGCATGGCGGCCGCTGGAAGCCGCGCAGCGCATCCCGCTGCTCAAGGCCGGCGCCATCGACCTCGAATGCGGCGGTAACACCAACACGGTCGCCCGCCAGCGCGACGTCGATTTCTCGTACACCTTCTTCAACACCGGCGTGCGCTTCCTCGTGAAGAAGCCGCTCGAGATCGAGAGCGCGTCGAGCCTGCTGCGCGCCAAGGTCGCCGTCACGCAGGGAACTACCGCGCAGGACATCGTGCGCCGCCTGGTCGTCGAGATGGACGCGACGATGGTGCCGGTCGACAACGACGCGCAAGGCGTGCGACTGGTCGAGTCGGGCCAGGTCGCCGCGTTCGCGCAGGACGACATCCTGTTGTACGGCCTCATCGCGGCCTCGCCGATGCGCGACCAATTGCAGGTGTCCGGCCGTTTCCTCACCGTCGAGCCCTACGCCTTCATGCTGCCCAAGGGCGACGTGCCGTTGCGCGACCTCGTCGACCGGACATTCCAGGCAATGTTCCAGTCGGGCGAAGTTCTTTCGCTGTACCGCAAGTGGTTCGACACCGATCGCCTGCGCGTGCCCATGAGCGTCTACATGAAGGAGAACCTGAGCTTTCCCAATCGCTACGGCATTCCTTGACCGTGCCTCCGAGCACACTGCCTCGACCCGACACCGCCATGCTGCACATCACCGATACCGATCTACACGCCTCCAGGCTCGCCTATGCCGACGTGACCGCCGCGCTCGCCGCGGCTTTCGCCGACCTTGCCACCGGCCACGCCGCCATCCACCCACGCCAGCGCAGCGCCTGCGGCGAGGTCCGCCTCGCGACGATGGGCGCGCTGTGGCCTCGGCGACGGCTCGCGGCGGTGAAGTCCTACCCGACCGTCGACGGCCAGTTCGGCTTCGCCCTGGTGGTATTCGACCTCGCCGCGAACCGTCCCATTGCCTTGATCGAGGGCACCGAGCTCACGCGCCTGCGCACGGCCTCGATGACCGCGATGGTCGCCGCGCGGATGGCCCGCGCCGATTCGCGCGTGCTTGCGCTGTTCGGCTGCGGGCAGCAGGGCCGCGCGCAGGCCGAGGCGCTGCTGGAGCGTTTCGTCCTGGAGGAAGTGCGCGTCGTCGATCCAAACCCCGACATCGGCTGGTGCGAGCGGCTGCAGGCGAGGAGCGGCGCGCGCGTGCGCGTCGTCGGTGCCGAGGCCGCGGTGCGCGACGCCGATCTCGTCGTCACGGCCACGCGATCGTCAACGCCGGTGTTCGACGGCCGTTGGCTCGCCGACGACGCCTTCGTCGCGGCCATCGGCACCAGCACGCCTGCGGGCCGCGAGCTCGACGACGAGACGCTGGCGCGCGCCTCGCGCGTCGTCGTCGAGTGGCGCCCACAATGCATTGCCGAGGCCGGCGAGCTGGTCCAGTGGACACGGGGACGCGACCTGGACAAGGTGGTCGATCTCGCGCAACTCTTCGCCGGCGAGGTGCCGTGGCGAGCGTTGCCGGGTGCCGCGGTCGGGCCGACGGTGTTCAAGTCGGTCGGCGTGGGACTCGCCGATCTCGCGGCCGCGAGCGCGGCGATGGCCTTGCTGGCGCCGCAGCCGGCGCGAGAGGCCGCCTGATGCGTTCGGTCTGCGTGATAGGCGCCGGCATCGTCGGCTGCAGCGTCGCGTACGCGCTGGCGCGCGCGGGGCACGCCGTGCAACTGATCGACGCCGCGCCCGGCGCCGGCCTCGTCACGAGCTACGCGAACGGCTCGCAGCTGAGCTACAGCTATGTCGAGCCGTTCGCCTCCCCGGCGACGCTGCGCATGCTGCCCAAAATGCTGCTTGCGGCCGATTCGCCGGTGAGGTTCCGGCCACGCCTGGAGGCGCGGCAATGGACGTGGGGACTGCGCTTCATGTGGGCTTGCCGCCCCGGCCAATCGGTGCGCGGCACGCGGGCGCTGCTGGAACTCGCCACGCTAAGCCGAGACGTCCTCGACGGCTGGATGGCCGAGGAGCGCTGGGACGTCGGCTTCGCGCAGCACGGCAAGCTGGTGCTGTGTCCCGACGAGGCGACGCTGCGGCACCAGGCCGCCCAGGTGCGCACGCAGGCGGCCCTCGGCGGCCGTGCGCAGCAGTTGGTGTCGCCCGACGATTGCCGCGGCCTCGAGCCCGCGCTGCGGCATGCCAGGCCGGCCTGGAGGGACTGGGCCGGCGGCGTATGGACGGCAGACGAGGCCGTGGTCGATTCGCACCGCCTCTGCCTCGCGCTCGCCGAAGGCGTTCGGCGCCACGCCGGCAGCGTCGCGTTCGAGACGCCCATCGAGGACTTCGAACGGCGCGGCTCGCGCATCGTCGCGGCGGTCGGCCCGCGCGGCCGCATCGTCGCCGACGATTTCGTGCTGGCCTGCGGACCTGCGTCGACTGCGCTCGGCGCGCGCCTGGGCCTGCGCCTGCCGATCTACCCGATCAAGGGCTACAGCCTCACGCTGCCCTTCGTCGGCGACGAGCGGCCGCGCGCGAGCGTCACGCACCTGGGCCTGAAGACCGTCTTCGCGCCGCTGGGCGACCGCCTGCGCGTCGCGGCGATGGCCGAGATCGGCGGCCACGACCGCACGATCCCGCCCGATCGCATCGAGGCGATGCGCGCCAGCGTCGACCGCCTCTATCCCGGCCTCTGCGCGCTCGACGCCCCCGTCGCCTGGGCAGGTCTGCGTCCCGCGACGCCCGACTCGGTACCCATCGTGGGCCGCTGGCGCCACGACGCCAACCTATGGCTGGATGTCGGCCACGGCGCGCTGGGCCTCACGCTGGCGGCCGGCAGTGCCGCACGCCTGGCCGCCGCGATGGCCTGAACGACACGCGGTCGCAGCCGCGGCCATCCATCCCCGCACGCCGCGCGTCTTCCGACGACCGCGGCGTTCGTCGTTGCCGTCGGGCCGCCGCGTCGCGATGACGCGGCGATGACACCCGTCGGGGATTACCCGGCGTGTCGCACCCGTTCAATTCCACCGCGTAACGCTGCCATGTCGAAGTTGGCATGTCTTCCTACATTGAGGTCGTGCCCAGCGAGGGCATCTACACCGAAGAGGAGTTCACACATGCTGATTCGAAAGACGAAGATCGCCGCGCTCGCCGCCGCGATCCTGGCCATGCTGTCGCTGGCGTCGACGGCCTGCGCACAGTCCGTCGAGACCATCGACAAAGGGACGCTCACCATCGCGTTCTCGGGCGACATGCCAGGCACGGGGTTCCAGGATGGCAGGATGATCGGCTACGACGGCGAGATCCTGCAGCGCATCGCCGAGACGCTGCACCTGAAGGTACGCCCGCAGCTGATGGAGTGGTCGGGAACGATCGCGTCGGTGCAGTCCAAGCGCGTTGACATCATGGGCGGCACTATGGGCTGGACCGAGCAGCGTTCCAAGATCATGCTGCTTAGCGAGCCGATCCACTACTTCAAGAACGGCATCGCGCAGATCGACAAGAACAACTGGAGCCACCTGAAGGACCTCGAAGGCAAGAAGGTCGGCACGATCACCGGCTTCTCGTTCATCCCCGAGCTGCGCAAGATCAGCGGTCTGCAGCTCGCGCTGTACGACACCTCCGACGCTGCCGTGCGCGACATGCTCGCCGGCCGCATCGACGCCGTGATCGGCGACCCGCCGGTCATGCAGTACGCCATCTCGCGCAATCCGCAGTGGCACATCAAGTTCAACGCGTTCGTCGACAACGCGCCCGACTTCCCGTTGCTCACCGGCCTGGGCCAGGTCGTGTTCGGCATGAACAAGGACGACCCCGAGCTCGCCAAGGCCGTCAACGCCGAGATCGACAAGCTCTGGCAGTCCTGCGACCTGCGCAAGATCGGCAAGACCTACGGCCTGGTGCAGGACGTCTGGTACATCCCCGGTGCGCCGAACCCGCGCGTCGGCATCGACCGTCCTGCCGACTGGAAGTCGCCGTCCTGCAAATGAGTTGAGCCTGCGCGCCGCGCTTCGATGAGGTCGCCGGCGCACCACTACAGCCGCTGCTCCCGATCGACGACGCCGCGTCGCCGCCACAAGCGCGAACCGAGTCGTCTCCCCTGAACCGATCCTGTCCCGCATCGCGCGCGTACGCGAGTCGCGGCAGGACCTCCTACGCCCAAACCATTCATTCCATGACCCACACCATCCGTTCCCAACAAGCCATCCGCGCAATCGCCATCGCCGTGTCCTGCGTCGCCAGTTCTTTCGCCGCGCACGCCGGCACCGAGGCCTCGCTGTACGGTGTCGCCGACGTCTACGCCGCCTACCAGAAGGGCGATCGCTCCGAGTTCAGCGTCGACTCCGGTGGCCTGGCCGGTTCGCGCATCGGCGTCTCCGCGAGCCACGATATCTCGCCAGACCTCAAGGCCATCGCGAAGATCGAGGCCGGCGTCAACCTGGACACCGGGACCAACGGCCAGGGCACCGGCGTCATCTGGGGCCGCCAGGCCTACGGCGGCCTCGCTGGCGGGTTCGGCTCGCTCACTCTCGGTCGCCAGTACACGCTCGAGTTCAACGCGCTCGACACCGATGACCCGTTCGACACCGGCGCCGGCAGCGCGATCTCCAGCGGTATCGTCACTTCGCTGGGCGGCGTACGCGCGAACAACTCCATCGTCTACGCGGCGCCGAAGTTCGGCGGTTTCGACCTCAGCCTGATGGCCGCCGCCGGCGAGGCGACGGCGGGCTCGACATCCAATGGCGACCTCTTCTCCGCCAACCTGCGCTACAGCGCCGGCCCGATCGGCATCGGCCTAACGCTGAGCCACCTGAACAAGCCGGTCGACGGCGACGTGGCCGCCAGCGCCGTGCTGCTTGCCGGCACGTGGGATGCGGGCTCGTTCTCCCTGATGGGCGGCGCGCAGGCTGTGCACAACGCGACGCAGGCGGCGAACACGCAGGACGACCGCACCGAGTTCTTCGCAGGCGCGCGCGTGCCCGTCGGCGCTGACGAGTTCTGGCTCGG